>Ga0209253_10006260_pt1 | contig 10309 bp, 4 predicted proteins | sample FrelakmetBRP12BR_FD_187145 | JGI IMG/M metagenome (GOLD analysis project Ga0209253, IMG submission 187145) | Freshwater lake sediment microbial communities from the University of Notre Dame, USA, for methane emissions studies - BRP12 BR (SPAdes)... | ecosystem: Environmental > Aquatic >... | reverse complement strand
GCCGAAGGAAGAGAAAAAGCCGTAACGCGATTCCCGCCGGGGCCGGCCGTCGACGGCCGGCCCCGGCTCTTCCGTACCCTCCCGCCCCGTTCCCCTTGATTCCTTTTCATACCGTCGGTCCAATTTGGGTCCCGCGGACCTCGCATCGTGACGGATCGTCGGCGTGGTGTGTGTCGCGCTCTCCGCAAAATCTCCACCTCCGCGTCCTTGACCTTCCGGCGGCAGGAAATTCATTTCCGATCAGGGGCGTCAGGTTTCTTCGAGGGAAGACGCGACGGGGAGGAGGAGAAGCAACGCCGCGGCGGCGACCGCGAGGCCGGCGCTGACGCCGAACGCCGCCGGGGCCCCGAACGCCTTCCAGAGCAGGCCGAAGAGGACGCTCGCCGGGAGGGCGCAGATGCCGACGACGAGGTGGAACCACCCGAATGCCGTCCCCCTCCGCTGCGCGGGGACGAAATCCGCCACCATCGCCCGCTCCGCCCCCTCGCAGGCCGCGGCGTACAGGCCGTACGCCAGGAAAACCGCCACCGTAGCGACGGCACCCTTGGCCAACGCGAAGCCGGCGTAGCAGGCCGCGTACACGAACCATCCCCCGGCGACCACCCATTTCCTGGGTATCCGGTCGGAGAGGGCCCCCGCCGGCGTGGAAAGGGAAGACTTGATGACGTGGAACGCCCCCCACAACAGGGGCACGTAGCGGGCGTGGACGCCCGTGTCCACGGCGCGCAGGAGCAGGAACGCGTCGCTCGCGTTGCCCAGGGTGAACAGTCCCACCAGCAGCAGGTACCTCCCGAACGCGGGGGGAAGGCCGTCGCGGCGGAGGATCCCGCCGGCGTGGGGCGGCGCCGCCTCCGCCGGCGCGTCTTCGACCCGCAAAGCGAGGACCGCCACGGCGAGCAGGCCGGGAACGACGGAGAGGAGGAAGACGTTGCGCAGCGACACGCCGCCCGCGAGCAGGAGGAACGCGGCCGCAGGGCCCAGCACCGCGCCGAGGTGGTCCATGGAGCGCTGGAGCCCGAACGCCTTCCCGCGCAGCGACGGCGGGACGTACGCCGCCACCAGCGCGTCCCGCGGCGAGGTGCGCACGCCCTTCCCGATCCGGTCGGTGAAGCGAACGGCGAGGACGTGTCCCCACGATCCCGCGAACCCCACCAGCGGGCGCGCGAGGGAGGAGAGGCCGTACCCCAGCAGCACCAGCGGCTTCTTCCTTCCCGCCCGGTCGGACCACGCGCCGGAGAAGAGCTTGAGGAGGCTCGCCGTGGTCTCCGCGACCCCCTCGATCAGGCCGAGGGCGGCCGGTCCCGCGGCCAGGGTGGTGGCGAGGAACACCGGCAGGAGCGGGTAGATCATCTCGCTGGAGAAGTCGGTGAGCAGGCTCACCGTCCCCAGGGCGATCACGTTGCGGTGGAGCTTCGAAGTCGCCATCGCGGTTTCAGTTTACGCCCGTGCGGCCCCGCAGCAGGCGCAGCCCGTTGAAGATGACGAGGAGGGTTGTCCCCATGTCGGCCAGCACCGCCATCCAGAGGGTGGCGTACCCCGCGACCGCAAGGCCGAGGAACCCCGCCTTGATCGCCAGCGAGGCGGCCACGTTCTGCCGCACCACCGACACCATCCGCCGCCCCAGCCTCACGGCGAACGGGATCTTGCGGAGGTCCCCGGTGAGCAGCGCCACGTCCGCCGTCTCCATCGCCGCCGGGGAACCCGCGGCGGCCATCGCGATCCCCACCGTGGCCAGCGCGAGCGCCGGGGCGTCGTTCACCCCGTCCCCCACCATCGCCACCGTGCCGTGGGAAGCCGTCAGGCGCCGGACTTCCACGAGCTTCTCCTCCGGAAGGAGGCCGTGGGAAACCTCGTCGATCCCGGCGGCGGACGCGGCGACCCTCGCCGCCTCCGCGCGATCGCCGGTGAGCAGGGAGATGTGCGGTATCCCCAGGACCCGCAGGGCCCGCACCGTTTCGGCCGCCTCGGTCCGGGGCTCGTCGGAGAGCTCGATCGCCCCGGCGATGTCCCGCGCGGTCCCCACGATCGCCAGCGTTCCCCCCGCCTCCGCATCGCCCGGGAAAAGCCCGAGTGCCTCCGCCGTGCGGCCCATCCCTTCGAACAGGCGCCGGTTCCCCACGAAGACCCGGACACCGCCCACCTCCGCGGAGACGCCCTGCCCGTCGATGGCCGAGAACGTGCGGGCGAGGGAGCCCCGCGCCGCCGTCCCCACGCCGCGGCGCGCCGCCTCCCGGCGGATCGCCTCCGCGGCGGGGTGCGCGGAGCCCGCCTCCACCGCGGCCGCGAGCCGGAGCACCTCGTCTTCCGGCACTCCCGCGGCGGCGCGTACGCGGGAGACGCGCAGCCGGCCGTGGGTGAGCGTGCCGGTCTTGTCGAACGCGACCGCCCGGACCTTCCCCAGCGCCTCGAGGTGGCGGGCCCCCTTCGCGAGGATCCCCTCGCGGGTGGCCCGCGTCAGCGCGGAGACCGTGACCACGGGGGCCGCCAGGACGATGGCGCACGGGCACGCGATCACGAGGACCACGAGCGCGCGGTACGCCCACGCAAGGGGCGCGCCGAATCCAAGCAACGGCGGGAGCGCCGCGACGAGGACCGCCATGCCGAGCACGGCCGGGGTGTACCAGGCGGCGAACCGCTCCATGAAGGTCTGGACGGGGGCCTTCTCCGCCTGCGCCTCCTCGACCCTTCGCAGGATGCGGGCGTAGGTGGAGTCGGAGAGGGTCATCGTGGCTTCCGCGATCAGCAATCCCCGGCCGTTCACCGTCCCGGCGAAGAGCAGGTCCCCCTCCCCCTTCTCCACGGGGACGGACTCTCCGGTGAGGACCGCCTCGTTCAGGTCGGAGGCGCCCCGGCGGACCACGGCGTCCACCGGGACGCGCTCCCCGGGGCGCACGATCACGGTGTTCCCCGGACGCACCTCCTCGGCGGGCACGGTCCGCTCCTCGCCGGTCGGCCCCCCCAGGCGGACCACGGCGAGCTCCGGGGACGCGGTGAACAGGTCGAGGGTGGCCCGCCGTGCGCGGGAAAGGCTGAGCGCCTCGAGGTGGTTCGCCAGGGCGAACAGGGTGACGACGACCGCCGCCTCTTCCCACTCGCCCAGGATGGCCGAACCGCCGATGGAGATCGTCATCAGCGTGTTCATCCCCAGCGACCGGTTGCGTGCCTCCCGCGCCCCGCGGATCGCCACGGGAACCCCTCCGAGAAGGATCGCCGCGAGAAATGGAATACGCGCCAATGCCTCTTCCGGAAGGAGCACGCGCAGCAGCGCCCCGAAGAGGAGGGCGGCGCCGGAGAGGAGGAGGGTGTTGAGGTGCGCGCGGTTCGCCTCGGGGATGTTGGCGACCCGGAGCGCCTCGTCGACCGGGTGCCCCTCCAGCCCGATGCTCCGCAGGGCCGAAAGGATGGAAGCCGCGTCGCCGCGGTGCCGGACCTCCACCTGCCGCGAGAAGAGCCGGAAGTCGAGGGAGACCACCTCGGGGAGACGGGAGAGCGCGGCTCGGATCTCCCGCTCCTCGTCGGGGCAATCCATGGCGGGTACGAAGATCCGGGTGACGGTTGCGTCGTCGGTTTTCATCGTTGCGGATCCACGGGAAGGCCCGATGGGGTCCCGCCGGGCAGAGCCGTTATCGGGCCGGCGCCCCGGATTTTTTCGCCACGAATATGGCCTTCTCGTCCGCGTAGGAAACGACCCGGCCCCCTTCGACGCGGACCCGGAACGTCTCGCAGGCGAGAGGAAAGGCGGAGAGGAACATCCTCTCGATCTCCCATTGCACCGCCCCGGGCTGCCCGGTGCGCGCCACCCACTCCGCGAAGGAGTGGGTCTTCCAGATGGACGCGGTCTGCAGCAGGGCGAGCCCCGCCCCTTCCAGGAAATCGAGCCACTCCTCGATGCGGTAGCTGCGCACGTGGGACGGGTCGCGCACCCTCTCGATCCCGTTCAGGAAGGCGTCGAGGGCGGGTTCGCCGGGGACGACGCTGTCGATGATCCCGATGCGCCCCCCGGGCTTCGTGACGCGCTTCATCTCCGCGACGGCGGACCGGATCTCGGGGAAGTGGTGGGACGCGATGCGGCACGTCACGCGGTCGAACACGGCGTCCGCGAAGGGGAGCTGCTCGGCGTCGGCGGCGCAGAAGACGACGTTTTCCGCCCCCGCGGCCCGGATCAGCTTCCGGGCTTCCGGCAGCATCCTCGGGGTGAGGTCGGACGCCACGACCCGGCCGGCCTGGCCCGCCAGCGCTGCGGCGGTGTGCCCGCCGCCGGTGGCCACGTCGAGTACCCGGTGTCCCGGTTCGAGGGAGAGGCCGGAGAAGAGGAGATCGAGGTCCTCCACGTCCGCGTGGTCGGAGCTCTTCCGGTATTTCGACGCGACCCGGCCGAACAGGGCCCGGGTGGCCTCCTTCGGATTCAACATGGTCCGGATCCCCCCCGGACCATTTTCCGACGCGGCCCCTGGGAATACAAGGCCGGGTACAATGTAGGGCGATGAGCGACCCGTCCCCGCCGTTCCTCGCCCGACTGTTCGCGGGCCCGTTCCCGGCGCTCGAGGAGCGGTTGCTGGGAGCGTTCCCCGCTCTCGCGGGTCGGGATCCCGGCAAGGAGCACGTCCTCCTCGTCCCCTCGAACGAGCTGCGGGAGCATCTCCTCAAGCGGTTCGCGGCCGCGGGGGACGGAAGCCTGGCCGGCGCTTCGGCGATGACGCTGTACGACCTCGCCCTCCGGCTGCTGAAGCACCGGGGGATGTTCCCCGGGGAGCTTCCCCCCACGCGGATGGCGGTGGCGGTCGTCGCGGCTGCCCGGGAGGCGTACGCCGCGGGGGAGGGGGATTTCGCGGGGATCGCCGCCACCCCGGGGTTCGCGCCGGCGCTGGCCAGGACGCTGGCCGACCTGGAAGAGGGGTGGGTGGGCGACGCGGAGCTCGCCGCGGCGGAAAGCGCGGCGCGGGGCCGGGGGGACGGCCGCAAGGCGTCGCGGTGGGCGGAATGGCGGCGTCTCCGGGCCGCCGTGGGGCGGAAGGTCGAGGCGCTGGGCGGGACGACGCGCCGGCGGATCTTCCAGGAGGCGGTGGCGGGATTCGAGCAGCCCGGCTACCCGTTCCGCGTCACCCTGTACGGGTTCTACGACTTCACCCGGCTGCAATGGACCCTGGTGGACCGGCTTCTTTCGAGCGGCCTCCTCGACGAGGTGTACTTTCCCGGGATCTTCGACGGGGCGGGGAACCTCTCCCCGGCATTCCTTTATGCGGCAAGGGCGTGGGACCGCCTTCGCTCGGCGTTCGAGGGAAACGTGGAGTTCCTCGACGACTCGCCTTCCGCGGAGATGGCCTCCGTGCGGGGCCGGATCTTCTCCCTCGCCCCTCCGGGGGAATCCCTGCCCGTGCCGTTCCCCGTCCTCTCCGCCCCGCACGCGGGCGGGGAGATGCGGCTGGCCGCCCGGCGCGTGCGCCGATGGCTCGACGGGGAGCCGGACGGGACGGTGTTTCTCGTCGCCCGGAAGGTGACTCCCGAGGCGATGGCGGACTGGGAACGGATCGCCGCGGAGTACGGCATCCGGACGGCGGGAAGGATCGACGTCCCGCTCGCGTCGGTTCCTCCCGTGCGGCTGCTCCTGCGCATGGTGGAGGCGGCGCGGGACGACTACCCGCGCCGGAAGGTGATCGACGTGCTGTCTTCCCCGTACCGGCGCCGCGCAGCTTCGACCGGGCCGGTGGCCCCGCGGCCCGACATCTGGGACCTCCTCTCCCGGGAGCTGCTGGTCGTCTCCGGCGCCGACTGGGAGACGCGCCTCTCCCGTCCCCCGCGGAGGGTCCGCGGGGAGGACGAGGAAGAAACGAACGAACGGGTCGCACAATTGGCATTGCTGGCGACGGAGGTGCGCGCCTTGCGGGCTTCCCTCTCCCCGTTGCGGGGGGCGAGGGGATACGCCGGGCTTGCCCGGGCGCTTCAGGGGATCCTGACGCGCGAGTTCCAGGCGGTACTCGACGAAACCCCGGAAGGGGAAAGGGACCGACGGGCGATCGAGGCGCTCTTCGCGATCCTCTCCGACCTTTCGGGGATACCGGACGGTCCGGTCCGGTGGCCGGGCTCGCGGGAGGCGCTCGACGGGTTCGCCTCCCTCCTGGCCGGGCAGCGGCTCTTCGTGGGGGAACGGGGAGGAATGCGGGTGCCGGGCGCGGTGGTCTTCGGCGACGTTCCCGCGATGCGGGGCGTCACGGCGGACCGGGCGCTGGTGCTGTCGGTCAACGAGGACGCGTTCCCGGCGCAGCTCGAGGAGGATCCCCTCCTGCCGGACGGCGACCGGCAGGAGCTCAACCGCCTCTTCGCGCAGGGAGACCTTCAGGACGCCCTGCCGTTGCGGCGGCGCAACGCGGCCGAGGAGAAGCTCCTGTTCGCCCTTCCCGCGGCGTCCGCGCGGATGGGAATCGCGTATTCCGTGCCCCGCGCGGACGCGGCGGGCACGGCGAAGCGGCCGTCGCGCTACCTCCTCCACCTCCTGTCACGGTTCGCCGGTCCCTCGGTTTTTTCCGAAGATTGGGAATCCGCCTCCGGCGCGGGGACGGAGCGCCTTCCCCGGTCTTACTTCGCGGCCCTCGGCGGGGAGGGGCCGCGCAGCGTTCGGGAAACGGCTCTCGCGGCGTGGTGTTCCGGCGGGCTTGCCGCCGTGCCCGGTGTCCCTTGGCGTCGCATCGTACGGATTCTTTCCGCCTGGGCCGCGCGGTCCGGGGGCGGATCCATCTACCCCGGTCCGGCCGTCGCCGTTTCCCTTCCGTCCTCGCACAGCGCATCCGCCCTGGAGGAGCTCGCCCGGTGCCCCTACCGGTACTACCTCCATCGTCTGCTCGGCTTCGATCCCCCGGAGGAGCCCGACGAGACGGTCTCCCTGTCGCCGGCCGGGATGGGGGAGATCGCCCACGACATCCTGCGGAGGCTCGGGAAGGAGGCCGCCGGCGGGAAGGGTTGGGGGGATGTCGGCGCCGCCGCGCGGCAGGCGGTCGCGCGCTTCGCCCGGGAGAACCCGACGGGGCTGACCGGCCTCTTCCGCATCCAGTGCCGCGCGGTGGAACGGGACGTGGAGCGGCTCGTCGCCCGGGAGCGGGAGGAGAGGGGCGCGGGGTGGAAGGTTTCCCTGGTCGAGGAATCCTTCGTACTGCCGGCGGCGCACCCGCTGCCTGCGTTCCGCGGCCGGATCGACCGGCTGGACCGCGGCCCGTCGGGGGAGGCAAGGGTGGTCGACTACAAGTACAGCGACCCGAAGTCCGTCGATCCTGGGCGGGGGGCGGTTTCGGGCGACTGGATGCGCCACGGCCTCTCCCACCAGGTCCCCGTGTATCTCGCGTACGCCCGGTCGATTGCACCCCCGCCGCTATCGGTGTCGGCATCGCTTTTCTTTTTGCGGAACGGCTTTTCCGCCGTGGAGGCCCCGGCGTGGGAGGAGTTTCGGGAGGCATGGAGCTCCGCGCTCTCCGACTGGCTCGCCGTCGCGGCGGCCGGAACGTTCCCCCCGCTTCCCCACCACCGGTTCTCGTACGCCGGCCAGGCGGCGCCGCGCTACTGCGACGCCTGCCCCTTCAAGGATCATTGCCGCGTCTCGCCCGCGATCGACGGTTCGGAGATCGGGGCCGTGGCGCTGGCGGGCGCGCTTTCCCGCGATCCCGGCCTGCGGCCTCTCGCCGATCACAGGCCGGGGAGGGGGTGACGCGGGTGCTGGGGAACCGTGAAAAGGCGGCCGGCGAATTCCTCCGGAACCTCGCGGTGGACGCCTCCGCGGGCACGGGGAAGACATCCATCCTGGTGGCGCGGGTCACGAACCGGTTCCTCGACCAGCCCGATCTGGCGCCGGACGACGTCCTCCTCCTGACGTTCACCGACAAGGCGGCGGCCGAGATGAAGGCGCGGGTCACGGAAGGGTGGGAGCGCCTCTTCGCGGCGACGCAGGAGACGGACGACCCGGCGGAGGTGGCCCGGCGGGCCGTGGAGTGGAACCGGCACGTCCGCGTGCCGGCCGGAATCTATCCGGACCCCGCGGCGCTGCGGCGGCGAGTGGAGGAGATGGCCGACGCGGCGGGCCGCCTGTCGGTGACCACCTTCCACTCCTTCTGCGCGCGGGTGCTTCGCGCCTTCCCCGCGGAGGCGGGCGTGGACCCCCTCTTCCGGGTGCTCCCGGAAGGCGAGTCGGCCGATGCGTGGGACGCGGCGTTCCGGCTGTTCCTGCGGGGGGAGTTCGGCGGAAAGGACGTCGCGCCGGAATGGGAGAGGATCCTCCTGCGCGTCCAGGAGCCGGGGAAGGTCTGGGGCGTGCTGCGCCGGCTTTGCCTGTCGCAGCGCGACCTCCTGCGCGGGGATCCGCCGGACTTCGGGAGCCCCGGCGATTTCCTGCGGTTCCTCCGCCGTTGTTTTTCGCCGCACGTGGAATATTTCCGCGCCTTCGTGGCCGGCATCGCCGCGCCGGGCGACGACCCGGCGGCGGCGGCGTTCCGGAACGCCTTGCCGATCCTCGCGAACGCATGGGACGCGGCGTGCCGCGGGGACCTCGGCGCCGCCGCGGCCTGCGCGAAAGAGGGGGCGGAGGCCTTCGACCTGGATCTGCGCAAGGCGGCGAGCAAAAAGAAGTTCCCGCGGCCGGAAGGGCCGAGCCTGTCCGAGGCGCGGGACGCGATGCTCGAATTCTTTTCGCTCCTCGAGGAGGTCCCGGAAGGGGACGCGGCGGCGCGCTTCCTCGTCGCCCGCGCCGGGGCGGCCCTTTCGGCGTACGAGCGGGCGAAGGGGAGCGGCCTCGACTTCATGGATCTGTTGCTCCGCGCCGAGAGGCTCCTGACGGCTGCCCCCCAGGTCGCCCGCCGGCTCTCGGACCGGTTCCGCCACATCTTCGTGGACGAGTTCCAGGATACCGATCCGCTGCAGGCGAAGGTCCTGCGGGCGCTTTCGGCGGACGGCCCCCAGGGGAAGCTGTTCGTCGTCGGGGACCCGAAGCAGTCCATCTACGGCTTCCGCCGCGCGGACATCCAGGTGTACCGGAAGTTCCGCGAGGAGATGGTCGCATCCGGCGGCGAGGACGTGCCGCTGGCCCGCAACTTCCGCAGCCGCCCCGACCTGATCGCCACGCTGAACGGGCTGTTTTCCCGGGTCTTGCGGGGAGGGGAGGATTTCTCCCCCGCCTACGCGCCGGTGGTCCCGCACCGGACCGACGCCGGCGAGGGGCACCCGGTCACGCTGTACGCCCTCGATGCCTCGGTGGAAGAGCCGGGGTTCCTCTCCGGCCTGATCCGCCGGATCGTCGGGGGAGTGAAGGTCCGCGGCCGGGACGGCTCGGACCGGCCCGCCTCCTTCCGCGACATCGCCGTCCTCTACCGGTCCGACGCCTCGGGCGATGTGCTCTCCGGGTACCGGAAAGCGCTGTCCGCCGCGGGGATTCCGCACGTGGTCCCTTCGCGGAAAGGGTTTTTCCTGCGCCAGGAGATCCAGGACCTGCGCATCGTCCTCTCCGCGATCGACGTCCCGGCGGACCTGTCGGCCCGGTACGCCGCGCTGAAGACCGTTTTCTTCGGCCTGTCGGACGGGGAGATCGCCCCGTTGCACGGGAAACGCCCGGAAGCCGTGCCGACGCGGACGCGCGACGCGGTGGAACTCCTGTCCCGTCTATCCGCCCGGCGGGAGCGGGCGTCGCTTCCGGACCTGCTCGCCGGGCTGTTCCGCGAGACCGGGGTCGACTTCGTGGCGGCGCGCCTCCCGGAGGGGGAGCGCGTGATGCAGAACCTGTCGAAGGCGGCGGAGATGGCTCGCGCGTTCGAATGGGAGGGGGCCGGCTCCCTCAAGCTCTTCCTCGCGGAGATCCGCCGCAAGGCGGCGGAAGGGCGCGAGGAGGACGAGGTGCCCGATTTCGAGGAGGGGGAGGACGCCGTCCGCCTCTCCACGATCCACGCGGCGAAGGGGCTGGAATTCCCCGTGGTGATCCTGGGGGCGCTGTCCCGCGGCGGGCGGAAAGGGCCCGAAGGGTTGCGGGCGGACCGGGTCCACGGGCTTTCGGCGGTGATATTCCCGGGGTTCCGCACGTACTCCGCCTTCCGGGAGGTCCAGTACGCCGGCCGCCCCGTGACGTTCGCGGAGTGGGAGCGGGAGAAGATGGTGGCCGAGGAGCGGCGCCTCCTCTACGTCGCCGCGACGCGCGCGATGGATCGCCTGTACCTCGTGGACGGGGGGAAGGGAAAGGGTTCGGACCTGCGGGACGCCTTGCGGGCGGGGATCGAGGGAGCCGCCGCGATGGGGGAAGGCGTGTGTCTCTTGACCGGGCTGGCGGGGGAGCGGCTGCGGCTTT
>Ga0209253_10006259_pt1 | contig 10309 bp, 9 predicted proteins | sample FrelakmetBRP12BR_FD_187145 | JGI IMG/M metagenome (GOLD analysis project Ga0209253, IMG submission 187145) | Freshwater lake sediment microbial communities from the University of Notre Dame, USA, for methane emissions studies - BRP12 BR (SPAdes)... | ecosystem: Environmental > Aquatic >... | reverse complement strand
GTGCTCCGGTGTAATGAGCAGGGCGCTTTTACCAATCCAGCCCAACCCGGCCAGATGAGCTGCCAATTTGTGGGAAAACACGCCCGTGAGTCCAGTTCTGTCCACTGTTTGGGACGACGGGACGACGAAGGCCTGAAAACCGGCCCTGTCTAGGCACTGGGCTAACGTCAAGGAAACTGAGTCTATGCGAGGATTTACGATTTGATACACGTAGTACCAGTAATTACTCAGGGCAGCAACATTCTCATGATGCACCAGCGTATTTACAGTACCGTCGTCAAGAACGAAGCCATGAGAAACGGCCCGGGGAAACTGAGTGAGAAACTCGCCGCCCTGCTCGGAAATGGGCTGTCGGGCAGGAGTAAGGTCAGCTATACCGAAGTAGGTTGCTCCCGTGTCCTTGGCCAGAGATTCCAGCTTGTCTCTAAGGTTTGCTTTATCCGTACCTTTCATAGCTGACTTCTGTGTGTAAGTATAACACAGCCAGGCTTCTCAACCTCGATTTTGGACTCATGGGAGATGGTCGTTAGATTATCTCCTGACTCCCAGGATATTTGCTATAATCAGGGCAGATTTACAGAAGATGGAGTACAAGCCAGTAAGGAGGAGACAACATGCCTACGAAACCGGTTGTAATCAGGTTCTTTGCCCCGGTGATTGATGCTACGGTCAACGCTCTAATGAGTGCCATCGACCAGAAAATGAAGCAAGGGACAAAAGATTTCATGCTTCTTATCTCTTCGCCGGGAGGCTCCGTCATCCATGGTCTAAGCGCATATAACTATTTGAAAGGATTGCCTGCCTCCATAACTACACACAATTTCGGCAGTGTGGACTCGATAGGCATCGTCCTGTACTGTGCTGGTTCGAAAAGGTTGTCAGTGCCCCAGGCGAGATTCCTATTTCACGGCGTTAGTGCCCAGTTTAGAGGGGAACAGAATTTAGATGAGAAACTGCTGGAGGAGAGGTTAAAGGGATTGAGGATTGATATGGAGAATATTGCCAAGGTAATCGCAGCCAACACCGGCAAAAGCGCCAAAGACGTTATCGATGCCATGTTTGAGAGGATAACTTTGAATCCAGAAGAGGCGCAGTCCTGGGGCCTGGTGCACGAGATCAACTCAAAGCTATTTGAGGAAGGCAGTGAAGTGATTGCCATACAATTCCAGCAACAACAACCACAACAACTGCCGAAGCTGCCACATTAGACCGGAAAGCATGTTCCCCGACTTGCCGGGGCGTGGCACTCCCCGCAGCCAGATTCCAAGCACGATTGTAGTGCGACCTTTTAAGGTCGCGCAATTTCACTCTGGCACGAGGCTGAAGCCTCGCACTACATACTTTCCCTTTCAATTGGCAGTTTGATTTTTGATATTGTTTAGGATTTAGTGCTTGGGATTTGTGATTTCCATTTTGGAGATTGCTTCGGCTGGCTTCGCCAACCTCGCAATGACAGAATGAAAGTGTGATGGGCTGCTGAATGAGGACGAGGGCTTTACGGTATACCTTGTATTACGATATACTCTTCCGCAGGATTTTCGGGAGGCCGAGATGAATATTGAGCAGACCCTGGAAGATACTGCCAGCAAGGTCCCAGACAAAGAAGCCATTGTCCTTGGTGCTCGGAGGATTACTTATGGTGAGCTGGATGCGACTTCCAACAGGGCAGCCAATGCTCTCCTGAAGCTGGGGATGAAAAAGGGCACCCATGTGGCTATCTTGATGTCTCATAGCCCTGAGTGGGTCATCAATTATTTTGGCGTCATTAAAGGTGGTGGTGTAGGTGCGCTGCTTAACACTGCGCTCAAAGCACCTGAACTTGATTCTTTGCTGCGGGACTCCGACTCCGAAATTTTGATAACGGAGAAGAAATTTTCTCGGATGCTTTCCTCAGTTTTGTCTCACATTCCTTTACTAAAGCATGTAATTGAAGTCGATTCAGGTTCATATGCCAGGATGGTAGCCAAGGCTGCTTCCGTATCACCGGCTATCGATATAAAAGACGATGATGAAGCTACTATATTTTACACGTCTGGCGTACTGGGGAAGCAAAAGGGCGTGGTACATACGCATGCTTCCCATATGGGAACTCCCCCCATAGTTTCCGCAGGCATACAGCGGAAAAGAGAAGACGTCATTATAGACCTTGTTCCCTTTTCTTATCTTTATGGCTTATTCGAGGTCCTTTTTGGTTCGATTATCACAGGCTCTACTGTCGTACTTATCCCCAATTTTACTCCCAGAGCTGTTCTGGAGGCTGTAGAGAAAGAAAAAGGCACGGTCATCTTTGGCGTGCCTGCCATGTACAATGCCCTGGCTATGGTGCGTGACGAAGTCCTGACAAGATATAACCTGAGTTCACTGCGATTGGCGGTTAGCGCTGGGGCAAAGTCGTTTCCCAAGTTGATGGAGACGCTGGAAGACAAGTTCGGATTATCCCTTTATGAGGTATATGGTCTCACGGAGGCTTCAGCCGTTTCCATAAGCACATCTACGAGTCGTAAACTGGGGACTGTTGGCAAGCCAATTTGCCGCCTTAAGATACTGGATGACGACGGCAAGAAAGTTCGCCGGGGCGAAATAGGCGAAGCTGTGTTCAATGCCCCCTGGGTGATGAAGGGATATTACAAAGCGCCTGAACTCACGGCTCAAGTCCTTAACGATGGCTGGTTTTATACCGGTGATTTGGTGAGGATGGACGAGGAAGGCTACCTTGAGTACATAGAGAAGAAGTCCTTCATAATAGTTACGTCTTCCGGACTTAAGATCGGTCCGTCAGAGGTTGAGTTCCTACTGCTGAGCCACCCTAGCGTGGCCGAAGCAGCCTATGTAGGTATTGACGATGGTTATGGAGGACAGATACCCACGGCCTTCGTGGTGCTTAAAGAAGGGCAACATGCCACGGCAGAAGAACTGGCCGACCTTTGTTGCCGCAACCTGGCTGATTTCAAACTCCCTAAGAGAATTGAATTTGTGGACAGCATACCCAAAACCAGCTCGGGGAAGATATCTAGAAAGACGCTCAAAGAAAGAGGGCTGCCCCAAGGCTAACGGAAACCGTCCTCTGTTTTTTGTGATTGCGAGCCCAGGCTGATGATCTCGGGTGAATCTCAAACACAATTGCAGTGCGACCTTTCAAGGTCGTGCGGTCCCACTCTGGCACGAGGCTGAAGCCTCGCACTACATTCTCCTTTGAATTGCCCGCGATCCCACACTGGCTTCGGCCAGTTGAGTGTCACCAAGCAAGTGAGGAAGGCGGCAATCATACCGTGTGTTTGACTTCCGATCATGTACCACATTCCTTGGAGCAATGGGGCCTGATGGTCGTTACTACGCGTACTTACGCGGTTCCTGTATAGATAGCCGGCGGTGCACGGACGAATATCCACTCGTGAGCCGTCCCTGCTCCCAGCCTTCGGATGGGATGCAGGTGGGACGTTATGGGCCGGATGGCCTGTCAGTCCACCAAGGATAGAATTGCGGCATTTCAGAACTGGGTCTCATGGTGAATCTCGCCGGTCTCTTCTCAAGGAAAGAAAGAATGCCTTCCTTCGCATCCGGTCGTTCGCCAGTCCAGAACATGCATCTTGATTCGAGCCTGTGGGCTTCGATGGGATGGCCAGTGCCCAGCATCTTCCATAGGAGTTGCCGCGAGAGAGCGACAGAAACTGCAGAAGTATTCCGGGCGATTTCAGTGGCAATATCGCGCGCCCTGGGAATTAGCCTATCCGGTGCCAGCAGTTCACTCACCAGCCCGTGTGCGAGCGCTTCTCGTGCTTCGAAAACCCTCCCGGTAAGAATCCACTCTGTAGCTTTGCTGATACCAACAATACGAGGTAGGAACCACGTGCTGCATGCCTCAGGGATTATGCCTCGTCTGGTGAAGACAAATCCCATGCGGGCATCTCGCGATGCCAGACGGATGTCCATGGGCAGCGTCAATGTGATGCCAAAACCTACAGCCGGGCCATTTATGGCCGCAATCAGAGGTTTCTTCATGTCATAGAGCCTCAGGGCGACGATACCTCCCTGATCTCTATGTGTCTCCAACGTGTCTGGCGTTCCCTTGGCCCCGTAGTCAAAAGTCTTGTCGGCAGGCCCTAGATCGGCACCAGCACAGAAGGCGCGTCCTGCTCCGGTCACAACTACCACTCTCACACCGTCATCTGCATCTGCTCTGTCCAGTGCGTCCCTGAGTTCGGTGTCCATTACCGAGGTGTAGGCATTCAGGTGCTCTGGCCTATTGAGCGTTATGGTCAAGATTGTGTCAGCAACTTCGTATTCTATTTGCGTATACTTCATGATTGCTTCCCGACGGGGGCGGCTGCAGATTGGAAGACTAGCGCCGACGGCGCGGCTGTCCAGAAGCCCCGGCTTCATAGTATATGAGACCTCTAGAGGTGTCAAGCAGCTTTGGCATTCAGACAATCCTAGTGTTGACGTGGCCAATGCTTATTGCTAACATCATGAACTGAGCCGTGCTAGGCGGGGAACTAGCGGTGCCCTGTACCCGAAAACCGCTATAGCGGGGCTGAATTCCTGTTTGAGGTTGACAGCCGGCTAGATTTGTTTTTGCTGAGCGGCGTTGATAATCGGGTTCTATGCAGCTGGAGGCTATGAACCCCGTCAGGTCCGGAAGGAAGCAGCGGTAAGTAGTATTTCTGGTGTGATATAGAGTCGCCTGGTTGGAGCTAGCTGGCAGAGACAGCTTTCCGGTTTGGAGATCGAGAGCAGGTGCACGGCTCGTAAAACTCGAAACAGATGGAACAGAGTTCACAGATGGATTTCTTAGGGCTCAAAGGTAAAACAGCAATTGTCACCGGGGGTGGCTCCAATATTGGGCGGGGCATCGTTCTGGCTTTCGCTGTGCAAGGAGCGAACGTGGTCATAGCTGAACTGGATGAAGCTCAAGGGGCCAAAGTAGCCAGAGAAGCCAATGCTCTGGGCAAGGGCAAAGTTGAAAACATAAGGACGGATGTAACCGACTGGGATTCGGTGCAGACGATGGTGAAACAAACACTGAACAGGTTTGGTCAGGTAGATATACTGGTCAACGTTGTGGGTTGGGTCAGGGATGAGCTCTTTATGAAAAAATCTAGAGAGGAATGGGAAAAGGAGATAGCCCGCAATTTCTGGAGCGATATAAACTGCACCAGAGCTGTTTTAGACCATATGATTGAGCGGAAGTACGGAAAGATCATCAGCATCGGCTCTGATGCTGCCAGGGTAGGGCAGTTGAGAGAAGTTGTCTACAGCGGCTGCAAAGGTGCTTTGATTTCTATGACGAAGTCTTTGGCCAGGGAGCTCGGCCGTTACGGCATAAACGTGAACGTGGTCTGTCCGGGTGTTGTTGTTCCTGCCAGCAAGGATGTCACTGCTTCGGAGAGCATGTGGACGGATGATATGATGAAAACATTCGGCACCCCGGAAGCGCTGGAGAAAATAGCCAGGGGCATCCCACTGGGACGGCTGGGGACACCGGATGACATAGCTAATGTTGTCCTCTTTCTGGCCTCAGACCGGGCCAACTTCATAACCGGACAGACTATCAGCGTCGATGGTGGCTACACCATGGTATAGAAAACTAGATCACTCAGGAGGGAAATGAACATGGCAATAAGGAAGGTTTGTGTCATCGGTTCAGGGACTATGGGCAACGGCATAGCTCAAGTATGTGCGCAGGCGGGCTATGAAACGACCATGGTTGATGTAAAACAGGAGTTTCTGGACCGCGGTATGAACATGGTGAAGTCCAGCCTTAGTAAATTCGTGCAAAAGGAAAAAATCAAACAAGAAGATATGAACAAGATACTGGCCAGACTTCATACCTCGGTCGACATGAGAAATGCCGCCAAGGACGCTGACTATGTCATAGAGGCGGTATTTGAGAGAGCGGAGGTCAAGCTGCCGATATTTGGCCAGCTTGAGGAAATCTGTCCCAGGGAGACAATCCTGGCTTCCAATACATCCGGAATCCCGGTGAGTCTGCTGGCATCTGCAACGAAGCGCCCGGACAAGGTCATCGGGACGCACTTTATGAACCCTGTGCCGTTGATGAAGGGAGTGGAGATAGTGAGGACTTTGCTCACGTCAGAGGAAACTTTGAAAGTGAGCCTCGGTTTCGTCAAATCTCTGGGCAAGGAAACAGTCGCGGTGAAGGATTCCCCTGGATTTGTGACCAACAGGATAATAACCCTGGTTATCAACGAAGCCGCCAAACTGTTGGAGGAGAATCTGGCCAGCATAGAGGATATAGATAAAATAGAGAAATTGTCACACAACTGGCCTATGGGCCCATTCGAGCTGGCCGACCTGGTTGGTATAGACGTTTTGGTCGACCTCTTGGAAGGGATTTACCAGCAGACGGGATGGGAAAGGTATAAACCGGCTCCGATATTGAAGAGGATGGTCGAGCTTGGTTACACGGGAAGGAAAGCGGGCAAGGGCTTCTACCAGCTGTTTGGACAAGGCTGATACTCTTGTACCGACAATTGCTCCGCCAATCTGGCTTCAAACCTAAGAAACGCTTAGGACAGCATTTCCTTATAGATGAGGCTGTATTAGAGCGTATTCTATCTGCTGCCGAACCTAGCCCCGGGGACGTTGTAGTAGAGGTGGGCCCAGGCCTGGGCATACTGACTGAGGCGCTAGCCAAACAGGGAGCCAGGGTTATTGCTGTTGAACTTGATGCTAAACTGGTTACCCTGCTGAGAAAACGACTGGCCGGTTTTCCTGATGTCAAAATTGTGCATGCGGACATACTTAAGGTGACCCCTCGGCAACTTCTCCAAGACAATCTACCCGGTTCCGAAATTAGGGGGGGCTATAAGGTCATAGCTAATCTTCCTTACTACATTACTTCACCTGTACTGAGCCATTTTCTCGAGGCGCAGCCCCGACCCTCGAAAATGGTCGTAATGGTACAGAAGGAAGTCGGCGAAGCTATCGCTGCTGCCCCCGGTAAGATGAGGTTGCTCAGCGTCAAGGCCCAGTTTTACAGCAAGCCTGCTATTGTATCGTATGTATCGGCGGCGAGTTTCTATCCCCCGCCGAAGGTGGATTCGGTCATATTGAGCCTGGATGTTTACTCGCGGTCGCCTATTGAGGTATCCGATGTCGCCAGTTTTTTTGATATAGTTATGCATGGTTTCAGCGCTCCTCGCAAGCAGCTTCGCAACTCCCTGGCCCACTCGTTGGAGATGCCGCCCGGCCAGGTGGCTTCATTACTGGAGAAGGCTGGCATAGAAGCCAAACGACGGGCTGAAACTCTGAACCTGGAGGAGTGGAGGGAGCTCTGGAAAGTCTTTGCTCCCTTCTTGTGTCATCCTGAGCGAAGCGAAGGATCTCGAGATTCTTCGTCGTCCCGATGTATCGGGACTCCTCAGAATGACATTAGGGGTGAGTAGTTAAAGGATTGCAATGTTGACTGTTTATGCCCCGGCTAAAGTGAACCTTGTCCTCGAGGTGCTGGGCAAGGATAATGATTATCACCGAATCTCCAGTATCGTCCAGTCCATAGACTTATGCGATGTCCTCAACTTCGAACTGGACAAGGAGATATATTTTGACTGTGACGAGCCCAGCTTAAAGCGCGATAACCTGGTGAAACGCGCAGCCGGCCTGCTTAAGGAAAGCGCGAAATGTAATCTGGGGGCACGAATCGAACTTCGCAAGCATATACCCTGGGGTGTGGGATTGGGGGGAGGCAGCAGCGACGCGGCAGCCACCCTTTTAGCTCTAAATGAACTTTGGCGATTGGGGTTGCCACTTTCTAAGCTGGTCCGTTTGGCATCGAAGCTGGGCTCGGATGTTCCCTTCTTTATCCATAAAGGCACGGCTTTAATAGAAGGGAAGGGGGAAAAGGTAACGCCGCTGCCATCCCTGCCTTCAACCAGCTTTGTGTTGCTGGTGCCGCCATTACCTAAAATCCCGGGCAAAACGAAGCAAATGTATAGTAATTTGCGCGTCGCTGATTTCACCGGAGGCGAGTCTGTTCAACGAGCCCTGGCATCTTTGAGGCAAGGGAAGGAGATTGAGCATCGTCTGATGTTCAATGTCTTCGAAAGCATAGCTTTTGATTTCTTCGCCGGGCTTGACAAATATCGGAGGATTCTGAAGGAAGCGGGAGCCCCACGAGTTTATCTCGCCGGCTCCGGGCCGTGTCTTTTTGCCCTTTTCGCAGATGCGAAGGACGCCGGTGAGGTGTTTTCACGGCTGAAAAAACAGGGATTGGAATGCTACCTGGCATTTCCTTTCGCGACGTAGATAAGTAACTCAATGGTAATACAAAGGCTGAAGCAAAAGACCTGGCCGAGGATGGTGCTTTACCTTGTCGCCCTCACCTGCCTCAGTCTTGGCTTTGCCTACTTGATTCAATACTTAATCAATTATTTCGATATTTCAATAGAAGGATTGGCGTCAACAGCTTATTTGGTTGTCTTCGCTGTTACCCTGGCATCTAACGCATCCATCTTTGCTCCCGTATTCGTCTACCTTTCCCTGATGATAGCAGCGGCAAAATTCCTTGACCCTGTTCTCGTAGCTTTGGTAGCCAGCGTGGCTGGTGCCCTGGGGGAAACAAGTGGTTATTATGCCGGCTACTTAGGGAAGAGAATCGTACACCTTGAGAACACGCCGGGATACCAAAAGCTTGTGGGTTGGATGAAGCGACATGGCCTCTTGGCTGTTTTTCTTCTGTCCCTCCAGCCTATTATACCATTTGATATAGCTGGACTTATCTCGGGCGCTTCGAGAATACCATTATGGAGATTCATATTGCCTTGCTGGGCAGGAAAATTCCCCAAGTATTTGCTGGGCTGCTTCCTGGGTGAGGCATTTCTGAATCTTCTTCCCCTTCCACCCCTTCCACCCCTATGACCTGCCCGAGAGAGAAAGGGCTAGCTTCTCTTCGTCGGCCCTGGTTCTAACCTCTCCGTCCAGTTTTGCTTTATGCAGTACCTGGAGGACTTTTCCCATCTTGGGTCCGGCGGAGATCCCCAGTTTTTTCAATTCATCCCCATCGAGGGAAGTTTTCACATAGCGCAGTTTTGTGAGAAACAATTGGAGATAGCGGTGTATGGTTGTGGATTCTGTGGCTAAGGCGTTTGCCTGTATCACGAGGGGCTCATATTCCCTGAGCAGGTAATAAATCTCGCTGGGTTTCAGAGAAGGCTTGTTCAGGAGGGGAAGGCTGGTCTTGAGGCGGAGCGTGTCGCGCATAGCCCGGGACAATTTTGCCGGTATATTAAGACGGGCCAGAAACTGCTCAATATCTTTTTTGCTAAACGAATAAACAAGAAGGCAGAAATAGAGTGATGGCAATTGGGCGGGCTTCTTGAGCCGCCGCGCCTCGTCGAATTTCTCAGCTATCCAGCCGTCGCCTTTGAGGGAGGGACTTATCCTATCCAGCACTCCCAGGTCGCCGAGGCGCTCGATAACGAGTTCTGGTCGGTCTTCCTCAAAAATGTGCTCTAGCTCGTGCCTGATTCGGTCGCCGCTTATCGTATCCAGCATGGGAATATCCCGCTTGAGTAAACGAGCGGTTTGTGCTTCGAACTCAAAATCAAACCGTTGTTCATAACACACGCCCCGCAAGATCCTGGTGGCATCGTCGGTGAAGCTTCCGGGATGCAAAATACGGATGAGATGGTGCTCCAGGTCGTTTTTGCCTTGATAGGGATCGACCAACTCTCCATAATCGTTTGGTGCCAGGGATATGGCCATAGCATTGATAGAGAAATCCCTGCGGACGAGGTCATCTTTGAGGGTGCCCGGAGTCACCGCAGGCAGCGCCCCCGGTCTGGCATAGGTTTCCTTTCGTGCTGTCGCCAGGTCTAGGGTGAAATTATCATATCGAAGCTTGGCGGTGCCGAAGCGGTGATGCGCCAGCAGCTTGGCCTGGCTGGTTTCCGCCACTTGTTGAGCCAGTTTTACCGCATCGCCCTCGACTACCAGGTCAAGGTCGAAGTTGGGGTAGCCTAAAAGAAGGTCTCGTACTAAGCCACCGACGAGATATGCCCTTTGGCCCAGGTTAGCCGCCTGTCCGCTGATATCCTTGACCAGCTTCAGGAGGTGCTGGGGGAGATATTCCTCTATCTGCCGTGCTAGATTCATCGCTCCAGTATTATATCAGCACTTCCCTTGCCGACGTATAACGTAATTCCCATAACCATAGTTAAAATATATAATTAGAAAAACCGGAAGCATGGAAGCAGTTTAACCATTTTTTGTCATTCTGAGCGCAGCGAAGAATCTTTAAGACCTTTCGCTATCGCTCAAGGTGACAGCAAGCGTTCTCAAGCATGGAAGC
>Ga0209253_10006258_pt1 | contig 10311 bp, 4 predicted proteins | sample FrelakmetBRP12BR_FD_187145 | JGI IMG/M metagenome (GOLD analysis project Ga0209253, IMG submission 187145) | Freshwater lake sediment microbial communities from the University of Notre Dame, USA, for methane emissions studies - BRP12 BR (SPAdes)... | ecosystem: Environmental > Aquatic >... | reverse complement strand
AACGCAGACCTCCCAGGCACTGACTTCTGAAGCAAGGCAAAACCAAAAGAAAGGCGACTATAAAGCCGCCATCATTCAGCTCAAGAACGCATTGCAGAAGAACCCGGACGATGCCGAGGCTCGCTATCTTCTAGGCACGATCTATTACGAGACAGGTGATCTGAAATCTGCCGAGAATGAACTCCGCAGAGCCATGAGCTTGGGCATGAGTCCCGACAAGGTATTGCCTAGTCTGGGTAAAACCTTGTCCTTAATGGGCGAGTTCCAGAAAGTTCTGGATGAAACAAAACAAGTCACTGGAGAACGTCAATCCGCTGAAATTTCAAGCTTGCGTGGTAATGCTTACCTGGCCCTGGGCAAAGGCCATGAGGCCAAAGATTCTTTCGAACTGGCGCTCAAACATACAGCAGACTTCCCGGATGCGCTAATTGGGCTAGCCAAATATTCACTTTTCGAGAGAAATATCGATGCCGCAATGCAATTTACCGAGCAAGCAGTAAACAAAAATCCTCAGAACTCGGACGTTTGGCTATTCAAAGGCGACCTTTTGCGTGCCCAGGGAAAAACCGAGCAAGCTCTTGCCGCCTATGACCAGGTTGTGAAATTGCAGCCGAATAATGCCCCGGCGCATATCAGCAAGGCCACTCTGGAAATTGCCTCTGGTAATTTCGACGCTGCCAAGTTAGATGTCGAAGCAGCACGCAAAGATGCTCCCAATAATCTAAATGTTGTGTACACACAAGCGCTGCTGGATTTTCGCCAAGGAAAATCTGCGGCGGCACTTGAATCACTGCAGAAAGTGCTGCGCGTAGCACCGGAGCACATGCCCAGCATACTCCTGGCAGGGGCCGTCCAGTACTCACTGGGGTCGATGCCCCAAGCAGAACAGCACTTAAAAAAATACCTCGAGAAGGACCCAAAAAATCTCTACGCCCGGAAATTGATGGCATCCACTTTGCTGAAAAGCCGCCAGACACAGTACGCGATCGATGTCCTGTCCCCAGCGCTAAGAGATACACAACAGGATCCGCAGTTGCTCGCCCTCGCGGGTGAAGCGTATATGCAGGCTGGTGACTTCACCAAAGCAACGGAATATTTTACTAAAGCCAGCGCGCTTGCCCCGAAAGCAGCTGAGCTCCATAGCGCACTGGGTTTGAGCAAATTAGCATTAGGCGAAAACGACCGTGCAGTGGCCGAAATGGAAACAGCTGTGGATTTGGATGCAAAATCGCCAAAGGCGAGTGTATTGCTGGTGCTGACCCATATGCGCCTCAAGGAATACGACAAGGCGCTTGCGGCGGCCAAAGTCATCGAGAAAGAACTGCCTGACGACCCTCTTGGTCCCAACCTGAAAGGTGCTGCATATCTTGGCAAAAAAGATGCCGCTGCCGCACGCGCGAGCTTTGAAAAGGCTCTTTCCATCCAACCCACCAATTTTCCGGCTGTGGTGAACCTGGTAAAACTTGATCTACTGGATAAAAAACCTGATGTCGCCAAAAAGCGCCTCGAGGCATTACTTGACAAAGACAAGAAGAATATTCAGGCGATGACAGCGTTGGCCGGCGTTGCTCAATCGCAAGGACAAACAAAGGAGGCCACGACTTGGCTGGAACGCGCCAGCAGCGAGAACCCGGATGCACTGCAGCCAGCCATGATGCTGGCAGCACATTATCTACAAATAGGGGAAAAACAGAAGGCGCTCACCCTCGCCCAAAAACTTCAAGGCTCCAACCCGGACAATCCAGAAACTCTGGATATTCTGGGACAAGCCCAATTCGCCAACGGCGACAAGGCAGCCGCTTTGGCAACCTACAACAGACTTGCTAGCGTACTGCCGGACTCCGCCCCTGCCCAGTTCCGCATCGCATCCGTTCACATGGCAATGCAAAACCATTCGGCCGCATCGGATGCATTGAAAAAAGCACTGTCACTGCAACCGGATTATCTGGACGCGCAATTGGCCTTGGCCTCGCTGGAGTCCAGCAAAGGGAATCATGAGCAAGCCCTCGTCATTGCCCGCCAGATACAGAAACAACGTGCAAAATCACCCATAGGCTACGAACAGGAAGGTGATGTTCTGATGTCGCAAAAAAAACCTGATCTTGCGGCGAAGGCCTATGAACGGGCATTCGCTATCAGCAGGAACGGCCCGCTCATGGTGAAGTTGCACGCTTCCCTGAGCCAAGCCGGCAAAGGCAAAGAAGCAGACATACGCTTGGCCCAGTGGCTGAAGGAACACCCTTCCGACGTATCCGCCCGCATGTACCAGGCTGGAATTTATCTCGCCGGCAAACAGAACAAGGCGGCCATCGAGCAATATCAAACCGTCCTGCAGCAAGACCCAAAATATGTCCCGGCACTTAATAACCTGGCCTGGCTCTACCAGCAGGAAAAAGACCCGCGCGCCCTAGAATATGCCGAGAAGGCCAATCAATTAACGCCCGACAACCCGGCGATAATGGACACCCTTGGTTACATCCTGGTGGAGCAAGGCAACACAACACGCGGCCTGCCCCTTCTGCAAAAAGCAACCTCTCTGGCACCAGAAGCTGCAGAAATTCATTACCACCTCGTAATAGGATTGGTTAAAGCCGGCGACAAGGCAAAGGCGCGTAAGGAACTTGAACAACTATTAGCTACGGGAAAGAATTTTGCCAAGATCGAGGAAGCACGAGCTTTGCTGAAGCAGTTGTAGTCGGCGGCAACACGTGACTCCCAGTTCTGAAAGGCATTGTCCGCGTTACACAGCGCATTAAAACCATGTGGACAAGTTTCGCAGGAATAACAAATAGAACTGTTGATTGCCAAATTAATAAAGCGTAGTGTACTGCCAAACCGTCAGGTTACCCTGCGTCTTTGCAGATTACGTGATTATCCGCAACAAACGGGGGACGTAAGCTCTATTTACATACAACCATTTCGGTTCAGATTATGTCAAGTGTATCCAACTTGTTTATTGGCCCCAACGATCGCCGTAAAAATGCAGGCGAACGCAGGGATACGGACGAAAAGAACAATAATCGCCGTAGAAAACAAGATATAGGGGACAACACTATTGCTACTATTTCTCCCTACTGGCGCGCAGATCACGACTCTCTGTCACACCAAGATATTGATAATATGCTGGATAACAACATTGATCAGCAAATATTCAAAATCCGGTTGGCTCATTCCAACGAACGCGTGAATTCCGCTAGTTTGCTAGTACAACGCAAATATGCCAGCCGCGGCCTTGATTCCAGCCACTTCCAAAAAGATCCGGGGCGGATCACACTGATGGCATTCCAGGACGACAAGGTTACTGGGACGCTGACTTTGGGTCTGGATACGCCTAACGGGTTATTGGCAGATGAATTGTACAAATCCGAGATAGACTGTTTGCGCACGGCTGGCCACAAGGTGTGCGAATTGACCAAGCTGGCTGTTGATCAGACCAACGCGTCTAAGCGTGTGCTTGCAGCGCTGTTCCATATTGCTTATATTTATGGCCGGGTCATGCAGGGATATACCGATGTGGTGATTGAAGTCAATCCGAGGCATGTACCTTTTTACAAACGCATGCTGGGTTTCAAGGAATTGGGGCCGGAGCGTCTGTGCGGACGCGTGAATGCTCCGGCAGTCCTGCTGAGGCTGGAAATCGATTATGTCGATCGCCAAATCGAACGCTGGGGTGGTAAAACGGATGAGGCTCAGGGTGAGCGATCGTTATACCCCTACTTTTTCTCCAAGGAAGATGAGAAAGGTATTACCCAGCGTTTGCTACATGGTGAATAACCACCCTCATAAATGCCCCCTTTCGTTTACAACACCGCTTTTTCCCGCAATATCGGCTGGTTAACACAGGGCGAACAGGATCGTCTCCGAATTGCCCGGATTGCTATCGCCGGTATGGGCGGCGTGGGTGGCTTCCATCTTTTGACGCTGGCGCGCCTAGGCATCGAAAAATTTAACATCGCCGATCTAGACACATTCGAACTCGCCAATTTTAACCGCCAAGCCGGGGCCAGCATGTCGACTTTGGATCATCCAAAAGTTGAGGTTTTGGCTGAAATGGCGCGAGATATCAACCCGGAATGCAACTTGGCTGTCTACCCACGAGGCGTGAACGAGGACAACCTTCAGGCTTTCTTTCAGGATGTGGACCTATATATTGACGGCCTCGACTTCTTCGCTTTCGATGCGCGCGAACGGGTTTTTGCCCATTGTGCACAACATGGCATCCCTGCGGTGACAGTCGCCCCGCTCGGCATGAGTGCCGCCCTCCTCAACTTTCTGCCCGGCGAAATGAGTTTCGAAGACTACTTCCAATTGGCTGGACGACCCGAGTTGGAGAAAGCTGTGCGCTTCCTCGTTGGCCTAGCCCCAAGCCTGCTGCATCGCCATTACTTGGCGGACAAAACTCGCGTCAATCTCAAGGAACGTCGCGGCCCCTCCACCGTCATTGCATGCCAGCTCTGTGCGGGCGTCGCCGCCAGCGAGGCCTTAAAGATTTTGCTCAAACGAGGCAAAGTCTGGGCGGCACCTCACGGCATCCAGTTCGACGGCTACCGCAACAGAATGGCTCATACTTGGCGGCCGGGAGGCAATCGGCATCCGCTGAACCTGTTGGCGATAATGATCGCCCGTAGACATCTTGGAATCTGAGATAGAGCGAGCGGAGGATAACAACTAGTGATGTGCCGTGCGCACTTTGCCTCACTTCCCTGTTTGATAGATCAACGATCAGGCTTGCGTGCAATAATGTTATAGCAATTCCCAGAAACGGACTCCGAAGCAACCTCGAAACCAGCATCAAGAAAACGTTGGCGGATATCCTCACGCTGATAGGGAGTATAGAGGATCCCTTTGTGTATGCCCCAACGGTTGATGCGCTCGGCGATTCCCTTCAAAGGCCAAGGGCCGCGTGGATAGAGCAGCACGTTAGCGGCCAGGGTGCCGCCCGGTTTCAACACCCTGAGAATATCCCGCAAAGCCCCATCGACATCGGGGAAGCAGTGTACTGAGTTGGAAATGTTGGCTGTATCGAATGAGGCATCGGGATAAGGCAGATTCGCTGCGTCGGCGTGGCGAAGTTCGATATCGGGATTACCGGCGAAACGGTGTCTCGCGCCAGCCAGCATGGATTCTGCATAGTCAACGCCTATAATGTGGACTGAAGGGAGTTTCTTCCACTTGCGCCAGCGCAGAACCAATTCCAGCAACGTACCGGTGCCGCAGGCAACTTCCAAGTGTTCCGGCCCGTAATTTCGGCCAAAGAAGCGCAGTTGTATACCGAGTGTACTGTTGTATGCAAAAGTCAAGATGAAAAAACCCCGGATGTCATACCACCAAGGTTCGGAAGAATAAGCTTCCGCAATCTCATCACGTGTCTTGCCTGCGTTCATGGACAGCCTCTTAAAGTTGCGCGATGTGCGCTTAGCTTCGCTCCAGATATCAAATGACTATGATTTAGGAGCTTCTAGCAAAAAATGCCTCCTGAGCGGATTTAAACTTAGAATGAAGTAGAAAAGGATAGTAATTGCTGGCAAGACGAGGGATTTATCAAACTTCCTCGTCACCTGATAAAGAATACTACGCAACGCTCAGGAATTATGCAACGACGGAATACTGGTTCAGCATAAGCTGATGTCTGAATTGAGAGCGGTAGTGGGTTCGCTGCGCTGACGTTGTTGAAGGAGATTCATACGTTGGAATGGGTGCATAAAGAAGAAGTTATCGATTCTTATGTTGCCTGAATGCGGACGATCTGAAAATGAACGTCGTATGCTGATAAATACATTTGTATAAAAGTCGAATTGTGTCTGTCTACATACTCTAGGGAAAATTGTGTCGGAATTTTTTACACTGAGCACACTATGTTACGACATCTATTTTATATCTCATTGATTAATATTAATTATTTATATATGGCATAGTTACTGCTTTAAAATAAGCGTAGCAATCACAACATTAGTTTTAAACGTATAAAATTTAGGAGAAACATAATGAATACATTAACCAAAAAATCACTGATTGCAGCTGCATTTGCTGCAACGGTTGGAGTTGCGAGCACTAACGCGGCTGCTATAGTTTTTCCAGACTTTACCGTTGATGCTACGGTATACGGCGCTCCAGCAACCTTTGTGGCAGATAAAATCACCGGTAACTATAATGAGTGGATCTCCATTAATTCGACTGGCGGATTTGATGTTTCCATCTTATGGAACGCCGGGCAATTTGCAACCAACGATGGGGGCACGGCCTTGAACGCTGGTGGTCCTTCTGGAACCCGGCTTGGACAAACCTATGGAATGTATGGTTTGTTCCAAGGGTCTGGCTATCTTACCTCATTTGGTTCCACTACCACTTTCGCACTCACTCCAGGTGGCAGTCTAGGCCTCTATATTGATCCAAACCTTGATACAGGTTTTGTCAATCCGGTTCCAATACAAGGGCAGAATCCTTGGACGACCACCCTAAGTAGCGATGATGTCCTCATTGCAACTGGTGCGGGGATATCTGGCTCGGGAACGCTGAATACATCATGTAGTGGCGGGATCAACTGTGGAAGCTTCGGTCAAACGACCGATTTCATCCTGACGGTTCCGGATGGGACCTCATTTTTTACTTTACCAGTCCCGTTTTATAGCCTGTCGTTCCAGTCAGGGCAATTTAACAGCTTCACCCCAGTGGGCACCCAGAATATCAATGGGTCGATGGACGCTGTTTTTGGAGTTCCAGAACCAGAAAGCCTAGCTCTATTGGGAATTGGCTTGTTGGGTCTGGCCTTGGCCAGGCGTAGTCGCAAGCAAGCCTGATTTACAAGACAACAGTTATCCAATTATCAAGTTTTTCTACTTAAACCCCAAGGCTCTCGTGCCTTGGGGTTTTTCTTTGTGCACCGGGTGAACCAACCTAGAAGCAAAAGCCTTCTACTTATCCGCCAGAGGAGATCGGGGTAAGTCAGCCTACCGGCAAACATTCCTTATTTTTGAGAACACACTGAAAAAGTATGATGCGGCAAGTCTTGACTTGATGCTGTTGATGATACAGTTCTACCCTCTCCGACTTGAATTCCCAAGTGTGCTAGTTCGCGAATGAGAGGGATCGCGCACACTAAATTAAACTAAAATGAGTATAGCTTCCTGAGTAAAGAATTTATGCATATGTTCCGTACGCAAATAAGTTACTTACTCATAAGTCAACAAGCTAGAGCGAAATATTGTTTCACAAACCGGCATGAAATCAGGCTTGATGGTTTTAACATCACCTTCCTTTGAGTTATTCCAGACGTCTGATTAGTAAGAGGTAACCATGCAGCGCTACATAGAGTGGATTCTTCGGTACCGAATAGTAGTCATTACCTTGACGTTAATAATCTCAATAGCAGCAGTCATACAGGCGAAAAATCTAAAGATCATCATTGATCCCAATACCATGCTTCCCCAGTCCCATCCTTATGTGGCGACGAGCAACCAGGTTGAAAAGATTTTTGGGTCGAAATATGTTGTAGTGATAGGTATCTCGCCGAAACAGGGCAATATCTATCAGCATGCAGTGCTGGAGAAGATTCAACGGATTACTGCCGCTTTTCTCCAGACACCGGGCGTGGTTAAAGAAAATCTGCTGAGCCTTTCGGCCAGACGCGCCAAGAATATTGTTGGAACGGCAGAAGGTTTGGAAGTCAGGCCACTCATGTCGAACGTTCCAACTACGGCCACGCAAATTGCGGAACTAAGAAGATCTGTCGAGAAGAACCCAGTTTATTTGAATTCCATCGTATCCATGGATGCGAAAACGACCGCTATTCTCGTGGAGTTCAAGGAAGGGCCGGGAGGTTTCCGGGCAATCATGGATAAAGTGGCGTCCATCGTTGATCATGAGCGAGATCCCCTGGTTGAAATCAACGTGGGAGGCATTCCGAGCTTTCTTGCTCGCATTGAAATTTATTCAGAGCGTATGGCATTTCTCTTTCCAGTTGCCATCCTGGTATTGAGCCTGGTTCTTTTTGAAGCCTTCCGGACCAGGCAAGGGCTAATCTTGCCGCTTGTTACGGCGGGTCTCGCAGTAGCTTGGGGGGTCGGAGTAATGGGTTCTTCCGGCATTCCGATGGATGTGTTTAATTCCGCCACCCCAATCTTGATCCTGGCGGTGGCGACAGGTCATGCTGTGCAATTGCTCAAGCGCTATTACGAAGAATATTACCGCTTGCGTGACACAACTGAACTTTCCCCCAAAGATGCCAATAATCAAGCAGTCATAGCCTCTCTGAACCGCGTCGGACCAGTCATGATAGCCGCAGGAGTGGTCGCTTCCCTGGGTTTCTTTTCGCTAGTGGTGTTCAAGATCAGCACTGTGCGCACGTTCGGGATTTTTACCGGCATTGGAATTCTTGCGGCATTGATTCTCGAAATGACTTTTATCCCGGCCCTGCGTTCAATACTTGCCCCTCCCAGTGACGCAGATAGAAAGCGCGAACAAATGAAGCGAATCTGGGACAAGGCGACAAACACGATCGCGAACTGGGTGACCGGTCCCAGTCGACGCAAGTTATACGGGAGCGTTTTTCTGTTCGTCATTATTGTCATGATCGGTATAAGCAGGATCACCGTGGATAACTCTACCAAGAGTTATTTTTCTTCAGACCTGATTTTCGTAACGGACGATAAGGCGCTGAATGGGAGTCTGGGTGGTACCAATACGCTGTATTTGCTGGTTGAAGGCGTAAACGAAGACGCCATCAAGAATCCAAAGACACTCCAAGCCATGGAGGAGCTGCAGCGTTTTCTTGAGAGTCAGCCAAATGTCGGCAAGACTGTTTCATTAGCCGACCTCATCAAGCGAATGAATCAGGCCATGCATGGAGATGACGCCGCTTATTTCAATATTCCGGACAGCCAGGAATTGATTTCGCAATATTTACTGCTCTACTCGATGTCCGGCGAGCCCGGCGATTTCGATTCTTATGTCGATTACGGATATCGTTCTGCCAATCTGACAGTATTCCTAAAAACGGATAGCAGCGCCTACGTAGAACAATTGATAGCAAAAATACACGAATTTACAACCCTGCATTTCGGTCAGGATGTGCATATCGGAATCGGCGGCAGCGTTCCGCAAGGTGCAGCACTGAATGAGGTCATGGTTTATGGGAAGATACTCAATATTCTGCAAATCGCTGCTGTCGTGTTCTTTATTTCCAGCCTGATTTTCCGTTCAATGGTAGCGGGGATACTGGTGCTTCTTCCCCTGCTGATCGCTGTTCTGACCAACTTTGGCCTTATGGGGTGGAGTGGCATCCCGCTTAACATTTCGACTTCGCTGATCTCGGCAATGGCAGTAGGGATCGGAGCCGATTACGCCATCTATCTGATCTACCGGTTGCGCGAAGAACTTAGCATGGGAACCGACGAAATCACGGCTGTCCGGAACGTCATTGCAACAGCCGGCCAGGCGATACTGTTTGTTGCTATCGCGGTCTCGGCCGGTTACGGGGTGCTGTTATTGTCGTTTGGGTTTAACATCCACAAGTGGCTGGCCATTCTGATCGCTGAGGCCATGATCGTGAGTTCGCTGTCTGCACTGTTGCTTATCCCCGCGCTTATTCTTACATTTCGTCCCGATTTTATTTTCCGGAGACTTGCCGTGAAACATAATCCAATATCTGTGTTTATTGCCCCACTGGCTCTTGTTTTTGGTCTAACGATGCAGCCACAAAACGTATGGGCGGCAGGACCTGATCTGATCAAGATCATGCAAAAGAATTTTGTTGTTTCCAAGGTCCCCGATTCGGTGGCTGATGCCACGTTTACCCTGATCAACAAGACCGGCCAGGAGCGTGTACGCAAGACTTTTGGCACGACCAAGCTTCAGCAGAACGGCAACGACAATATGCGCATGACGCGATTCTTGTCTCCGCCCGACGTGAAAGGGACGGTATCGCTGCTGATCGAACATTCCGACAAGGATGACGACATCTGGATCTATCTGCCGGCGCTGAAAAAGGTGCGGCGTCTTATTGCCAACAACAAGAAGGATAGTTTCATGGGCACGGATTTTACTTATGCCGACGTGATCGGCTATAAAGTGAGCGAGTGGAATTACAAGCTGCTGAAAGAGGAGATGGTAGAGGGTCGGCCCTGTTACGTTATCGAAGCGCTCCCCAAATCTGACGCTGTTAAAACCAGCAATGGCTACTCGAAACGCGTACACTGGCTGCGCAAGGACAATTTAATGGCCGTCAGGGTGGATTATTGGGATGAGGCAGGGCAGTTGCTGAAAACCTCGACTTTCAGCGATATTCAACTGGTAGACCAGAAGCGGGGCAAGTGG
>Ga0209253_10006257_pt1 | contig 10312 bp, 6 predicted proteins | sample FrelakmetBRP12BR_FD_187145 | JGI IMG/M metagenome (GOLD analysis project Ga0209253, IMG submission 187145) | Freshwater lake sediment microbial communities from the University of Notre Dame, USA, for methane emissions studies - BRP12 BR (SPAdes)... | ecosystem: Environmental > Aquatic >... | reverse complement strand
GGCTTGATGAATCAAGCCTCTACAGGATCCCCAGATAATGGGGAACCGAGGCTGACGCGATGACGGTCCAGTCCGCCTGAGGCAATCCTGAGGCGGACTGGGGGTTTGGCAATGTCCACGCATCACGGGCAAGCTTCGCTTCGCCCGTGCCACCCATCGGGGCGTGGAGAGGGGCGAAGCCCCTCTGCGTTTCTTTATGATCCCCCAAGACTGGGGGCCAGGGGGTTGAAACAGGGTTGTGAGATAGCTTCCAAGGCCTACCTAGTGCTGCCGCGGAAAGGTTGATCTGCGTCGGTTCAGTTAGTAGAACACACACCGACATCCCTGAAGACGCCTCGCGAAGAACCACAGCCAGCGCCGACCCGAATCATGCGACCCGAAACGGCGCGCGTTTGCTGACTGAGTCTCCCCCAGCGTACAATCTCCGGTAGGCGCAATCATGCTGCGAACGAGCTTGTGTCACGAATCAGCCTCAGCCCCCTGGCCCCCAATCTTGGGGGAGATGGGTTGGGAATTGGGGGACACCCCCAAACCCCCGGCGGGAGGTCTCCCGCACCTCTTCAGGCAGCAGTTGCCAAAGGCGCCGCAGTCCCATAGGGAAGGATCTCATGCTTAAGGGCAGAGACCGGGACAAAGCCATCATCCAGAGACTGGACGGCTGGGAGAAATCGGGTGCCCGGTTTGACAAGCCAATTGATGAGCAGCTCCGCCTGCTACGCATAAGCATCGAGGCACAACCACGCATTGGGACGCCAAAACCCCACCTGACACGAGACGCTATCTCCTCTCTGCTGATGCAGGGGAAGACGATCCTGGCGTTTGATGACCTGAATCTAGACTGGTCATTATTGGAGGAGCTCTTCCGGGCAGCGGTCCGGATCATGATTGGGGAATCGGCAGGCAGTCAAGAGAACAGCAAACGCCTGAACCAACTGGCCGCCAATACTCCCCTCCTGCGCCAAGTCGCCAGGGACTACTACAATGACACTCCTCTCTCTGCCACGGCCACCGAGCATTGCATCGACACACCACTGATGGAGGCATGTATCAGTGCTGCTCTGGCACCATTTCTGGCGGCTCAATCTGAGGCACTGTCAGAGTTGGTGGCCCAGGAGCTGTGGCGGCGCAAGAGTTGCCCCATCTGTGGGGGCGTGGCGGATTTCGCTTTCCTGGAAAAGGATCAGGGAGCCAGATGGCTGATGTGCTCGCGTTGCAGCATGGGATGGCTGTTTCAGCGTATACAGTGCTCCTACTGCGGGACGCAGAAGCACGAATCGCTGGCCTACCGCACCAACAGCCAGGGGATATACCAACTCTACACCTGCGAGGAATGCCACAGCTACCTCAAGGCCATTGACCTCCGGAAGGCCGGCTCCGAGGTCCTGCTGCCCCTGGAGAGGATATTGACGGTGGATATGGACCGGCAGGCCGGAGAGGCCAACTACAAGCCGGGATGCAGGAGAACGCCCTGACCACTTCTGCAGCCCGCGGACCATTCCCACACCAGCAGTTGATAGCAGGACTCCTGTCCCGTCGCAAAACCGCGGTCTGCCGACCACGTGTGTCCGGATCTGAGTTGGCCATCTTCCTCGGATGTCACACTCAGTTGGATTTGCAGGCCAAGTTCGACGTGTGGTACGATTTTTGTAGGGTTTCTATGTTCGGCACGCCGAAATGGTTTGTGCCTACGTAATGTTGTGGTGGTGGTGATGTGGCGTAGAGAGTGAACCAGGGGGAAGCGCCATGGTCCGCTGCAAACGAATGGGTCAAGAGGGGCAAGCAGGCAAACGTCTGCCTGCCCTATTTCATTTCTCAGATACTCGACTTTCCAAGGCAGGCAGAAAGGAGGAGTGGCACTGGTGGAGCTAAGCCGTAGAGATTTTCTGAAAGTCACGGGTGCAGGCACGGCAGGGGTGGCCGCCGCCGTGGCTCTGAGCACCATCCCGGACGGGAAAGTGCTGGCCGCCTACAAGAGGACCCCGCTGGACGAGTCCGTTGGCCAAACCCAGACGATATGCTGCTACTGCTCGGTGGGGTGCGGCGCGCTGGTCACCCGCCGGATGAATCCCGAGCGCGGTGAGATACTCAGGATAGAGGGTGACCCGGACCACCCCATCAACCAGGGATCGCTCTGCCCCAAGGGTCAGGCCATGTACCAGATACACGGTGTGGAGGGCAGAGTCGACAAGCCCATCAACGATCAGAGGGTGACCAAGCCACTCTACAGGAAGCCCGGCGGCACCGAGTGGGAAGAGAAGACCTGGGACGAGATCCTGAACATGATCGCCGCCAGGGTGAAGAAGACCAGGGACGAAAGACTGGTTACCACCGATGGGACCAAGACGGTCAACCGCAACGAGGGGATGGGTTCCTTCGGCGGCGGCGAACTGGACAACGAAGAGTGCTACCTGCTGGCCAAGATGAGCCGAGCGTTAGGCGTGGTGTATCTCGAACACTGCGCCCGGCTTTGACATTCCTCTACTGTTGCGGCTCTGGCAGAGTCGTTCGGAAGAGGAGCCATGACCAATCACTGGATCGATATCAGGAATACGGACTGCGCCCTGATCATCGGTTCGAACGCGGCAGAGAACCACCCCATATGCATGAAGTACGTCCTTGAGGCGCAGGATCGCGGCGCCAAGGTCATCCACGTTGACCCGCGCTACAGCCGCACGTCGTCCAAGGCCGACATGTTCATCCGCATCCGGACGGGCACCGATATCGCCTTCATGGGCGGGATGATCTATTGGATCCTGGAGGACATGCGCAGGAACCCCGCCAAGTACAACCTCCGGTATGTGCAGCAGTACACCAACGCGGCCTACATCGTCAATGCGGGCGTCAAGCTGCCTGGCGATGCCGATCAGAACGGTCTCTTCAGTGGCTGGGCTGATGGCAAGTACGACGTGGCCACCTGGAAATACGCGAACACGTCCGCTGCTACGGCGGAAGCCAAGCTTCTTACCGCCGACTGGGATGGGTGGACTAACAGGGCAGCGGACGAGAATACGGCATGGGGAGAGCTGGACAACAACTGCGTCCTGAAGCTCCTCTGGAAGAACTACAAGCGCTATGACAAAGCCACTGTCTCCCGGATCACGGGCATACCTGCGGACAAGTTGGAGGCGGTCTATGCCGAGTATGCCAAGACCGGCGCTACTGGCAAAGCGGGCACCATCATGTATGCCATGGGCGCCACCCAGCATACCTACGGCAGCCAGAACATCAGGACTTACTCCATAGTACAGCTCCTGCTGGGCAATATCGGTGTGGCGGGCGGCGGCATCAACGCCCTGCGCGGTACCTCCAATGTGCAAGGGTCAACCGACCAAGCCCTGCTTGAGCACATACTTCCGGGATACCTCAAGATGACTACCGATGTTGACGCTCATCAGACGCTGGCAGGCTATGTCTCCAATATCACCCCTGCAGCCACGAATCCTCCCGGCGAGCTTGCCGGAGACAATCCGGTGAACTGGTGGAAGAACACGCCGAAGTACGTTCACAGCCTGCTCAAGGCATGGTGGCCCAGCCTCGATCCCGCCGTTAGCTACAACTACCTTCCCAAGAAGAAGGCCAGCGGGGTCAACTACACTCATATGGGCCTGATCCAGGCCATCGGGGAAGGGAAGGTCGAGGGGCTCTGGATCTGGGGTCAGAACCCGGCCGCCGGCGGGCCGACATCACTGGGCGCGCGGGATGCCCTGAAGAAACTCAAGTGGATGGTGGCCAGCGACATCTGGTTCAATGAGACCCATACGTTCTGGAAGAGACCTACCACTAATGATATTGAGGTAAACCCCGAGGATATACAGACCGAGGTCTTCCTGCTACCGGCAGCCGGTTCCTTCGAGAAGGAGGGCAGCGTATCCAACAGCGGCCGCTGGGTGCAGTGGCGCTACAAAGCGGTGGAACCACCTGAAAAGGCTATACCGGACCTGGACATGATGATCCAGCTCTTCAAGAGGATACGGGAACTGTACGTGAAAGAGGGCGGCGCTTTCCCCGACCCCATAGTCAATCTGGGTTGGGAGTACAGCGACGAGGAAGAAGCGGATGTCATAGCCAGAGAGATGAACGGCTACGCGGTGACCGCTGACGTCCCCAAGTCTGGATCACCGGGGACCTTCTACGAAGTCGGGGAGCTGATCGACTGGTTCAATGACCTACAGCCCAACGGCCGGACCTCCAGTGGAAACTGGCTCCACTGCGGCCAGTACACCAAGGCGAGTGCGGCTGACCAGCAGAACTACCCGGACCTCATCACTGTCGTGAACGGAATTCCTTCCATCAATAAGGCGCGGAAGCGGAACACCGTGGACAGCTCGCCGAACCAGGTTGGCCTTTATGCCAACTGGTCCTGGTGCTGGCCCAGGAACCGCCGCATCATCTACAACCGCGCTGCGGTGGACCTCGACGGCAATCCCTGGGATGCCGAACACCCGGTGCTGGCCTGGAATGGCACCACCTGGGTGGGCGACGTCGTGGACGGCGGCGGGAACCCGATCAACTTGGCGGCCGCAGGAAGCCAGAACCTGCCGTTCATCATGAACTCTGAGGGCGTGGGCAAGCTCTGGGGTTACGGCCTGAAGGATGGGCCTATCCCGGAGGTCTACGAGCCCTGGGAGAGCCCGATCAACAACGTCATGTCGGCACAGCAGAATGATCCCGCGGCCTACTACGGCAGTCTCAAGGTTGATGGCAAGGAGTGGAACGAGCGGGGCACGGTTGATGAAGGCTACGACTTGGTGGCCACCACTTACCGCTGCACTGAGCACTGGCAGACCGGCATCATGACCCGGAACCTGCCCTGGCTGGCAGAGCTGATGCCTGAAATGTACGTCGAGCTCGGCGCAGACTTGGCCGACAAACTGGGGATCGCCAGCGGGGACAGGGTCAAGGTGAGCTCTAAGCGCGGAACGATAGAGGCTCTGGCCATTGTCACCAAGCGTTTCCAGGCCATAACCGTGGACGGCAAGGAAATCCATCAGGTCGGCATACCGTGGCACTGGGGCTACGCCGGCCGGGTAACCGGCGACAGCGGCAACGTCTTGACGCCGCATGTCGGCGACGCCAATACCAGCATACCCGAATCCAAGAGCTTCCTATGCAAGGTCGAGAAAGCGTAGCGGAGGAGAGATATGAGTAGTTCAGAAGGTGGCAGCTCAGTACTTTTCGATGGAACCCGCTGCATAGGATGCCGGGCCTGCTCAGTAGCCTGCAAGAGCTGGAACCGGAGGCCGGAGGACCCGGAAGAGAAGGTGTCGGTCGAGGGGGGCATCGAGGGAAAGGCTACCCTCTCCGCGAATACCTTCACCTTCATGCGCTACCGGGAGATCGGCGAAGGCGACGACCTGAAATGGGCCTTTGCCAAGATACAGTGCATGCACTGCCTGGAGCCGGCCTGCGAAGCGGCCTGCATCTGCGGGGCAATCAGAAGAGAAGGGGGAACGGGCGCAGTAGTCTACCACCGGGAGAAGTGTATCGGCTGTCGCTACTGCATGGTGGCCTGCCCCTTTGGCATACCCACGTACGAGTGGGACAAGTGGTCGCCCTGGATCAAGAAGTGCACCTTCTGCGCCGATCGGCAGCACGGCAATGGGGCAGAAGGATCCCGTGAGCCGGCTTGTGAGTCCGCCTGCCCGACCGGCGCCCTGAAGTTCTTCGAGAACACCGGGGACGCTTCCGGACGGGACTTGGCGATTGAAGAGGCCCGCAGACGCATCGAGGCCTCTCCGGGCAGGTACTACGATCACATCTATGGAGAGCTCGAGGTCGGGGGCACAGCCTGGATGTACATCTCTTCGGTCTCCCCGGACGACCTGGACCTCCCGCAGGTCAGCGACGAACCCGTGCCCAGAAACGCTAGGAAGGCCATGGGCACTCTGCCCTACTACGCCCTGGGCGTGATAGGCCTGATGGCCGGCATCTATTGGGTCACGAAGCGGCGCCAGAAAGTAACTGCCGGCGCCGGCGAGAAGAAGGAGGGGTGACGACATGACAACACCCGAAGCGAAGAAGGAACGCCGGCTCCCCGTCGGCACCATGATACTGGCTCTCCTGGTGGTCATCTTCCTGGGCGTTGCCGTGAACCGCTTTGCCAATGGCCTCGGCGCCGTCAGCAACATGAGCGACGGCCGCGCATGGGGTCTCTGGATCCCCTTCGACCTATTCTGCGGTGTGCCGCTGGCCGCCGGCGGTTTCACCATGGCTGCCATCGTCTACATCTTCAACAACAAGAAGTACCTGCCCCTGGCCAGGCCGGCCATTCTGACCGCCTTCATCGGCTATCTGCTGGTGGTTTTCGCCCTCCTGGTAGACCTGGGCCAACCGTGGCACATCTTCAGGATGATCTGGAACCCCAACATCCACTCGCCGCTGTACGAAGTCGGCTGGTGCGTAATGTTGTACAACGTCGTACTGGCCCTGGAGTTCGCCCCGGCTATCTTCGAGAAGCTCAGGGAGCTGCATTTGCCGGCCCCCACATGGAAGATCCCGCTGAGGACCCTCCACATGATAGAGATACCGCTGATCATTGCCGGGATCGTGATTTCCACCGGCCACCAGAACTCCCTCGGCTCCATGCTGCTCCTGATGGGCAATGACCTGAACCAACTCTGGTACACACCTATCCTGCCATTGCTGTTCTTCCTCCACGCGGTGTGTGTGGGACCGGCCATGGTCATCATCGAGGCTACCGTCAGCAGCAAGGTCTTTGGCCACAAGCTGGACATCGGCATCTTCAGCGGCTTGGGCAAGATCCTCTGCATTCCGCTTGTCATCTACCTGCTGTTCAAGGTAGGGGACATTGTAGTGGCTGGCGAGGTCGGGGCTCTGTTCAGCGGATTTCCCGCCAACGCCTGGTGGTGGGCCGAGATGATCATCGGCGTGGTGCTGCCGCTGATCATGTTCCTTCTGCCTGTCGTCCAGAAGAGCCGGGGGTGGCTGTTCGTCAGTGCGCTGCTGGTGGTTCTGGGGTTAATCCTGAACCGCTTCAATGTCACCCTGATGAATCTGGAGATGCGGCCAGGGTATGGCACTTACTTTCCCACCTGGATGGAGATCGCTGTGTCCGTCGGCCTGTTCTCCGGCGGCATGATCGTCATCATGCTGGCCAACAAGTTCCTGCCCGTCATGAAACATGACGAGGGTCACGGTGAGAGCCACAAGGAAAAGCCAACTGAAGCGCCGGCCAGCGCCTAATAGATCTGGCAGTTAGACCGTTATTCTCAGGCTGGAGCGAAAACCTCCAGCCTGAGTCTTTTGTAGGGAGCCCGCTGCGCCTACAGTATGAACAACTGGTCCGTGATCTTGGTTCTCAAATCCCGGGAGACGATCACCCGGTAGTAGGCCTCGGTCTTCTCGTCCTCGCTGAGATCGCCCAGCCGGATGGACTTGTAGGCGTTGAAGACCACCTCGCGCTGCTGCATCAGGCCACGGTTCACCAGGTTGATATCCCACATCGGCCGCCGGCTGGCCCACCAGAACTGGTCACTCTGCATGGCTCGATCAAGGAGCCCCCTGGCCAGATCGGCATAGTTCTTGGCAGAATCGTTGCCCGCTCCCTTCTCCGCCTTACGGGTCAACTCGATGGCTATCTTCAGGTGCTGCCACTGCAACTGATGTATCAGGTTCTCCTTTGAGTTCCACAGGGGGTAGGGGTTGCCGGCCTGAATATCATCTGCGGAAGTGCTCCAGGAAGACGCCCTCGGTTCCACATAGCTGCCAGCCGGAAACAGCTCCAGTAACTGGCTGAGGGTCACTACCCGAATCTCCCCCGTCTTGGCCACCTCCATTATGCGCAGCAGTTCCGATTGCTCTTTGGCCAGATCCACCGACTGTACCAGACGCTCCACCCTGCCGTGCCTTGGCCCTTCCACGCCGGGTTCAGGCTGCAACGCCTCGTACATTTCAGCCAGGAAGATGTCCTCCCAGTGCCGGATGTGGTGACCAAAAGTCTCGGCATCCATGGCAGTCACCACGTAGATGTCCTCGCTCTTGCCTCCGAACGACCTCAATTGCTCAATGAATCCCTTGACGTCCGTTTGCTTGAAGGCTATCCGATTGCTCAAGACATCATCCCGGAAGAAGACCGCCAGAGTCTGACCATCGCCTCTTATCTGGTGAATAACGCTCTTGGGCCAGGCCACCGGACAGGCCACCCCGCCGAGTATGAGCCAGCGGTGTCCTGTCTCATAGATGGGCCTGGCGACTTCGCGACTGTAGCACATCTCCGGGCTGAAGAAACCCATGGGAGAGTAGGTCTTGCCGAAGTAACGCCGGTTGGTCTGGTGATTCTGCACTATCTGCCGGAGCATCTCGTCCTGAGGAATGAGAGGCAGAATGGGATGATACTTTGCGGAACCCACGAACTCCAGTCGCCCCATTTCCGACAGTTCTCGCAGCCCGTCGATCACATCAGACATGCCATGCTCATCCAGCATCTCGGTGAGCACGGCATTGATATTGACGGTCACCTTGGCGTGAGGCTGTTCATGAAAAAGACTTACCAGCGGCCGGTAGGACTCATTGCAGACCTTCTTCAACACGCGGTGGAACTGGGTTGACGGCTGGTAGAAGTGCAACAGCGGTGCCAGATAGATCATATTGCCACCTTCACTCCTTCTTCCTCAAGGCGATGATGGGATATCGTTGAATTGAAAATGGAGTCTCCAGTATACAACATGGGGCAGAACATATTGACAGCGCCGTCTCTCGATGATATACACGTGACTAACAAAAGACGTCGCCGCGTCACGGTGGACGGTGCGCACCTTGAAAGCTTATGACACCAGCAGGGATCGGTGCCACCCTGTCGTATTTGACATTCGAGGCATTCCCTGCCAGGTGCATTTTGCCATCTCGGGTAGACGGCATGGACCCGCGGAACTGAGATCCGCGCCCAAATGATGGGATTTTGGAGTCACCTGCTGAGAGCGCAGGGATTCCACGAGAAAGGAGGTGTCCAGATGCCGACGTGCAAGACCCGAACAGGCAAGCAAGGCACCGCTCCGGCCAAGAAGGCCGCGGCAAAGCCGGCCAAGGCTGCTAAGAAGAAAAAATAGCCGACGTACGAAAGACGCCAGCAGGAAGGCGGAAGGGCTCAGTTCTGCGAGAGTAGCTCTTCCGTTTTCTTTTGAGCACTGAGTTCCCATGATCCTCGCTATTGTCATCTTCGCCATCACCCTGCTCCTCATCATACTCCGGCCCAAGCCCCTGAATGAAGGAACTGCGGCGGCTCTGGGTGCCATCGCCATCCTGGTTGCCAGAGTCGTATCACCCCAAGATGCCTTCGACGTTCTCAAAGCCACAGACAACATCCTGCTGTTCTTCCTGGGGTTGATGGTCATCAGCACCGTGGCTGATCAGGCGGGGTTCTTCAAATGGTGTGCCCAGAAGGCTGTGGGGCTGGCGAAGGGAAGCGCGCGGAGGCTCCTGCTCGTGGTCTTTGGTCTGGGGGTGCTGATCACAGCCTTCTTCTCCAACGATGCCACCGCCTTGATACTGACACCGATCGTCTTCGTGCTAGTCACCAGGTTCAAGCTCAAACCGTTGCCCTACGTCTTCGCCTGCGCTTTCATCGCGAACACTGCCTCCATGCTATTGCCGGTGTCCAACCCGGTGAACCTGCTGCCTGTAGACAACTTCGGCATAACCCTGGGCGAGTACCTGAAGTTCACCCTGTTGCCCAGCCTGCTGGCCATCACCATCAACATCGGTCTCTTCATGCTCATCTTCCGCAAGGACATCGCGGCATCCTTCCAGGATGAACAACCGGAGCCGCCAGTCAGAATCGACGCCTTCTTCCGGTTCGCCTGCGCCGTGCTGGTCTTGACCGCGGTCGGCTATGTACTGGCCTCCGTCTATGGGAAGCCGGTTTCGTGGCCCGCCATGGGAGGGGCCGTCGCCCTGCTGGCCGGGGGCTTCGCCTTCCGGCGGCTGAAGCTGCGGGGGGTGGCCTCCGGCATCTCGTGGCCCATATTCATCTTCATCTTCAGTCTGGCTTTGCTGGTGAGAGGGCTGGAAAACAAGGAGGTCACACAGGCTATCGGCGAGGCTGTCGCCCATCTCTCCTCCGCGGGCACCTTGTGGGCTGTTCTAGCTGTCTCCTTCGGCACAGCCATAGGCGCCAACCTCATCAACAACTGGTCCATGATGATGATCTCCGTCTCCAGCCTGGCCAGCATCAGCAGCACGGCGCTTTCGTTCGACCGCAGCATCATCTACGCCAGCGTCCTGGGAGCTGACCTGGGACCCAACATCACCATCCTGGGCTCACTGTCATCCATGCTGTGGCTGGGATTGCTGAGAC
>Ga0209253_10006256_pt1 | contig 10313 bp, 10 predicted proteins | sample FrelakmetBRP12BR_FD_187145 | JGI IMG/M metagenome (GOLD analysis project Ga0209253, IMG submission 187145) | Freshwater lake sediment microbial communities from the University of Notre Dame, USA, for methane emissions studies - BRP12 BR (SPAdes)... | ecosystem: Environmental > Aquatic >... | reverse complement strand
GGGGTTGACCAGAGAACCGGAACCAGGCTTGAGAGCCTGCGCCGGTTCAGCACAGCCGAGGATGCCTTCAAGTTCTGGGCGCAGCGGCTGCGCTTGAGGATGGATGAGGTCCACGGTAACAAGAAATAAGTATCTGAAATTTAATTTGTTTTATATTTTTTCCGAAGAAAATTGTCCAGATATTGGAGTACTATGCCGATATCTGGACTATCTTTTTATGGGGGGTGCGCAGCACCGCCTGGTCAGAATCAAAAAAGGATAATAGAAAAAACGCCTTGACAAACAAGGCAATATTTTTTATAACTTTTATGCAAAATGAAAATAGTAATTATTTAATTAACTGAAACAATATTATTAACCAAGCGCAAAGGAAACAAGATGATGAGAAAACTAACAAAACAGGCAAAATTCGTAACCCTCACGATTGCGGTAGCAATGCTTTTTTCAGTTCAAGCATTCGCCCAAACCATTACCCCCGTAGCTGACACTACGACGGGTCAACCAACCGAACAAAAAAGCCCTTTTAAAATTGATGCGGGCTACAGCCATCGTATTAAAACTGATATTAAAGGCGGCAGCGGGAGTTTTAATGTTCAGAGTACCGGTGTAAAGGCTTCCAACCATCTTCAGCTAAACCCCTGTTACTCTCTGGATACAGCCCTTAGCTATGAATATAACATCTATCAGATGCAAAATAATAACCATAGATGGTTTCAGCGGAGAAACCGCTTTGACTGGAACAAGGTCCACCTGGTTACCCTCACCTCTTTGCTTACATTCCAGCAGATGGATGAAAAGTGGAGTTTCTATGGCGGGCCGATAATTAATGTAGGAGCCGAGGAAGGCTCAAGTATCGGTAGAACGTTTTCAGGCGGCGGCGCTGCCGGATTTGACTATGTTTTCAGCCCGACCCTGACCGCAGGCGCAGGACTCGCGGTAGTGAGCCGGATTGAAGACCCGGTGGCAGTAGTGCCCCTGGTCAGACTGGACTGGATGTTTGCTGAACAGTGGAAACTGCATGCCGGATTCACAGAACTCGGATCATCCGCAGGGTACGGGATGGATGTCAACTGGAATCCTATCGAGAAGCTGACGCTTTCTTCAGGGGTGCAGCAGCAGTATAAGCGGTTCCGGCTTGCAAACGAATCCGGACGTAGACACGAGCGTTACACACCGGCAGTTGCCTCGGATAAATTTGCTGTTGCCTATGCAAAGGCCTGCTATGACATCACCGATAAGATTGGGGTTGAAGGGTATGCCGGTATGGCCTTCAGCGGCAAGCTGAAAGTTGAAAACAGAAACGGCCAGGCCCTGGCAGAAGAAAAATATGATCAGACGCCCATGGTTGGACTGAGAACAAGTTTCGCTTTCTAAACGGGAATATAAAATAGAAGTCAGGATGATTGCTGAAAAGGCCACCGTATAAAGGTGGCCTTTTTTTATGAAAAGAAACTGTTTTCATCCCCACAGCCTATGCCGCGGGGCGATTCTTTATAAAGCAGAAGGCAATTATCCGCGGAGGAGTTCACCGGAATAATCAATAGAAGGCAGTTTTTTAACGGGGAGAAACAGAGCGCAGCGACACTCGTATCAGTTCTTGCCCGGGAGGTTTTGAAGGAACAAAGGAATGTGTCGGGAGCTGATTTCGATTCACAACGTAAAGAGTTTATACTGCATCTCACCTGAGCTTCCTGTCCCTCTTCTCAGATTCTATTTCCAGCTGCTTCAGCCGCTCAAGGTCTTTTTTTAATCTGACATTTTCGCTTATAAGCTGCTCCTGCTGCGCGCCCATGTCTCCGGCAGAGCTGTTCTTCTGCATTGCCTGGAGTTCATCTATGAGCCGGATAAACTGCGCCGAGGTCTGCCGCCTCCTGCTGCCGGGGTAGGTCTTGACCAGCTTTTCAAACGCCACGCGGGCATTGAAGTAGTCAGGGTGCAGCTCAGCGTTTCCCAGGTATGAGGTGCCGAGCAGAAACAGGTCTTCATCGGACGGGACCCCGGGCACTATGGGGCCGGCAGGATAGGGCACCGTCTTTTTTCCAGGGGGCCTGATCACGGCGCAGGCACCGGTCAGTACTATGATAAGCAGCAGAACACATAATTTTTCAGCAGGTGACCGCATAGCAGAATTTCTCCGGGAATCAGTGTTGTTGCACATCTTCCTGTTTCACATAGTTGCTGATGGGATGGGCCTTTGCATACTCTTTCAAATCAGCTGCCATGCGTGCCATCGCCAGCGGGCTTTCAAAGCGGGAGCCGTCATCAGTGACAATACCAATGGAGATGGTCATAAGCGGGAATTGCTGCACGTTTCCCCTCCGGTCTTTTCCGATTATAAATCCCGACGTCCGGTCCCGGCTTTCGTAAAAGCTCACAATCCGCCGGTCAAACTCGCCAACCACATGCTGGCAGATCTGCTCAGCACGAACGGGCGCGGTTATAATGACAAAATCATCGCCCCCGATGTGACCGATAAAATCGCTGTCACGCCCTGATGTTTTCAGCGCGCCAAGGAGAATTTCAGCCACTGCCTTTATTACCTCGCTGGCCCAGGCGTAGCCGTACTTGTCTGCAAACGGCTTGAAATTGTCCAGGTCTGCATGGCAGAGGGAGAACGGCTTTTTCTCAGCCAGGCGCTTTTCAATCTGCTGCTCTATGGCAATATTGCCGGGGAGGCGGGTCAGCGGGCTCGCATCAAGGTTCAGCTGCTCGAGCATCTTCAAGCGGCTGGCCATTACCCGGAAGCGCTTTGCCAGTTCTCCGATCTCGTCGTGGTGATTAATGTTGAGATCCGCATAATCAAAGTTGCCGTCGGCAATAAAGCCGGTTGCTTTTTTAAGCTTTCCCAGCGGCCGGGAGATGGTATAGGTAACAAACAGCGCCAGTCCGATGCCGCCGCCCAGGCTGAGAAGAAACAGCACGGTAGTAACGGTTGCGGCGCTGGCGCCGCGGCTCCTGATAAGATTCATCTTCTGATCAACATCGCTTTCCGCCTGCTTCTGCAGTTCGCGCATCAATGCGGCCAGCTGTTCGGTCTTTTCCCTGACGCTGCCTTCCGAAAGCCGTGTTGCCTCGTCCGCCTGCTGTGCTTTTATAAGCTCGGTCTCACGCTGAAACAACAGGTCACCTTCCTCATGCAGCACCCTGATCCGGAACAGGAGCTTTTCCACCGCCGGGTCGCTGACTTTCTGCAGCTTGGCAATGCCCTCTTTGACGGCAGAGCTTCGCGCCCGGTAGAGTTCTGCAAGGGCGGGGTCCTGTAAGATAATAAACTTCTTTTCGCTGCGCTCCTGAGCCAGCAGGCTGTCCAGCATCTGCCGGCCGTGATAGATTACGAAAAAATCCTTCTTAATAATCGTGTAGGCAAGCTCATTCAAATGCTGCAGGCTGAACAGTGCATAGGAACCAACCAGGATGGTCAGAAGCGCCATGAGCAGGTAGGCTGCAAGCAGCTTCCTGGCGATTGTCAGTTTCATGCGGGAGCCTTCCGTGCGGTAAAAGATGTACCATAAGTTATGGCCGTGAATTTTTTAAAAATAACATATTTCACCATGTCCTGCAAAAAGAAAAAACCTTTTGCCCGCGGACGGCCAAATCATATTGACTCATGACAGCCAATCATGGTTAATTGTAAGCGAAGGAACGATCAGTCACTCCAGCAGGATATAACATTGTCACCAAGCACCGCAGCCCCTCATAAAAAAAAGGCCGCCATTGTCGGCAATCCGAATGTCGGGAAAAGCACGCTTTTTAACCAGCTCACCAAAGCATACTCGCTGGTTGCAAACTTTCCCTACACCACCATAACCGTGGCGCGTGCCGACGTTGCCATCGCCGGGGTTACCTTGGAAATTATCGATACTCCGGGGATACTCGCGCTTGATATGCTGTCAGAAGACGGCATGGTAACCAGGGAGATTCTCCTGCAGGAGCAGCCGGAACTGATCATTCTTTGTCTTGATACCAACAACCTCCAGCGCTCCCTGATACTGGCGTCCCAGATCTTTGAGCTCGGCGTCCCGGTAATCGTGTGCCTGAACATGATCGATGAGTCACAGCTGAAAGGCATTCACCTGAACCGCGAGAAACTGGAGCAGCTGCTGGGCGTGCCGGTCGTGGAAACCGTTGCCAGCGAGGGACATGGTATAAAACAGCTCCTCAAAAAGATTCCCCAGGCAGCACTATCCCGGAATACGATTCACTATACAGCCGCTATCGAGAAGGGTGTGCGCGAGATCGTGCGCTGCTTCCCTGCAGCTGCGGCACCATCCGAGGCGGTCGTGCTGCTGCTGCTCCAGCAGGACCAGTTTGTAGAGCGGGATATACGCGCAACCTATGGGGACACGCTTGCAGCAGAGGCAGGAACCGTTGCGGAAAATGTCCGGCACCGGATCCGGCAACCGCTGGCACGGCTCATTCTTGAAAAGCGCACCCGCTGGGCTGAGAGGATTTCCCGTGAAGTAGTCAGGACGCGCGCTCATGCCCCGAACCGGACCGGAGAAATCATCGGCTCGCTGGCGCGGCACCCGGTCTGGGGGTGGTTTATCATGGCGGCGATTGTTTACGGCACCTACTTCATCGTGGGCAGCGTGGGCGCGGGGATGATCGTGCCGCTGCTTGACGAGCGGATTTTTGTGCCGCTCAACAGCGCGCTGGGCAGCATGATCCCGTGGGAGCCGGCGCGCGAATTCATGGTCGGCCCCTACGGGATACTGACCACCGGTGTGGCCAACGCGGTGGGCACGGTGCTTCCAATACTAACGCTTTTTTTCCTGGTGTTAAACTTCCTGGAAGATGTCGGCTACATTGCCAATTTGTGCGTGCTGAGCAACCGGCTCTTTCACCGGGTTGGATTGAGCGGCAAGGCGGTGCTGCCGATTATCCTTGGCTTCGGCTGCAAAACCATGGCCACGCTCACCACCAAAATCCTTGATTCACGAAAAGAACGCTACATTGCCATCTTTCTCATTGCCTTTGCTATCCCGTGCGCGCCCCTGATCGGCATCAATCTGGCGATCCTGTCATACTACCGCATCAGCGCGTTCCTGACGGTGCTCGCAGTTCTCACGCTTATGGAGATAGTCTCCGGCCTGCTGCTCAACCGGATCATCAGGCAGGACACGGCAAGTGATTTTATTCTTGAAATCCCTCCGGTACGGCTTCCCATTCTGAAAAATCTCGTCACCAAAACCTATTATCGCATTAAGTGGTTTCTGGTGGAGGCGTTGCCGTTGTTCATAGCCGGGTCCTGCATTCTGTTTGCCCTGGACAAGCTCCAGATTCTGGCGATGATTAAGCGGCTTATCTTTCCCGTTATTGCAACATTCCTCAATCTTCCCGTCCAGGTTGTTGATGCCTTTCTGCTGAGCCTGACGCGGAAAGAAGCAGGTGCGGTAATTCTTCTGAACCTGGCGCACAACCACCAGCTTGATCCTGTTCAGGCTATTGTCGGCACGATCGTCCTCACCTGCCTGTTCCCCTGCTTTGCCAATATTATGACCATGATCAGGGAGCTTGGTGTTAAGAGCGCATTATTCATGCTTCTTGTAATTAGCGGTTTTTCTGTTATTATTGGGGGAGCGGTCAATTATATATTACGGCTTTTTTAACCATACTTCAAAAAAACATAAGCCCGAGGGTGGCGTTACCGTCTAAAGCTCAAAATCCAAAGGCCCAAATGCCAAACAAATGACAAATGACAAAATCCAAATGATTAACTTACTGCATTTGATATTTGACATTCACTTGTCATGTGAGCTTTGAAATTTGAAATTCACTTTTTGGTTTTTACGTGCGGGTTTCTCATGGTTGGGAATTTTTCACCGCATTGCTGATACAATATTTGACGGCAATTTGTATGGACAGAAGAGACCTTGATGAATACATGGAGACGCTCTGGTACCTTGTTGAAGAGGGCCGGCTGACAACAGACGGGCTGCAGACCTGGGCTGATGAGACCTTTAATGAAGAGATTGTCGCGCATCTGCAGAAGGAACAGCTTATCGCCGTGCAGGGGGAAAAAATTGAGTTTACCCCCGCGGGATATGAAAAGGCCAAACAGATTGTTCGCTGCCACCGGCTGGCAGAGCGGCTGCTGGCAGATGTGCTGGGCATGAAGCCAAAGGAGATTGAACAGGGCGCGTGCGAGTTCGAGCACATCCTTGCCCCGGAAATAGTTGACAGCATCTGCACGCTGCTCGGGCACCCGTCAGAGTGCCCGCACGGGCTGAAAATACCAGAAGGCAAGTGCTGCCAGCAGGCACGGAATACGCTGGGAAGCGCCATCGTCCCTTTAAGCCGGGTGCGGATAGGCGACCGGGTGAAGGTCTGCTACATAAACACCCAGTCAAACACCCGGATGCACAAGCTCTGTCATTTCGGCATCGTCCCCGGCTCCTATCTCAAGGTTCATCAGCAGTCACCGTCCTTTGTTATCCAGCACGAAAATACCCAGATTGCTCTGGAAGAGGATATCGCGAACGAGATATTTGTCTTTTATCCGGAAGAAAAGACTGCTCCGCCGCCCCAGCCCAGCCATCGGCCGTGGCGTTTCGGGAGAAGAGGTGCCCATTAATTAAATGCGAAATGGAAAGTAGGGATTAGGGATTCGGGGTTGGGGATTTGGGAAGAGGGTGAATAGGTGAATAGGGAATGATAATGCTGAGGGCTGATCGCTTTTTTACTCATAACTCAGCACTCGTTACTCAGCACTACCCGGGTGGCTGACAGCTATTATACAAGGGAGGGCAGCATGGAAATCAAATCAGTAACGCTGGAAATCCCCGAGGATGCCAATATCATTCTCGGCCAGACCCACTTTATTAAAACGGTTGAAGATGTCTATGAGATAATGGTCACCAGCGTGCCCGGGGCGAAGTTCGGCATCGCTTTTAACGAGGCCTCAGGGCCGTGTCTTATTCGCTCAGATGGCAATGATGAGGGGCTCGTTCAGGCTGCCATCAGAAACTGCCAGGCCCTGGCGGCAGGCCATACCTTCAATCTGATCATGCGCGATGCCTATCCCATCAATGTACTGAACAGCATCAAGCAGTGCCCGGAGGTGTGCTCCATCTACTGCGCCACGGCAAATCCGGTGGAAGTGATTGTTGCCCGGTCGGAGCAGGGCTGCGGCATCATCGGGGTCATCGACGGATCTTCACCCAAAGGAGTTGAGACCGCAGAGGATAGGGAAAAGCGCCGGGATTTTCTGCGCAAGATCGGATACAAACGGTAATTACAGCGGAAGCGGATTTTCGCAGATGAACGCTGATTTGTTAACGCGTTGAGGAAAAACTATGGACAAGTCTTTTGCAGAAGAAATGAGAAAGAGGGTTGAGAAGGAGCTACAGGACAAGGAGCTGGCGACCGTCCAGTACTGGAAGGAAGAAGCGGAAAAGATTGTAAAAAAACCCTCTGAAAGCCTGAGCGCGCTGCAGGTTGATTTGAAGAGCCTCATCAGCCGCATGGAAACCAGGCTCAGGACCCTTAAGAAGTCAGGTTATTAACACTACCGTTTTCAGCAGATGAAAAAGCCACCTTTCCTTCCGTTTAAGGGAATAGCGCTCATTGCTGATCCGATTTACAGCTATATTCCATTCACGGCCTCTGACGACGAAACCCCTCAGGAGCGCACTGAGCAGAATATTATCGACTCCGCGTGGATGCAGCGGCTGCGGCGCATCCACCAGCTCCAGAGCGCCCGCTGGGTCTACCCATCAGCCGAGCACACCCGCTTTCAGCACTCACTGGGCACCATGCATATGGCCGGAGAATTCGCCCGGCACCTCTACCCGAGCCTGTGCGCGACCTGTACCGGGGTCCCGTCATTTCCCTTTGTTGAAGAGCTGCTGCGCATCGCGGGCCTGTTGCATGATGTCGGCCACGGTCCCTACGGCCATTTTTTTGATGAGAATTTCCTCTGCCTGTACGGCCTCACCCATGAAATACTCGGGCAGGAGATCATTATCCGCGAGCTTGGCGACATCATTCAAAAAATCAGGAGAAGCCCCAATGGCCTGTTTGCGGCAAAAGAGAAGCTGCGCCCCGAAGATGTCGCGTTTTTAATAAAAAAACCCCGGGAGGCGAATACCGCTGATGCCGGAAAACCCCAGTGGCTTAAGTTCCTTCAGCAGCTCTTTTCCGGGATTTACACGGTTGATAACCTTGATTACGTGCAGCGCGACGCCTACATGACCGGGTTTTCCCTTGATATGGTGGATATGCGGCGGCTGCTCTTCTATTCGTTTTTCAGCGAGCGGGGCCTGACGCTGCACCAGGCAGGCATCTCCGCGTTCACCAGGTTTCTCAATGCCCGCCTCAGCCTCTACAGCACGGTCTATTATCACCGCACCACCAGGGCCATTGACTTTCACATGCAGGAGATATTTCAGGAGACGCTGAAGAGGATATTTCCGGCAAATCCGCTCAAGGCACTTAAAAAATATCTGCACCTGAATGACTGGTCGCTCATTCAGGCAGTTGAGCAATGGCAGTACGCCCAGGATAACGAGAAAAAAAGGCTGGGAAAAGAATGGGCAGCCATCATCGCGCGCCAGATAAAATGGAAGATGGCCTATTCAACAGAGCTTACCATGGACCAGGCACTGCGGGGCATGCTCGCCTTTGCCCGGCCCGAGCAGTTTGAACAGACCATCCGGAAGAACCTGCCGCAGCGCATACGGCAGATTGAGTTTCGCGTGGATCTGGCCATGCAGGATCCCCGGCCCATAAACCCGATGGCAGAGGGCAACAAGAGAATAAATATCTATAACCCGTCCACCGCGGCAACATCTCCTGAGCCGCTAAAAGAGATATTCAAGTACATTCCGGCGCGCATTGTTCACTTCAGGGTCTTTGCCCTGAACCATAAGCATGATGAAGAGCTTGCAGGCGCCTGCGAGGCCATGTTCGATACTTCGGCAGGCAGCAGCGCCTACGATACCAACGTCTAACCCCGCTATCCTTTCCTGAGCAGGGTCACCTTCCCCGGTTAAGCGTTTCCGCTGTTGCCAGCTCTTTCCCCAGCTCATAACAGTTCCGCAGGAGCGCCTGGTTCCTGTGATAATCTTCTTCCGCCAAAGATTCCGGCAGGCCGATTTTCGGGAACAGGGCGCGAAGCTGCTCAACATCCATTGTCACCTGGTTGACAACGGCAAGGCGGGTGCCGATGATGGAGCTGACGTTAGTGCCGGTGCCCAGAACTCTTCCCAGAAAATTAAAAAGATCAAGTATTGGCTGCGCATCATCGTCATTTGATGACCCCAGAGAGAGCAGCAGGACGATCTGCTTCTGCCAGGGCTGCCAGGGCGTGTGCCGCAGCCCCTGCTCGGTTATCTGGACATGAATAAAGGAGCGGAACCGGTCGAGGAGCTTTTTTAAAGGGGCAGTAAGGTGATGAAAATAGATGGGCGAGGCAAAGACCAGAACATCAGCCTTTAAAATTTTCTGACTCACTGCCTCCCAGTCGTCACCCTTTATTGAGCAGCGCTTGAGCACATTGCAGCGCAGGCATCCCCGGCAGTACTTCAGGTTAAGCTCCTCGGCAACCAGTTCTTCAGCCCGGGCGCCTGCTTCCCGCGCGCCGCGCAAAAATTCGCGCACCAGATGGGTGGTATTTCCTGCCCTTCGGGGACTGCCGTTGAATGCCAGGATGTTCATGGTGCGTGCCTTACGGAGAAGAAAAGATTACTTGGCAGCCGCAATAAAAGAGGTGTCTTTGAAATAATCGCTTATAAAAATTATTTTTTCTTTCGCGATGCGCACCACGGTGACACCGCGGTTTTTGTACGGTGTGCCGTGACTGTCTTCCCCCTGGTTTGACCATACCGCGCAGGCACGGTCTCCCTCTATCAGCATATCCTCAACCGTAAATATAAGGCGGGGATATTTTCTGAACAGGACCTTCAGGAACAGGAGGATCTTTTTCTGTCCGCTGATGCAGCCGGCACCCGGAAAATCAAACACCGCATCGTCTGCAAGGTATCGGGCAAGGCCGGACAAGTCCCGCGAATTCATCGCAGTGAATATTTCGCCGGCACAGGTGCGGATAAACCCGGGATCATGCATGCTGTTTTTCCGCAGTTCTTTTTTTACTGTTCTGTTCCGGGAATGGCAGGGGCAGCTGCCGCCAGCGGAAAAGACAGGCGCGGCACTGTTTTGTGCCAGGCTCCCGGGATTTGCAGACGGCGAGGGCCATATACCGCTCCTCCTTCTCGCACCAGCGGTACTGGGCTCGTGATCTCTGCTCTGCTTCACTGGCCAGCTGTTTTAGCGAATTTTTCAAAGGCTCAGTCGGTTAATGAGTATTTGTAGCG
>Ga0209253_10006255_pt1 | contig 10313 bp, 12 predicted proteins | sample FrelakmetBRP12BR_FD_187145 | JGI IMG/M metagenome (GOLD analysis project Ga0209253, IMG submission 187145) | Freshwater lake sediment microbial communities from the University of Notre Dame, USA, for methane emissions studies - BRP12 BR (SPAdes)... | ecosystem: Environmental > Aquatic >... | reverse complement strand
GGGATCTCCAGAGGATACTGGAACGCCAGGAACATCCCTCGCCGCGCCCGCTGGTCGGCTGGCAGAGGCAGGATGTCCTCGCCGTTCAGCAGAAGACGACCCTTCGTCACCTGGTAGCGGGGATGGCCCATGAGCGCGTTAGCCAGCGTGCTCTTCCCGGAGCCGTTGGGCCCCATCAGAGCGTGCACCTCGCCCCGGTTCACGGACAGATTAACCCCTTTCAGGATCTCCTTGCCCTCGACGTTGACGTGCAGGTCCTCGATGACGAATAGCGGAGTAGACATACGCCCTCGATATTAGAATATTTTACTGTAGAAAGCTCTCGCCGGCGCTATTGTATCACAGCCTTCCCCCTCCTGCAACCGTCTTCGATATCAACGCCACGGAAATTGTTGACGGCCAAGGCTTTTCACATCGCCGCACCCTGAGATATCATCCCCTGATGAGGAAGTGATGGCCGGCAAGCCCGCCGTCTACGTCACCCGTGAGCTCCCCGGCGACGCCGTCGAACGATTGCGACAGGCCGCCAGCGTGCGTGTCTGGGCCGAGGAGCTGCCGCCACCCCGCGACGTCCTCTTGCGCGAGGCGGCTGCCGCCGACGGTCTCCTCGCGCTGCTCACCGACCGTGTGGATGGCGAGCTCATGGAGGCGGCGCCCCGCCTGCGGGTGGTGAGCAACGTAGCGGTGGGCTACGACAACATCGACGTGGCTGCAGCGACCCGGCGGGCCATCCTCGTCACCAATACGCCGGGCATCCTGACCGACACCACCGCCGACTTCGCCTTCGCCCTGCTCATGGCCGCCGCCCGCCGCGTGGTGGAAGCGGACCGCTACACCCGCCAGGGGCGCTGGAAGACGTGGGGGCCGCAGGTCTTGCTGGGGCAGGATGTCCACGGCGCCTGCCTGGGCCTCGTCGGCCTGGGCGGCGTCGGCCTGGAGGTGGCGAAGCGCGCCCGCGGGTTCGGCATGCGCATCCTCTACTTCGATCACCGGCGCCGGCCCCGCGAAGAGCGCCGCTACGGCCTCGTCCACACCGATCTGGACCAGCTCCTGCGCGAGGCCGACTTCGTGAGCCTGCACGTCCCTCTCACCAGCGAGACCCGCCACCTCATCGGCGAACGAGAGCTCTCCCTGATGAAGCCCACGGCCATCCTGGTGAACACGGCCCGCGGACCGGTGGTCGACCAGCAGGCCCTCTACCGCGCCCTCAAAAAGGGGCGCATCACTGCCGCCGCCCTCGACGTGACAGAGGTGGAGCCCATCCCTATGGACGACCCCCTGCTGACCCTGGACAACGTCATCATAGCGCCCCACATCGCCAGCGGCAGCGTCGCCACCCGCGCGCGCATGGCCTCGGTGGCGGCCGACAACCTGCTGGCCGCCCTCGGCGGCGAGGAGCCGCCGAACTGCGTCAACCGCCAGGCCCTGCGCCGTTGGCGGCACAAGTGGCCGTCGGCAGCGACCAAACGCACGTAGCTTGACAGCCTTGGGGGCGGATGATATCGTTTTGCCGCTGCTGGGGGGCCTCTCCTTCATGGGGTTCAAGTCCTCTGTGACGAGGCCCTCTATTCTTACGGCAGGGGCAGGGACATGCGCCAACCCGCTCGCGCCGGCAACCTCTGGCTCGCCAAGACCCTGTGGGATCTGGGAGCGATCCAGTTTGGCGATTTCACCCTGGGCCGCAGCACGTTCCATTCGCCTATCTACATCAACCTCCGCCTGCTCATCGCCAAGCCGCGCGCCCTCAGGCGCGCCGCTCGCCTCATGCACAGTGAGGTACGCAGCCTCCAGAGCATGCGCCGGCCTCATGTTGCGCCTTTCGACCGAGTTGCGGGCATCCCTTTCGGCGGGCTCCATCTGGCGACCGCCTTCTCTCTCATCTCCAACACTCCGATGGTCTACATCCACCCCGCCAAAGAGCGCGATGCCGCCACGCCGTTCCTGGAGGGCATCTACAACCGCGGCGAGACCGTCCTCCTCCTGGACGACCTCACCACCAGCGGCGGCAACGTCATCGAAGCAGCGGCGTTCCTTGGCCTCTCCGGCCTGAAGGTGAGGAACATCGTCGTCCTGCTGGACCGCCAAGAGGGGGCCAGGGAGCGGCTCAAGCTCAACGGCTACAACCTGATATCGATCCTCGGCCTGGAGTCGCTGCTCAACTACCTCATGGCCAGCCGCAAGATCGAAGAATACTGGTACCGCAAGACCATCGACTACATGAACTCCCGCCGCACCGACTAGTCGGCCGCCACCGCCCCCGAATCTTCGCTGTAACGCCAGGGCGAGCAGGGCGTCTCCCCCTTTTGGAGTGCTCGACGACCGAGTGCGTCTTTGACCCTGCCCAACACGAGTGCTAGGCTGAACCCGACGGTCTGCCCGCGGGCGCAACCCGGCCCGGCCGCGGACAGCAGGAAAGGAGCACGATATGAGGATCTGGCCCCTGATCCTGGCCGCCATCCTGGGAGTGGCCCTCTTGGCTGCCTGCGGCGGTGGGGAGGACGAAGAAGCCGAGGAGGAGGGCGCCGCCACGTCCACAGCGGCCGCGCCGGCCGCCGGCGACATCAGCGCCACCGGCACTCCGCGCATCGGGGCCACAGACACCCCGAGGGCCGACGCCACCAGTACCCCGCGGGAGGGATCGCCCTCCGCCAGCCCCAGCGGTGGCGGCAGCACCCAGGAGGTGGGCTGCGAGTTCCCTTCGGACATCAAGAGCTTCCGGTTCACCATGACCATGAAAGCCAACCTGCCGTCGACGCCTGCGGCGCCGACAGAGACCGCCGGAGAGGAGCCCCTGGGCGACTTTCTGGGGGCGCTGAGTGGTCTAATGGGGGACATGAAGATGGAAGGCGCCGTCATCTCCCCCGACCGCAGCTCCATGGAGATGAGCGTCGGCGGGCACGAGTTCGGCTCCTTTATTCAGATCGGCTCTCAACAATGGATGAAGGTCGCCGGACTGACGGACTGGACGGAAGAGCCGGCCTCGGAAGGCTCGGAGTTCCTTTTCTCCCCGATGGACTTGTGTGAGACCACGGAGGAAGACCTCTCTTCCGCCCTATCCGGGCTAGAAGGCGAAAACGAGAGCGTGAACGGAATAGACGCCGTCCACTACCATCTCGACGAGGCCGACCTGACGCTCCTCCAGGACTTTCTGGGAAGCACGGAGGACCTAGGCCAACTGCCCAACGAGTTCAACATGGATGTCTGGCTGGCCGAAGACGGAGACTGGCCGGTGCGGATGAGCCTCGCGGCGAGCGGCGAGGACGACGAGGGCCAGTCGCTCAGCTTCGAGATACTCATCGAGTTCAAGGACTTCAACGACAGCAGCATCAAGATCGAGCCGCCCACATAGGGGCTAACCGCCGTCCTCCCGAGCAAGGACAGGAGGCCGTCCTTCCTAGGAAGGACGGCCTCCTCGTTTGTGACCGGTGTTGTCTACAGAAGGCGTCGGAGCGGCTTGCGGCCGGGCCGCGGGTCGTAGTTGGACTTGAACATTTCCAGCTTGTCCCGCTGGATGAGGTACTTCCCCGCGAAGAGGATGGCGGGAACCTTCTTCTGCTTGATCAGCCGGCGCAGACTCTGGGGATGGATGTTCAGGGCTCGCGCCGCCTCCACCAGGTCCAGGTAGTCGTCAAAAGGAGTGTTCGCCATCGCATTCCTTCACATTGGAGCGTATGGACAAGGGCTAACACGCGTTAATAATTCTAACACGTTTGTCAAGAGCGCGGCGCTAATCCTTCCAGAAGTTGTAGAAGTGGTGAACGGGGCCGTGCCCGGCACCGATGGGCTTGGCGTTGCGCAGGGCCGCCGTCACGTACTCCTTGGCTTGGGCTACCGCCTCCGCGACGCTGAGCCCCAGCGCCAGCCCGGCCGCTATGGCCGACGCGAAGGTGCAGCCCGTGCCATGCGTGCTACTGGTGTCGATGCGGGGAGCAGCGTACTCGCGGAAGCCGGCGCCGTCGAACAGAATGTCGACGACGACGTCACCAGCGGCGTGACCTCCCTTCATGACCACCGCCTTCGGCCCCAGGGCCACGATCTCGCGGGCGGCGCGGCGGACGGCGTCCCCATCCGGAAGCGAGCGACCCACCAGGATCTCGGCCTCGGGCAGGTTAGGTGTCACCACGGTGGCCAGCGGCAGCAACAGGTCGCGCAGCACGGTCACCGCCTCCTCCCGTAGCAGGCGGTCGCCGCTCTTGGCCGCCATCACGGGGTCGACCACGACATTGGGCAGCTTGTATTCACGCAGCTTAGCGGCCACCACCTCGATGATGGGAGCACTGGCCAGCATGCCGGTCTTGACCGCGTCCGCTCCGATATCCGTGACGACGGCGTCGATCTGGGCGGCGACGATGTCCGGCGGGATCTCGTGGACCGCCGTCACCGCCAGCGTGTTCTGGGCTGTGATGGCGGTGAGCACGCTGGTGCCGTATACGCCCAGGGCGGCAAAGGTCTTGAGGTCGGCCTGGATGCCCGCGCCGCCGCCTGAGTCGGAGCCGGCGATAGTCATCACCCTCTTCACACCCCCAACGTAGCAAAGGCCCGCAAGGGGGTCAAGGAAGAGCGTGGGGGTGGTTCCCCAGCGTAGGTTAGAAGTGCACCCCCGCCTGAAGGCGGGGGCATCGGATTCGCCCCCATGCCCCAGCCTCTAGGCTGGGGTCGCGTCCAAACCCGGGAAAGCACCGTCTACGTCCCGACCACTCCTTCCCCCACCCGCGCCTCACGCTATAATTGGGGGCGAACCTCCGTTTGCGGCGGAGGAACACGATCTGGAAAGGAGCTTGGCCTATGATCTCCCGAATCAGCGTCTTCACCCGCAACAGGGAGGCTCTGGAGGAGATCACCCATCGTGTGAGCGAGGCCGTACGTCGCAGCGGTGTCGACGACGGCATGTGCTATCTCTTCGTCCCCCACACGACGGCGGGCGTCGTCATCAACGAGAACGCCGACCCTTCGGTCGCGCGAGACATACTCTCCCAGTTCGACTCGATGGTGCCCAGCAAGGGCCACTATCAGCACCTGGAGGGCAACTCTCCCGCTCACATCAAGGCTACGATGGTCGGCACTTCGGCGGCGGTGCCGGTGGAAAAGGGACGCCTGGCCCTGGGGCGTTGGCAGGGCATCTTCCTGGCCGAATTCGATGGGCCGCGCGAGCGGGACATTGTAGTGCAGGTGATCGGCACGCCCCCAGTCAAACGCGGAGAAGCCTCGTAGTGGTTGGCCTTGGTGGGATGATTCGGCCAAGCCTGAGGAGCGAACCATGACCAGCGAACCGCAACTGGAGCAAGCGCTAGATGCGGCGGCCCGAGCCATCGTCGCGGCGCGCCACGTGGTGGCCCTGGTGGGGGCAGGCATTTCGGTGGAGAGCGGCATCCCGCCCTTCCGCGGGCCGGGCGGCCTCTGGACGAAGTTCGGCGAGCCGGACTTCCTGGACTACGAGCGCTTCACGGAGGACCCCAAGAAGTGGTGGGAGGACCGCATCAGTCGCTCGGGCGCCGTGCAGGAGCTCATCGACGCCCTGTCCCAGGCCAAGCCCAACCAGGCCCACTTCGCCCTGGCAGAGCTCGAGCGCCTGGGCCAGCTCCAGCACATCATCACCCAGAACATCGATAACCTGCACCAGGAGGCCGGTAGCTTCGCCATCACCGAGATCCACGGCAACCGCCTGAAGTTGCGCTGCATCACCTGCCACACCCGCTGGCCGTTGGACCAGTTCCCCATCGACGAACTGCCGCCCAAGTGCCCCCAATGCGGCGGCCTGATCAAGAGCGATACAGTGATGTTCGGCGAGCCCATCCCCGGCGATGCCTTAGACGAATGCACCAAGCAGACGCGCATGTGCGACTGCATGCTGCTCGTGGGCACATCGGCGGTGGTCTATCCAGCGGCGGGCTTCCCTACGGACGCCAAGATGAGCGGCGCCCGCCTCATCGAGCTTAACCCCAACGAGACGGCCCTCACCCCTCTGTGCGACGTCATCCTGCGAGCGCCGGCGGGCGCCTCGCTCCCGCCCCTGGTAGAGCGGGTCCGGCTGCTTGCCGCCGCCTAGACGCCCCTAGGCCGTGAGGAAACTGTCGGGCTGCCCCAGGAGAGCCACGCAAAGCGTACCACTGCAGCACGTCGTGTGCTGCTGGAGCGCAGCTTCAACTGGCCGAAGATCGGAGAGCTACGGCGCGAGGCGCACCCTTCCGCGGAAGGGCCAGGCAGGCTAGGATTCGTGCTGGAGCTGCTTGCGCAGCTTCTGCAACGTGCGGCACAAGATCACGCGCACGTTGCTCTCTGTTAGGCCCATGACCTCGCCGATCTGAAGGTTAGTGAGCTCGGCGTCGAACTTGAGCGCCACTATATCCTGCTCGCGCTGAGGGAAGCCGCGGAGATGCTTCATGATCTTCGCCACTTCCTCTCGCTCCAGGATGTTGTCCTCGGGGGCGCCCTCGCTGGACAGGGAGTTCACAAGGTCGTAGTCCACCCGACTACCGAAACGGCTCTGCCTGCGGCAATGGGAGATGATGATGTTCCTGGCAATAGTAAAAAGCCAGGTGCCGAAGGCTTCCTCGTGACGGAGGGTGTGGGCCTTGACGAAAGCCCGCTCGAATACCTCCGATACTAGGTCCTCAGCCGCCTGGACGTTGCGAACGCGTCCGTAGACGTAGGCGAACACGCGGGGGAAGTACTGGCGGTAACGCTCTGCGAAGTCCTGGAATGCGCGGTCACCGACCCCCACGAGCCCCGGCCGACTGGAAGGCCCGTGTACTTCCAGGGTCCTCAAAATACCTCCTTGCTACCTTCCCATGGTCAATCCCGATTGGGTTACCTAGAACCCTCCATTAAGAACTCTGCCACTAGACACCGTTGCCCCGACGATCCATAATGACGGCGGGGCGATTTCCGGTTCTAGAACTGTTATTGCTCCGCTAATATCTGAGTTTTACAGTATCAATATAGAATCCGGATTCTATATTGACGATGCTAACAGTATCAACAATTAGCAGCCTTGTCAACACCTATGATGGAGAAAATTCGGTCAAAGAACGCCGACGTGGACGGTTTCAATTTCCTCACCAACCACTCCTTCGTCCTCATCCACATCGCCCGTAATCCGCGCGCCACCCTGCGCGAGATCGCCCGCATCACTAATGTCACCGAGCGGACCGTCTACAAGATTGTTCGCGACCTGGAGGAGGCGGGCTACATAGTCAAGCATCGGGATGGGCGGCGCAATTCCTACTCTATGAACGAGAATGTTCTCTTGAGCCACCGCCTCGCCGGCGAACTGACGGTGGCTCAGCTAGCCGATGCCCTGGGCAGCCTGGCGACGGCGCGGCAGGGCGGCGAGAGTTAAGGCTCGCGGACGGAGGCTTCGCCTCCTAGGAAGGGTGGTGTTCTAGGCGTATGCCCAGGCAATGGAACTTCCTTAGCAATCACGGGCTGATCATTCTCCACCTCGTCCAGAACCCGCGGGCGACCCTGCGCGAGATCGCCCTGGCCACGGGCCTGACGGAGCGGGCGGTTTATCAGATCGTGCGGGAGCTGGAGGAGGGAGAGTTCATCGACAAGCGCAAGGTGGGGCGTCGCAACGTCTACACCATCAACCGCCGCAACATCCTGGACCACCCAGCCTACGGCGACCGCACTATCGCCGATGTCGGCAAGACCATCATGGGTTTGGACTAGCCGGCGGGTCGAGGGCCACGTCCAGCGCGTCGACCACAGGCAGACCCTTCGCTAAGAGTCTCGCGGCGTCACAGCTTGCCCAGGCTCTCCCCGACTGCGCCATAGCCAGAGGCCACCCCGAACTGGGTGGCCTCGATCTGTACGGGATACTCGCCGGGCCCGGCCTTACCGCGACTCTTCTCCGAAGCTGATGCGCAGCTGGTTGCCCTCGAACTTGGCCCCCAGCGCTGGCAGGCGCTGGAGGAGGTGGGGCAGGATGATGTTCCGCTTGAAGTTGCCGGCGTGCACCACCAACTCGTCGGCGTTGCGCACCAGCGACAGCTCCTCCTTGGTCACGAAGGGCAAGGCAATCGTGAGGACGTAGCGGCCGTCCTCGCTCACCACCTCCTGCACCGGCCCCCGCACGAACAGCCGCGTGGGGTCCTCATCTCCGTAGAGGGCGGCGGCTACCTTCTCGAGCATCTCGATCCCCACCACCTCCTGCTCCATGAGGGGCAGAGCGAAGATGGGAAGAGGCGAGAAGCTCTCCTGGATGACCCGGAGATGCTCCTGCTGGGTGACCTTCCAGGCCCGGAAGTAGTCGTCCTGCACTTCCTGGGGCAGAAGGCGGTTGCAGACCACGGCATCGGTGGCGTAGCCGTAGAGGTTGAGGTAGGTGAAAGTGCGCTGCGCCTCCTTGATGACCATCTTCTCGGCGTTGACCACCAGCCGCACGGAAGAGATATCCGGGTCAGCCAGCAGTGCGTGCAGCTCCTCTAGCCGCCGGAAGAGGTCCTCGCCAGCGGCGTACACGTCGTCGCCGGGGAGTGGCAGGTCGGTGAAGGGCCGGATGACCGGCCGCAGCACTCCCACCACCCGCCGGTGGATGGGGAGCATCTTCTCGACCCACCAGCCGGCCACGTCGGGGAAGCTCAGCAGCTTCAGCGTCTCGCCGGTGGGAGCGCAGTCCACGATGACAAGATCGTAGTCGCCGCTGCCGCAGTGCTGGCTGATCCAGAGGAGGGCGGAGAGCTCGTCCATGCCGGGGAGGATGGCGATCTCGTCGGCTACCAGCTCGTCCAGTCCCCGCCACTGGAGGAGCGAGCGCAACCACTCCTCCACCGTCCCCCAGTGCTTCCGGAGGTTGTACTCGACGTCTGTCTCTTGCGCCCAGAGCTTGTCGCCGATCTGCTTGGGCTCCGGCCCAAGGCTAACGTCGAAGGAATCGCCCAGGCTGTGGGCGGCATCGGTGCTGAGGACGACAGTGCGATGGCCCAGCCGGGCGGAGTGCAAGGCGGTGGCTGCCGCCACCGTCGTCTTGCCCACACCGCCTTTTCCGGTGAACAGGATTACTCGCATCGCGAATCTATCATATCACAACCGAGACGAAGGCCCGCCGCCGAGTGTAGGGGGCGCACGTCCCGTGGGCCCCTACACTGTCAGGTGACGACGCACCTGATTCCCCCGCACGCCCGCGCGCGATATACTTTAGTCGATGCGAAACCGCGACGACCCCGTCCGCTCGGTCGCTTTGCTCCTGGCGAGGAAAGACGAATGATGAACCAGCTTCCTTCCCTTAGCCTGCCCTGGCAGCTCCCCCGTATCGGCGTGGTGGAGGTCTTCGGCGTGTTGGGCACCACCGTCCGCGGCGCCGAGTACGGCCGTATGTTCTCCGCCCTCCGCGATGACCCCCGCATCCGAGCGGTAGTGGTGGACGTAGACTCGCCCGGCGGCTCCGCCAGTACCTCCGAGCACCTACACCGGGCGGTGGCCAAGGTGGCGGCCCGCAAACCGGTCATCGCCTTCGTGCGGGGGGCCGGCCTCTCCGGCGGCTATCTGGTGAGCTGCGCCGCCACCAAGATCGTCGCTATCCCCACAGCGGTCGTTGGCTCCATCGGCGTCATCTCCATCCGGCCGGTGGTGGCCGAGCTCCTCCAGCGGCTGGGAGTGAAGGTCTTCGTCACCAAGTCCGGCGCCTTCAAGGACATGTACCAGCCCTTCCGCGAGCCGACCGACGAAGAGCAGAAGATGTTGCAGGGCCTGGTGGACGAGGACTACGACTGGTTCGTGGAGACGGTAGCCCGCAGCCGCGGCCTGGAGCTAGAGCGGGTACGCGCGATGGCCACGGGTGAGCTGTTCACCGCCCGCAGAGGCAAGGAGTTGGGTCTGGTGGACGAACTGGGCGACCTGGACATGGCGGTGGACATGGCCACGGAGCTGGGCAAGGTTCCCCGCCGCCTGGCCTACCTGCGTCCGCGACGGCCCATCCTGGAACGGCTCCTGGGGCGCACAGCCCAGACCCTGGTGCAGGAAGTCGCGAACGAGGTCGAGGGTCGCCTCTACACCCGCATCGAGTTCCGCGGGCCGTGAACTCGGGCCCGGGAGGTGGCGATGTGACGGAGCCCATCGAGGTCTGGGCAGAGCCCACCCCCAACCCCAACGCCCTCAAGTTCTCCCTCAACCGCACCGTGACCGAGGGGCGGAGCAAGACCTACGCCAGCCCCGAGGCCGCCGAAGCCTCCCCCCTGGCCAAGAGCCTGTTCGAGATCGCCGGGGTGAAGAGCCTCTTCTTCCTCAACAACTTCATCACCGTGACCCGCCAGCCCGGCAGCGATTGGCCCCCCATCGCCCGCCAGGTGGAGGAGCGGATCAAGGCGCACTAC
>Ga0209253_10006254_pt1 | contig 10314 bp, 6 predicted proteins | sample FrelakmetBRP12BR_FD_187145 | JGI IMG/M metagenome (GOLD analysis project Ga0209253, IMG submission 187145) | Freshwater lake sediment microbial communities from the University of Notre Dame, USA, for methane emissions studies - BRP12 BR (SPAdes)... | ecosystem: Environmental > Aquatic >... | reverse complement strand
AGGTAGCCCTGACCTTCAGCACGGGATTTCAGACCAACCTCGGCATCATTCCGACCATCGCCGGAAAGGACGATGTCATCATCGTTGACAGGATGGTTCATGCTTCGATCATCGACGCCTGCCGGCTTTCGTTCGCCAATGTTTATAAATACAAGCACAATGATATGGCCGACCTGGACAGGGTCCTTTCTTCTTTAAAAGGCAAGGGCGGCAAACTGATCGTGGTGGATGGCGTCTTCAGCATGGAAGGCGACCTAGCCAACCTTCCCGAGGTCGTCAGGCTGGCCAAAAAACATAACGCCAGGATGCTGGTCGACGAGGCTCACGGCATCGGGGTCATGGGAAAAAATGGGCGGGGAACTCCGGAGCATTTCGGCGTGGAAGGGGACGTCGATTTGGTCATGGGGACGTTCAGCAAGTCGTTTGCCTCTCTGGGAGGCTTTGTGGCCGGCGGCAAGAAGGTCATTTCATATATCAAACATCACGCCCGCTCGCTTATCTTTAGCGCCAGTATTACGCCCGCCTCTGTGGCGGCGGCCCTGGCGACTCTTGACATCATCGAAAAAGAGCCGGAGAGAAGGCGGAGATTGTGGGAGATCACGCGAAAAATGAAATCGGGATTTAAGGCCTTGGGCTTCAGCACCGGCGACACGGAAACCCCTATTATCCCGGTGGTCATCGGGGATGACGAGATAGCGTTCATGTTCTGGAGGTTCCTGCGGGAGGACGGCATTTTCGCCAACCCGGTCATCTATCCGGCCGTCCCCAAGGGGCAGTCGCTCATCCGAACAAGCTACTCGGCGACTCATAGCGATGAGGAACTCGATGCCGTCTTGGCCAGCTTTGAAAAGTGCGGCAAGCTCATAGGGATCATCAAGTAGGGCCAGGCGGTTCACAGGAGAAACACTATTAAGCACATCGTGAGGCTTGTCTTTATCCTTGGTTTGGTCTTCGTCCAGGTTCAGGCGTCTTCTCTGATCATGCCTCTTGAACAGGTCAAGCCGGGCATGAAGGGCATAGGGAAGAGCGTTTTTCTCGAAAGCAGCATTGAGGAGTTCAATGTCGAGATCCTGGGGATCCTGGAGAATGTCGCGCCCAAAAAAAATATTATCATGGCCAGGCTCTCGGGAAAAGGTCTGGAAAATACCGGCATCATTCAGGGCATGAGTGGGAGCCCTGTCTACATTGACGGCAAACTCATCGGCGCGGTGGCTTATGCCTTCCCCTTCGCCAAGGAGCCTATCGCCGGCATCACCCCGATCGGCGAAATGCTGGCCGTCAAGGAGCAGAAAAAGGCCGCCCCACCTTCCCAGAGCTCTCCTCTTCCCGTTCAGCCCAGTCTTTCGCTGGAAGACCTTATGGCCGTTCATAAGGACCTCTTTTCCTCCAGGCAGGCTGCCCTCTCCCAAAGTCAGATGCTGCATCCTCTCGGCATTCCCCTTATTTTCAGCGGCTTCTCTCCCGGGGCCGTGGAAAAAGCGAAGCCGGTCTTTGCCCCGTTGGGTTTCCAGGCCGTGACTTCGGGCGGAGCCGGACAGGCCCTCGATAAGATCTCTCCCGTTGGATTAAGCCTGCAGGAAGGGGATCCGGTTGCGGCTCAACTCGTCTCAGGAGATTTGAGCATGGCCGCTGTAGGAACAGTGACCTATGTGGACGGAAATACCGTTCTTGCCTTCGGTCACCCTCTTTATAATTTGGGTGCGGCCGACTACGGTATGGCCAAGGCGAGAGTCCTGGCCGTTGTCCCGAGCCTGGAAAGTTCGTTCAAGCTGGCCGCGACCGGGGCTATGGTGGGACGCTTCTATCAGGACCGGACCTCCGGAGTCCTCGGCGAAATCGGTAAAATGCCGCGGCTCGTACCCCTCAGCATCCACCTCACCGAAGCTGAAGGATCGGCCAAGGATTTCAAGCTCCAGTTGGTCTCGGACAAGATCCTGACTCCTCTCCTGGTGAGCTTGTCGGTATCCTCCCTTCTTTCGAATGCAGAGAGGGCTGTCGGCAACCTTTCGTGTGCCCTGGACGGGGATATTTACCTTGACAATGGCGCCGGCGTTCATGTGGAGGACCTTTTTTCGGGAAATCTCGATGCCGCTATCACCAACCTTTCCGGCCTGCTCACGGCTATCGTCTATTATTTGACCAATAACGAATTCGAAGATGTCGGCATCCACCGCCTCGACCTGAATGTCCGGACCATCGAGGAAACGAAGTTTTCCTTCCTCGAGCGCGTCTGGCTGGATAAGTATGAGGTCGCCCCCGGAGAGAGAATCCAGGTGAAGGTCTATTACCGGACCTTTGGAGGACAAAGCTTCCAGGAGACCGTGGATATCGAGGCCCCTCCTCTCCCGGCTGGTTCAGAGTTTTATCTTGTCGTTGCCGATGCCGCATCCATGCATCAGCTCGAAATGAACCTTTACCGAAGCCAGGATTTCGTTCCCCGCAACATGGGGCAATTGATCCGCATCCTTAACAATCTCCGGAAAAACAACCGCATCTATTTCAAAATGATGGCCTCAAAGCCGGGCCTCTTCCTGAAAGGAGAGGAGCTGCCCAACCTTCCGCCTTCGATGAAATCAATGTTCGCTTCACCCAGGGCGGCCGCTTCGGCCCCGACCGAGCTGACGAGGTCGACCCTGGGGGAATATCAGCTGCCCATTCCGTATGTTTTCCGGGGGATGGCCTCCATTCCTGTCAAAATCAAGAAATAGGAGAATCTGGCATGAAAAAGATCAGCCTTATTATTCTTCTGACTATAACCCTTGCCGCCCTTAATCTGGAGGCTGTGGTCCCGCGCAAATGGGAGCTGAGGAGTAAGGAAGACTACCTCAAGGGCAAGCTGGACGGCGTTTCGGTTTCCTTTGAGGGCGCGCTTTCCCTCGCTCCGAAAGAGGACAGGATGGAGGGGCCTTCCGAGGATTTCTATCTGTCGTTTGTCCTGGCTCAGGATGGGACGGCCTTCCTCGGGACCGGCCACGGAGGCAAGGTTTACAGGATTGGCAAGGACGGGAAGGCGGAACTCTATTTCCAGGCTCCGGAGATGGACGTGACCTGCTTGACCATGGATAACAAGGGCACGCTCTATGCCGGCACCTCGCCCAACGGAAAGATCTATAAGATAACGGCCAAGGACAAGCAGGAAAAGTTTTTCGACCCGAACGAGAAATATATTTGGGACCTGCTTCTCACTGAAGACGGCAACCTGATGGCCGCGGTGGGAGAAAGCGGCGGCATCTATAAGGTCAGCCCCAGCGGTGATGGGCAGCAAATCCTCAAAGCCGAAGAAAACCATATCCTCTGTTTGAGAAAAGGCGACAAGGGCGACTTGATCGCCGGGAGCGGAGGTGTGGGTGTCGTCTATCGCGTCAGCCCCGAGAGCACGACGACGGTGCTGTTTGAATCTCCGTTCGAGGAGATCAGGAGCATTGCCTTAGACGGGGAGGGGGGGATTTATGCCGCTGCGGGCGGTTCTCCGTCGCGGACGAAAAAAGAGGAGGCTGCAGAGCCCCTGGCCTTGGGCAGGATATCCACCGAAGTGACCGTATCGGCAAGCGCGGCAGCCCCGGCTGCTCCTGCCTCCCTCGTTTCCGGGCAAAGGGAGCCGAGCGCGCTCTATAAAATACGGCCGGATGGAGTGGCCAAGAAGCTTTGGGAATCCAGCGACGAGCTCATCTACACGCTGCTTTATAGAGACGCGGAAAAGGAGGTCGTTTTTGGAACCGGCAGCAAAGGCCGGATTTACCTCGTCGACAAGGATGAAAAAGTGTCGCTCCTTCTTCAGGGCGGCTCGGAGCAGGTGTACGCTCTCATCCCTTCTGGTCCGAAGGCCTATGTTTTGGCCAACAATCCAACGCGGCTGACGGTTCTCTCGCCGGAGCAGAGATTCAGCGGAGAGTATATAAGCGATGTGCTGGATTCCAAGACCGTGTCTTCGTGGGGGAGGATAGAGTTCGATGCCGCCGTGCCCGCCGGCACGATCCTCCAGGTTCAAACTCGAAGCGGGAATTCTTTTGAGCCCAACAGCGTGTGGAGCGATTGGTCACCTCCGATTCAAAAACAAGAAGAGCAGATTTTAAGCCCGAAGGCCCGCTACCTTCAGTTTAAGGTCCTGTTCAAGACCCAGTCCGGCAACGCCTCGCCTTTGCTTCAAAGGATAGGGCTTTTTTATCTTCAAGCCAATGTCGCTCCGGCAATCCAAAAGTTTGAGGTTCTGCCGCCGAACGAGGTCTACATCAAACCTCCTGAGCAGGAAGAAGTCATCTGGGGCCTGGAAGAACTCTCAGCAACCAAGGGGGATAAGAAGAAGGAAGAAAAGGCCTTCTATGCGCCGAAGAAAGCCGAGAGAAAGGGCTTCCAGACCGTCACCTGGGCTGTCGAGGACGAGAATGATGATGAGCTTGTTTACGCTCTATCCGTTAAAAAAGAGGGTGAGACATCCTGGCGCCTGCTGAAAGACGGGCTTTCCGATTCCCTTTGTGCCTTTGACACGCTTTCTTTTCCCGACGGCGTCTATTTCGTCAAGCTTGAAGCTTCGGATATGCCTTCGAATCCTGCGGGCACTGAACTCAAAACCGAGAAGACGAGCCCGCCCCTGGTCATCGACCATTCCCTGCCCGTCATTTCCGGCTTTTCTGCGGTCAGGGGCAAAAACTCCCTGGCCGTGGCTTTTCAGGTTGAAGATTCGTTCTCTTCCATCGAGAAGGCGGAATATCTCGTCAGGCCGGGGATGTGGCGGGTTGTCTTTCCTGTCGACGGCATCTGTGATTCGAAGCAGGAAAGTTTCAAGTTCACCGTGCCGCTCCCTCCGAATGCCGATAATCTCATCAGCGTCCGGGTGACTGACCGCCATCACAACGTCGCCGTCTTCAGGCAGACTTTCTGAGCTTTGGGGCTCTCCTCAGCCGCCCTTGGCCCGTTCGACGTATTTACCTTCTCTCGTGTCCACCCGGATAATGTCCCCTTCTTTGATAAACTGGGGCACGCTGACAACCAGTCCGGTCTCCAGAGTCGCCGGCTTGTTGCTGGCCGATTGAGTGGCTCCTTTAAGGAAGGGATCGGTTTTGACCACCTTCAGCTCGACTACCAGGGCCGGCCGGGCGCCGACTGGCTTGCCTTCGTGCAGCTCAATGGTGAAGATGATGTTGGGGACGAGATAATTAATGCCGTCCCCGATGATTTCGGGAGAAAGCCGGATCTGTTCATAATTTTCGAGGTTCATGAAAATCGCGTCTTCGCCGCTCTTATACAGGAATTCCATATCCACTTCCTCTAGGAAGGCCTGTTCGACCCGGTCTTCCGATCGAAACCTGTAGTCCAGTAGGGTCTGGTCCTTGAGGTTGCGCAGCTTGGTCTGCATCATTGCTTTCCAACGGCCCGGCGTGACATGAGTGGCTTCGAGCACCCTGTAGAGGTTCCCCTCGAGCTTGATCATCATTCCTTTTCGCAGTTGCGTCGCATTAATCATCCTTCCTCCTCGGTCCTTTGTTCATGAAGCGGCGACAATCTTCATTTTTAGCCGAACCGGGCGTTCCTGTCAATTCATTCCCTCTTCGATGGATTTGATTTTGGCGGAAATTTCTTTTATAAATGGGATTCTTCAGGGCCAACGATGACCGAGATATTTTTTTTAGGAACGGGAGGATCTGTCGCCACTGCGGCGAGAGATAACACGTCTTTCCTTTTGCGCCACGGCGAAGATCTTGTTCTTGTCGACTGCCCGGGCAGCGCCGTCCAGAAAATCAAAAAGCTCAAGTTCGACCCTCGCCGTATCCGGGTTATCCTCTTGACCCATATTCACCCCGACCACATCTATGGCCTGCCCGCGATCATTCACTGCCTGATGCTGGAGGAGGGTGAAATTCTCCTCTGCGGCTCCGAAGAAACCGTCTCTTTTTCCAGGCTCCTCCTCGATATCTTTCATCTCCGCGAAACCGGCTTCAAGACACGGGTCCGCTTCAGGCCTCTTGCCCCCGGGCAAATAACCAAGCTAAGCCCGACCTTGGCTGTCCGGGCCATCCAGGTCCCGCATCATTCTTCATCTCTGGCCTATCATTTTTATTGGGATAACACGGAGCTTCTCTTCTCCGGAGACACGCCGCCTCACGCCCCTCTCTTTGAGCAAGCCCAGGAGATCGATTTTCTTATCCATGAGGCGAGCGCTCCTGGCCGCATTTTTAGAAAGTTTCCCGAACTTCACAAAATGCACACGTCTTCGCTTGAACTCGGGAAATGGAGCGCCGAGGCCCGGGTCAAGTGCCTGGTTCCCTGCCATTTCCTGGGGGAGCTGGAATTCTCTCCGGCTGAGATCAGGGCGGAAATCAGGCAGTCGTACCAAGGAAAGCTGATTGTCCCTAAGGATTTTGAAAAGCTAAGACTGTCATGAAGGGGCCAAATCATGAACGAGAAAATGGGTTTGGCGTTGATTTCTATCATCTGTCTCCTTCCTGTCTTCGCGTGAACCAAGGTTGCTGAGATGGCCGATCTTGTCCTCCTCAACGGCTCCATCTGGACGGGAGAGGACAGCCGTCCATGGGCAGAGGCCGTGGCTATGAAAGGCCACAAGATCATCTTGGTCGGTCCTAGCAAAGATGTCCGCAAGCTCGTCGGCGAGGGAACCAGGGTCCTTGACCTGAATGGAGATTTGGCCCTGCCCGGGTTTATCGACAGCCATACGCACTTTCTCAGCGGGGGCTTTGCCCTTCTCAGCGTCCGTTTGAGAGACGCCGACAGCAAAGGCGAATTCATAGGCAGGATTGAAAAAAAGGCCAGGCAATTAGGCCCCGGCCAATGGATCCAGAACGGCGATTGGGACCACCAGCAGTTTAAACCGCCCGAGCTGCCGCGCCGGGAGTGGATCGATTCCGTCACTCCCGACAATCCCGTGTGCGTCAATCGGATGGACAGCCACATGATCCTGGCCAACAGCCGGGCCTTGAAGATCGCGGGAATCACTCGGAATACGCCCTCCCCCGAAGGGGGTGAGGTCGTCAAGGATTCCGACACCGGTGAGCCAACGGGCATCCTGAAGGATGCGGCCATGGCGCTGGTCATGAAGCATATCCCCGAGCCCTCTTTCGGAGAAAAGATCGCCGCTGCCGAAGCGGCCCTCCAGCTCGCTGCGGAATGCGGCGTCACCTCGACTCACGATATGGCCGACAGCTCCAACTTTGAGGTTTATCAGGACTTGCTTCAAAAAGGGAGGCTCACCTCCCGGATTTTCTTATATATTCCGTTGAGCGATGATGATCTCTGCGAACCTCTCTTTTTGAAAACTCCATTCGGCGGCGACAACCTCAAGATTGGCGGGTTGAAGGGGTTCGTCGACGGGTCTTTGGGCTCCTCCACGGCTTTGTTTTTTGAGCCCTATGCCGATCATCCAAACGCGGTGGGTCTTCTCAGCCCGGATATGTTTCCCGATGGGGTCATGGAGCGAAGGATCCTGGCAGCCGACAAAGCTGGTCTGCAGGTCGCCATTCATGCCATCGGGGACAAGGCCAACGCCATCATCCTCGACATTTTCGAAGAAGCCATCCTCCAGAATGGGCCCCGGGACCGGCGCTGGCGGATCGAACATGCCCAGCACCTGCGCCCCGCCGATATCGAGCGGATGGCCAAGCTCGGGATCATCGCCTCCGTCCAGCCCTATCATGCCATCGATGACGGCCGCTGGGCGGAGAGCAAGATCGGCCGGGAACGGTGCCGCACGACCTATGCCTTCCGGTCGCTTCGCGAAAAAGGTGTCCGCCTTGCCTTGGGCTCGGATTGGACCGTGGCTCCGCTCGATCCTCTCGCCGGGATTTATGCCGCTGTCACAAGGAGAACTCTTGACGGGAAGAATCCCGAGGGCTGGTTCCCGGATCAAAAAATTTCCTTGGAAGAGGCCCTGAGAGGTTATACCCAGAACGGCGCCTATGCCGAATTCGCCGCTGAGGTCAAGGGCTCAGTCGCCGCCGGGAAATTGGCTGACCTCGTCATCCTCAGCCAGAATATTTTCAAAATCCCGGCTGATAAAATTCTTGAGGTCCGGGTCAAAACGACGATCGTCGGCGGAAAAATCATCTTCCAAAGATAGATAAAACCTGTTCTCGTTTGTTGTTGTCCTTGAGAATCTAATTTGATATCATTATCTGTCTTTTTGAGGAGGACAGGATGAATATTGGCATCATTAATGAAAGCGCTAAAATAGAAAACAGAGCCGGTTTGAATCCGAGCGGTGTCTCTTTCATGATCGACAAAGGGCACACGGTCTATGTCCAGGCTGGCGCCGGCCTGAAGTCGGGTTACTCCAACGAGGAGTACACGGCCCAGGGAGCCAAGATCGTTTTCACCAAAGAAGAGGTCTTCGGGCGCTCCGATATTGTCCTGAACATTTCTCCGCTCAACCAGGAAGAATGCCAGCTGGTCAAGAAGGATCAGATCCTTTTCGGGTTTCATCACCTGGCCATCGCCAAGAAAGCGATCGTTGAAGAGCTCCTCCAGAAGAACGTCACCATGATCGGGTACGAGATCATTCAGGAAGAGCATGAGGCTCTGCCCTTTTATGAAAGCCTGGGCGAAGTCGCCGGTCAGATGTGCCTGGTCATCGCGGGCTATTATCTTCAAACGAACCAGGGAGGCCGCGGCATGATCCTCGGCGGCGTCGTCAGCGTTCCGCCCGCCACCGTTGTGATCATCGGAAGCGGAGTCCTGGCGCGCTCCGCTACAAGAGCGATGCTCGGAGCAGGCGCCCATACCATCGTCGTCGGCCATAATATGGAAAGGTTGAGGAAGATCGAGGAGATGACCGCCGGCCGGGTCATTACCCTAATGGGCAGCAAGTATAACCTGGCCCGGATGACCAAGGTCGCCGATGTCCTGATCGGCGCGGTGCTTCGGCCCGGAGAAAGAGCCCCCGTTATGATCACGCGCGATATGGTCAAGACGATGAAGAAGGGCTCTGTGGTCATCGACCTGGCTATCGATCATGGAGGCTGCATCGAAACCAGCCGGCTGACCACGCTGGAGCATCCCACGTTCATAGATGAAGGGGTCATCCATTATGGCGTTCCGAATATTACGTCTTCGGTGAGCCGGACCTCGACTAAGGTCCTGTCCAACATCGTCGTGCGCTACCTGCACAAAATCGGCGCCTCCGGCATTAATCAGACTCTCCTGGAGGTCGAACCCCTGAGCCAAGGCGTTTATATGCATCAGGGCCATATCGTCAAGAAAAACATTGCCGAGCGCTTCGGTTTGCCCTGGCAAGCTTTGTTTCCGGCCTGAAACATAGGCTTAAAAGCTGATGAAACGATTGACCCATCCTTCCCAGCTCCAGGATTGGAAAGCACACCTCCTTTCCGAGAAGCCCGCTTATGAGAAAACGGTGGCGGTATCCTCGGGAACGTGCGGCCGGGCCAGCGGTTCGCTCGAGATCATTGACGCCCTTCGCGCCGAGCTGGAAAAAAGAGGTCTCCAGGAAAAAGTGGCGGTGGAGATTACGGGCTGTCATGGATTTTGCGAATTAGAGCCGAATATCATTATCTATCCAGATGGTATCTTTTATAAGAACCTGCAGACAAAAGATATCCCCGCCATTGTCGAGAAAACCCTCCTAAAAAATAGGGTCATTCCTTCTCTCGTTTATGAAGACCAAAAATCCGGCCGAAAAATCAGCCTCCAGAAAGAGATCCCCTTCTATCATAAGCAGCTGCGCTTGCTGACAGAGGGGAATCTTAAGATCGATCCCACCCGGATCGAGGATTATGTCCTTGCCGACGGCTATCAGGCCTTAGCCAAAGTCCTTTTTGATATGACGGCCGAAGAAGTGATCCAAGAGATAACGGCCTCGGGTCTTCGGGGAAGGGGAGGGGCGGGTCTCCCGACGGGCAAAAAATGGCAGACCTGTCACGATGAGATCGCCGACAGAAAATTCATCGTTTGCAATGTGGACGAAAGCGATCCGGGCTCCTATATGAACCGAAGCCTCCTGGAGGCGAACCCCCACAGCATCATCGAAGGCATGATCATCGGCGCCTACGCCGTAGGCGCTGCGGAAGCATATATCTTCGTCCAACGAGAATATTCCCTGGCGGTGCGGCACATTACGCTGGCCGTGGAGCAGGCCCAGAGGTGCGGGCTCCTGGGCCGATCGATCCTGGGGTCGGAATTCCACCTGGATATTCATATCGTCTTGGGGTCCGGGGCGTTTATCTCGAACCAGGAAAAAAACCTGCTGGACTCCTTGGGAAACGAGCGCGATTTCTCCAAGCAGCGGCCTCTTTTTCCGGCGCAGGAAGGCTTGTGGGAAAAGCGGGTCAACATCAATAACGTGGAGACATG
>Ga0209253_10006253_pt1 | contig 10315 bp, 16 predicted proteins | sample FrelakmetBRP12BR_FD_187145 | JGI IMG/M metagenome (GOLD analysis project Ga0209253, IMG submission 187145) | Freshwater lake sediment microbial communities from the University of Notre Dame, USA, for methane emissions studies - BRP12 BR (SPAdes)... | ecosystem: Environmental > Aquatic >... | reverse complement strand
ACGAACGTCCATCCCCTGTTGTTCCCTCGTGCCTCATCATTGGCGCACTCCTTGGTTTGGCGGGCAGTTTCGCCCCTTCAGCCTCGCTGCGAGGGTTGGCGTGGGGAATCGATGGCACTGCTCTCATAGTCGCGGCAGCCCTGCTTGCAGCCCACTTCATCCGGCACGGACACGACTTCCTCGCCGCAGGCTTTCTAGTCTTCATCGCTGGTCAGGCGCTGGTTGTCTCCGGTTCAGCTATGTCGCTTGAGGCCAGTGGCCCATCATTTGCCGCAGGTGCGGCGCTGTGGGCCGCGGCATTGGTACTCATCAGCACACCCAACGTCATGCCCATGCCCGTGCGCGCGCTGGGGTTTGTTGCCGCATTGCTCTTCGCAGGTACGGCGCTTCAAGTATTTGCAGGTCGAGGCCTTACGCCGCTATCCGAGCCTCTTCCTTTTTTCGCCTACCCATTTCTGGTATTCACCATGTTCGGTTGGGCGTGGTGGTGCCTTCGCGCTCCACCGCACACCTAGAATGGCAAGCACACTGCGGCCGCAGCGCGAGAGCTCAAGAATGCCGTCTAACCCTTCGGTCGAGCCGACCGCTTCCGGCCTGCGGCCTCCAGCGGCGGCTCACCTCAAACGTTAGCTGTTTCCGCAATGGCACAACGATCTCTCCGGTTTGGGATACAAGACAACGTCGGTCGACGCGCCGCGACGTGGAAGCTTTGGACGGAAACGGCACAGCAGAACTCGGACGTCTATCTGGCATGCCGAGCGCTGGGAGGCTCGCTCAAAGCTAGCCTGCATCAGTCGGGGCGGTGGCACATCGCTTACTCTCAACAGGCATTTGAACAGAAGGTTCAGGGCGCGCTTCCGCAGTTCTCCGATCGCTTTATCGAAAAGTGGCCGCGACCCCGCGATATCGCAGAAGGAATCACCCTAGCCTTTCGGATCGTCACGCCATGGTCGGCCGTGACTCTGCCCATCGAAGTCGACAGTTCGAAAGATATCGTGTGGCTCCCCAACGCACCGGAACCCCGGGCGACCGAGATTGATATTCTCCTTGTGACGCCCACGACTCCGGTTACTGGATGGCCCGGGCAGCGCTCGCTCGGAACCTCCCTGGTCGGCTCACTCCCCTTGGCAAATGGAGAGACAGCGTGGGTAGTCCACTGGGTCGTAGACATGCCCGACCTCACAGGTGCAACGAAGGGAACTGGTCGCTTCTACAAGGGTGCCAGCGAAGCAGACCTATACGGCGAAGGACTAAGGGCATTGGTTTTCGGAACCGAGCCGGATGGATCGCGTGTTATGTATGACTGCCTGGTGGTGGGCAGACAGAACAGCTAACCCGCGCATGGACACGGGCGCCCAAACAGCGCCCTGCGTGCGCTGTTTGGGCGCCGGTCATGCGCAACGTTAGGCGGCGTCGATGCGCTCCTGGTGTGACTACCGCTTGACCAAATATTCGGTCGACGGCACGCGGAAGGAAGTGGAAATATGCGCTTAGGCGACTGTCATAACTTTCACGACTTCCGGGAACTGGCCAAGCGCCGACTGCCAGGTCCGATCTTCGACTACATCGACGGAGGGGCAGACGATGAGGTGACTTATCGCCGGAATACGGCAAGCTTCGAACGCTGTGACCTTGTACCCGGCGTCCTGCGGGGAGTGGCAAGCGTCGATCTATCCGTGTCCGTAATGGGTCAGAAGCTTGCAGTGCCCTTCTATTGCTCTCCGACTGCCCTCCAACGCCTTTTCCACCATCAAGGCGAACGTGCGGTAGCGGCTGCCGCATCAAAGTACGAGACGATGTTCGGCGTATCCTCGCTCGGTACAGTCAGCCTGGAGGAGTTGCGCAAGGCGTACTCGACGCCACAGATGTATCAGTTCTATGTTCATAGGGACCGCGGCCTCAATCGCGCCATGCTTCAGCGCGCCAGGGACGCGGGTGTCGAGGTCATGATGCTAACCGTAGACAGCATCACCGGCGGAAACCGCGAGCGGGACCTGCGCACTGGTTTTTCGATTCCGTTCAGGCTTACGCTTGGCGGAATTCTTCAATTTGCACTCAAGCCGATGTGGGGTCTGAACTATGTGACCCACGAACGCTTCAGTCTGCCCCAGTTGGACAAGCACGTCGACATGGGCGGGGGCACCATGTCGATCGGGCGTTACTTCACCGAGATGCTGGATCCTTCCATGAACTGGAGCGATGTGGCCGAAATGGTCCGGGAGTGGAACGGACAGTTCTGCCTGAAGGGCGTAATGTCGGTGGAAGATGCGAAGCGTGCAGCGGAGATCGGCTGCACCGGCGTTGTACTATCAAATCACGGCGGTCGGCAGCTGGATGGATCGCGGTCGGCGTTCGATCAGTTGGCGGAAATCGTCGATGCCGTCGGTGACCGCTTGGACGTGATGATGGACGGAGGGATTCAGCGAGGTACGCACGTTCTGAAGGCCCTTTCGCTCGGTGCCAAAGCGGTGGGCATTGGACGCTTCTATCTTTTCCCTCTGGCGGCCGCGGGCCAAGCTGGTGTCGAGCGGGCCCTAGGCCTGATGCGAGCGGAGATCGAGCGAGGGATGAAGCTGATGGGGTGCGCCTCGATCAGCCAACTCTCGCGCGAGAATCTGCGCTTCAGGTAGCCAGCCTCTATGCAGGGCCGACCGTTGCTAACCCCGCAGTTCCAGTGCGCCCCCTGAACTGCAACGTTGGGCATCATGGGAATCCTGGGCAGGTCGCCTACGCTGTCCTGAATCCGCGTTGCCCCCATGAGTCCGTCAGTTCAACCCGCGCAGACTACGCGACCTTATCGGCGAGGAGACCAAGCGGTGAGACTTTTTCCCGCGCTCCACTCGTCTCACGGGCTATGGCACGCTTGGCGGATCACCATGCGCTGAACGTCCAAGACTTGAGGAGGATATAGTGAGTGATGGCTGGACGCCCATAACCTTTCAGGGGCGTGACGAAGCACTCTGAGTAGGATCGAGTGTCCGGAGATGAGTGAAACCTTTCCCTTGGTTCGAAGGCTGGTCGCTGCCCGCGAAGTGAGGATATCGGAGCACGGGTACGATGAGCTCACTGAAGACGGAATCAGCGCGTCGGAAGTACTCGACGGTGTCGATGGCGGCACGGTGGTAGAAAACTATCCGGACTACCCCAAGGGGCCATCAGTTCTGGTGCTCCAGATGGATAGCGCTGGCCAACCCATTCATGTGGTCTGGGGCATCCCGAAAGGCTTCGCGAGCCCAGCAGTGCTGGTAACGGCATACAGACCCGACCCAAGCCGATGGGACGAGCGATTTCTGGAGAGACGAAAGTGACACTGAGGCGGAAGACGAAGTACATCCATGAAGGGCAATTTGTTGCCGAAGTTGAGGTTGACATTATCGAGGACGACACCTCCTGGTCACCCTATCTCTCCGTCGTCGACGCGAAGCGCCTCGACCAAGTACGCGCGGCATTGCGCAACGGTGACCTAAAGGCGGCAGCACGTGTGGGGCGCGTGTACAGGCTTGAGCCCGTAGCCACGACATGATGCCCAACATCGGCATCCAGCGGAGCCGCAACGGCTGCGCTGCGCTTGCTGTTGCGGCTCCGCTGATGCCGGTCGTTGGGCGGCGCAGACACCTGAGGCCGTCCGCGGCTGATTCCCCAGTCAACACACAAGGAGCAAGGCCATGAAGACATCAGTCAACCGACAGACCGTTGATCTATCCGCCTTTCCCGAACTTGTGGTCATCTATCTGGGCATGCGCGTCAACGCACTCGCCGGGATCAAGACTGTCCTCGGTCTTGGTCCGCAGATTCAGAAGGCCGGTGACCGAAAGCCAGACGGACTTCTGCACTTCGAGAACAACATCATCTACAGCGTCTTCCCCTTCCACGTCGGCATGCGCTGGTATTGGAAGGACTTCGAGTCCATGGAACGCTGGACCAGGTCTCCACCACATCGCGACTGGTGGCAGACGTTCATCAAGGACTCCGGCGGCACGGGCTTCTGGCATGAGACCTACTTTATGGGCGGGGGCATGGAGGCGATCTACGACGACGTACCAAAGGCGGTCGGCTTTCAAGTCTTCGCGCCTGCTGTCGCCGCGCGCGGTTCGTCGTTCTCTGCGCGGCGCCGAGCGCTTCGCACTGGTGCCGAACCTTCGCAGCCTGAGGGCAACTCAGAGGCCGAGTTGTACTGAAGCGAGTGCTGCCCAACCCCTCCCATCGAGCGGACCCGCTCATGTCCAACGTTCGGCACCTCGTGGGCCAGTGTTGGTAAACTTGACAACATCGTCTGATCGTTGGTATTTTGTACAACATGAAGGCGGTTGAGCTCCTCCGGACGCGTATCGCATTTTCAGAGACCTCATTCGCGGAGCTTGCGCTTTGGAGGGTTCCGAAGCCTGTCGCAGGTTCTGCTCACGACTTCAAGTATCGACTCGCCTACGTCGTAGGGGGCATATGCGTAGTCCGCTACGACAATGAGACCGGGAAAGGCGACCACCGACACTTCGGCGGTAAAGAGGGCGCCTATGCGTTCCAAACGCCGGAGAAGCTCATCGCTGATTTTGAACGCGACATTGCGAGGTGGAACCGTGAAAACCGTAACTCTTGACGTTCGTTCCTCGGGTGAGTCAATGGCAGATTTCGTTCGCGCCTGGAAGACTGGAAAGGCGGAGAAGTCAGCGCGTATCAGCTTCGCCACGCCGGAGCTTCTGTGGAAGGTACTAACCGCTAAGCGTTGGGAGTTGCTGAAGGCGATGTGCGGGGCAGGTCCCATGTCAATACGCGAAGCGGCGCGGCGCGTAGAACGTGACGTAAAGGCGGTGCACAGCGATATCACTGCACTATTGAACGCCGGGGTTCTTGACCGCGTGGAGGATGGCAGAGTCATCTTCCCGTTCGATGCCGTTAAGGTCGAGTTCCTTCTTCACGCTGCATAGCGGGCAGGTGCCGAACCCCGCGCTGCAGCGGACCGTCCAACAGTGGCGCTGCGCTTCGCTGTCGTCCGGCCGCTGAGCATCGTCGTTAGGCACTCCGGGCTCGCTCACACGGGGGAACAATGTCGCGTCGCATCACGATCACACTGTGCACACTGCTGTTCCTGGGCGGCGGCATTGTCCAGGCGGCGCATGCACAGATTCAGCAGGCGACTGCCGTCATATTCGAGAATGTTCGAATCTTCAACGGCACGGCTGATCGCCTGTCGGAACCGTCAAACGTCCTGGTCGTGGGGAACGTAATCCGCTCAATCTCCAAGGAACCGATCGTGGCGCCTGTGGGAACGACGCCCACGCGCATCCAGGGCGGGGGTCGGACGCTGATGCCGCGCCGCGGCGATCGCTGACGATGCCGACACCGTGCGCAAGCGGGCGCGCGAGCAGCTGGCGCTGGGCGCGTCACAGCTCAAGCGGATGGCCGGCGGCGGCGGCGTCGGATCGGGCTACGATCCGCTGGACGTGGCGCAGTACACCGTGCCCGAACTGCGCGCTGCCGTCGAGGCGGCGGAGAAGCAGGCTGGCTTGAAGTGAGGAGCGACGACCCATGCGCTACGCCATCGTGATCGAAAAGACAGAAGGCAACTACTCGGCGTCTGTTCCCGATCTGCCAGGCTGCGTGGCCACCGGGGCGACCGTCGCTGAGGTCGAGGCTGAAATCCGCGAAGCCATCGAGTTTCATCTTGAAGGCATGCGCGAAGACGGTGTTCATCCTCCGACGCTGTCGAGCCAAGTCGCGTACATCGAAGTCGCGGCCTGAAGTCCCGCGTCCAACTGGCAAGCGTTGACGCCCAACCCGGCGCTCAAGCGGAGCCCCAACGGCAGGCCCGGCAAGGCGCCCCGCCCGCTCGATGCCACTGCTCGCTCGTCAGTGGTCAACATCGCTGCGGTTTGTTTGGGCCCTCCGTCGGGTATCTTCCTCCGACGACCTGCAGGTGAGGGGATGACTATGGGGACGCGAGGGAGCCGAGGCCGTCCGGGCATGGCCGCCGCCGCGCTGGCGATCGCCGCGCTGGCAGCCGGCTGCGGCGACGTGATGCTGGACAAGGAATCCAAGCGCGAGATCGCCGCGGTCCGGGCCGCCGTCGAAGCGAACGCGGAGGCGGTCAATCAGCCCACGCCGACCGGCGAGCTGCCTATTCTCGTGGCCGTGCGGACGGGCTCCTCGTCGCTGACCGCGTGGCTGATCGCGCGTGGCGCAAGTCCCGTGGCACGCGATGCCCGCGGCAGGACGCCGCTGCACGACTTCGTCCACTACGACCGCCCGTCCTACGGCGTGCTGCGCGCGATGCTGGCGCGCGGCCACGTCGACGTGAACGTCGCGGACGACCGCGGAGTCACGCCGCTGCACGTCGCGGCGCAGTTCCTGCAACCCGAAGCCGTCGACATCTTCGTGCGCGCGGGCGCCGATCCGAACAGGCCCGACGGCGGAGGCCGGACGCCGCTGCACGAGCTCGGCGTGCTGCTCCTGCCGCCGGACCCCAAGCTGCCGCCGCCCGATCCGAAATCAGCGGCGGCGCAACCAGCGGCAGCGGCGGCGACTATGGATCGGCTGCTGAAGGCCGGCGGCCGGCTGGACGCCGCCGATGCGCAGGGGATGCGGCCGCTGCACGTGTACGCCTTGTCCGGCAACGTCGCGGCCGTGCGTGCGGCGCTTGCGCGTGGCGCCGATGTGTCCGCCGTCGATGCTCGCGGTCAGACACCGCTGTTTCGGGCCGCGGCATTCGCCCGCGTCGACGTCGTATCACTGCTGCTCACTGCGGGCGCCGACGTCCGCCATCTCGACGCACAAGGGCTCACGGCGCTCGGCGCGATGCGGTACACCACGCCCACGCCGCCGGACGCACCGAAGGTCGTCGCGATGCTGAAGGCCGCGGGCGCGACTGAACTTGAGCAACGCCCGGACGCCTCGCGCGACGCGGGCGCACCGATGAACGCGGGCGGGGTGGCGGCGACGCAGCCGGGGCCGATCAACAGGAACCTGCGTGGGGAAGGGCTCGCCGCGCAATCCGGGGAGGTGCTGCTGGCCGATACGTACATTGACGATCCGCCGCTCCGCGCGTTTGCCGAAACGTTCCGCAAGGCACCCGCCGTTGCTTTGTGCGCGGACGTCCCGCTGCTCCAGGCGCTCGCACCCGAGGTGACGGTCTCGCGCTGCAGAAGCCCGCGCTGCCCGAACGGGAAATGCACTCCCGCGCAGTGCAGCGGAGCGGGACCGCCCGACATGGAGTACCGAGAGATCGCAATCGGCGCGTCGTGCAAGGCGCTTGCGTTCTTTCGCGCGACACCGGGGCTGAGCCCCGGCCGAAGGGTGGAACCGGCGGTTGCCACCGAACCGGCCGGCGGCGACACGAGTGCGGCGCAGTGGAGATTCCGCTTCCGCGACCATGTGTACGCGCTGCGCGTGAGCGACCGGTGGTTGCCGGAGCCCTCCTCGCCGATGGAGCCGCGTCGCGCGCGCCTGCAGCTGCTGCGCGACGGCGAGCCGGTGGCGGCCATCTTCGAGACCGACTTCGGCGACGAGCTGTCCTGCAATTCGCCGCCATGGCTGGGCGACGTGAACCAGGATGGGGCCGTCGACGTGCTGTTCGCGTGCCAGCGGAATATCTACGAGCAGTGGTCGGGCGTGTCGCTCTCAGTGCCCGGCAGTGCAGGCCGGCGCCTGCTGCTGCAGAGGGAAACCGGGGGAATCCTGTGACCCCATGGCCAGGGCAGGCCTGCCCTATCTCAATTGACGAGCGATGCCGGAACAGTGAGCCCGTGATCGGGGTCCGGCGTCTGAGGAAGGCGGCTTATGCTTGGGTCGGGGAGGCCGTTCATGCGGACTATCGGCGACGGGACCCGCAACACGGCACGCAACTGGCGTTTGTGGACGTCGTCGCCGACCGAGTGCGCCTTTGGCACGCGGACAGCCCAGTTCCACGTATGCGGAACGTGCGGCTTGGTGCCCTTCGTCACAATTGATATCGACGGGCATGAGTACGCGGTCGTCAGCGTGAACTCGTTCGAAGGTGTTCCTGCATCTATGCTTAGTCGAGCGCCGGCGTCCTTCGACGGAGAAGGACAGGGTGGGCGTCTTGCGCGCCGAGCGAAGAACTGGATACCAAGCGTTCTGTACATCGATGACGGCGCCTAACCCGGCGCTCAAGCGCACCTCCAACGGCTTGGCCCGCGATGCGGTGTAGTTCATCCTCCGCATCGTGAGCCAAGCCGTTTGCGGCCCAGCTCCAACATTGGGCGTCTTGCAGTTTGACTTGAACGCTGCCATGAGTCCTTTGAAACCGAAGAAGCTGCAACTTACCGCCGGTCACGGCTGGCGCGCCCAAGCAAACCACAAGATATTGGTGCTTGACCGCGGTGCGGTGCGGCTTGAGTATCCGGAAACATGGGTGATCGGACTGACTGATGACTGCGTGAAGATCAATGACAAGTCCCCACCCGACGACGATTGCGTTCTCGGGGTCTCCTACCATCGCTGGCCAGCCGTCGCGGGCGACAAACTGACCGTTGGCACGTTGGTGCGCGAGGCCATGCGAAGTGACGACCGTTCCTTCCTCGAAACTGACCCCATACACGAGGAAACGCGCATCGACATGGCCCTCGCTTGGGGCCAGGGTAGGTTCATCGATCCGCGAGTGACTCGCGAGGCCTGTGCTCGCTTGTGTATAGCACGGAAGGCGGAGATTCAAGCCTTGATCACTTTCGACTTTTGGCTCTCCGACCTTGTACGGTGTGATGCGTACTGGAATGCCATACTGGCGAGCCTACAGCTCGGTCAGCGGGCGACTGATCCCCGGCGTGGTCCATCGCTATCATGAGCCGCCGAACAAGCGCATGCACGGGACCGACAAGGGCCACGCTCCGCTTGCATCGGGCGTTCTTGAACGCTGACGCAATGGCCAAGTGGCTACCGCCATACGGTTTCACTAACAAGGTTCACCACATGGATGCGCAAGTGGGCGGCACCTAAAGATGTCGTTCACGAACTTCACGACGGGCAACGGTCACTCCATGATCCTGCAGAAGCTGCTTGGAGTCGCCCTCCCAATCATTCAAGCACCCATGGCGGGCGTGCAAGGGAGCGCACTCGCCGTCGCGGTCTGCAACGCGGGTGGGCTCGGCTCGCTCCCCTGCGCCATGCTCGGCGTTGACGCCATGCGCAAGGAGCTGGCGGCCATCCGTGCGGAGACCACGAAGCCGTTCAATGTGAACTTCTTCTGTCACACGCAGCCGGAGCCCAGCGTCGAGCGTGAAGCGGTCTGGCGGGCCACGCTTTCGCCGTACTTCGCGGAGTACGGCATCGATGTCAACGCCATTCCCGCAGGCCCCGGCCGACGGCCATTCGGCGCCGAGGCTGCCGACGTGCTGGCCGAGTTCAAGCCCGCAGTGGTGAGCTTCCATTTCGGCCTGCCCTCGGCCGACCTGCTGGCTCGCGTGCGCAGCTGGGGCGCAAGAATCCTGTCGTCGGCGACCACCGTCGACGAGGCGCGCTGGCTCGAGGCGCACGGAGTCGATGCAGTCATCGCGCAAGGGCTCGAAGCGGGCGGCCATCGCGGCCTCTTCTTGTCCGAAGAACTCAGCACCCAGGTTGGCACGTTCGCGTTGGTGCCGCAGATCGTGCGGGCAGTGAACGTCCCGGTCATCGCTGCGGGCGGGATCGCCGACGCGAAGGGCGTCGCGGGTGCCATGGCGCTCGGCGCGGCTGGCGTACAGGTCGGGACGGCCTACCTGTTGTGTCCCGAAGCGCCACCAGCGCCGTGCATCGCGCGGCCCTGACGAGCGAAGCAGCCCCGCGTCACGGCGCTCACCAACCTGTTCACCGGGCGGCCCGCGCGCGGCATCGTAAACCGCATCATGAGGGAGCTGGGGCCCATCAGCGCCGCCGTCCCCGCCTTTCCTTTGGCGACGTCGGCCATCGCGCCTTTGCGCGCCAAAGCCGAAAGCCGGGGCAGCGGCGAGTTTTCGCCCTTGTGGGCTGGACAAAATGCGAGCGGATGCAAAGAGGTTTCGGCAGCCGTCATTACGCGAGATCTCGCGAGCGCACTCGCACATGCACGCTAATGGGTAAGCACGGTGGTGTGGGAGGGGGAGGCCGTGAGGTCTTCCCCTCTCCCGATTAACGCCATCCGCGCGATGGGCACCTCCGGGTCGGACCCCGGCGCAAGCACGGGGAACCCCTCTCCCGCCCGCGGCGGCGCCCCTCTCGCAGGGTTCAGACTCGCTATTCGAACGCGATGATCTGCTGATCCACCGCGAGGCTGTCGCCCGCCTTCGCCAGGAGCGCCTTCACCTTCGTGTCCATGTCGGCCCGCAGCACGTTCTCCATCTTCATCGCCTCG
>Ga0209253_10006252_pt1 | contig 10318 bp, 8 predicted proteins | sample FrelakmetBRP12BR_FD_187145 | JGI IMG/M metagenome (GOLD analysis project Ga0209253, IMG submission 187145) | Freshwater lake sediment microbial communities from the University of Notre Dame, USA, for methane emissions studies - BRP12 BR (SPAdes)... | ecosystem: Environmental > Aquatic >... | reverse complement strand
CGCCTGGTAGAACTCGATCATCGTGAACTCGGGGTTGTGCTGGGTGTCGATCCCCTCGTTCCGGAAGTTCCGGTTGATCTCGAAGACGCGCTCGAACCCCCCGACGAGCAGGCGCTTCAGGTACAGCTCCGGGGCGATCCGCAGGTAGAGATCCATGTCGAGGGCGTTATGGTGGGTGACGAACGGACGCGCGGTCGCGCCCCCCGCCACCGTCTGCATCATCGGCGTCTCCACTTCGAGGAAGTCCCGCCGCGTCAGGAAATCGCGGATGAAGGAGACGATTCGCGCCCGCCGGCGGAAGATCTCCCGGACATCCTCGTTGACGATCAGGTCCACGTACCGCTGCCGGTACCGCGTCTCCACGTCGGAGAGCCCGTGCCATTTCTCGGGAAGGGGGCGGATCGCTTTCGTCAGGAGCCGGAACCGCGCCGCCTCCACGGTCAGTTCGCCCGTGCGGGTTAGGAAAAGCGTCCCGTCGACCCAGACGATGTCCCCGACGTCGACGGTTTTCAGAAACAGGTCGTACGCGCCCTCCCCCAGGCGGTCCCGCTTGAGGTACGCCTGCAGCCGCCCCGAACGGTCGGAAAGGACGAGAAAGGCCGCTTTCCCGAAGCGACGGAGTCCCATCACCCGTCCGGCGACGTCCACCCGGATCGCCTGCGCGGCGAGCTCCTCCGGCGTCCGCACTGAAGCCGCGGCGCGGGCACCGGCGTTCGTCCAGCCCGGCGCCTGGTCGTTCGGCCAGGGGTTCTCCCCGGCGTCCCGCAGCTCCCCGATCTTGCGGAACCGCTCCTTCATCAGGTCGTTCCAGGTTTCCGTCACGCCGCGTTCCCCGTTTCCCCTTCCGCACCGCCGGCGAGCAGGTATTTCCGGATGAACTCCATGATGTCGCCGTCGAGAACGGCGTCGACGTTCCCCGCCTCGTGCCCGGTGCGGTGGTCTTTCACCAGCCGGTACGGCGCGAGCACGTACGAACGGATCTGGGACCCCCAGGCGATCTCCTTCTTCGCCTTGTGCGCTTCGGTCGCCTTCTCGGCCCGCTGCCGCATCTCGAGCTCGTAGAGCTTCGACCGGAGGATCTTCATCGCCAGCGCGCGGTTCTTCCCCTGCGACCGCTCCTGCTGGCAGAGCACGACGGTCCCCGTGGGGATGTGGGTGAACCGGACGGCGGACTCCACCTTGTTCACGTGCTGTCCCCCGGCCCCGCCGGAGCGCAAGGTGTCGATCTTCAGGTCCGACTCGTTGATCTTGATCTCGACGTTGTCGTCGATCTCGGGCGACACGAACACCGAGGCGAACGAGGTGTGTCGCCTCTTGTTGGCATCGAACGGCGAGATGCGGACGAGCCGGTGAACGCCGGTTTCCGCCTTGAGGTACCCGTAAGCGTGGTCGCCCGACAAAAGGAAGGTCGCGCTCTTGATCCCGGCCTCGTCCCCCTCCTGCCGCTCGACCAGTTCCATGCCGTATCCGTTCCGGTCCGCGAACCGGGAATACATCCGGAGGAGCATCTCCGCCCAGTCCTGCGACTCCGTTCCCCCGGCGCCGGCGTGGATCGTCACGATCGCGTTCAGCGAATCGCTCTCGCCGGAGAGCATCCGTTCCAGTTCGATCGCGTCCAGCGATTCACCGACCGCGGCGATCTGCTGATCGATCTCGGCGGCCAGCCCCTCGCCGCCCGACTCGCCGGCGAGGTCGAGATACGCCCGCAGATCGGCCAGGGAAGACGCCAGGGACGACCAGCGCCCGAGGAACGTTTCGACCCCCTTCCGCTCCCTGAGGACGCGTTCCGTCGCCTCCGGCGTGTCCCAGAACCCGTCCCGCGCCACCTCGGCGGTCAGTTCCTTGAGCCGGGCCTCCTTCGCGTCTACTTCAAAGATAGCCCCGGAGCGCGTGGAACCGCGCTTCAAGTGCCGATGTTTTCTCTTCCAGTCCTCCGGATGCCATGGGGTCCTCGCAGGGGGAATATGAACGCGAAAATTGCAATTATACTACAGGAAATCCCAAAGATTTCACCGGTTTTTGCGTATACGGTTTCGCCGGTGACCGGCCTCAGGGAGGCGACCAGGACCCCCCGGCGGAAGAGGCCGAGGGAGGCGACGACCGCCCCGCCCGGGTCGATCACCGCGCTGATCCCGGAGTTCGCCGCGCGCACCATCGGGCGCCGGAATTCGACGCACCGCATCCGTGCCATGGCGAGGTGCTGGCGGGGAGCGACCGTGTCGCCGAACCAGGCGTCGTTCGTCACGTTGACGAGCCACTCCGCGCCGCCGCGGACCCCGTCCCGGATCAGACCCGGGAAGAGCGCCTCGTAGCAGATCGATGCCGCTACCGGTCTCCCTTCGACGCGGAAGAGGGCCGGTTCCGTCCCCGCCGAGAAGTCCGATTCCCCCGCCGTCAGTTTTTTCAGGAAGAAGAGGACCGACCGGAGCGGGATGTATTCGCCGAACGGCACCAGGTGGCGCTTGTCGTACCGGCCGAGAACCACCCCGCGCCGGTCGATCAGGAAGACGCTGTTGAAATATCTCCCGCCCTGCGCGGGATCGTACCAGGGAGCCCCGAAGACGATGGGGATCCCCCCCTCGGCCGCGATGGCGTCGAGCCGGCGGGAGAGGCCCGCCTCCCACCCGTAGAAGAACGGGGCGGCCGTTTCCGGCCAGACGACCAGCTGCGCGCCGGCGTCGCGCGCCGTTCGCGTCAGTTCCCCGTAGAGTTCGAGCGTGGCCCGCTGGTTCCCCGGATCCCACTTCACGGACTGGTCGATCCCCCCCTGCGCCACGGCGACCTTTATCTCCGGGGACCGCGCCGGGAGTCCCGACGGGTTCGCCGGACCGGTCCGGCCGTACAGCCCGAGGAAGAGGATCGCCGCGATCCCCGGAATCAGCGGGAACGCCGCTTTCGCGAACGCCCCTCCGGAGAGCCGCTTCCCCGCAAGGTAGACGGAGACGCCGGAGAGGGCGAGAAGGAAGGAGAGCCCGGGAACCCCGGCCAGGTCCGCCGCCTGCCGAAGCGTTCCGCTTCCCGAAACCGAGTACCCGAGGAGGATCCACGGGAACCCCGTAAAAAGGTGGCTGCGGGCCATTTCGACGGCGATCCAGACGGCGGGGAAGAGCCAGAGGCCGCGTTCGCCGAATCGATCCTCGAGCCGGTGCGCGGCGGCGGCGGCGACCGAAAAGTAGGCGCCGACGTAGGCGGAGACGAGGAACGCGGCGAGCCCGCCGAGGGCCCAGCCGAGCTTCCCCTGCACCGCGACCGTGTAGGCGATCCAGTAGTAGATCGGGATGCTGCCGGCCGTTCCCGCGACCCACCCCCGCCAGGCGGCCTGGCGCGCGGAGCTCGCGGATGCCGCGAGCGCAAGGAACGGTGCGAGGCAGACCCACGGAAGACCGGGGATGTCGTACCCCGGGGTCCCGAGGGCATAGGAGAGGACGAACAGCGCCCCGGTCAGGAAGAGTGCCGCCGGGCCCCGGCGGTTCAACGGATCCGCCCCCGGCCTTCCCCCCCGAGGACCCGTCGGTAGAGCGCCAGCTCCTTCCGGCGCATCCGGCGGGCCTGCGCGCCTCCTCCCTCGTGGTCGTACCCCGCGAGGTGGAGGATCCCGTGGAGGATGAAGAAGAAGACGCGGGACTCCGGGGTCTCCCTCCATCCCTCGGTCTGCGAAAGGCAGGTCGGCGCGGAAACGACGATGTCCCCCGCCACGCCCGCCCCCCGTGCCGGGACGCCGGGAGACTCCGGGAAGGAGAGGACGTTCGTGGGGCGGTCCCGGCCGAGGTACTCCCGGTTCCACCGCGCGATCGCGGCGTCCCCGACGACCCGGATCCGGACGTCCGCGGCGCCGGCCGGAAGGTGCGCCAGCGCGGCGCGGATGTACTCCTTCAGCCGTCCCGCGGAAAACGGCGCGGGACGGAGGTCCTGCCGGACGCTCACCCGGTACCGACCGCTCTTCATAACACTCGCGACGCAGGCCACAAGCCGGTTTTACAGGGTGCAAGCCTCATCCCATGCCGCCCTTCCCCGCTTCCGGATAATCGACCCGGGCGTGGGACACGGCGGCCAGGACCTGGCTGATGGCGCGGCCGACGGCGTGCAGGTCGCGCAACGTCAGATCGCACTCGTTCAACTGGCCGTCGAGATAGATCCGGTCGATGATCCCGGTGACGACCTCGTCCACCTCCCGCGGCGCGGGGTGAACAAGGCTCCGCACCGCCGCCTCCGACGCGTCCGCCAGCATGATGATGCCCGCCTCGCGGGTCTTCGGCTTCGGCCCCGGGTACCGGAACATCTCCTCCGACGCCTTCCGGTCGCGGATCATCGGCCTCGCCTTGTCGAGGAAGCAGTACAGCAGGCTCGTCCCGTGGTGCTGCGCGATGATCTCCGCGATCCGGTCTCCCAGGCGGTACTCCACCGCCATGCGGACCCCTTCCTTCACGTGGGAGAGGATCACCGTGCGCGAAAGCCCCGGGGACAACCCGTCGTGGACATTCGCGGTGCCGGCCTGGTTCTCCGAAAAATATTGAGGCTTCCCGAGTTTCCCGATGTCGTGGTAGAGGGCGGAGACGCGGCAAAGCACCGGGTTGGCGCCGATGGCGAGCGCGCCCGCCTCCGCGACCGTCCCCACCACCACGCTGTGGTGGAACGTCCCGGGCGACTCCACCATCAGCCGGGAAAGGAGCGGGTGGCCCGTGCCGGCGAGTTCCATCAGCCGGATATCGCTCGCGTAGCCGAAGGCGTACTCCGCCACCGGCATCACCGCCAGCGCGATCGGGCCGGACAGCAGGCCGTTCACGCACCCGAAGATCGCGGCCCACCCGACGCCCCCACCGCCGTGGAACGAGAACTCGAGAGTCGCCGCCGCGATCGCGCACACGGGCGCGGTCTGCACGCCGGCCATCAGCATCCGGTAGCGGTCCGGAACCCGGCGCGCGCGTGCGGCTCCGGCGGTCCCGCAGAGGAGGAGGAACAGCAACGCCGGCCACCTCCCCGAGGCCGCGGCGGCCGAGAGGACCGACGCGGCGACCGTGAAGAGGATCGACGTCTCGGAGTTGATGAGGACGCGGACCACCATCGCGAACGCCGGAAGCGGGATCAGGTAGGCGTACACCCGTGTCGGGACGCCGCTCTTGAGCGCCGGGATCTCGGACAGCAGGTCGATCACCATCTTCGCGGCGAAGAACAGGAGCAGCGCAAGGGAACAGAGGAAGAGGAAATCCCGCGCCGCGAGGCGGACCTTGCGGACCTCCCGCCCGGCGAACCCGAACCACTCCGTGAGAAACAGGGCCACGGCGAGCGTCAGCGCGACCGCGCCGACGAAGGGGAACGTCCCCCCCCATCGCCCCGCGGCGCGCGGGAAGAGTTCCTGCCCCCAAAGGTAGAAGAGCACCGCGAAGACGGCGGCGGACCCGAGACTCAGCGCCAGCAGGCGGGCGCGGCGCCCCCGCGGCGACGCCCCGTTCTCCGGCGGGGAGCTATACCTGTTCGCGCTTTTCGAACCGCTCATACGCCTTGATGATCTCCTGGACGATGGGGTGCCGCACCACGTCGATGTCGCTGAACCGGCAGAACCGGATCCCCGACACCCCGTCGAGGATCGCGATCGCCTCGTTGAGCCCCGAGACCTTTCCCGACGGCAGATCCGTCTGCGTGACGTCCCCCGTGATCACCGCCCGGGAACCGAAGCCGATCCGGGTGAGGAACATCTTCATCTGCTCGGAGGTCGTGTTCTGGGCCTCGTCGAGAATGACGAAGGAGTCGTTCAGGGTACGTCCCCGCATGAAGGCCAGCGGCGCCACCTCGATCGTCCCCCGCTCCATGAGCTTCGCCGCCTGTTCGAACTCGAGCATCGTGTAGAGCGCGTCGTGCAGGGGGCGCAGGTACGGGTTCACCTTTTCCGCCATGTCCCCGGGAAGGAAACCGAGCCTCTCCCCCGCCTCCACCGCGGGCCGGACCAGGACGATCCGCTTGACCTCCTTGCGGAGGAGATACCCGACCGCCATCGCCATCGCCAGGAACGTTTTCCCCGTCCCCGCGGGCCCCACGCCGAACACGATGTCGAACTCCCGGATGGCGTCGAGGTACCGCTTCTGGGCGACGCTCTTGGGGGTGATCGTCCGGTTCCGGGACGACTTGAACACCACGTCTTCGAAGACGCCGGACACGTCGGCGTTCCGGTCGGAGGAGACGATGCGGATCGCGGCGGCGACGTCGTTCCCGGTGACCGGGATGCCGCGACGAAGGACCCGGTACAGCCCGGACAGGACCTTCCCCGCAAGTTCCACCGGGATCGCGTCCCCGGAAATGTGCGCTTCGTTCCCTCCGGGCCGGATCGTCACGCCGAGCGACCGTTCCAGCACCCTCAAGTGGGCGTCGTTCACGCCGAAGAGGTCCCGGAGGACGGAGTCATCCTCGAACCGGATCGTCCCTGCCCTTTCGTCGTTCAACCCTCTCGCCTCCCCCATCAGAAGAATTCGACCCACCCGGAGAAGATCGCGGACGCCCCGCGGGACAGAAGTCCCCGGTAGACCCATACGGCGGCGGCAGCCGCCGCCGCGCCCCAAAGGGCCATCTGGAACGAATCGAATCGCCGCAGGAACGCGATCTCTTCCCGCAGACGCTGTACCGGATCGACGCGGTCCCCGGCCTCCGCCGCCAGGACCTCGATCAGTCCCCGCTCCTGGAGGGCGGCCAGCGCCTTCATCCCCTCGAATCCCGTTTGACACGCCTTCCGGAAGACGCGGTCGGGGTCCTCTGAAAAGTCGAGCGCCTTCCAAAGCGGCCTCTCTTCCTCGGTGAGGACGTACGGGTCGATCCGCTCTCCCTTCTTCCTCGCCACCCGGAAGATGCCGGGAGGAAATCTCCCGCGGATCCGGGGGTATTCATCGAGAAACTGCATCCCCTCCATCAAGAGGATATCCGGGCGAACCGGATCCCCTCCCCACGGGACGGTCCGCACGGCGAACCCCTCGAACCGGTACTCCCCCTCCTTCAGCGTGAGAACGTCGAAGAGGCACTCCTTGATCTGCAGGACGAGGTACCGGGCGAGGACCTCTTTCGAGAGCTTCCCCTTCTCCATCAGCATTTCGCCGATCTTCTTCCCGCCCGTACCCTGCGAAGCGAGGAACCGCTTCAACTCGGAGTCCGTAAGGTACCCCGCGTCCCGCAGCATCGTGCCGAGGAGAGCTCTCGGCTCCCGACGGTCCGGCTGCACGTCGACGATCTTCCCGTCCGAGAAGAGAAAGATCGTCACCCGGTCGTCCCCGGAGATGGCGAGCGAACCGCTCTTCCCCTGGGTGAAAACGAGCTGGAAGATGTCGGGGATGCTGAAATCGGCGATCTTCCCCTGCATCGTTACCGCCTTTCCCCCGCGACGTTATGCTTCCGCTGGAGGGTCTCGAACGATCGCCATCCCCAGGCGGCCCCGAACAACCACAGCAGGCCGGCCGTCGCCAGCGAGGCCCTCCATACGTCGGTCTGCATGTCGCCGATCAGGCCGCCGGCCATCCTGCCGGCGCCCCACGACACGGTGAACAGCCCCGCGGAAAGGGACAGGAGGATGCCGTACACCATGGCCCGGAACTCCTTCCCCGCCCAGAGGGCTCCCGCCCCCGGAAAGAGGAGGGAGCATGCGCGGACGTACCGTCGGTGGAGGAGGATGCTCAACCCCCTTTGCTCCCGCTCTTCCCCCCCGCGGATCCCCTTGCCGACCTGCATGCGGCAGGCGTTGCAGATGTCCGTCGTTTCCCTGCTCCGGACGACCAGCGTGCTGGTGCCGCAGGCGCGGCATGTGCTGTGCGTCCAGATCTTCCGGGAGAGAAGTTTCCACAGGGTGGCCCAGATCCACCCGGCCGCCAGGAACACCGGAACCCACCCCCCGGGAACGGGGCGGAAGAAGAGGCCGTGGAACATGCTCCCCGGGGCCTGCCGAAGCCACTCCCCGCGCACCGTGAACAGGTGCCTCCAGACGTCGCCGACCCGCAGCGGCGAAGCGACCAGCTCGCCGTGGGTCATCTCCTCCGCGCGGTAGTCGAAGGGGACGAGGTTCCGGATCCCGGCCCACGCCGCCGGCTGGATCCGGGCGGCCTGCTCCAGACTGAACTGCTGGAGGAAGAGCTGGTAGGCGTTCCATTGCGCACGCCCGCCCGCAGGGTTTCGCTCCGCGGCAACCTCGAAATCGGACAATCCCTCCTCGGTCTTTCCGAGCCGGACCCGGACGATCCCGCGGTTGTTGTACGCGTCGGCGAGATCTCCGCCGCTGGCGATCAACGCCGTCCAGAGCGCCTCCGACGCTTGCAGGTTCCCTCCCTGCATCTCCGCCCGGGCGGAGGCGAACCTCGCCAACCGCTCCCATTCCGGCCCGGTCGGCAGGCCCCCGGCGGCTTCCGCGGAATCCGTCCCGTTGCGGGTGTAGTACCCCTCCCCGCCCAGCCAACCCGCCTGCCGGGCCTTCCCGGCCATCGGCTGAATCGACTGGAGGAACCCCCCGCAAAGGAAAAGTCCCATCAACAGGAGGATCGCCGTCCCCCCGACCACCAACTCCCCTCGACGGAGGTACGCGGCCGAAAGGACGATCCAGAAAACGGCGGCGGCGCCGGGCCCGACCCCCACGGCGATCGGAGCGGCGAAAGCGGCGAGGACGACCGCGGAGGCGATGACCTCCGGCCTCGGGAGACGCCGGAAGAGGCGAGCCACGTCCGACGTCAATGCGGGGCGTGCACGCAGGAGGAGATTGACCGATGCCCAGACGGCGAACCAGACGGCGGACGCGGATGCGAAAAGGACGACCCACGCGGCGTACCCGAGCAGTCCCGGGGCGTACTGGCGAAGCGCTCCCGCCAGACCCTTCACGTCGAAGAGGAACGGATCGAGCCGGAAATGCGCCGCATCCTGCATGGCAAGCCAGGCCCAGAGGGTCACGGAGAGCGGGGCCACCCGCGCCACCGCGCGCAGCGACTCGTACGACTGGCGCTTCCACCCTTCGCGGGCCGCGCGGTCGAAGATCCGGTCCGGGACGCCGTTGATGGAAAGGATCGATCGGTCGAACATCGCCCGCCGGAGTCCGCGGACCTCCCGTTCCAGCTCCTCCCCTTTCCCGGGACCCGCCGCCTCCACCACGCGAACCGCCTGCATACGGACGGGTTCCGGGTATCCGGGGAACGGGTCCGCCGCGGCGAGGCGGGAGGGAAGGATCGGGAAAAAAAGCAGGAGGAAGAACGCGGAGCGCGCCCACGACCTCCGGGATCGGTTGGGAACCCGTCGAGTCATAAGCGATTATGCTAACATTACTCCGGGGAAATATCTCTCATGGACGAATTCCGGAAACTGGTGGAGATCATGTCCCGCCTGCGCGCGAAGGGCGGCTGCGAGTGGGACCGCGCCCAGACCCACGAATCGCTGCGCCAATACCTCGTGGAGGAGACGCACGAGGTGATCGACGCGATCCGGGGAGGGGAACCCGATCCCCTGTGCGAAGAACTGGGGGACCTTCTCCTGCAGATCCTCTTCCACGCTCAGATCGCTTCCGAAAACGGGCAGTTCGACATCTCGGACGTCATCGCCTCCATCTCGGAAAAGATGATCCGGCGTCACCCGCACGTCTTCGGGGAGGCGACCGCCGACACGCCGGAGGCGGTTTCACGGCAGTGGGATCACATCAAGCGAACGATCGAGAACCGGTTCCACGAATCGCTCCTTGGGGGAATCCCGAAAGAGTTCCCCTCCCTTCTCCGCGCGGCGAAGATGTCGAAGAAGGCGGCGCGGGCGGGGTTCGACTGGGAGCGGACGGAGCAGGTCCTGGACAAGCTGGAGGAGGAGCTCTCGGAGTTGAAAGAGGCGATGGCGAAGGGGGATCCGGCGCACACGGAGCACGAACTCGGGGATGTCCTGTTCTCCCTGGTGAATCTTGCCCGCCACCTCGGCCTGAACGCCGAGGTGGCGATGGTCTCCGCGAACGACCGGTTCGAGAGACGTTTTCGGGAGATGGAAAAAATCGCTGCAGAAACGGGATGTTCGATCGAAAACGCCGACCTGCCGACGCTGGACCGTTTCTGGGAGATGGCGAAGAAGTCGACCCGTTGACGGTCCGGCGTTTTCCACACCTTTTGTGGATTGGCTGTGGATTCCCCTGTGGAAATTTCCCTTCCCCCGTGTCGGGAAAGCGCCTACGTCAGATTGCCTTTTTATTGGGCACCCGGCATTCGTCCGGAACGATACGGCGCGCAGGGATTTTCCTTTCGGCTGCGCCGCCTCGGAGGGGGACTCCGTTCGTGGCTCGCCGTGCGGTGAACCTGCACGGCTGCGCTTTACCTCACTGCGCCCCCCTCCTGCG
>Ga0209253_10006251_pt1 | contig 10319 bp, 7 predicted proteins | sample FrelakmetBRP12BR_FD_187145 | JGI IMG/M metagenome (GOLD analysis project Ga0209253, IMG submission 187145) | Freshwater lake sediment microbial communities from the University of Notre Dame, USA, for methane emissions studies - BRP12 BR (SPAdes)... | ecosystem: Environmental > Aquatic >... | reverse complement strand
ATATATATAATCTTCGTCCACCACCATCTGGCCATCGGCCTCGTCAAACTTTGCCGTGCCCCATGACCTGGCCCATACCAGGCTGCCGTCTGATCGATTTAATTTCAAAACGGCCATATCGCCGGTGGTCGTTTCGCCGGTGGTCCAGCCGGAGATATAGAGATAATCACCCTCTGCCACCAGGCCATCCACCTCTTCATAGCCGAAACCCTGGCCCCAGGTGAAGTCCCATAGGATCTCGCCGGTATTCATGTCCAGTGCCAGGACAGCCATGTCCGCCTGATCCAGGGCAACAGAAGTATGCTGTGTCCCGCCAACATAGACATAAGGTTCCTCCACATACACAACAAACCCCTTTTCTTCCAGATTACCACCCCATTGTGTGCGCCATATTTCACGCCCATCCGGAGCAAACTTATAGACGACCAAATCGTAGAACAAGGCTGAGGGCGGGGATTGGTAATAGCCGGCGGTGTAGATATTCCCGGCTGAATCCACATCCAAACCCCATGCCTGATCGGATTTGGCCTGGCCGCGTTTCAAGTACCACAAGTCAGCCGTGGCGACGGTCGCTGTGGGGGTAGGGGTGGATTGGGTGCCGGTTGGATGGATGGCTGGGCGCCCGCAGGCCAGAACCGTCAGCAGCAGAACCAGGAACGGGAAGATGAGACGCTTCATTATTTTATAAGCAGGTACGGGAAAAATCCTGGAAAAGCTATGTGTACCTAACAAAACTGCTCCAGCCGCCGTCCTCGGCAATGAGGACGCCGCCGAAAGCGGGGTTTTGTTAGGGACTCTAAAATTGAACTACTTCCACGCGCTGGTGGCAGCATTTTTCTAGCAGTTACAACACCATGCTTCTTCCCCCGTGTCGCTCTTTTGGCGCGCCCAATAGCCGGCTACTTCTCGCTGGCAATCTCGACGTAGTCCTGGGTGACAGTTTTTTCCAACGACCCACCCAACAGTGTGATCAGCTCGGTGGTCCATTTGGCCTTATCTTCGGCATCCAGGCGGCTCCAGGTGCGACTTTTAATTTCCAGGTAATAGCCCAATGCCGGTGTATCGAGGCGATCCAGGTTGATAAAAAACTCCTCCTCCTTATAACGGATCAACCAGCGCAGGCGATCCTTTTCAATGAAGATCTCATCGCTGGGCTTGAAATATTCGCGATAAAAACGCAGGCTGTTGGTTGCCGGGGCAAAGTAACGGATGCGCGAAAGCAGCACATCATGAGCGAAATCGTCTTCCCTGGATGGGCCAATGAGAGTCAATCGTCCGCGCACGCCGGTGATCTGTTCCCTGTCATTGACCATTTCATCTTCTCGGTAACGCAGCCAACCTTGCGCCGCATCTGTGAACGTAAAGTAAGCGTCATGCTGATGGTAATGCTTCTTGCTCAGGATTTCAATTTCCGGCTTTTCGAGTGCTTTCAGGACCGCTGCCGGGTCGTCCAGCTTGACCTTGATCTGCACTTCGAAGGATTCTTCCTCGGCAGAGCCGCCCAACGCCACCAATTTTGAATAGACCGATTGCTCACGTTCCACCAGGAAGATATCAATCCGCCGGGCGTAATCCTGCGCGGCAGTCACCAGTTCGGTCTCATTCAGAGTGAGTAATTCTCCGTCCGTCATCAGCCATTTACCATTCACCATGACATCCGTCACATCTGCAGCTTTGGCGGCATACACCAGCTGTGCATAAGGGTTTTCGTGGTCACGCCGGAAGCGCGGCGAGTTGTGCAGCGCAGAGATATCCACCAGGATCAGGTCGGCGCGCTTGCCTGGCTCGAGTGACCCGGTTACCGGCGCAAGATGCAATGCACGTGCCCCCAGGCGGGTGGCCATGCTCAGCGCTGTCCCCGCCGGGACGGCGGTCGGATCATTGCTGACGGCTTTTGCCACGAAGGCCGCCAGGCGTATTTCCTCGAACATGTCCAGGTCGTTGTTGGAGGCCGGGCCGTCCGTCCCAATACCAACGTTCAAACCCAGCTCGAGCATCCTGCGAACAGGGGCAAAGCCGGAGGCCAGTTTTAAATTGGAGGACGGGTTGTGCGCTACACCAGCCCCGGCATGCAGCATGGTGCGCATTTCCCCCTCATCTACATGTACGCAATGGGCAGCCAGGACCTTGGCCTCGAACAGGCCATACTTCCTGACATACGGAACCACTGGCATGCCGTTCTCACGGCGCATGTTTTCCACTTCCAGGGCGGTCTCAGCGATGTGGGTGTGCAGCGGCACATCGAACTCTACGGCCAGTTGGGTGGTGGCACGCAAAATCTCGGGTGTGCATGTGTATGGAGCATGCGGAGCAACCGAGGGCGTGATCAGGGGGTGCCCTTTCCAGCGTTGGATAAAATCACGCGCCGCGGCCAGCGAATCTTCATATGAGTCGGCATCCGGTGTCGGGAATTTGAGAACAGTTTGGGAACAGACTGCCCGCAAGCCGGCCTCGGCGGTGGCTTTCGCCACATCTTCTTCGTAATAATACATGTCGGCGAAACACGTTACACCCGTGCGGATTGATTCGGCGCAGGCCAGTTGCGTGCCCAGCCGAACGAAATCGGGCGAAACAAACTCGCGTTCGACCGGCATCATGTAACCCATCAACCAGACATCCAGGCGTAGATCATCCGCCAGGCCCCGCAGCAGCGTCATCGGAACATGAGTGTGGGCGTTGACCAGCCCGGGCATCAGCACTTTCCCACCGCAATCGAGGGTTCGCGCCGGACTGTACATTTCACGGATATCTGCCTCGTTTCCCACCGCCAGCAGGCTGTCCCCGTGGATGGCGACGGCACCGGGTTCGAATTGGTGCATTGCATCATCCATGGTCAGAACGAGGGCGTTGACGAGCAGAAGATCGGCAGATTTTTTCATTGGCGCTCCTTTACGAAGGTGGCACTAGACCCGGTTTCTGGAGGAGATTGGCGGCATGTCCTGCCCGGTTTCCTGTGCAATCCGGCGCAGCCAGTCGAGGCCATTATTGGCAGCCCAGCGTGCGGCATTCCCGGGGTGCCCGCCATAAGGCTGCTGGCGTTCTTCCAGGCCCAACGGAGTAAGGATGGTGATGGAAACCTCTTGTTTTTCACCCAGGAAGGAAAGAGCTATTCCGAGCACCACGGTTGCATCGAATTCCATTTGGACTTCTTCGACCGTGTTTGCCAGTGCACCTCCCCGGATCTCGCAGCTGTGTCCGCCGCGATAGACCGGATGGTTCACCTGTGCCAGCCGCCGCAGCAGCGCACCCTTTAGCCCACTTTCGACACAGGCCAGGCTCCAGCCACGGCTTGACAGCGCCTCGAGCATGATGCCTTCCAGGGTTTCGCTGTCTGCGCCGAACAGATTCTTTCCCAACCGGAAGCGCACATCTTTTTCCACTCTTGTGATCATCCGGTCTGCCGCGGAATCGCTGCCAGCCTTGGCGGCAATACGGATGTCCACAATGCCGGAATGTGCGGTCAATCCAACGGTCGGGTTGCGCAATGTCTCCAGGTCCCCGACCTGTTCATCGAGTATACCTTCGCCGATTCCACTGACATGCAAGGTGCGGACCCGGATGACTTCGTGAAGGTTGAAACGCTTTTGAAGGTAGGGGATGACCGCCTCAGACAGCAGGGTTTCCATCTCGCGCGGCACGCCAGGTAAGGTGATGATAACTCTCCCCCCATATTCCTCTCCAGATGCCTCTCTTTGGGTGTGCTGTGCGAGGAGAGGGGATGAGGGTGAGGACATTTCCAGTATGAAAGCCGGAGCAGTACCGACCGGATTTTCAATCGCAATTGCTCCTTTTGGAAGATAAGCCTGGCGTTTTTGGTTCTCGGTGGGTGTGCGACCATAGCGGGCGATTCGGCTGACGATCTGCTCCCAGAGTTCAGAATGAAATTCGAGCTCTCTCCCAACTGCCTCAGCGATGGCCTGACGGGTGGGGTCGTCCACGGTGGGACCCAGGCCGCCGGTAGTAATGACGATGTCAGCACGCTGCAAGGCTTCGCCCACGGCTCCGGCGATACGCCCAACATTATCCCCAATCGTCTGCGTGCGGTACAGGTCCACGCCCTGGCTGCGTAAAGTTTGTGCGATGAAACGGGTGTTGGTGTCGGTGGTCTCACCAAGCAGGAGTTCGGTACCGATGGCGATGATTTCTGCGGTTGGCATGGATGGATATACTCGTAGAACAAGCGGGGCGGCTTTTTTCTGCCGCCCCGAAATTACAATTTCATTCCATTCCCAGATAGGCTTTTTGGACCATTTCGTTGTTTTTCAAATTGGCCGCCGTATCCTGCAATACGATTTGCCCGGTCTGGATAACGTAGCCGCGCTGGGCAATTGAAAGGGCCATCAGGGCATTCTGCTCCACCAGAAGGATGGTGGTGCCCTCCCGGTTGATTGCTTTTATCACATCAAAGATCGCTTCCACCAATACCGGTGCCAGACCCATTGAAGGCTCGTCCATCAGGAGAAGACGCGGGTGGGTCATCAGGGCGCGTCCGGTGGCGAGCATCTGCTGCTCACCCCCGGAAAGTGTCCCGGCCACCTGGCGCTGGCGCTCCTTTAGTCGAGGAAAGATTTTGAATACTCGTTCCAGGTCCTGCTGAATACCGGCGCGATCATTGCGCGTATAAGCTCCCAGGTCGAGATTCTCGGAGACCGTCAACCGGGCGAAAATACCGCGTCCCTCCGGAACCATCGCCACACCTTTGGAAACCACTTCATGTGCCTTCAAAGGGCTGATATCTTCGCCTTCGAGAAGGATGTTTCCCTGGCGGGGCTTTTGAAGCCCACAGATGGAACGTAAAGTGGTTGTTTTACCGGCGCCGTTGGAACCAATCAATGTGACAATTTCACCTTGTTCCACCGTAAGCGAGATGCCCTTGAGAGCATGAATGTTGCCATAGTAGGTGTGAATGTCATGAACATCAAGCATTGGCATAGGTACCTTCCGATCAGGCAGGCTGCGAAGTGGTGTTATTCAGGCCGGAGGCTGCACCACTTCCCAGGTAGGCTTCGATGACGCGTGGATTTCCCTGGATCTCTGCGGGAGTTCCCTCAGCGATCTTTGCGCCATAATCCAGCACGGCGATCTGCTCGCTGATCCCCATCACCACGCGCATGTCATGTTCGATGAGCAGGATGGTGATACCCAGTTCATCCCGCAGACGGCGGATGAAGTGCATCATTTCGGTTGTTTCGTGCGGGTTCATTCCGGCAGTAGGTTCGTCCAATAGCAGCAAGCGTGGTTGGCTGCCCAGGGCACGCGCAATTTCCAATCTACGCTGGGCGCCATAGGGCAGGTTGCGGCCCAACTGGTCGCCCAGACCAACCAGCCCGACAAAATTCAACAGTTGCCGGGCTTTCTCTACGGCCGCCCCTTCTTCTTTCATAACGCCTGGCGTGCGAAGGATCGCTCCTGCCCAGTTCGCGCGCAGACGGGAGTGCTCACCAATCAGAATATTTTCAATGGCGCTCATGTTGGCGAACAGCCGGATATTCTGGTAGGTTCTGGAGATGCCTCGATAGGCGACCTGGTCGGGAGTCAGGCCAACGAGGCTTTTTCCGTAGAAAAGGATTTCGCCCGCCTCTGGTTCGTAAAAACCAGTGATGCAGTTATAGAAAGTGGTCTTTCCGGCGCCATTTGGACCGATCACGCTGAAGATGCTGTTTTCTTGGATGACAAGATCAACCGAGTCGACCGCGGTCAGACCACCGAATTGCTTGGTCAGGGAACGGGTCTCAAGTGCGATGGTCATTTTCCCCTCCCTTCTTCGGGTGTTTCGACTACTCCCGCATCTTTTTCAACCTCCATTTTACGGCGTGCGGAGGGGATGATGCCTGCCGGTCGCCAGAGCATCATCACGACTAGCAATGCAGCAAAGACCAAAACACGATAATCTTGGAGCTGGCGGAGCACTTCCGGCAGGCCCTTGAGTACCAATGCCCCGGCGATGACGCCCGGTATACTGCCCATCCCGCCAACGATCACCACGGCAACAACATTGATGGATACCATCAGGTTGAAATCTTCCGGTCCGGTAAACTGGTTGCGTGAAGCAAATAATGCGCCACCCAACCCGGCAAAGGCCGCGCCAATGGCGAACGCCAGCAGTTTCTGGCTAAGCGTGTTGATGCCCATGGCACGCGATACTGTCTCATCCTCCCGCATGGCTTCCCAGGCGCGTCCAACACGTGAGTTTTGCAGGCGGTTCGTGACGAAGATCACCAACAGCACAGCCAGGAAGATCAGGTAAACGAAAGCAGGGCCAGTGTTAAACAAGCGCCCAAATAAGGTCGGCCCTCCGATGCTAGGTACACCTTTCGGCCCATTATTAAATGGCGTCAGGGCATCGCTTTTACTCAAGATGCGGATGATCTCACCGAAACCGAGCGTCACGATAGCCAGATAATCACCACGCATGCGCAGCACTGGTGCACCCAGTAAAAGCCCGGTAATGGCAGCTATGATAACCCCAATCGGTAGAACGATCCAGAAGTTCCACAATAGATGGTGCGGTGTTGGTGCGGTCAGCAAGGCCATCGTGTAGGCACCAATTGCAAAAAAGGCCACATATCCCAAGTCGAGCAGGCCTGCCAGACCTACCACAATATTCAGTCCCAGGCCAAGCAGGATGTAGATACCGACTGTACCGATGGTATAGTTCCAATATTGACCGGCGCCCAACGGTACCAGGAAGACCAGAAGAAGCAGGATGCCATAGACAACAAAGCGGGTGGCGCGATTGCCACGCACCTGTTTGAAGAAGGATCTCTGGGTGAATCGATTCCAGGTGTTCTTCCGGTTCGCGGCACTCCTGGCTCTCCAGCTGCCGCGTCCAATGCCGCGGCTCAAGAGTCCGCCAGCCAGACCGGCCAGCGTCAATAAAATGAGATGGATAACCGCACCCGGGAGAGGATCTTTCCCCAAAAGGAACAACCTGATGCTGGCAGGCAGTACTTCAGCCAGGTACTTGCTGATTTGAACACCGCGCAGGTTAAGAGTACCAACCAGCAGTGCCAAGCTTCCAACAAATAATGCATGCACCAGACCGGCTGTCAATCCGCCGATTAAAGCAGGTCCCCAGGGGTCACCCGCCTGGCCCTTGATCTTGCGTGAGCCATATGCTCCGGCACCTAAACCCACCAGACCCAGGAAAATGAGCATATTGAGCATCTGGGGTGTGAGACCAAGGAACAGTCCACCATTTTTATTGCGCAGGAGATCCCCGAGAAGGTCGGCCGCTATACTTGTGAAGCCGATCAGGAATAAGAAGACGGTGATGATGCCGAAAGTAATTCCGGCGTTAAGTGCATGGCGCAGTTGCTTTTTCATCACACTTTCTCCTCGGTGAGAACTTCACCTACAATGCCGGTTGGGCGGAAGATGAGTACCAGGACCAGAATACCAAAGGCAATAACATCTTTGAGCTGGAAGTTTATTCCCATGATTGCCGGTCCAAGCGATTCAACCAACCCCAGGAATAGGCCGCCCAACATTGCACCCGGAACGCTCCCAATGCCTCCCAACACTGCCGCGGTAAATGCTTTGATACCTGGAATAAACCCGACGAAATGATAGACCAGGCCCAGATGAATGCCCCACATGACACCCGCCGCACCGGCCAGTGCTCCGCTGATGATAAACGTGCGGCTGATAATGCCATCCACATCAATGCCCATTAAAGCCGCCACCGGTTTGTTTTCAGCCACTGCCCGCATGGAGCGGCCCAGGCGGGTACGCATGACTATCAAATAGAGGCCGAGCATGAGCAAAATCGAGAGCACTACTGTCAAAACACCCGTGTAGGGCAGGATGACAGTTGTACCTCCGATCGGGAGATTCCAGCCCTCTCCACGTGTCAAAATGACAGGGTTGGCGTAATCCCGTCGCTGTGCACCGAAGAGCAACTGCGCAGCATTTTCCAAAAATATGGATGCACCGATGGCTGAGATCAAAGGGACCAAACGCGGCGCACCCCTGAGAGGTCGGTAAGCGATTTTCTCGAGAAAAAAGCCGCTCAAAGCGGCTATGACTGCACCAACGATGAAAGCGGCGACAACAGAAAGAATAGGATTGGCATCCAGAAAGTTCATGTTAGGATTGGACTGGGTGGGGGCGGGGATGGCTTTGAGAGCTTCGAAGACAAAATAGCCGCCGAATGCGCCGATCATCATAATATCGCCGTGAGCGAAATTGATCATGCGTAAAATACCGTAGACCAGAGTATAGCCAATGGCGATCAGAGCATAGACACTTCCCAGAATGAGACCGGCGATAATGAAACGTGCCCAGGTATCTGCTCCGTAAGAGGGATTGCCAATAAACACAACATAAAGTCGCCAGAGTAAATATCCGGCGAAAATAATTCCAATCACAGTCTGAACGATCTTATACGTGGTAACCCGCCGGGCGGGCGATTTTGCGTTGGGCATAGCCCTGCTCCTCAAGTATTGAGTGCTGGTGATTCAAAATGACGGGGCAAGCGAGGCTTGCCCCGCCATTTATTTAATTATAGTACAGGAGTGCGAAACAACTCCGTACAGAATTACTTGGGGGCTTCAACCCACTTCCCACCCTGATCGATATTGAAGACCGGGCCGGAAGCGGAGCATTCGCCAGTGGCGTCGCAGGTGATCGTGCCAGACAACCCCTGATAATCCTTGGTGGCGCGGACGGCTGCAACCAGGGCGGCGCGCGGGATATAGAGCTTGCCACCGCTCAAGACGGCAACACTCTCAATATCCTTGATCAGGACTGCAGCCGCGTCGTAGGCGGTCCAGCTGTAGGGGGAGAGTTTGCCAGCCGGCTGACCGTAGGCGGCCAGATAGGCAGCGTCAAACTTGGTCTTGGCCTCTGAAGCAGGCGGGATGAGCGAGGTTGAGTACGCGCCTTCGCCATTTGCGCCGGTGCGGTCGAGGAAGTCCTGTCCGAAGGTACCGTCATCACCAAAGAAGATGACACCCTGCAGACCCGACTGTTTCATCTGGTTGACGATGACAACCCCTTCAGAAGTGTAGCCACCAAAGAAGATCGCCTGGGGGGATTTGGAAGCGATATCAGCCAAAGCAGCGCTGTAATCTGACTCACCGGGCGTGATGGCCTGGAAGGCGACCACTTCACCACCGAGTGCTTTGAATTCGGTCTGAACTACTTCTGCCAGACCCTGACCGTAGGATTGGCCATCATGCATGATCGCCAGTTTCTTGATGCCCAGCTTGTTAAAAAGGTAGGCAGAAGCAAATTTGCCTTGGGCCGCATCGGTGAAGACACAACGGTTGAAGACTTTTGAGCCGCTCTGGGTCAGAGGCGGGTTGGTGGCCGATGGGGACATCATCGGGATATTGGCGGCTTCGTAGATGGGCATGGCAGCTGCGGTCGCGCCGGAGAAAATATGACCGGCGATGGCTACGACAGTCGGATCGGCAACCAGTTTGTTTGCGACAGCCGCGCCGCCCTCGGGCGTACCACCGTCATCTTCGGCGACCAGTTCGAAGGCAAAGCCATTGAACTTCCCGGCATCCGAGACAGCGATCTTGGCGGCCTGGGAGATATCCTGACCAAAGGCCGCATTATCACCGGTCATGGGTGCGCCCATGCCGATCTTGACGGTTTGTCCCGCGGATATGACAGCACAACTGGCGGGATCACTTGCACATTCCGCAGGAACAGCACCTGAGGCACCGCCGCAGGCGGACAGAGCCATGCTTGCAACAAGGATTACGGCAAAAACAAAGTATAGGCGTTTCATTAAATTTCTCCTCCAGATAGTTGATTTGTGGCGATGAATATAGTTCGTACTGTGTTCCTTAAGCTAAGCCGACCAGGCTTTCCTTGTATGTCTGCGACCACCTCCTTTTGATAGATCTATTATATGGCAAAAGGATGCCAGCTGCCATCCAGTTTCTCTCGGCAAGCCCTTACGCTTTTTGTTAGCTGCGGGGAATTTGCATGGACATTCGTCGTATTAAAACTAAGATTATTATACAGAATCATCCAATGGTCAAGGTTTTCTGAAACTTAACGGCTGGATGTCAGGTTGAATCGGAGGGGCATAGACTGGCGCCTGCTGTGATTAATGTGGAAATGTGTTCTCCAACCACTCGAGCGGGTTCACCTGCGTGCCATTGACCCACACCTCCCAATGCAGGTGCGCACCCGTGACGCGTCCGGTGGATCCAATCTTCCCAATCAACTGACCTGCCTCAACGTGATCTCCGTCAGCCACATATATTTCCTCCTGGTGGTATAAACCGCTGAAAACTCCCCAACCGTGATCAATAATGGTGGCATTACCGCGCACCGTCTTGAGGCCGGTGAATACCACC
>Ga0209253_10006250_pt1 | contig 10319 bp, 7 predicted proteins | sample FrelakmetBRP12BR_FD_187145 | JGI IMG/M metagenome (GOLD analysis project Ga0209253, IMG submission 187145) | Freshwater lake sediment microbial communities from the University of Notre Dame, USA, for methane emissions studies - BRP12 BR (SPAdes)... | ecosystem: Environmental > Aquatic >... | reverse complement strand
AAAAAATGGGTTCCGAAGGACACGTCAGGAACATAGTTGCCTTTCTTGCGGGCCACCTCCAAGATCATCGCGGCGTTGTTGATGTCCGAGTAAGTGACGCGAACCCCGAGCCTGATATCGCCGCGGCTTCCCCATCGGCCCGGCCCCATGAGCATGAATTTACGCCGGGGCAGGAGCTGGTTGAGTTTCCCGACAGCCTCTCCCACCGCGACCAGGTTTGATAAATCGGCGATCTCGCCGTAACGGTCTGGTTCAACGTAAACGATATGGGTAATATCGGTGACCCGGCCGTTGGGAACATATTTCCTGGCCGTGAAGAGGAGAGATTCCTCAGGCACTCCGGTCGGTATCTCCATGGCCGATTCCTCGGCTGACTGGCTTTGAGGACGACATTGGAGAAGGAAAAAATCGGTCCCATCGCAGGCAAATTCGACATCGACGGGAACTCCAAGCGCCGATTCCAGGGTTTTGAGGATGGCTTCGATCTGGGTCATGAAAGGGGTCTTAGAGATCAGGCCGTCAAAGGTCACAACGACCTCGTTTTTCTTAAAGTCGGTGAGGAGTCCCATGGGCGGCTGGAGAATTCCGTCGCGGTAGATTGAAATGATCTTGCTCAAAGCCGGGTAATTCGGCCCGATTTCCGCCAGGATGTCCTTGATGTCCCTCGTCACAAAGCAGTTTGTCTCGAGATCAATGACGTCTATCTTCCTGGGGGAATAGCGGATCACTTCGTCCATGGAAACATTGACCCGGAGGTTCGGCTGGCCCGGAGCCACGAGGGTCGGGTAGTCATCGCTTAACCTGTCCACGGCCCTGGTGCCCAGGCCGGGAACGAGGCGCAGCAGCCCGTCCTCGCGCCGGATCCGGGAGGACCAGCGGAACTCATTCCGGGAGAAAGCGACCCCGGCGAACGCGGGAAAGAAATATTTGCCGACCTGTCTGCCGACGACCGCCTGGATCATGACTCCCATTTCTTCGTTGAAGTCGAGCAGGCCCCTTTCGGCCCGGTATTGGATGGGATCAGGGCTGAAAATGGAAGCGTAGACCTCGGCCACGGCCTCGAGCAGAGCTTCGAGACGCTGTTTCTTGTCGCCCTGGTTTGCCAGGAAGAGGCTCTTGTATTTTCCGGCGAAAGCCGTTCCAAGACGGTCTTCGAGCAGGCTCGAGCTTCTGACGATGAGAGGGACTTCTCCAAAGTCATCCAGCGCGACGGACAGCCCTTTAACGATTTCGGGCGGGAATGTGCAGTTCTTGAAGACCTGGACGAGATGGGGGTACTCCTGACGGATCTCCTCGAGATCCTTGTATTTCTGTTCGATGACCTCTTCGAGGTTATTGTATTGAACGAAGGAAATAAGGCCGTCTGAAGTAACGTACCAGGTCCTGGGTTTCTTCACCATACCGATGGCCTTGACCCGGCGGGTCGCCTGCTTAAGAATCCGGCTGGCGATAAACAGCCCGGCGCTTTTGCCTCCCAATTTACCGTGGCTGTCGGGGGAAAAGATGATCCGCTCGCTAAGGTCGAAGAAGTCCTCAAGATCAACGTACTTCTTGGCGATGTTGATGTATTCAAGCTGCTCGGTGAAGAACCGACGGATGAGGGCCACCCGGACGCTGTCTGCCTTGGACCTGGGAAGCCGCATCCCTTCAGGCATGATCTGTTTGTACCGTCGCATGGAGTTGAGAACGTCGCTGAGGGAGGCATAGACATTCTCCAGGGTTTTCACGGCCGAGCTGGACCGGTCCTCGTTGATCCACTTCTGGATCCGGCCGAGGATTTCTTCGTCGGTCAGGTTGGCTGAGGCAATTTTGAAAGTCTCATCGCTCAGCTGGAAGAGCCGGTCGAGGGATTCTTTTTCCTGGGGCCAGTTGGCCTCCCCAAATAACCCCTCCCCCTCCCGGCCTTGCCCATGCCGCTGAATCAATTCCCGCGCTTCGGTGACTCCGCGCCATCCCAGATAGTTGATCATTTGGCGCGAGATGCGGAGGAAAAGATTCTGATCCGTGTTACGGAGGAGGTCCAGGGCGATCCGCCAGCTTTCTTTAGCCTCAGCGACATTGCGGCGCTCTTCGCTCATCTCCTCAAACATCTGCCGCAGCCTCTGATGGAGGATGAAATGGCCCAAACGCTCGGCAATCGTCTGGATCAGCTTGACCTCCCCCTTGAGAAAGGGCCCGCTGTCGGCTTCGGCAGTGGGCTTCCTGTATGAGACAAAGATCCTGCCCAGGACCGTGTCATGGACGCGGATATCGCCGCATTGGAAGTGCGGAGTTTCTTCGAAGTCGGGGGAGGCGTAGACTTCCGAACCATAGATGATCCGCGCCTGGCAAAGTTCGGGGAACTGCCATCCCGGCGGTATCACTTTGATAACGCGGCGGAAGACCTCCTCCAGGGACAGGTTGAAATTGCTGAGGATTTCTTCGACTTTGTAAAGACAGCTCAGCTCCTTGGCGCGTTCGTGAAGCGTCGAGAAAAGCTCCGTTGCGGACCCGGAAGATTCCCGGTTACTCATAATACCCGACCATCCTAGTGCCGCTTCCGCGACCGTCTCGCAGGAAAAGCGGCGATTCGATATCTCGGGCGGCTATTCCGTCCCGATCTTTCTTAAACCCAGCCGCGGTCTTTGCATGCGTTCGCCACCCGGCTGACCGCGATGACGTAGGCCGCGTCGCGCATGAAGAGCTTCTTGGCTCTGGCCAGTTCACTCACCGCCAAGAAAGCGGCGGTCATTTTCTGGTCGAGCTTGCCAAGGACTTCTTCTTTGGTCCAGAAGTAGTTCTGATTTCCCTGGACCTGCTCGAAGTAGCTGCAAGTGACTCCGCCCGCGTTCGCCAGGAAGTCGGGGATCACGAAAATGCCCCGCTGCTTGATGACGGCGTCCGCATCCGGAGTCGTCGGTCCGTTGGCGCCTTCGGCGATAATTTTTACCCGGGGCTTGATTTTTTTGACGGTCTCGGCGTTGACCTGATTCTCAAGGGCGGCCGGGATAAGGATGTCGACGTCCTGCTCTATCCAAGCGTCGCCAGGAAGCCGCTCGTATTCGAGGGCTTCGGCCTTGACCTTGTCGATGCCGCCGAACCGGTCTGTGATCATGAGAAGCTCGTCGAGGCTGACACCGGCTTTTTTGCGGTAGGTGTAGGAGGTCCGGTCGCTCTGGTCCCAGCAGGAAACGCAGGTCACTTTTCCGCCGAGCGCAGAGATGAGCTGAATCGCATACTGGGCGACGTTTCCGAAGCCCTGCACGGCCGTCACTGTGTCCTCGATCCGGATTCCCATTTCTTTGAGGGCCTCACGGAGCGTGAAGACGAGCCCGTAACCTGTTGCCTCGGTCCTCCCCAGAGAGCCGCCCATGCCCACGGGCTTGCCGGTGATGAAGCCGGGGTACTTGGCGCCGAACATGGCCTCAAACTCATCGAGCATCCAAAGCATATGCTGGGGGTTGGTCATGACGTCGGGCGCCGGGATGTCCCGGATGGGGCCGACGTCCTGGGCGATGACCCGGACCCAGCCCCGGCAGAGCCGTTCCTGTTCCCTGGGGCTGAGGTCGTGAGGATCGCAGACGACGCCGCCCTTGCCTCCCCCCAGAGGAATGTCCACGACAGCGCATTTCCAGGTCATCCACATGGACAGGGCGCGGACAGTATCGATGGTTTCCTGGGGATGAAAGCGGATGCCGCCCTTGCAGGGACCGCGGGCGTCGTTGTGCTGGCAGCGGAAGCCGCGGAAGACGCGCACGCTTCCATCGTCCATACGGACGGGGATGCTGAAATGGTATTCCCGCAGCGGCTGGCGTAACAAATCCCTGGTCGGTTGATCGAGTTCGAGAAGGTCGGCTACCGTGTCAAACTGTTTCTGGGCCATCTCGAACGGGTTAAATCCTTTAGCAGCCATATGAATACTCCCTTCAATTTATTAATTTATGATAGCGCACCGAAACTCATCATCGGCGCTGGACTGCGAAGGAAAATGATATCCGATGATGGACGAAATAGCAAGTGACCACGGGCTCTATGACGAAAAGTGGGATTATTATTTTAGGACAAGATCATGATTATTCGCCACCGGCCGCAGCGACCATTGAAGGTTTAGCCTTCCTGAAGCGCTGGGCGAGGGAACCCGGTCTTCTGGGTGGCGAGGATGTCTGAGCCTGAGCAGGCCAAGCGGAAAGGTCAAAGGAGGGCAAAGTCCAGAGTCCTGGGGCCCTCATCTCAATGGCGAGTTCCGCAGCCACCGAGAAAAGCGCTGAGGGAACGGCGTTAAAAAACCTGAATGGGAGCGAGGCAGATGGCGGATGATCACATTCTCTGTCCTCTCGTTTTTTTTCTCTGCCCCACTTTTTGTCATAGAACCATGACCGCGGGAGATGGGTGGGCTTGCCCATTGACACGGATATCTATAAATACTAGGGCTTAGAATCGTGCAGTTGAATCAAGGCCGAGGCGACCTCATCGCAGGCTTTGGCGGCGGCCTCCCCGTCCTGATTGGTGACAACAAGAACGGCAAAATCGCGCAGCGGCGCCATCCACACCACCGCCAAATTCATGTTGTTGCTGCCGGCATGCGTCAGCACCCTGCCGCCGCCCCAGTCGCGTTCGGTGACCAGCCATCCGAGCGCGTAGTCGCCGTCAAAAGGAGGCGTATGAAGTTTTCTGTAAGTTTCGGGCTTTAAGAGAGCTTTCTCGCCGCGCGCTCCGCGCAATTGGTCGGCGATGAATTTGGCCCAATCGGCCAAAGTGCAGTGGGCCCTTCCCGCCGGCCCGAGCACTGGAGGATTGTCCATATCGGGCCCGTTCGCCTGGACCGGCTTTCCATCAGGCGTATGTCCCCACGGCTGATCAACCTGTCCTGGAGTTCCCACCCCGCCGAAACCGGCGCTTGTCATTCCCAGTGGCTCAAAGACCTTATTCTTCATCAGCTCTTCCCAAGAAGCGTTGGCCGCCTTCTCCGCCATCGTTCCTACGATGACATAGCCCAGATTCGAGTAAACATACTTGGCGCCGGGCTCGGAGATGAGTTTTGTCGAGGTTGTCGTCCTAAGCGCCGCCAAGCGCTGTTCCCTGATCGTCCTCTTGTTTGGGACAAAACTCCAAGGGAGGTTGGCGGGGAGCCCGGCGCGGTGCGATAGCAATTCGATGATTGTCACTTTCTTAAGAGGCGCGGACATCAAGGAAGCGAGCTCGGGGAAGACCTCCTCAAGCGTCATTCCCCATTTCAATTTCCCCTCTTCCACAAGCGCGCCGATGAGCGTGGCGGTCATCGCCTTGGTGTCCGAGCCGAGATGCCATTGGTCCCCAACGGTGACGGCGGTGTCCGTGCCGGCTTTGCGCACGCCCGCCGCCCCGATGGCTGCAAGTCCCTGGCCTGTTACAATAGCGCCGGCTAAGGCGGGCACATTGTATTTTTGCCGGATAGGTTCTAACAAACCGTCAATGCGCTTATCAGGAATGGCGTTTTGACCGTCCAAGCCGAAGAAGGCTGACTCCAAATATAAAATGAATAGTAAAAAGAAGAACAGTTTGCGTGTCTTAGGCACCTTTTTTCCCCCTGGATTCATGGGAACAAAGAACCGGCCTCATTTTCAGCCCTCAGCTGATCTCACCCGAAAGGTAGGCTTTCGTTCGGGGATCGGTGGGGTTAGCAAAGATCTCCTCGGCCGGCCCGTGCTCTACGAGCTCACCAAGGTAGAGGAAAGCGATATAATCGGCAATCCTTTTCGCCTGCCTCAGGATGTGGGTGACAACAATTACGGTATAGTCTTTTTTCAGTTCGCCCAGCCTCCTCTCGACATTCTGGCTTGACTGTGGGTCGAGAGCGGAAGTGGGCTCATCGCCCAGGATGATTTCGGGTTCTACGGCCAGCCCCCTGGCCAGGCAGAGCCGCTGCTGCTGACCCACGGAGAGCCTCGAGGCCGGCTCCGCGAGCCTGTCCTTGACTTCATCCCAGAGCCCGGCCAGCTTGAGATGATGCTCGACGATCTTGTCCAGCTTTTTCTTTTCTTTGTGGCCGTGAATGCGCGGTCCGTAGGCCACGTTGTCGTAGATGGACATCGGCAGCGCCTGCGGCCTCTGGGAAAGGAGCCCCATCTTCTTCCGGATATGCGTGACTTCGATTTTGGGGTCGTAAATATCCTCCCCGTCCACAAAAATCTTGCCGCTGACCTTGACACCGTTGTGGGGGTCGAGCAGCCTGTTCAACGACTTCAAAAGCGTCGTTTTTCCGCAGCCGGAGGGGCCGATGATGACCGTGATCTTCCGGTCCGGGATATCAATCGTAATATCCTTTAAGACCCTTTGCTGGCCGAAAAACACGCTCAGGTTTTGGATACTGATATGGGGCCTGATTTTCATCTGAGTCACCTTTTATTTAATAATGTGTTTCGTGGACTTTTTGATCAATCCCCGGGCCAGGAGACTGATGAGTAAAATCATGACGGTCAGCACCGCCGCCGAAGCATAAGCCCGTTCCTGGACTTCGGGAAAGGGCGTCCCCAGCTGAAAGAAAATGGCCAGTGGCAAGGTGGCTGCCGGCTGAAACAGGGATGTGGGAAGACGGTCGGTGAACCCGGCCGTAAAAAGGACCGAGGCGGCATCGCCGATCCCGCGGCCGAAAGCAATCAGGACGGCTGTCAAAATGCCGGGAAGGCACTGCCTGACGACCACTTTCAGGGCCGTTTCTAACCTGGTGGCACCCAGAGAATAGGAGGCATCCAGCAAAGACCCAGGAACCAGCCTGATCACTTCATCCATGGCCCGGCTCATGATGGGGAACTCAAGCAGGGCTACGGTGACAATCCCGGCCAAAAGGGATGTCCGCAGCCCTAAAAAAATCATGATAATAAAACCAAAGGCGCCATAAACGATGGAAGGGATGCCCCAGAGGACATCGAAGGAAAACCTGGTCCATTCGGCCAGACGGGAATTCTTTTTGGTATAAAGGTTAATGAAGAGGACCACGGGAAGGCTGAACATCAAGGCAAGCAGAGTCGCCCCTGAAGCTAAATAGAGCGACCCCATGATGGCATTCAGGATGCCCCCTTCCTTTCCTAGATAATAGCCGCCTTTGGGGGTTTGAGTGATCATGGACAGGCTCAAAGCCGGAAGCCCCTTCCAGATGATCGTGCCCACGATGAGCACGAGGCAGCCGACGACGATAAACATCGAGGCCCCCATCAGCCCTTTAAATACGCCCTCTTCGATCTTTCGGTGGATAGCGCGGCGCCTCGTCAACGGGAGGGTCATTCCGCCCTCCTTTCCACCCTGATCAGGATGAACCGGGCGAAAACATTGAAAACAAGGACGACAAGAAGGAGGGCTCCGGCAGCCAGCATGAGAGCCGAATCATAAAGAGGGACGGACATCATCTCGCCGTAGTTATTGGCGATCAAGGCGGGCAGCGGATATCCGGGGTCGAAGACGGATTTTGGCACCCGGGCGACATTGCCAACGACCATAAGGACGGCCATGGTCTCACCGAGAGCCCGGGACAGGCCCAAGACCACGGCGGCAATAATTCCTTGCAGCCCTTTTTTCAGGACGACGTGCCGGATGGTCTCCCACTTGGTAGCACCCAGGGAAAGAGAGGTCTCTCTCATCTCATAGGGGATCGAAGAAAACACCTCCAGGCAAACGGAGATGATCGTGGGGAAAATCATGATCGCCAGGACCACGCCTCCTGCAAGGATAGTGTAGCCGCCGGACTGAACGCCGAAGAGAGGGGCAAGCACCCGGCCGACAAACGGGACGATCAAAAGGACGCCCCAGACGCCGTAGATCACCGAGGGAAGGCCGGCCAGCAAGTCAACGATCGGCTTGGTGAATTCCCGGATAAAGCGGGGCGCATATTCAGCGAGATAGATAGCTGAGAGCAGCGAGACGGGCACTGCTATAATCAAGGAAACAAAGGTGACCCACAGAGTCCCCATGATGAAGGGAAAAAGCCCGAACTCGCCCTTCAAGGGAGACCAGACGGAAGAGAACAGCAGAGAAAAAAAGGGCTTGTGGGCCAGGATGGGTTCGGATTTAAGAAACAGGCCAAGACACATTAAAAGGACGATGAATCCTGGGACGAAGGCCAGGACGAGCATCGTCTTTTGGGCCAGATAATCTCTAAAAAGCCTCACTGGGCTCCCCTGGCTTTAGCGGACTCCGATGTTCTGCAATCCCTCAGCTAATTTTTGCGGGCTCAGGTTGATATATCCGGTTTCAGGGACATATTTCTGGCCATCACTCAAAACCCATTTGAGGAATTCGACAAGAATCTCTTTTCCCGGCTTCCCTTTGCTCACGAGATAAAGGTCGCGCGCCGGAGGAGATGGATAAATCCCTGCGGCGATCGCCTTGGTGATGGCATTCCGATCCTGGTAAAAATTTTCCGCCTCGTCAATTTTCCCGTTTCCGTCGAGGTCGATGGGAAGGATCATGATCCCCTGGATAGGCATCAGTGTTTTGGCGTCATAAGCATAATTGATGTTGTTGTAGCCTAATCCGAGAGGGTCGCGCCGGACGGCCTCGGCCAGGCCGGGGTCTCCATAAACGCCGACCCCCTTGAGGTCCTCCTGCCTTTTGCCAAAAAAATCTGCCCAGGTCTCGGCAGCGCCGCAGGCGTCCGACCGGGTGTAAACATGAAGGGAGGTCTTATCGGCAGTGCCCAAGACATCCCCCCAGGTCTTGGCCGCTTCGCTGACCCAGATGGCGGCAAAGACTTCCTTTTTCACTCCCGCCTTCAGGAACTGATTCAAAAACGGGTTTTTCACGCTGATCGTCGGAACGACCGCATCCTTGCAGACGGCGATGGCAAAGGCGCCTTTCTCCACCTCGGCCGGGTGGATGGCACGTGAAACCATGCCAAAATCCACGACCCCGGCCAAAGCATCGGCGATGCCTTTCCCAGCTCCGCCGGCCTGAACATCAAGCTGAACTTTCGGATGGACCTTCTTGAATTCTTCCGCCCATTTGAGGGCCATTGGATAGAGGGCCCAGGCGCCGGAAAGGGAAACATTGCCCTCAAGCTCTTTCGCCTGTGGCTGGGCGGGAGAATACAGGGCCAAGATCAAGCTGGCTCCTAAAAGAACGAGTCCGATGTTTCTTCTCTTCATCTCTCCTCCTTTGTACATATAGTCAATAAACTATATCGACTATTATTCGAAAAACAAAGACTAAATCTTGATCTTCTTCCGGCCGGATCGCGCCGCCCTCGTCTTTTTGGCCAGTTCATCGAACGTAGCCCTTTCCATGATCAGAGCCACCGCGTCCCGCACCTCTTTCCAGAGCCACCGCAATCCGCAGGAATCCTCGTGCGGACAGACCTCATGAGCGATGACGCTGACACAGTCGATGGGGGCCAGCGGGCCGTCCATGACCCGGATGACCTCAGCCACAGTAATTTCGGCCGGCGGCTTGGAAAGGTGATATCCGCCGTCCGGGCCCTTGCGGCTTCGAAGATAACCCGCCCTTTTTAGCTGGAGAAGGATCTGCTCCAAAAAGCGCTGCGGGATGTCCTGAGCCCTGGAAATATCCCGGATGTGAAGCGGCACTCCGCCGTAATGCAAAGAAAGCTCGAGCATCGCCCGGCTGGCGTATTCTCCCTTGGTGGAAAGTCTCAAGGTCTTTTCTCCACTTTATAGTCGATATGCTCAATCGACTATGTCAAAACTAACACAAGGTCCAACTCCGTGTCAAGATTTTTTTCTGCCTTGTCAAGGCAACCTGAATATTTCCGCTCTTCGCAAGGTCCAGACTCTCTTCGGGAACTATCGCCAACATTCCTAGCCAAGGCGAGGGGTGTGGGCGCAGAAGGCCATATAAGCAGCAAGCATCAAGGCGTGGGTGGCACGGTGCGAGTCCCACTACGGGCGAGCGAATCAACAAAATATCACTGGCAAAAGACGCCTTTAGGATTCTTTTCTGATGAATATTAAATCCCCCTACCCCCTTTGTCCAATCAAAGGGGGACCCGAAAAATGCAGGCGTCTTTTGGCAAAGGCCGGTGGGGGGGCTTAAGCGAGAACGGAGGGGGACGCACCGTGACAGGACCCACGCCGGGCTGGGAGCAAATTCGCGTGCCTTCGAGATAGGGCGAGGGGTGTGGGCGCAGAAGGCCGTCCGGAAGCGGAGCGGGCATGGTTTCTCGACCGAAGGGAGAGAAGAGCGGAGCTGAGGACCCGAGCGAATTTGCCTCGCCGGGAGCAAATTCGCGTGCCTTCGAGCCCACACCCCGAGCTTCCCTGGAAAGAACCGCCTTCTTATGGTAAAATATCATTAATGAAAACAGAGCTCCAGGAGATCCTGGAAAAAGTCCACGAGAAAAGGCTCTCCCCCCA
>Ga0209253_10006249_pt1 | contig 10320 bp, 6 predicted proteins | sample FrelakmetBRP12BR_FD_187145 | JGI IMG/M metagenome (GOLD analysis project Ga0209253, IMG submission 187145) | Freshwater lake sediment microbial communities from the University of Notre Dame, USA, for methane emissions studies - BRP12 BR (SPAdes)... | ecosystem: Environmental > Aquatic >... | reverse complement strand
TCGGAATGCATACTGTCGGGCAAGCGATCAGCCTGCTCCTGAAACCATTGCGCCGCATGCTCATAGGCCTGGGCTAACGCGATATATTCTTGTGCACGTTCACGCACGCCTGTCTGCTGGCGCAACATGAATTGCACCAGCAGGCTCTCAAAGTAGCGAGCCTGGTCGTCGAGCAGGGCATGGAGTTCAGCCGGCATGGACCGGGCAGCCAGCAGGGCATCGCGATCTTCTGCCGTGCGTGGATTCGGCGGATTGTCCAGCAACAGCACGACCCGCTTATGCGGATATTCCTGCAGGGCTGCCGATAGCAGCGTTTGACGGATGACGTTCGTTTCTTCTTTGTACGAAGGCACCAGGATCGTCAGGAGCGGTGTCGGCGCGACGAACGACTGTATCAACTCGTCTCTGGTGGCTGGGACATAGCCGATCCAGCGCTTGAGATAGGCCAGCCGGGCCAATTGATAGCCGAAGTTTCCGGAGATCAGAAATCCCACCAACAAGAGGAAGACCATGGCTTCGACGACATGGAAGAGATTCCCTTGTTCGAGCTCTTCGCTGAGCACCGAGGCAATGGACCAGAAGAACAATGTGACGGCGATGGCTGTCGCCACGATCGTGGTTCTGGTCAGACTGACTTCAAAACGGACTTGTGTAGCGGTCATGAAACTCCTCTGGATGGTCCAGGCCCTTACGCAATCGGTGTGCCAATCGTCGATGTCAAAAACATTGATGTTTTGCGGAGAAACACCAGATAGCTCGAATGAGCTGAGGCGGTTTTGTTAGCCTGTATGCATTCCCCTACCAAACATGTCAGAGGAGACATGCTCCGGTTCAGGGAACCAGCAGATGCCGAACGGACTATGTCGTGTTTTGACGGAACAGAAAGACGTGAAGAGCGGGCAAGAACCTAGAGATTCTTATCGCATTTCAAGCGGATCACCGTCCACCTCACCTCGCGGAGTCCCATTCACTTCCAACAAATTCGCTCGTTCTCTCCTTACTCCTTGACCGTCATGGTCATGGGGATCGGTTCAAGAGGATTGTCGCAGTCGTCCCGGACCGCGGCGACGATCTTGTCGACCACATCCATGCCCCGAAAGACTTCGCCAAAGACGGTATAGGTTCGGTCCAGCCCGCTATTGTCCGAGACATTAATATAAAACTGCGAGCCGCTGTCGTTGAAATCCCGCGTGCTGTTGCTCTCGCGTGGCACCTTGGCCATCGCGATGGCGCCCCGTTTATGTGGCCGATCGCTGGTTTCTGGATTCAGCCAGTAGCCAGGACTCCCAGACCCGTGAAGGGAACGGTCCGGACTCTTGCTCAGCGGATCGCCGCCCTGAATGATGAATCCGGGCACGACGCGATGGAAGGTGGTTCCATTATAGAATCCCATCTTCACAAGCTTGATAAAGTTTTCGACGTGGCGCGGCGCGTCATCCGGGTAGAAGCGAATTTTGATCTCACCGAACGGCGTCGTGATGGTGACACGCGGATCGATTTTCTGGAATTGCATGGTCATAGGAGATGAATGTAACAAGGCGAGAGGCAGTGGGGCAAGTGGCCTGTGGCAATGGGCGAGCGGCTTGAGAGGCGGTCCTTGCCTGCTACCTTTAGCCCTTCGCCTCTAGCCCTTTACCCGGGTCAATCTTGAACCACAAGAGCCCACCCAGGATGGCCACGGCTGCGGCCACGCCTAACGAGACCGGCCAGCCCCAGTGATGGGCTAGCCATGGCGTCAGAGTCGGGGAAATCGCGCCGCCGATATTGGCGCCGGTGTTCATGAGCCCTGATAATGTACCGGCGTGGGTTTTGGACAGATCGGTTGTCGAGGCCCAGTAGGCGCCGACAGCAAAGTAGAGCCAGCCCGCGCCGAATGACAGACTGGTAATCGCCAGGGTGGGGGATTCGACGAGGGCTCCCAGCGCAATGGCTGATCCAGCCAACACCATGCCGGTCATGCCGGCCACAGCCCGTCCGGTGGTGAGCCCGTAGCGGGCTGCGAGTCGATCGGTCACCCAGCCCCCCAGGGGACAAAATACCAGCATAGCCAGAAAGGGGGCGGAGGCATAGATGCCGCCGCGGAGCATATCGAATCCTCGAACATTCACCAGATACAAGTAAAACCAGGACAGATAGACGTAGGCGACATAGCCGAGGCAACTGTAGCTGATCACGAGCCACCAGACGGTGGGGGTCTGACTGAATGTGCGCCAGGGCACAGCGGTGGCGGTGGTCGGCGTTCGCTCGACGAAGGCCTGTTCACCGGCATGCACCCAGGGATGTTCGTGCGGATGGTTGCGCGAGAGGAGCCACCAGAGGAGCCCCATCCCGATGCCGAGCAGGCTCGCGAGATAGAACACGGTCTGCCAGCCCCAGTTCACCATCACCCAGGCGGCAATGGGCGGGGTCATGGCGGAACCTAGTCCGATGCCTCCGATCGCGATCCCGATGCCGAAGCCGCGTGCCTCAGCCGGGAACCAATTGGTGACAGCGCGGTTAAAGGCAGGCAGGGCCACGGCTTCTCCAATCCCCAGGCAGAACCGCACGAGCATCAGCGCGCCGACAATCCCGACGAGGCTTGCCAGCGAGGAGGCCGCGACCATGGCCGTCAACGCCGTGCAGATCGACCACCAGAAAAGCGCGCCGGTGAGCACGACCCTGGCACCCCAGCGGTCGGCCAGCCATCCACCGGGTATCTGAAAGAGAGCGTAGCCGACGACGAAGGCCGAGAAGACCCAGCCCATCTGTTGGTCGGCGATCCCATAGGCCGGCATCATCTGACGCGCCGTCACGGAAATATTGACGCGATCGATATAGGTCACGACGCTGATCGAGAACAGGAGTGCTAGGATCAGCCAGCGGATTCTGGTCGGTTGGGATGGTTGCGTTGTCACGAGAGATGGTCGTGCCTGTGTGCCAAGGTGAAGGTTCCTGAGTATAGCGAGTCTCGCTGAGGATCACCAGGCAGTCGGTCTCGATGGCGAGTGAAAAGCCCTGTCACGACGCAGACTTCGTAGATTTCATGCAGGTGATTCGGTAAGATGCCCTCCTGACGGCAGCGATGCGGTTAACTCAGCGCACTCAATCGATTTAGGGAGCAGGAGTGGTTCGAACTCGGTTTATTGCCGCGCTCATAGTCATTGTGCTGATCGCGGGGGGCCTATTCCTCGCGTATTCGCCCTATCTGACGGGCGACGACTATATTAAGGATTTTTTCCTCCACCAGCTGGAGCAGAATATTGGACGTAAGATCGACGTCCATCGTATCAAGCTGGTCCTGTTCCCCAGTGTCCGATTGGAACTTACGCAGGTCGCGATTCACGATCGGAACTCCGAAGACATCGTCTTATCGGCTAAGAGGATGGATTTGGTGTTGCGGCTTCTCCCGTTACTGCGCAAGCGGGTGGTGGGGAAACGATTGCTCATCGAAGAACCGACCCTCACGCTCCGGCGCGATCGAGGCGGCCACTGGAACCTCTTTGATCAGGTGGCGCAGGGAGCGGCGGCGGATGAAACTGCTGTGCAGACGATGAGCCGGATCTTCCGCCTTCGCGAGGCGACGTTGGTGAACGGGAAACTGATCATCATCGACGATGGACGTCCGGATGGGACGCGCACCATCGCGTTGGAGTCGGTGGAGGCGTCACTGGTTGTCAGAGCGGAGCGGGGGCAGGCGGATCTGCACGTCTCTGCCGGTCATGCGGGTGAGAAGGGCTTGTCTGCCATTTCCCTGGCCGGGACGATTAGTCCCGCCCAGCGGCAGACGCTGGCATCTGACGATCCCTCGGCCGCACAGGTCAAGCTTCAGTTCGATGGCAGCGTTGAAGCCGCGAATCTCAATCTTCGAGAGGCAGCGGATTTCTTCGGGCCGCGTCCGGTTCCTGAACAGTTGCAGGGTGTCGTGAATGTGCGCAGTCTTGTTCGAGCCGTGCCTGGTGTGGCGGGCTATGATGTTCTGTTGACCGATCTGTCTGCGAACCTTGAACAACTGACGCTCACAGGCCAAGCAAGCCTCTCCGGGTTGTTGACCGTTCAGCCCACGTTCGCCCTGACCTTTTCGGCATCCCCGATCCAATTACGCCAGTTGCTCACGCAGCTGCCGGCTCAGTGGGTGCATCCGCAGCTGCCGGCGATTATGCAAGACCGGGAGATCGACGGGACGGTGGAGATTGTTTCTGCCACCGTCACTGGGTCATCGGTCACAGGACCTCAGCTCTCGTTGACAGGGGAGTTTCGCGTGACACAGGGGCAAGCGTTGATCGGAGACAGTCGTGTTCCAGCCAAGGATTTGGCCGCAGTGGTGTCGGTCGAAGCCGGCCGGATCAGGGTGTCGAATCTGAGCGGACTCTATGGCGCGATCCATATGAGTGAGAGTAAGGCGCTCATCTCGTTTTTAGAGGCGGGGCCCTGGCTTGAGATGGACATTTCTGGAACGATGGCCGCCGCAGATCTGTTGCAGCTCCTTTCGAAGACCGTCAAGTCGGAACAATTGTCGCGAGTACTAGCCACGTCGCGTGACGTGGAAGGCATGGCCAGTCCTACGTTTCGCTTGGTCGGTCCGCTCAATCAGCCGGGTGGTGTGACCTTTGCCGGGGGCGAGATTATTGTCCAGCATGTCGGTCTGACCAATCCCTCGTTGCCCGAGCGGATGACCGGGTTGCAGGGCCGCTTTGTGTTGTCGGATGGCGGGACTCAGTTCGATCAGGTGACGGGGCATCTGGGTGATCTGACCGTGCAGATCAATGGTGGCATCACAGGAGGCAGTGGCAGCACGTTTCAGGATTTCCTGATTCGAGTCAACGGCGATGCGGGTCATATGGCTAAGTTGCTTCCCTCCAATGCCATTCCAGCCGGAACGATCGATGGGTTGGTCAACGGCGCCGTGGTCTTGACCGGTCCGACCCTGTCGCCACATGTGCGGGGTGAGGTGGTCTTGACCGAGTCAAAAGTGACGCTGGCCGATCTGGTTCAAAAACCGATCGGTGCGCAGGCGACGGTGGAATTCGAGGGCACGATTCCGCAGGCCTCCGGGGTTGTGCTCGACAGGATTGAGCTGATCATGCCACCGATCCGACTGCCGGTGAAGGGCAGGATTCAATTGGGTGAACGTTTCTCGATCGATGCATCGCTGTCGACCGGTACGCTGTCGTTGTCCCGTGTGCCGGAATGGATTGCAAAGGGAGGATTTGAGGCGGGGAATATCGAGGTGTCGCTCGATGTGAAGGGGAAGGACCTCAATTGGAAAGCATGGCGGACTAACGGGTGGCTCGCGTTGACCAATGGGCTGATGAGTGCCAAGGGGGCCGAAGGGCCCATCCAGGACTTGTATCTGCGGGTCCATTTCGTGAAGAACGGCGCGGAGATTAAGCGGTTGTCGTTCCATCTGCTCGACAGCGATCTTGCGTTGGAAGGGACAATCCGGAATTGGGCATCCAAACCGACGATTACGGCGAAGATCGAGTCCAATCAGATGGATCTCGACCTCCTCATTCCGAAAGGTGAGCGGTCACCCATTCGAGAGTTTCTGGAAGTCCTTGCGGACACCAGCAAGGTCCAGGCCACGGCATCGATGGCGCGCGGCCATTACAAACATCTCAAGTTCGGGAGTCTCTCCGCCCGGATTATGATTCAAGACGGCGTGCTGGATGTGGACCGTTTGTCTGGCCAATCGACCAGTGGGGAAGTGGCCGGCCGTATCGTGGTGCAACTGCCGCGTAAAGAGCCTGCCGATGCTGAGGTGTCCATTCGGGCGACGGGTTTGCTGGTGGAAGAGGTGCTGAAATTCTTTGGCCCCAAAGGGGGCGTGATGACGGGGGAAGCTCGGGTCACGGGGACGATCCGCGGGCATGGAAAGAATCCGCATGGGCTCTACCCCACATTGAACGGCAAGGTGGATGTCCTGCTTGAAAATGGACGCATCTTCAAATCGGAGGAACGGGCCATTTGGAAAATCATCAGCATTCTGAATCTACCGGCCGTCCTCCAAGGGAAGGTAGATCTGGAGAAAGAGGGACTGCCCTACAATAAGATCAGGGCAACGTTCCTCGTGCGGAACGGGCTCTTCGAGACCGAGAACCTGATCATTGATAGTCCGATCCTCAAGATTACTGCCGCCGGCAATTATGATCTGCCCACGGATCAAGTGGACATGGTGTGGGCTGTCAGTCCGTTCGGGTCATACTCGCAATTCCTCAAAACGATCCCACTCTTCGGGCGGCTCTTTGCCGGTGACCGTAAAGGCCTTGCCACCGCGCTCTTCTCCGTCAAAGGGGCCATCGAGGATCCGGAGGTGACGTACTTGCCGATGAAATCGTTCGCCACCGGCATAACGGGCCTTGCGCAACTTGCATTTGACGTATTGAAGAACACCTTAATGCTGCCGATTGATCTGATGACGCCTGATGAGGACATAGGCGCGAGCAAGGATGCCATTCCCGCGCCTGAACCAGTTCCATCCGCGCCTTGACCGACCTCCCACCCCGTGCTAGATTCCGAGCACATTCACTATGGCGTCATCCAATTCCCAATCTCAACGTGCCACAGTCTTCATCGCTGCCAGCGAGAGCGACGCCAATCTGTATTACGCGACCAAGTTTATTGCGCCGGACCCCTTTATCTATTTAGAGATTAAAGGCGAACGGATTCTGGTGATGAGCGATCTCGAAATGGATCGGGCGAAGAGCCAATCATCCGTCGATCGGGTGGTCTCCTATTCTGAGGTCGAAGGGCGGGCGAAGACGCAAGGCATCGCCGAGCCAGGTACCGTCGAAGTCGTCCATATCCTGTTGCGAGAAGCCGGCATCACGCAGCTCATGGTCCCGGCGAACTTTCCCTTCGGCCATGCCGTGAAGTTTCAGTCGTTGGGGTATCAGCTGCATCCGAAGCGGGACCCGTTCTACGAGCAGCGCGTAGTGAAGACCGCCGAAGAAGTGCGCTATATCGAAGCTGCCCAGCGCGCGACCGAGCAAGCCGTTGCCGCGGCCCACGACATGTTGCGTCAGGCGTCGATCAATCAAGATCAGCTCTGGTACGAGGGGGTGCCGCTGACGTCGGAGCGTGTGAAGAAATTGATCAATGTGGCGTTGATGGAGTGCGATTGCGTGGCCCAGCATACCATCGTTGCCGGGGGAGAGCAGGCGTGCGATCCGCACAATGAAGGCAGTGGCCCGTTGCCCGCTCACCGCAGCATTATTTTCGACGTGTTTCCCCGTTCGGCCTCCAACCGGTATTTCGCCGACATGTCCCGAACCGTGGTGCGAGGGACCCCGAGCCCCGAACTGAAGCGACTCTACCAGACGGTCCTGGACGCGCAGGAAGAAGCCATGACGAAAATCAAAGACGGGGCAGACGGAAAGCGGATTCATCAAGGGATCTGCACCAGATTTGAAAAAGCCGGGTACAAGACCGGTCTCGTCAATGGGCGGATGCAGGGCTATTTTCACGGCACGGGCCACGGCGTCGGTCTCGATATCCATGAAGCGCCTCGAATCAGCCGAACCGGGTCACTCCTCCAAGAAGGTCACGTCGTGACCGTCGAGCCTGGTCTGTACTATCCCGGCCTCGGCGCCGTTCGCATCGAGGACATGGTGCTCGTGACGAAAGACGGTTGCCGCAATCTGACGAACTCTCCGAAGATCTTCGAGTTAGGCTAATGATGAGCTATCAGCGCTCAGCGATTAGCTCTCAGCTCGCTGATGGCTGAAAGCTTCTTCCTATGCGCCCAACCTTCACGATTCAACGATTCAACCCTGAAGTCGATTCCATTCCCCATCCTCAAGAGTTTCGGCTCGACGTCGGCCGCGGGATGACGGTGCTCGATGCGCTGATTCGGATCAAGAACGAGTGTGACGGAAGCCTGGCTCTCCGCTACTCCTGCCGCTCTGCGATTTGTGGCTCCTGTTCGATGACCATCAACGGGAGCGAGAAGCTGGCCTGCCGCACCTCTCTCCGAAAAGAACTCGAGCGACATGGGCACATCACCGTCGCGCCGCTCCGCAACATGCCGGTCATCAAGGATCTGGTCGTGGATATGGCGCCGTTCTGGGAGAAGATCCGCGACGTGCAGCCCTGGCTCTCGCCCGGCAGGCCCTGGCGTGAGGGCTCGACTGTTCAGATGGAGGCGCGGGACCATCCTCATCCGCAGTTTCACAATGTGGATGCCTGTATCATGTGTGGCGCCTGTGTCGCGGCCTGTACTGTGCATGAAGTCTCGAAGGGCTTTGCCGGTCCCGCAGCCCTGGCGAAGGCCGATCGCTTTCTCTCCGACCCACGCGAGGCCTCGTCGGCGACACGCGCCAGGCTGTCGGCTCTCCAGAGCGAGAACGGGATCTGGGACTGTACGCGCTGCAACTTCTGCGTAGAAGTCTGTCCGAAAGATGTTAAGCCGATGGAAGCGATCATCCGGTTGCGGCGGGCTTCGCTCGAACGAGGATTGACGACAACCGGCGGCGCGCGTCACATCCTCGGCTTTACCGATCTGGTCGAACAGCAAGGGCGTTTGAACGAAGCGCTCATGCCGCTCAAAGTGGTCGGGTTCGCACCGCGTGGCGTGCTGCGCATCCTGCCTCTGGGCCTCAAGATGTTCCTCAAAGGGAAAGTCCCCAATCCTCTCGGACATGCGATCCCAGGACTCAGCCATCTCCAGGCGCTCATACGACGAGTGCGACGTGCCACACCGCTCACCTGACGTCCATGGCTTGGACCATTCGATTTCTTGAAGACATTGCCATGGCCGATGCGGCCTTCGAAGTCGAAGGGGCGTCGGTCGAAGAGGTCTTTCACGGTGCGACGCAGGCCCTCCTCGAAAGCATGGCGAACCCTGCGACGGTGTCGAGCGGATGGGAGCGGTCAATTGAACGGACCGATGTGGACCTTTCGGCCCTGTTGTTCGAGTGGCTGTCGGAGATCGTCTATTGGAAAGACGCCGCAGGGGTCGTCTTCCGGGAGGCGCCGCTCACATTGGCGCGAGAGGGAGAGGTCTGGTTGCTGCGAGCGCGGTTGATCGGCGCGCCGGTGGATTACCAGACACAAGAACTCCATGCCGATGTGAAGGGGGTCACGAAACATCTATACGAGCTTAAGCAGACAGGCGGTCGCTGGAAGGTACGCGTAGTGCTCGACGTCTGAAGCGTCACGGACCAGACAGACAAGATAGACCAGGCAAACCAGACGGACCATTCCTGACATGAAACTGAACACGAACATGACGGTCAACCGGATCACGGACGAGATCTGGGAAATTCCCACGTCTGAAAAATCCGGCATGCTGGTGCCGGCCAGGATTTATGCGACGAGGGGAATTCTTCAGGCCATGGATTCCGGAGTCTTCGATCAGGTCACCAATGTCGCCTGTCTGCCCGGCATTCGCCGGTATGCGCTCTGTATGCCGGATGGGCATTGGGGCTATGGATTTCCGATCGGGGGTGTTGCGGCGTTCGATGCGCAGGATGGCGTCATTTCTCCCGGCGGCGTCGGCTACGATATCAACTGCGGTATGCGGCTGATCCGAACGGATTTGACGCTGGCGGACGTGCAGCCTCATCTGGAACGGCTCATGACCGAACTCTTCCGGAAAGTGCCGGCCGGCGTCGGGGCGAGCGGATTCGTTCGGCTTTCGCGGGAGGAGTTCGGTCGTGTGATGACCCATGGGGCCAAGTGGTGTGTGGAGCGGGGATACGGGTGGCATCGGGATCTCATCCGCATGGAAGAAGGCGGCTGCATCGAGGGGGTCGATCCGTCGGTCGTGACCGACCATGCCATTCAACGAGGCATCAATCAACTGGGGACCCTGGGATCGGGCAATCACTACCTCGAAGTTCAGGTGGTCTCGAACGATCGGATATTCGATCCAGTCACCGCGGCAGCGTTCGGCATCACCGGCCACGAGCAGATCGTCGTGATGGTGCATTGTGGTTCACGCGGGTTTGGCCATCAGGTGGCCAGCGACTATCTCAAGGTATTTGAAAATTCCATGCGCCGCTATGGCATCACGGTGAAGGATCAGCAGTTAGCCTGTGCGCCGTTTCGGTCTCCCGAGGGGCAGGAGTATTTTTCCGCCATGAACTGCGCTGCAAACACGGCCTTTGCCAATCGTCAGGTCATCACGCATCAGATTCGCGAAGCCTTCGCGACGGTCTTCGGCCAGTCCGCCGAGGCACTGGGCATGGAGCTGGTGTATGACGTGGCGCATAACATCGCCAAGGTCGAACGGTATCCGGAAGGGGAGCTCGTGGTGCATCGCAAAGGCGCGACCAGAGCATTCGGGCCAGGGAGTCCGGAGCTGCCAGAAGCCTTTCGACAGACAGGCCAACCCGTCATTTG
>Ga0209253_10006248_pt1 | contig 10321 bp, 11 predicted proteins | sample FrelakmetBRP12BR_FD_187145 | JGI IMG/M metagenome (GOLD analysis project Ga0209253, IMG submission 187145) | Freshwater lake sediment microbial communities from the University of Notre Dame, USA, for methane emissions studies - BRP12 BR (SPAdes)... | ecosystem: Environmental > Aquatic >... | reverse complement strand
GCAAGCAGAAAGGCTGCGGCCACCTCGGCCTTGGTCGCCGAGGCAGGCAAATTGATGGTTTTCGAGACGCCGCTGTCGCTATATCGCTGAAACACCGCTTGCATACGCACATGATGTTCGGGCGAGACATCGTGCGCCGTGACAAACAGCCGACGCAGCTCTTCGGGGATATGGGTTAAATGTTGAATGGAGGGATGCGCTGCCAGGTCAGGCTGGAGTAAGGCGAGATCGAGACCGAGCCTGCTTGCTCGACGGACGAAGGCTGGATGAAGGGAGGTCAGCACGACACCGTCCATAATACGGCGGACTTCCTGTACGCCGTATAACGGTTCAATGCCCGGCGAGCAGCCGGCAATGAGGCTGATGCTGCCGGTCGGAGCGATGGTGGTCACGGTCGCGTTTCGATGCCGCTGGTGAAGTGTTTGGAGCCGGCTGCCTCGATAGGCAGGAAAGACTCCGCGTTCGGATGCCAGCTTTGTCGATGCGAAGTGGGCGTGAGATTGAAAGAACTCCATTAGGGTCTTCGCTGTCTGGAGCGCGGCTTCGGAGTTGTAGGGGATATTGAGGGAAATCAGCAGGTCGGCGAAGCCCATGATGCCCAGACCGATCTTCCGGGTTTGTTTCGTCATGTGATCGATTCGAGCAAGCGGGAAGCGGCAGCGATCAATCACATTGTCGAGGAAGCGTACGGCAAGGGAAATGGTTTCGGCCAATCGGTCGAAGTCGATGGCGGGGCCTGCATCCGCTTGTGAGATGAAGTTGGCGACGTTGATGGAGCCGAGAGTACAGGACTCATAGGCCAGGAGAGGCTGTTCGCCACAAGGGTTGGTCGATTCGATGGGTCCAAGGAGCGGGGTGGGATTGGCCCGATTGATTGTGTCGAGAAAGACCAGGCCTGGCTCGCCGCTGGCCCATGCCGCTTCGACGAGCTGATCGAATATGCGCTGTGCCGGGACCCGCCTCGTCGGCTTGTTGGTGTGAGGATTGATCAGGGCATAGGTGCGACGGCGTGTGAGGGCCCGCATGAAGGAATCGGTGATGCCGACCGACAGATTAAAATTCGTCATCTCGGTCGGCGTTAGTTTAAGTTCGATGAAGTCGAGGATGTCCGGGTGGTCGATACGGAGGATGCCCATATTCGCGCCGCGCCTGGTTCCGCCTTGCTTAATGACGTCCGTCGAGAGGTTGAAGAGGCGCATGAAGGAAATGGGTCCGGAGGCGACGCCGCTTGACGATGCCACCAGGTCGTTGTGCGGGCGTATATGACTGAATGAGAATCCTGTGCCGCCGCCCGACTGGTGGATGAGTGCCTGATGTTTCAGGTTGTCATAAATGGAGGCGAGGGAGTCTTCGACCGGGAGGACAAAACAGGCGGAGAGCTGCTGGAGGCGTCGCCCGGCGTTCATGAGTGTGGGAGAATTGGGGAGAAAGTCGAGACGCGCCAGGCAATCGTACCAACGTTGAGCCGCGTGGGGCAGCCGACCGGCGGTCGGGTAGAGTCGTTCAGCTTGTGCGATGTCTGTCGCGACGCGCCAGAATAGTTGGGCCGGCGTCTCGACGATCGTTCCCGCAGCATTCTTGGATAGATAGCGTCCGCGCAGGACGATTTTGGCATGGGCTGAAAGTCGAAGTCGTGAAGATTTCGGCGGGCGTAAGGACTTGGTCGTCGTTCTGACGGACATAGCTCCATTATACCTGTATCGGCTTGCCTTGATCGATGGAGTGGGAGACGTGGCGCAGCTTGCATCTTGACGCTCCAGTTCGGCAGAATGAGCGCCCACTGACCGACGGCCATGAAATCTTATCGCGAAGAACTCTGGTTCGAAACAAAGACGCGGCGCGCCTACCTCAACATCACGCGGCAGGTTGAGGTGGTGGTCGAGAAGAGCGGCGTTCAAGAGGGGCTTGTGTTGGTCAATGCCATGCATATCACGGCCAGCGTCTATATTAATGATGACGAACCAGGTTTGCTCAAGGACTATGACCGATTCTTAGACCGGCTCGTTCCTCAGGACGCGACCTATCAGCACAACGAGACGGGAGAAGATAACGGCGACGCCCACATCAAGCGCCAGCTGATGGGGCGAGAAGTCGTCGTTGCGATTACCGAAGGCCGGTTAGATTTCGGCCCGTGGGAGCAGATTTTCTACGGGGAGTTCGATGGGCAGAGACGAAAACGCGTATTGGTAAAGGTGATTGGGTCGTGAGCCGTATATCATCCGACCGGTGGCCGGGACTCTGTGGAAAGAAACTGTTGGAGCGCTTGCTACCACAGGAAAAGTTTGGCAACATGGAGCGCAGTGCTGCACGGCTGTGCGGTAGGAGTCTGTCGATATGTTAAGTTGGTCTCGCCCTGACCCCCTCACACGAGATCTCGTACACTTGATCAATGCCCGGCGCCATGACCATGGCGATACCGATGCGGCAATCGATACGCTGCAAGCCTTCTTGGAGCAGGGGCGGGAGTACGACCTCTTAACGGTACTGGCAGCGCTGGATGAGGACATGGCGGAATGGCTCTTCGATCTGCTCGCGGAGGCATCCTGCTCCGTGCTCATCGATGGGCCGGCCGATGAAAAATTGTCCTATGCCGTTATGGCGGCATTGGAACTTCCTCTCCAAGCCAATCTGGCCCATCCCCTCAAGTTGAAGATCGATCCGGTTGCGACGGCGGAGCTGTTGCATCGGCATCTCCGGCTCTCTGCCGGGACGGTCGTGCGAGTGGAGTCGCGCTTATTGACCGATTCGACGCTGGAGCCGCTCAGTCTCCAGGGGTTGAACGATCATTTGAGCACGGTGGCGGATTCCCAGAGGGCCATGTCAATTGCCGCTCGGCTCTATCCCCCTGTCGAGAATACCGCCTTTCTCTTCTTTGAGTTAATCGGTGTCCCTGACTCTGGACTGCCCGATTCGCTGGAAGACCGGCATCGCCGGGCTCTCCTTGAAGGCCTCGCGGCGCAATGTCCTGAGTTGGCGTTGGCTCCCGATATGATCGAAGCCCCGGTCTATGCCGCCTACGCTATTTTCGATGCGCAAAATGCCGTGCGGCTCCATCGGTTGGCGGATGAGACCGCAGCAGTCTGGCGCGATCTGGACCCTCTTGTCAGGGCCCGCACGATCGTGCACCTTCATACTCAGTGCGGGAATGGCGTGTACATGCCGGTTTGGACCGATCTGTTCGACCCCGAACTTCCTGAAGACCACGGTCCCGTATGGACCTCTCCCGATGTGTGGATCTTCACAGCCGATTTACCCATTGAATGGCCTGGAGAAATGCTCACCAATCGGCTGCTCGCCGAAGGCTGCACCAGGTTTGAAAACCACATCGTCGAGACTCCGGAAAACTAGCCCACAACTATATTAAGCGAGATGGGCGAGACTCGCGGGAAACGCGTGACTGGCGTGACCCGAACCTCGGACCTCGAACTCTCCCGCGTCTCGCTTTTCTCGCCAGTCGCGCTCCTCACGCGTGATTTGTAGGAACCTAACAATTCGTCGATTTTCCTGACGGCTTATCCTATGCTGGGCGTGGTCAGATAGGGAGTACTCATGGCTCAGCAACAGTCTTCAAGCGGGATCATTACCGGGGCTATCACTATCCTGGGACTTGGGCTCGTGTGGGTGACGGTGGTCACCAATTTCCCGTCACAAGAAGAGTTGTCTTCGGCTGCGGTGCCCGTAGAGACTCGTCAGGCAGCGCAGCCCTCGTCTTCCCTGTCTTCGCCACCCACGTTGGATTTCACCATTCCGACCTCTCCTCCGCTGCCTTCAGAGGCGGCTGTGTCGAGACCGGACGATGATCGATCGCGTGACTCCCACGTTGAAGCTCCGTTTGTGACAAGGATGGATTCTCCTACGCCGCAGGCGACCAGGTTGAAGTGCGAATCGGACATCGAACAATTATGTCCCGACTCTCCGGAGGGTTCTTCTCGCACTCGTTGCTTGCAACAGCGTGCCAAACAGCTTCCACTGTTGTGCCAAAACCAGTTGCACGAGCGGTTTGTCAAGTGGAAGGAAGATCAAAGTCGAGTGATGGCGGCCTGCGAGGGGGATATCAAGCGATTCTGCAGAGCAGTTACGCCTGGGAGCGGGCAGATCTTAGAGTGCTTACAATCGCATGGCCAGGAGGTCTCCGACCGCTGCTACCAGACCTTTCCGAAGGGCACATTTCTTTTCAAATAGTCTGGTGGGGGTTCGCGAGAAAGAAGTTCTGAGTTCTGGGTTCGACGTTCCGAAAACCTCGAACGTCGGACCTCGAACGATTGTCCGTCTCGCTTATCCCGCAACGTCCCTGCCGTTGACGAGTTGTCTTGCTGTTTGTGGCAGTGTTCCTGGCAAGATGTTCCCTCCTGTGCAAGATCCCTGTGAATCGTTACGCGACGAATCGTTTTTTCAGTCTCTCCCATAGTCCGGCTTGGAACTCATCCCGCAGGGCCACGACGACTACGGTCGTGTTGTCGTCGCCGCCGGCTTCATTCGCCATCAGGATAAGGCGATCGGATATGGTGGAGAGATCCTCTGATTCGCTGAGAATGCGAAGGATGTCGTTCTGGTGGACCGCACGGGTAAGTCCGTCTGAGCATAACAACAGCATGTCGCCGCTCTTGACCGGAACTTCCGCCAGCTCTACATCGATACTGCTCCCGACGCCGAGGGCTTTTGTGACAATGTTCCTGCGGGGGGAACATTGAGCCTCTTCTTCCGTGATGAGCCCCTTGAGGATTTGTTCGGCAACCCAGGAATGGTCTGTGGTGAGGGCTCGGATTGTCCCGTTTCTGACGAGGTAGAGCCGGCTGTCTCCGACATGGGCGATGGCGAGCACTTCCTCGCAGAACGATGCGGCGACTACGGTGGTACCCATCCCGGCATAGTCAGGCCTGCTCCATGATTCACGGTAGACGACCTCGTTCGCCGCGTGAATCGCGCTGGCAAGACGATTGGTCGATGCTGATACCGAGGCATCGTAGGGGCCGATCAGCGGCAGGTCCGTGTATTTGGCTGCCTCGGCCAGGTGCGCCTGAATCGCCTCGACTGCAAGGGCACTGGCAATTTCGCCGGCGTTGCCGCCGCCCATGCCGTCACAGACAACATAGAGTCCGAGTAGAGGGTCGGCCACAAAACGATCCTCGTTATGGGGCCGTTTAAGGCCGGTATCGGACTTGGCGCTATGTAATCGTTCAAGGGCCAGACGACACCTCCTTCAGGCTGCGAGTCTCTGAAGACAGGCACGGAGTTCGCTTGCGAATTCTTCCGCGCGCCGATAGCGGTGAGGCAACTCTTTCTGTAACGCGCGGTCTATGATCTCTTGCACCATTGGGGGAAGATCCGGCCTCAAGGTTTGAATCGCGGGATGCGGATGATGGACGATGCTGAACAGTACGGCCGATACGTTGTCGGCCGTAAACGGTAACTGCCCAGTGAGAAGTTCGAACAGCACGACGCCGAGTGAAAAGATATCCGACCGGCCGTCCACTTTTTTGCCTGCGATTTGTTCCGGAGACATGTACGTCGGCGTGCCCAGTACAATATTCGTTTCCGTCTTGCTGCTCGATGCCATCTTTGCAATACCGAAGTCCATGACTTTCACGATGTGATCCTTCGTGAGCATGATATTCGCCGGCTTGATGTCACGATGGACGATGCCTTGTTGATGGGCGTAGCCCAGGGCATCCGCAACGGTGGCCACTGTGAGGAGAACTTCGTTGACCGGCCTCAAGTTGGGTTTCCGTGCCCACTGATTCAGAGGTGTTCCCTCGATGAGTTCCATCGCGATATACCCCAAATCGTTTTCTTCTCCTGCATCATAGATGGTTACGATGTTGGGGTGGGAGAGCCGCCCGGTGGATTCTGCTTCGCGGAAAAACCGTGCCTTAACGTCTTGCAGTTTGTCGTCGCGGTTGATTTGATCGAGTCGCATGGTCTTGATAGCCACGAACCGTTGGATCGTGGGGTCTTTCCCCAGGTAGACCAGTCCCATTGCGCCACGTCCGAGCTCTTTCAAGACTTTGTAGCGTCCAAGCATACCGGGTGTGCAGCCATTGATCGATGCCGTGGCGGCTATGCTTGCCGGTTCTGATGGAGCCTCTGACTCTTTTTCTTGCCTTGAGTCCTCATCCTCGGCGAGGGCTTGCGCTTCTTGGTGGTGTGTTTGTCTAGGGGGAGCGAAGGCTTCGCGTAGCGAATCTCGGTTTAGGATCCAGGCTGCCGTGAGCCAGAGGCCGGAACCAACGAGGCCGATTGCATAGATCCAGGCGAATCGAGAAGAGCCAATCTGTTCGATCAGCGGCAGGCCCACGGCCCTGAACGCTTTGTTGATGAAGAGGATGACGACGAGAGTCGTCAGCGGAAGGACAAGGTTACGGAGAAAGCTTGATCCTCTTCCGTTATCCGGGATTTCCTGAAAGGCAGTGAAGGCGAGGATCCAGAGGATGGCGAGTGCGAGGAGGTTCGCAATCAATCGAATGGTGTGGGGCCCACTGAGCTGAAGATACGGGACTGAAACAGTTTGAATCAACGCCAGGCTGCTCAGCAAGGGGCCGGCCAGGAGGACAGTCAAGATGGCAAAGATATAGGGAGCAATCCAAGTCCAGGATTTCGACATAACAATCGTTGAGGCTATCCGTGATTGTCTCAAAGTGTAGCGAATGGGAGGGAAGAGTCAACGAATAGGGAGAAATGGACGGTGGTGCTTTCGATGCCCGCGTAGCGGGCGCGGGACTCGCGAGAAAAGCGGGACGGGCCGGAAGTGTCATCTTCGCGAGTCGCGCCTGTCGCGCACGTCACGCTTGTCTCGCTCTCATTTCACGAACGATCAACGAGGAGGGCGGCTTTCTTCAGGGGGTCGAGTAGTCTCTCGGAAACTTTCAAGTCGCCGCGGCCCGTACCGACTTCGATGTCCGGCTTGGTAATGCCGTGGAAATCGCTTCCACCGGTTACCAGCATGTTCAGCCGCTTGGCCAGGTCGAGGTATTCCGTCGTCTGGCGCTTCGTGTGCGTACTGTAGTGGACTTCGATGCCGCCTAGGCCGTCGGCTTTCAATGTCGTCAGGAGCGCGTTCAGCCCTTCTCCAGATACCTTGGCCCAGGTTGGATGGGCCAGCACGGCCACGCCGCCGGCGGCTCTGATCCAGGCAATGGCATCTGCAGGCTGGGGCAACTCACGCGCCACATAGGCCGGGCGTCCTTCTGCCAGATATCGGTCAAAGGCATCTTTAGCGGACGTGACATACTTCTTGTCCATCAAGAGCCGCGCAATATGAGGACGTCCGACTGAATCCGTGCCGGCCAGAGCCCGCACCTCTTCATAGGTCACGTCCAGTCCCAATGAGCGCAGACGTTCGATGATCTGCGGGTTACGGCTATGCCGACTCTCGCGCAAGACGGCCAAGCGCTGATTCAGTTCCAGGTTTTGCCAGTGCAGGCAATAGCCCAGGATATGGAGTTCGCTGTTGCCGACGCGGGAACTGATTTCGACGCCGGGAATGATTTCGATTCCCAGCTCAGCTCCGGCTGCGATCGCATCGGGAATCCCTGACACAATGTCGTGGTCCGTAATGGCCAGCGCGGTGACTCCTGCTTTGTGGGCGAGCCGTAACACTTCAGTCGGCGAGAAGCTTCCATCGGAGTGGGTGGTATGGAGATGGAGATCGATGCGACTCATGCCGACTCATGGGGCAGGCTGCTGGGGCCCGCCTGTTGGGCGATGAGTCTCGTGGTAAAGACAGGACCCTGTCCATGGCTGCCGTCGTGTTCGCCTTCATCGTACGACAGCACGCGGAGATTGGACGTGAGCCGGAGCAATTCATTGTGTGCAAGACAAAATTCCCATCGGCGTGGATGGCGATGGCGTATGTAGTTGTCGATGGTGAAGGTTTCGTAGATCAAGACCCCGTTCGGTTTCAGCGATTCGATGAGCGCGGGGAATATCGGGCGATGGAGATAGAAAAACACGACGATCACGTCATATTCCTGTTTCGGGAATTCCGGCCGTTCATCCGTTGTCCGTTCAAGGTCTACTGTCCGGACATGGAGATTGGGGAAGTTTCGTTGTTTCGCCGTGGCAGCGAGCTGTGCCATGGCCTGTTCATCCCGGTCCATCGCATCGACCTGATAGCCGTGCGAAGCGAGATAGAGCGCGTTGCGTCCGGAACCGGCCGCGACATCGAGCGCCTTGCCTTTCGGTAAGCGATGGAGTTCCTGAGTGAGAAACCGAGCCGGAGTTGGGCCCACATCCTGAATCTGATGAGCCAGGCGCGATCGGTCGAGTTGCACGCCGACCGAGCCGGTCACATGTTCCAATGGCGGTGCAAGCTTCCGTAACCAGATCTTGGCCCGTTCGATGGGGAACTCTGCAAAGAGCATAGTGAGGAGCTGCTCTGAGAATGTTTCCAACAGTGCGCAGCCCTGCGTCGTGCCGATCTCGATAACCCGATCTGCCACATGGGCGTAGTCGACTGTGTGTTGGATATTGTCCGAAGTCGACGCCGGCTCAGTCTGGCAATCGAGTTCCAGGTCTACCGCCAACGGCTGAGGCCGCCGGCGTTCCTCCGGAGTCACGCCACAGCACCCCTGAAACTCCAGACGTTCGATGATGATCTTCCCGGCCATGGGAGCCATTCTCAAGGATCGGATTTGAGGCTGTCAACCTGTCGTTAGAGGGGGGATGGGCGGGAATGGCACCCGCGTGGTCCCATGCTCCCGGAGCAGAGGAGGGGATGGAGCCTGATGATCTTCTGTGCTCGCGCAACGCGCCCGGGTTCGTCTGTCTGGTTGGCTGGTCTTTCTGGTCTGTCTGGTTCTTCTGGATGAATTTCCGGTCCGACCAACCAGATAGACGAGATAGACCATATGAACCAGCTTTCATTGGACGCGCGCAGTGGAAGATCAATCAGCCCCCATCCCTGGAGAGAGAACGAGCGAGCTCGGATGGATCATCTGTAACCTCGCTCGACGGGCGCAGTTGGACCACTACGTGTGCCATTCCCAGAGAGGGGAGGCAAGCAAACTTGAAAGAATCACGTCGGAGGGTTAATCCACGGAATTGAGGGAAGAAGTATAGTCAAACAGTGGCCTTGAGCTTGAGATTGCTGCGGCTATTTAAATGGATGAAACCCAATCTTATTATCTTCTCGGTCTTGCAAGCCCGTGAAGTAGACAAGCACCGAGTCAAGCTTTTGCATCAGAATGGCCCGCTCACACCATATACCTTCAAGATACGTCACGTCATTTGTCAGGCTGTTGCACGAAGCGACAAATCGTTTGAGTGCGTCTTGCGGAACCTTGAATTCCTGCAGGTCGATGCTTAGCGACTTCTCCAGCTTCTCAATCGCACCGTTGAACTCGATGACCCACCGCTCTTCAATCTGGGGACGCTCCGGAACGTTCGCCTTCATCGAGGTGATGGTGGCATAGGCTCTCAGAATCTGGTCATCGTCACTCATTATTTGGCCATGATCTGGACGTGAGCCGCATAGCCCAATCGCTTTAGCAATTGTTCACAGTCGTCCCAGGTCAAACCGAAGGCACGGACGTCGGCCACGCCAAGGCGTGCCACAACATCGCGGATCGCGATGAAATGTTGGGGTTCGAATTTTCCTTCCATCATGGCGGACTCAGCCCAGGCAACGAGGTCGGCCAGTGACAGATCATGCTGGAGATACGCTGCCAGTTTGTCAGCAACTATCTGATAAGTGATGACTTCGTTCATGACATGACCTTTTGGTGTCCCTGGTCTACCGGGTACTTGTGATGGATTTCAACAAGCCTGCCGGTGTCGTCGTAAATCTCCTGATAAAATCGCACCGTTATCTCGTCGGCGTCAACCTCTTTCACGTACCGAGCCTTCCAGCCCTGCTTGCCCAACACGTCAAGCCAGTATCGCCGTCCCCCAGGAGGGAGAGTCTCCCAATTAGAAAATTTCAGCTCGTTCTGCTCGCGTGTGCCCACAGATACTTAAGGCTCTATGAAATCAATGCCTTGCCTAATTCTTATAGCAGGTCTCCATGAAATTTCCCACAATCTCCGTGCGAGTGCCGGCTCTTCGGACTACAGGGACCTAGGATCGAATGGCCTGTGAGGAGGGGAGCGAATGGCGTAGGGCTGATAGCTTATGGCGGGGAGGAAAGACAGTCGTTCGTGAAGCGTATCTCGTTATTCGGCGGGACTCGCGAGACTTGCGGGACAAGCGGGACGGGTCGTATGGACGACGGTTCGATGTCCGAAGTTCGAGGTTCTCGGAACTTCGAACCCGGAACTTCGAACTTCGGATCGCACCTGTCGCGCACAGCGTGCTTGTCTCGCTCGCAATTCACGAATGACGAAAT
>Ga0209253_10006247_pt1 | contig 10325 bp, 8 predicted proteins | sample FrelakmetBRP12BR_FD_187145 | JGI IMG/M metagenome (GOLD analysis project Ga0209253, IMG submission 187145) | Freshwater lake sediment microbial communities from the University of Notre Dame, USA, for methane emissions studies - BRP12 BR (SPAdes)... | ecosystem: Environmental > Aquatic >... | reverse complement strand
CCCTTGCCTCGTCGAAGCTCGGTAGCTGGGCTGCCTGGCCAAGCGCCTCCTGCACCTGGTCGACCGTCATGACCGGACCAGCACCGGCCGCAGCGGCCTGGCGGATCACCCTGCGAAGCTGCCGGACATTGCCCGGCCACCTGGCGGTCGCCAGCAGTTCCATGGCCTCTGGCGAGCAGGTGCGCTTCGGTTGCGACGTCTCGGTCGCCATGTCCTCGAGGCACTGAGCGACCAGCAGCGGGATGTCCTCCCGTCGCTTGCTGAGCGGTGGCAGTTCGACGTGCACGGCGCTCAGCTCGTCGAGCAGTTCCTCGGAGAACAGCGCCTCGCTGGCCAGGTCCTCGAGGCGGCGGTCGCTGGTGGCGACGATACGCACGCCTGCGTCCGTGAGCTGGCGCGCAAAGCGGGATTGCAGCGGTGGCGGCAGTTCGTCGACGTTGCGCAGGAAAAGCGTGCCGCCGCGCGCCTGGGCAAGGACTGCCGCCAGCTCGGTCTCGCCGCTCGTGGTGTCGAGGCCACTGCAATCAATCGCAACGAATGCGGCCTCGCGTCTCGCGCTGGCATCGTGTATGGCCTTCGCAAGCAACTCCTTGCCGGTCCCGCTTTCGCCCGTGACGAGCACGGCCGCGTCGGTGGCGGCGACGAGGTGCGCCTTGGCGAGCCGATCTTCGACCAGAGGGCTGCGGGTGGCGAACTCGGCCCGCCAGTCGTTCGCGGTCGAGTCGCTGAAGCCCGAGGTCCGCAGCGCACGGCGCACCTCCTGCAGCAACTGCTCCTTTTCCACTGGCTTGGTGAGGAAAGAGAAGGCTCCGGATTGCGTGGCCCTGACCGCATCGGGGATCGTGCCGTGAGCGGTGAGCATGATGACGTTCAGGCTCGGCCACCGTCGCTGCAATTCGTGCAGCAGTTCGATGCCGTCCATCTGCGCCATCCTCAGGTCGGTGATGACGAGGTCGGGACGGAAGCGCGTCACCGTTGACAGCGCCTTCGTGGCGCTGTCGGCTGGTTCCACTTCGTAGCTTTGCGAGCGCAGCCGTATCGTCAGCAGCCGCAGCAGGCCCGGGTCGTCATCCACGACGAGGATCCTGGGCGTACGGCGTGCAAGGCGGATCATTGGCGGGGCGGCGGCGGCTCCGCCGGGGCTTCCTGCTGCTGCTCGAGCAGCGAACGCTCCATCTCGGCGACGGCCTCGAGCTTGCGTTCGGCCTCGGTCAACTGCTTCTTGAGTCGACCGTTCTCCGCCTGCAGCGCGTCCGCCCGTCGCGCCGCGTTCGAGTCGATCGACCTGAGCTTCTGCTCCGACTCTTCCCGTTGCCGCGCGACCTCGGCGTAAAGCGCGACGCGCGCGTCGAATTCACGAAGATAGGCATTGGCGAGCTGCAGCTCTTCCGGCTGGAGATCGTTCGGACCTGCCAGCACTTCAGTGAGCAGGCGCTTCGCTTCGACAGGGTTACTGTCCGGTCGTCCGGCGCAACCGAGGGCGAGCGCGTAGCGGAGCGTGTGGGCGGAGCTGGGCGACTGTTGCGCGACCGCCAGTGCAGAGGCGAGCTCGGCCTGCTGCCGGGCGGCGTCGCCCGGCGCCATTTTCGCGAGTGTGTCCAGGTACGGCGCGAGGATCGCTGGTGCCGGGGCGGGGGACATCACCGGCTGGGTCGCCGGCGCCTGCGCAGGCTGGAGCGGAACGCAGCCGCTGAGGAACAGCGCCACGGCCAGCAGTGCACCTGCGCCGTAAGCACGATCAGTGGAGATGCGGTGCCGGGGACGGCGGGTGCGGGCGAGGTTCATCGGGATGTCTTGGCGCGTGCGCTGGAAATCATATCCTGAAACAGGCAGGACCGAGGTTTCGTCGAGGGAGTCGGTCCGAGGCGGCCTGCCCCGCGCAGGCGCTGCGCACAGCGCGCCCGGGCCGCCGCGCCAGTCATGACAGGGCAGCCGTGCTCGCCTTCGCGGGATGCAACGGCAGCCGTACCCTGAAATGTGCCCCCGGGAACTCCCCATCCACGATCTCGATCGTGCCGCTGTGCGCAAGGACGAACTCCTGCACGACCGACAAACCGATCCCGGTGCCGCGCACGAGCCCGCTGTGCGACGCGGCACCCTGGTAGAAGGCGTCGAAGATCCTGGTGCGCTCGGCAGGCGATACGCCGGGGCCCGTGTCGGCCACGTCGACTACGAGGTCGGTTCCGTCGAGGCGCCCGCGCACGGTGATCGTGCCGCCGTCCGGCGTGAACTTCACCGCGTTCGAGACCAGGTTGTCGAGGATCAGCTTCAGCTTCGAGCGATCCGCTTCCAGGGACACGTCGTCCACCTGCTGGTCGAGCGTCAGGTGGTGCGCGCTGATCGGCAGTGCGTAGGCCTCGATTGCAGCGGTCACCAGCGGCTGCAGCTTGAGCTCGCTCACGTCGAGCCCGCCGCGTCGCGCCTGCCACTCGCTGTAGGAGAGCAGGTTCTCGATCAGGCGCTGCAGTCGCAGGCCGTTCTCGCGCAGGATGCCGGTGACCTCGCGCTGTTCATTGTTGAGTCCCCCGACCGCACCTTCGAGCAGCAGTTCCGTGCCTTCGCGGATGTTCGCGAGCGGCGTCTTGAGCTCGTGCGACATGTGGCGAAGGAACCGGTTGCGCTCCTCGGAGATCTCGCCCAGTCGCACGCGCAGCCACTCGAGTTGCCGACCGAGGGCCTGCAGGTCCGTCGGGCCCTTCACGTCGACCGGCGTGTCGAGACGGCCGTGGCCGATGTCGCTGATCGCGGTGTCGATCTGGCGGATCGGGCGCGCGAGAAACACCGTAAACAGCAGCATCAGTCCGATCGTCACCGGCACGAGCAGCGCGGACTGCCAGAGGATACGCCGGCGGGTGCTTTCGGTTTCGGCGCGGAGCAGGTTCAGTTCGCGGTCGGTCTGGCGGCTGGCGAGCGTCGAGAGCTGGCCCGCGTCGCGCGAGAGCTGATTGAACTGGCGCAGCGCATCGTTGACGGCCGTGGTCGACGTCGAGCCGAGTCCCTGCTCGATGGCACCCGCGCTCGTTCGCATTCGATTGATCACTGCTGCACGGTCCGGGTCGCCGGGGAGGTCCTCGAGGCCGTCGAGTGTCGTGCCGAGCACCACGCGGTTCTTGCGCATGACTTCGAGCAGGCTCGGCCGGCGCAGGATCTGGTACAGGCGGGCAGTGCGTTCGAGCGACGCTACCTGGCGCACCAGTGCCTGCGTGTATTGAGTGGCCGCCACCCCGTTGGTCACCAGGCGCTCGCTCGCAGCGGACAGATTCCGCATCTCGACTGCCGCGCTCAACGTGCCGAGCAGCAGCGGCAGTGCTACCGCCGCGAAGCCGAGCAGGATGAGGCCGCTGAGGGAGCGCGGACGGAGTGACGACAGGCGCAGGGCGCGAACGAGGTTCATGCGTGGGCAAGCTTCCAGAAATCAACGGGCCTGATGATTGCCGCCGCCTCGCGTGATGCGGGGTCGGGCGGAATACCGGTCACCGTTACCAGCACATCGGCGCGTGCTGCTGCGGCCTTGCGGCGATCCGCGGAATCGTCGGGACTCCGACGCGCTTCGGCCGGCACAGGCGACGGCTCGACGAGTTCGGCAGCGCGCGTCATCGCCGCGAGCGCCCGCTCGACCAGGTCGTCGCGAATCAGGAATCTCATCCTCAAGCCGCGGGCGACCTCATCCAGTATCTGCCTGGACAGGACCAGGTCGTGTCGCTGGAGGATCTCCTCGTACAGTTCGGCGCAGGCGCCTGCACGAGTCACGTGCGCGGCAATCAGGACCGACGAGTCGAGGACCACTCTCACCGATCTTGGAGGATCCGAAACGCGTCATCGTCGGTATGCACGCCAAGAGCCTGCGCGCGGGCCATCAATTCCGCGCGCAGCGCGCGGAAATCGGTGACGAGAAGGTGGCGGCGCAATGCCTCGCGTGCGAGGTCGCTCTTGGATACGCCTTGCGCAGCGCTCTGGCGCTCGAGTTCCAGGTCGAGTTCGTCAGGCACCCGAAGCGTGATAGTCGCCATGTAGTCAAATGTATTACAGCGCGGCAGGCGTGTAAATCCCGGTCGCTCGGGAGATCATGATTTGCCGTGCACCCGTACTCCACCCTGACCCCGGATCTCGTGATAGAGGCCGTCGAGGCGCTCGGCCACCGCTGCGACGGGCGAGTGCTGGCGCTGAACAGCTACGAGAACCGTGTCTACCAGGTTGGTCGCGAGGACGGCCTGCCGGTTGTGGTGAAGTTCTACCGGCCTGGCCGATGGGGCACGCCCGCGATCCTGGAGGAGCACGCGTTCGGGCTCGAGCTTGCGCGCGCCGAGGTGCCGGTCGTCGCGCCGGACGTTCTCGACGGCCGAACCCTCTTCGAGCTGGGCGGCTTCCGCTACGCGGTCTACCGGCGCCAGGGCGGTCGCTGGCCTGAGCTCGGCACGAAGGACGAGCGCCTGTGGATGGGACGCTTCCTGGCGCGGATCCACGCGATAGGCCGGACGCGGCAATTCCGGCATCGGCCGTCGCTCGACTGGCGTGTGCTCGGCGGCGAGACGATGGGGTTCCTGCTCGAGGAGGGTTGGATCCCGCCCCACCTGGAGCCCGCCTACGAGTCGGTCGCGAGAGACGCGCTGATGCTGGTGGAGCGGCGCTTCGCAGAGGCGACGCCATACCGGAGTCTGCGGCTGCACGGCGATTGCCATCCCGGCAACGTGCTCTGGACGGATGACGGGCCGCATTTCGTGGATCTCGACGACTGCATGACGGGTCCCGCGATCCAGGACCTTTGGATGCTGCTATCGGGCCGCGCGGAGGAGATGCAGGTGCAGCTGGGTGACCTGCTCGCTGGATATGCGGATTTTGCGGATTTCGACCATCACGAGATTGCGCTCGTGGAGCCCCTGCGCACTCTGCGGATCATGCACTACGCCGGTTGGCTCGCCAGGCGCTGGGACGACCCGGCGTTTCCGCGCGCATTTCCATGGTTCGAGGAGCCGAAGTACTGGGAGCAGCACGTACTCGATCTGCGTGAACAGATCTCGGCGATGGAGGAGCCGCCGCTGCAGGTCTGAAAACTGGGCGCCATGCAGCGATTTTCAGGCCCGGTTCAGACAGAATCCGGCTCCGGAACCTGATTTGCACCCGAATCAAGCATGTCTACCATCCTGGTCACCGGCGGTGCCGGCTACATTGGCAGCCACGTCGTCCGACAGCTCGTTGAGCGCGGCGAGCATGTGGTCGTCCTGGACAATCTTTCCACCGGGTACCGCAGCGCAGTGCTCGGTGCGCCGCTGATCGTCGGCGACACGGGCGACCGCGACGCCGTCACGCGGGTGCTGAACGATCACTCGGTCGAGACGGTGATGCACTTTGCCGCGCACACGATCGTGCCGGAGTCGGTCTCGAACCCGCTCAAGTATTACGGCAACAACACCTGCGCGACACGGAACCTGCTCGAGTGCTGTGATCGTTCCGGCGTGAAGCACTTCGTCTTCTCGTCGACCGCGGCGGTCTATGGTATTCCGCCCGAGGGCCTCGCGCGCGAGGACTCGCCCACCGCGCCGATCAATCCCTACGGCCTCTCGAAGCTCATGAGCGAGTGGATGCTGCGCGACCTCGCCGCCGCTTCGAAGCTGCGTTACGTCGCGCTCCGCTACTTCAACGTCGCTGGCAGCGACCCTGGTGGGCGCATCGGCCAGACCGCCCCGACGGCGACGCTGCTGGTGAAGGTCGCCTGCCAGCAGGCGGCCGGCGTGAGGCCGCACATCTCGATCTTCGGCACGGACTACCCGACGCCGGACGGCACCGGAGTGCGCGACTACATCCACGTCGAGGACCTTGCCGGAGCACACCTGAGTGCGCTCGATTACCTGCGTGGCGGCGGTGGCTCGACGACGCTCAACTGCGGCTACGGGCATGGCTACAGCGTGCGCGAGGTGCTGCAGATGGTGGAGCGCGTGAACGGCAAGCCGCTGGAAGTTGTCGAGGGCCCGCGACGCGCGGGCGACCCGCCATCGCTCGTCGCTCATGCCAGTCGGATCCGGGAGGTGCTTGGCTGGGCGCCGCGGCTCGATGACCTCGAGACCATCGTGCGTTCGCAACTCGAGTGGGAGTTCAGGCTGCTTCGCGAGCCCGGGCTGCAGAAGAACTGACCGCCAGTTCGTTGGTTCCAGGCGCGGCTACGCCGCAAATGGCCGGGTCAGGCATGCCGCCGCAGCACGCCCTCCCTTCGGCCCGGGTGAGGGGCCATTCATGGTATGCTGCCCGGCTCAACTCCCCCTCGGTAAGTTCGTGATTTCATTCGACAAGCGGCTCTTGCCCGCCTTTGCCGCGCTCATCTTGTCCGCTTGCGGCGGCGGCGGTAGTGGCGCGGGCGGCGCGGGCGGCGGTGCAGTCGTCCCGCCGCCGCCAGTGACCAGCGTAACGGTCAGCGGCCGGATTACGTTCGATCGCGTGCCGTTCGAGGCATGCGCCGACATCAATTGCCTGGACGGGGCTTTCGCTGACGGTCTCGACTACCCGGGCACCGTTGAGGCGCCAGCCCGCAGCGTCTCGGTCGAGCTGCTCAATGCCGCGAACCGCGCTGTGCTCGCGACCGCCACGACGGACGCGAGTGGCAACTACACGATGACCGCGCCGGCGAATACCAGCGCAGTTGTGCGCGCGAAGGCCCTGTCGACCGCGAGTGGCACCGGCCCAGGTACGTCTCGGTGGGACATCCGGGTGCTCGACAACCTCGGCGGCGCCAGTTCGCTCTACGCAATCGAGGGCTCGCCTTTCGACACCGGCGTCGTGGGCCAGGTTCGTAACCTGCGTGCCGCGTCTGGCTGGAGCGGTTTTGCGGGTTTCACGTCGACGCGGGCGGCCGCGCCGTTCGCGATCCTCGATACGCTGTATGCAGCCGTGCAGTTCGCGATCGCGCAGGGCGACCCGTCGCTGCGGCTCGACCCGCTCGAGGTCTTCTGGAGCCCGGAGAACCGCCCGACCAACGACTGGAATCCGTCGCGCGGCTGGATCGTGACGACGGCATATAGGGTCGGGTCGTCGGCGGGCGGTGCACCCCCGGGCATCTACGTGCTCGGGGCAGCCGATAACGACACCGACGAATACGACCAGCACATCATCGCGCACGAGTTCCAGCATTTCCTCGAGGACCAGGTCAGTCGCAGCGACACGCCCGGCGGGCCGCATTCGCTCGAGGAGCAGCTCGACCCGCGCGTCGCGTTTAGCGAAGGTTTCGCGAACGCTTTCTCCGCCATGGTGCTGAACGATCCCGTTTATCGGGACTCGTTCGGGGCGTCCCAGGGCCAGGTCTTCCGCTTCGACGTCGAGCGGGGCCAGGTCGCGTCGCGTGGCTGGTTCAACGAGACGTCGGTGCAGGCGATCGCGTGGGACCTGTTCGATGCCGCCAACGACGACGGCGTGTCGATAGGCTATGGCCCGATGCATAGAGTGCTCCGGGATACGATGCGCAGCGGGACGCCACTCACCAGCATTTTCTCGTTCATCGCGCCGTTGAAACAGCTCCCCGGCATGCCGGTGTCGGCCATCGACGCCCGCGTCCAGGCCGAATCGATCGTCGCGACGACGATGGACCCCTACGCCACGACCGAGACGCACATCGGGCCACTGGCGCCGGGCGACAAGGACAAGATCCTGCCCGTCTATTCCAGCATTGCCTTGAACGGTGCGACCTTGCGGCTGTGCGGCGGCCGACCGACGGGCGGCACGTACAACAAGCTCGGCAGCAGGCGTTTCCTGAGATTCAACGTCCCGGCCAGTCTCGCGCTCGACATCGAGGTGAAGTGCCCCGCGACCGACGCTGCCTGCTCGGGAGAGCCGAAGCCAGACCCCGATTTCGTCCTGTACCGTGGCCTTGCGACCATGGAGGTTGCCGAGACCACGGTTCCTTTCGTCGAGCAGTTCCGCAAAAATGTGGATGCGGGGGATTACGTGCTCGAAATCTACGAGTACAGTCACGTCGACCAGAATGACGGCGCCGTGCGGCGCGCTGATACCTGCATGACCGTTCGAATCACAGGTTGAGAGACCGAACCATGACGACCAGCATCAATGCCCCAATTCGTGCCGTCGGCCTCGCCGTGCTCGCTGCGCTGGCCGTCGCCTGCGGTGGCGGCGACGGCAAGCCTGCGGCCAAAGCGGCCAAGTCGGCCGCTGCGGCTGGCGAGGCCTCGAAAAAGGTCGCGGAGACGCCCGGTAAAGCTGCCGACGACGGTCTGGCCAACGCGGTGGCCGTAGGCAAGACGGCGGCCGCGGTGGACCTCAAGTACGACCTGCCCACTCGGCCCACGGCCGGCCAGCCCTTCGAGGTGGAACTGGTATTCCTGCCCAGGATCCCCGCGGATACGCTGGACGTGCAGGCAACCGGAATGCCGGGGCTCGTCGTGGCCGGTGGCGCCACGGCGGCGTTCACACCCGTGGCGGTGGGAGAGCGCTACGTGGCAAAGCTGCTGCTGCAGGTGCCCGAGCCGGGCCTTTACTACGTCGGCGTGACGGCGAAGCTCACGACCAAGTCGCAGACCGATGCCCGAACATTCTCCGTGCCGGTGGTCATCGGTGCGCTGCCGGCGGTGGAGAAGCCGACGCCCGCCACGAACGGTGCGAGCGGCGGTGAGAACGTCGAGACGACGAAGGCTGTCGAGACGACGAAGTAGGGGTTTGCGGCTGGAGTGGCGGCCCCTCGGGCTGGAGGAGGACCGGTTCCGGGCGATGGGCCGCTGGTTCCGGCAGGTGGCCGCCGGTCGGTTCCGGTATACTCCGCGCCCTTTTGCCCCGGGCGTTCCGTCGTGACCCTCGATCCCACAATCAAGCTTCGCAACGTCGCGATCATCGCGCACGTCGACCACGGCAAGACGACCCTCGTCGACCAGCTCCTCAAGCAGTCAGGGACTCTCGACGCCCGCAAGGTGACGCCGGATCGCGTCATGGACTCGAACGCGCTCGAGCGCGAGCGCGGCATCACGATCCTGGCGAAGAACACCGCGATCCGCTGGAACGATTTCCGCATCAACATCGTCGACACGCCCGGCCACGCCGATTTCGGTGGCGAGGTCGAGCGCGTGCTGTCGATGGTGGACTCCGTGCTGCTGCTGGTGGACGCGGTCGATGGTCCGATGCCGCAGACACGCTTCGTCACGCAGAAGGCCTTCGCGCACGGACTGCGGCCGATCGTCGTGATCAACAAGATCGACCGTCACGAAGCCCGGCCGAACTGGGTGCTCGACCAGACCTTCGACCTGTTCGACCGGCTGGGCGCTACCGAGGCCCAGCTCGACTTCCCGGTCGTGTATACCTCGGCGATCCAGGGCTACGCATCGCATGATCCCGGGCACCGCGGTGGCGACATGACCGCCCTGTTCGAGGACATCGTCAAGCACTGCCCGCCGCCCGACGTGGAGTTGAACGGCCTGTTGCAACTGCAGGTGTCGCAGCTCGATTACTCGAGCTATGTCGGCGCGATCGGCATCGGCCGGATCAAGCGCGGCACGATCCGTCGCGGCATGAACGTGACGGTCGTCGATCGCCAGGGCCGGGCGCGCAACGAGAAGATTCTCCAGGTGCTGGGGTTCCTCGGGCTCGAGCGCATCGAGGTGGAGGAGGCGAGCGCGGGCGACATCGTCGCGTTCGCAGGCATCGAGCGCCCGGCGATCTCGGACACACTCTGCGACCCCGCGCAGCCCGAGGCCATGCCGCCGCTGGTCGTGGACGAGCCGACGATCGGTATGACTTTCGAGGTCAACACCTCGCCGTTCGCCGGCAAGGAAGGCAAGTACCTGACCAGCCGGCAGATCCGCGAGCGGCTGATGCGCGAGGCGCTGACCAACGTCGCGCTGCGGGTCGAGGAATCGGATGATCCGGACAAGTTCCAGGTCTATGGGCGCGGCGAACTGCACCTCGGGGTGCTGCTCGAGAACATGCGGCGCGAGGGCTATGAGATCGCGGTGTCGCGGCCGCGGGTCGTCATCAAGGAAATCGACGGTGTCCAGCACGAGCCGTACGAGATACTGGCGGTGGACATCGAGGATTCGACGCAGGGCGCGGTGATGACGGCGCTCGGCAGTCGCGGCGGCCTGCTGCAGGCGATGCACCCGGACGGCAAGGGCCGCGTGCGTCTCGACTACGTGATCCCGGCCCGCGGGCTGATCGGGTTCCAGACGGAGTTCCGCACCACGACGTCCGGGCTCGGCCTGCTGTTCCACGTGTTCGACCATTACGCGCCGGTGTCCGAGCGTGCGATCGCGAGCCGCCAGAACGGCGTGATGATCTCGAACGGGCAGGGCACGGTGCTCGGCTACTCGCTTTTCAACCTGCAGGAGCGCGGGCGGCTG
>Ga0209253_10006246_pt1 | contig 10327 bp, 8 predicted proteins | sample FrelakmetBRP12BR_FD_187145 | JGI IMG/M metagenome (GOLD analysis project Ga0209253, IMG submission 187145) | Freshwater lake sediment microbial communities from the University of Notre Dame, USA, for methane emissions studies - BRP12 BR (SPAdes)... | ecosystem: Environmental > Aquatic >... | reverse complement strand
TCCAGCGGTTTGAACTGAATGATCGCATCCAGGCGGTTGCGGAACTCCGGTGAAAACATCCGCTTGATCGCCTCCATGCCGTCGCTGCTGTGATCCTGCCTGGTAAAACCGATGGAACTGCGGTCCATCAGTTCCGCCCCGGCGTTGGTGGTCATCACGATGATGATATTGCGGAAATCCGCCTTGCGACCATTGTTGTCGGTCAGGGTGCCGTGATCCATCACCTGCAACAGCAGGTTGAATACATCGGGATGAGCTTTCTCGATTTCGTCCAGCAACAGGACGGAATGAGGCGATTTGAGGATGGCGTCGGTCAGCAGTCCGCCCTGATCGAAGCCGACATAACCAGGGGGGGCGCCGATCAGCCGGGATACCGTATGCCGCTCCATGTACTCGGACATATCGAAGCGGATCAGCTCGATGCCCAGCACATTCGCCAGCTGGCGGGTGACTTCGGTCTTGCCGACGCCGGTGGGACCGGCGAACAGAAACGAACCGATCGGTTTTTGCTCGTTGCCCAGACCGGCCCGTGTCATCTTGATGGCGTTGGCCAGGGTGCCGATGGCCTCGTCCTGACCGAACACCACCAGCTTCAGATCGCGCTCCAGATTGCGCAGGGTATCCTTATCGGAGGTGGATACGCTCTTGGGAGGAATCCGGGCCATCTTGGCGATCATGGCCTCGATGTCTTCCACGCAGATGGTCTTCTTGCGTTTGGACGGCGGCAGCAGGCGCTGGCTGGCGCCGGCTTCGTCGATCACATCGATGGCCTTGTCCGGCAGATGGCGGTCATTGAGATAACGGGCGGATAATTCCGCCGCCGCACGCAGGGCCTTGTTGGAATATTTGACATCGTGATGCTGCTCGAAGCGGCTCTTGAGTCCTTTGAGAATCTGATACGTCTCCTCCATGGACGGTTCGGGCACATCGATCTTCTGAAACCGTCGGGCCAGCGCCCGATCTTTCTCGAAAATCCCCCGGTATTCCTGATAGGTCGTCGAGCCGATACATTTCAATTCACCGGAGGTCAGCACCGGTTTGATCAGATTGGAGGCGTCCATGACTCCACCGGAAGCGGCGCCGGCGCCGATCAGGGTATGGATCTCGTCGATGAACAGGATGGCGTTACGTTGCTTGCGTAGCTGGGTCAATACGGCCTTGAGGCGTTTTTCGAAATCGCCGCGATACTTGGTGCCGGCCACCAGGGCGCCCAGATCCAGCGCATAAATCGTGGCGTTGGCCAGGACCTCGGGGACTTCCTTTTCGAAGATCATCTTGGCCAGACCCTCGGCGATGGCGGTTTTGCCGACGCCGGCCTCACCGACGAACAGCGGATTGTTCTTCCGCCGTCGGCACAGAATCTGGATGGTGCGCTCGATCTCGTTGCGGCGCCCGATCAGCGGATCGATCCGCCCCTGCCGCGCCAGTTCGTTGAGGTTGGTGGCGAAACTGTCCAGGGGACGGGCGCCTTGTGAATCGCCGGCAGCCTCTTCATCGTGGCCGGAAGGAGACAGATCGCCATCGTCCGCCACTTTGGAAATACCGTGGGAAATATAATTCACCACGTCCAGGCGGCCGATCTCCTGCCGCTTCAGGAAAAACACCGCCTGCGATTCCTGCTCACCGAAAATAGCCACCAGGACATTGGCGCCGGTGACTTCCTTGTTGCCGGAAGACTGCACGTGCAGCACGGCCCGTTGCAATACCCGCTGAAACCCCAGGGTCGGCTGGGTTTCACGGGGATCGTCGAAGGTGAGGATAGGCGTGCTCTCGCGGATAAACAGCTGCAGCTCGCGCTTCAGTCTTTCCATACTGGCGCCGCACGCCCGCAGCACCTCGGCGGCCGAGGGGTTATCGAGCAAGGCGAGTAGCAGATGTTCCACCGTCATGAATTCATGCCGTTTATCCCGTGCTTCTCTGAAGGCGAGATTGATGGAAAACTCCAGGTCCTTGCTCAACATCGTTCGAACCTCATCAGTAGCAGCTAATCAGACTTCTTCCATGGTGCATAACAGGGGATGCTGGTGGCGTTGGGAGAAATCGTTGACCTGGGCAACCTTGGTCTCGGCAATCTCGTAAGTATAGACACCGCACACCCCCTTGCCGCGGGTATGGACGTGCAGCATGACCTGGGTGGCTTTCTCCCGGCTCATGCCGAAGAAATACTCCAGGATCTGCACGACAAATTCCATCGGGGTGTAGTCGTCGTTCAACAAAATGACCTTGTAGAGAGGCGGTGGCTTCAGTTTGGGCCGTGCCTGCTCGACTACAAGACCACGCTCGTTATCCGCAGAATACCTGTGTTCCGCCATCGCAGTAAACCTGGGTAAATGCTGGGTTACTCACCAAGGGTAGCGACGCTGTACGGTGCTATTCCCCGTCGGCAGAGGAACAGCCCTCACGCCTGTCCCGGGTCCAAAGTGCGACCGTTCGGGTTTTACAGCTATAAGTAATCACAGAAGTTCGTTTCAGACAAGTCCCCGGTGGCACCGGCAATCGATTAAGCCGGTGTAGCCTGGATGCAGCGGAGCTTGCGGAGCGCAATCCAGGTTCTTCCGGCTGGCCGAAATGATGATCATGGCCCACGTTTCAGCCATGAAGTTCGTTGGTCTTGGCTGCCATCACGAAATCGTTCTCATGCAGGCCACCGATTTTATGAGTATAGTACACGACGGTGGCATAACCCCAACCAAAGCAGATATCGGGGTGATGGCCCTCGCGCTCGGCGATATCGCCGACCCGATTCACAAAATCCAGCGCCGCACCGAAGCTCTGGAAGGTAAACTGTCGTTCCAGCCGGGCGCCGTCATGGATCAGGCTCCAGCCGGGTGTCTGCGCCAACAGGCGTTCGGCCTCTTCGAAGTCCAGGGGAGGAATGCCGCCTTGACAGGGGATACAGCTTTTTTCAGCTAAATTCATAGCCTACCTCGTTATTGCCGGCAAGATAGCGCCATCATACAACACTCGTTGGGTTGTGATGAGAGCTAAATAGTGTCTGACCGAAAATCCGTAGGTCGGCGTCCCCGAAAGAGGTTTTCGGCCAGACACTATCTATGCGAGAACTGTTAGGGTGAGGGGGTTGTGGTGGCGCCGAAGCTGGCCCATAGAGCGGGTAACAAGTCGGCCAATTCTCCGCTCATCAGGGCGAATTCGGCATCGAACAGTTGTTCGGGCGTATCGGTTTCACCCAGCTGTTCTTTCACCACATCCAGAAAACGCAGCCGCCGCAGGCTCAGGTCTTCTGCCAGCACGAAGGCGAGGCGATCCTTCCAGGTGAGCGCCACCCGGCTTACCTGTTTGCCCGCCTGGATATGGGCCATGATTTCGGCGCTGTCGAGGTCCTGCCCCCTGCAGCGCACGACGCCGCCTTCCTTGGCCGGGTCTTGCAACTCACATTCATCCGCCAGGGTGAAGTCAGCGTCCAGCGTGTTATCCGCCAGCCAGGCAGTCATTACCACGGTCGGCGCGTTAGCCACCCGTGGCGGGGTGAGCGGCAGGCTGCCCAGGGTGGCGCGCAAGGTGTGGGTGAGCCGTTCGACCGCCTTGCGGTTGACGCTGTCGATGAACAGCCAGCCCAGCCGGGTATCGATATAGGCATAGTGCAGCTGACTGCGGCTCAGCGCCCGGGGCAGCAGTTCCTGTAGCACGTCGGTGCGTAACTGGTCCCGCTCCTGCCGGCGCACCCGCCGGTTTTCCCGTTCCCCCAGCGCCGCCACCCGGTCGGCCACGATCTCGTTGATGACCCCCGCCGGCAACAGCTTTTCCTCGGTCTTCAGACAGATCAGCAGACGGCCGCTGGTCGCATGCACCAGATCGGTCGCCCGGCGGCCGAGGGGCGGGGTCCAACCATGACTGCTCATGGTCTGGGTGGTGCAGGGAGAGAACGCCATCCGGGCCAGTTTCTCCGCCAGCATCCCGGCAGTCAGGGGAAAGGGCTCGGCCAAGTGAAACAGAGTAAGGTTTCTAAACCACATGGGGACATCCGGTTGGAAAAACAGGCATTATGCCCACAAGACAGCAAGCGCGCCAAGCGCTCGCCTGATTATTGCTCAGTGGATACCGGGCGCCCAGCGGGTAACTTCCTGCCGCTCGCCCTTGCGTACCAGACTGGCCTTGAGCTGGTCCGCGCTCAAGGGTTTGCTGATCAGATAACCTTGAGCATAATCGATGGCATAATCGTACAGTTTAGCCAGCACCGCCTCGGTTTCTACGAACTCCGCTATCGTTTTTTTGCCGAATTGTGCGGCTACCTGGCTCATCGCCTGCACGATGGTCTGGTCGTCCAGGCTATCGGCCAGTTGCCTGATGAAAGAGCCATCGATTTTGAGATAGTCCACCGGCAGATGTTTCAAATAGTAAAACGACGAGAAACCGATGCCGAAATCGTCCAGAGCGAATCGACACCCCAGTTCCTTGATGGCCAGCATCAGACTATTGGCCACGGCAAAATCCGACACCGCCGCCGTTTCCGTGATTTCGAAGATCACCTTGGAATTATCCACTTGATGTGTCTGTAGTTCCTGTTGCAGGTGAGGTAGCAACTGGGGATCGTTAAAGGCGTAGCCTGACAGGTTGATGGCAAAGGCGACGTTATGGCCATAACGATTGAGTTCGGCCAGAAACCCCACGGCCTTGCTGACCACCAGGCGATCCAGCTCATTGATCATGCCGCCACGCTCGGCGGCATCGACAAAGTGAGCCGGACCGATGATACTGCCGTCCTCGTCGCGCATCCGCAGCAGGACTTCATAGTGGGAGATCCAGCGGCTGCGGATTTCCATAATCGGCTGAAAATATAGCAGGAACCGGTCTTCGGCCAGCGCCTTGGAGACCTTGTTGCGCCAGTACACCCGGCTGCGCATCCGCTCGCGGGTCTCGTCGTCCTTGGAAAACAGATGCCAATGGCCGCGGCCTTCCTCCTTGGCCTGGAAAATGGCCAGATCGGCACTGGCCATGAGGTCACCGACGGTATCGGCGTGCAGGGGAAACAAGACGATGCCGATACTGGCGGAAATGCGCCAGGTCTGATTACCGGCCTTGAAGCTCAGGTTGTGCAGAGCGTGCTCGATGTCGGCGGCGGCCTGTTCCGCCCTCTGGGCGTCGGTATCCCTTACCAGGATGGCAAACTCATCGCCATCCAGGCGCGCCACGACATCGGCGGCTTCGATATTGTTGGAGAGCACCTTGCCCACCGCCTTGAGCAGCGCATCGCCGCTATGATGGCCGCTGGTATCGTTGATATATTTAAAATGATCCAGATCGATAAACAGCAGGGCGCCGGTTTTGTTATGCCGGCGTGCGGCGGTAAGGACCAGCTCCAATTCCTCCTGAAACCGCCGCCGGTTCAACAAACCGGTCAGCGTATCGTGATCGGACAGCCAGGCGAGCCGGGATTCGGCTCCCAACCGCTCGGTGATATCCAAACCTACCGACAACACTGCGGGATCTTCGAGCGCAGGCGCCGTCAGGCGGGAATGAAACCAAGTGATATTGCGGATAGAGCCGTTTTTGCAGGTGAGCAGGGATTCGTGGCGCAAGTGTTTGTGCTTGTTGGAAGCCAGCTCCTCCCTGATCCGTTGGCGGTCCGCCGCGTCTTCGAGGAACAAAGCGGCAAAGAAATCGCGCCCTACCAGTTCCGCCTCCCGGTAACCGGTAACCATCCGGGTATAGGCATTGACCATGATGATATGCCCTTGGCGGTCCTGGGTAACGATCATGACTTGCGCCAGGTCCAGCAGGCTGGCGATGAAATCGCGCTCTCGGGTCAATTCATTCATCCGCCGCGCCAGCGCTTGGGTGCGTTCGACCACCTGCTGTTCCAACTCCTCCAGGCGACCGGCCAACGTTACCGTGGTCGTGTTCAGAATATCCGTTTCATCGTCCAGAAGATGGCGGCGGGACTGGTCGGCGATAGCGGCCCGGACCTGCTCGAATTGCCGCTGGGCCAGCAGCGGCAGATTGGCTGCGGTCTGGCGCAGCCTGGACATGGGCATCCACAAGATGAGCAGCAACAACAACTCCGCTAACAGCCATCCCGTCACGCCGCCGATGACGATCTCTTGGGTTGCTTGCCTGATCTCCTGCAGCGTAGCGGTGATATCCGCGATAACGACCAGATGAGCAGGATAGCTGCCGACCAGTTTGGGTAAAGGCAACAGCATCACTTCATAGCTACGCCCGTTCATGCCAGTGCGTACGCCGGCGGCGACGATACCAGGCGGATGTCGTGCCGCCAGGCCTTGCAGCACCGGAAAATTCCGCTCGGCATTGGTCAGGGCGATCACCTGGGCCTGCCAGGGCGACAGCCAGCGCCCCGGCTCGCCAGCGGGATGATCGATAGCGCCGACGAGCAGTCCAATATCGTTGTCGGAAAGCTGGCGAAAGCTAAGCACCACATCCGCCAATGAATTGCCTATCAGCAAAGCGCCGACGCTGCGGCCCTCCGCCAGAATGGGGATCACCGCATATTCGATACAATCGGCCGGGTCGCAATTGAGCGCGGTGACCGGCAATTCGGTGTGATTGACCTGTCTGACCCATTCCAAAATCTGGGGATTGGAGCCCTGATTCCAGGCCATGTCGTCCCAACTGGCCAGCAATGTTCCTGTGGTGGTATAAAAAGCAACCACGTTGATGCCCAGAACCAGTTGCAACACGGGCCATTGCGGCTCGAAGGCCGCCTGGATATCGGCCCGATTGCCGTTCGCCAGACCCTGTTGCAGCTTCGGCAGGGATGGCATCATACTCCCCAGTTCCCGCAGACGGTTCAAGGATTGCTTGATCAGTGCTTGAATATCTCTCTCATAGCGGGCATGAGTCGCCTGGCGGTAGTGGTCGAACTGGGCGTTCAAGTTGATGTAACCCCGCAGGGAAATAGCCAGGGTGACCGCTATAAGTACCAGACTGGTAAACAACAGCGCCTTCCATTTGAGGCTGAAGAAGCGGCGCTGCTGGGGCAATAATGGAAGTTTAGCCATGCTTTTTACTATTTCCTGGTCCTGGCTTAATCTGGAAGCTTTGGCATCGTTGAGGTTGGGAACCCTGGTGAGTATCGCCTGTCTTTCGTGGAGGATTTATCTATCCAGTGTCTGGCCGAAAATCTCTGTTCTGTATTGTTGTAGGGTTTGTGAAGTTTTCGGTCAGACACTATCTACCTATCTGAATTTAAAGAAAACAGGAATCCTCCTTAAAAATGAGCAAGCTGCGGGTGATCGTCGGTATGTCCGGAGGCGTGGATTCGACTGTCGCCGCCCTGTTGCTGCTGGAGCAGGGCTATGAGGTCCACGGTGTCTTCATGAAAAACTGGGACGACTCCTTCGAACCCGGTTATTGCGCCGCCGGCGAGGATCTGGCGGACGCCCGCGAGGTGTGTGAGGCGCTGGGTATTTCTCTGCACCCCGTCAGCTTCACCCAGACCTATTGGGAGCGGGTGTTTACGCATTTCCTGGACGAGTACCGCCGCGGGCGCACGCCCAACCCCGATATTTTGTGCAACCAGGAAATCAAGTTCAACGTATTTTTGGACTATGCCCGTACCCTGGGAGCCGATTATATCGCCACGGGCCATTATGCGCGCCGCCTGGAACACGGTGGCAGGCAGCACCTGCTCAAGGGAGCTGACCCGGCCAAGGATCAGAGTTACTTTTTATATACCCTCGATCAGGCGCAACTCGGCGCAACTCTGTTTCCAATCGGTGATCTGCACAAGCAGCAGGTACGTGAGTTGGCGGCGGTGGCCGGCTTGAGCACTCATGCCAAGAAAGACAGCACCGGTATCTGTTTTATCGGCGAGCGGCCGTTTCGGGAATTTCTCGGCCGTTATCTGCCGGCTCAGCCGGGTGAGATCCATACCGTCGACGGCGACCGGCTCGGCGCCCACCAGGGGCTGATGTTTTATACCTTGGGCCAGCGCCAAGGGCTGGGTATCGGTGGCAAAGCGGGCAACTCCGGCGAGCCCTGGTATGTCGTGGACAAGGATCTGGCCCATAATGTCCTGATCGTAGCTCAGGGTAACCACCATCCGCTGCTGTTTCATCGGCGCTTGCGGGCTTCGCAATTGCGCTGGGTGAGCGGTGAGCCGCCGCCGCTACCCTATTCGTGTCATGCCAAGACCCGTTACCGCCAGCCCGATCAGCGCTGTACGCTCGAACAGCTGGATGCAACCGGCTGTCAGGTCTGCTTTGCCGCGCCGCAGCGGGCGCTGACTCCCGGCCAGTCGGTGGTGTTCTATACTGCCGCCGAGTGCCTGGGAGGTGGTATCATCGATGCCGCCTTCGATTGAACCGCATGCGAATAAGGTATTTACCCTATGTCCCGAACCGATCATGACCGGGTTATTGCGCTGGCTGCTTTGCTGCAGGCGAGCGGCCTGGTGCATTCTATTGCGCATACCGGGCAGGCAGACCCGGACGCTTTCGCCACCTGTCTTGCCAGCCTGCTTAAAATCGATGCGGCAAGCAGTGAGGCCGTTTACGGCGACATAACCCATTTGCGGTTGGGATTAGGCCTGCTCTGCGAACACCTGCAGCGTCCGCAGGATATGGAGCTCACCCGTTATGTCATCAATCTGTTAGTGCTGGAACGCAAACTCGCCAAGCGACCGGAGCTGCTGCAGCAAATCCGTGCCGGCATCGAGAGCAGCCTGGCCAGGCTGGACTATTTTCCCTGCACCGATGAGGCCGTGGTTACCGACTTTGCCGAGCTGTATGCCGCCACGGTCAGCACCTTGACGCCCCGTATTCTGGTGAACGGCGAGCCGCTGTATCTGACTGACCCGACCAATCAAAATCGTATCCGCGCCTTGTTGCTGGCCGGTATCCGGGCGGCGGTGCTGTGGCGGCAGAAAGGAGGCGGCCGGCTGACCCTGCTGTTCAGGCGCAGTGCCCTGCTGGCGGAAGGCCGACGCTTACTGGCCATGCTACCGTAAGAAAGACCGTCCTGTAGGAGCGAGCTTGCTCGCGAATCCCCCAGCGAGCGGCGAAGTCTCCACCTTGGGCAATATCCGAACGAATCGCGAGCAAGCTCGCTTCTACAGGTGTAACCGGGTGCCGCTAAACGGTTATGAAGAACGTAAGCGGTTCTTTTTGGAGTGATCTGAACGCTCGTACTCGCAGTAACGTAGCCCGGATGGAGCGTAGCGGAATCCGGGATAGAGCCCGCGCGAGATACAGGCCGAGCCCGGTAGGCCCACCTTAACCGACTGTCTACCCATCCTACGTGGGTTAAAGAGCAGTGGTGGATGGAGTGGCGGGGTATTTGCCAGAGTGCTGGCACAGTCCGTGCCAGGTGTTTAAGTGCAATAACACTGGAGGGATAACGATGAATGAAAACGAATTGCTGGCAAGAATTACCATTAATCCCAAGATATTCGGCGGCAAACCGATTATCCGAGGCCGTCGCCTGGCCGTGGAACATGTGCTGGGTATGTTGGCTGTGGGTGATTCAGTGGAAACCCTATTAGAAGGATATCCATGGCTGGAAAGAGAGGATATCCAAGCTTGCCTGCTCTATGCCCATAAATTGGTCAGCCACGAGCGGGTCGAACCTTTGATAGTGGATTTTGCTGCATGACAAGTTCATCCAGGCAGGAAAGCTTTAAGCTTTTGCTCGATACCTGTGTCTGGGGTGGCGCCTGCCAGGAACTGGAAACAGCAGGTTATGATGTGATTTGGAGCGGCGATTGGGATACAGATCCGGGTGATGAAGAAATTCTCGCTCAAGCCCACGCAGAAGGTCGGATTATCGTGACGCTCGACAAGGACTTCGGTGAATTGGTCATCGTGAGAGGCAAACCACACCACGGTATTGTGCGTTTGGTTGGAATTCCTGCTCGCCAGCAGGCCAAGCACTGCCTTTTTGTTTTCAAACACTACAGCAAAGAACTTGAGCAAGGAGCTATTTTGACAGTGCAAAGGGAGCGGGTAAGAATTCGACTCCCTGAGACAGCTAGCGGGTAGCAGGTAGGATCCGTGTCGGGTTACGACGCGCCTGCAACCTTCCTGCTATTTGCCGGTTCTGTAGCGGGCGCGTCTAATCCGACCTACGAGAGTTTTCACGGTAACCCAACCTCTCCTACAGGGAACAGGGACTCATCCCCTGAAGCACGAGGTTGCAAAGTCATCCCCCAAGAGCGAGGTTTATCCATGCTACCGACAGCCCACGACAATTTTTATAAAGAACTTCAGGCTTTCATTCCCGCAGGGCGCTTGATTCACGATCCCCTACGCACGCTGGCTTATGGCACTGACGCCAGTCTGTATCGACTGATTCCCAAGCTGGTGGTGCAGGTCGAAAGCGAAGAGGAGATCAGGCGGATTCTGCCGCTGGC
>Ga0209253_10006245_pt1 | contig 10327 bp, 9 predicted proteins | sample FrelakmetBRP12BR_FD_187145 | JGI IMG/M metagenome (GOLD analysis project Ga0209253, IMG submission 187145) | Freshwater lake sediment microbial communities from the University of Notre Dame, USA, for methane emissions studies - BRP12 BR (SPAdes)... | ecosystem: Environmental > Aquatic >... | reverse complement strand
AACAGCCGGATAAGCCCCCTGACATCACGTCCTGTTTTCATTTTTACAATACTATTGCGGGAGGAAAATACATTCTTAAGCTTATTGAAAAATGATATTCTGGACAGAAGAGAGAAGAGAAGAGTGGTTCGGCTCACGCCGTCGGGAGCACGAACGGTTGGAGGTGTCATCTTTTGTTACTATTGCGGGAACGGGGATAAAAAGATCGCGGGCACGATAATGTAATCGCTGTCCCCGAATGCTGGTTGTGCCTTATAATTGAATCCGGCTTCCGACTACGGAAAAGTATATATCCCCCCCAGTGGATCAGACACATTGAAATTTACCAGATGCTGGCACTATGGCACACGATATCAACAATAAAATCGACATGTTGAAGGGTTTGGCAATATATAGGTGCCGGGAGCGGATAGAGCAGGCGAAATGTAAGGCAAAGGAATTGATTAATGGAGAGAATCCTAAAAAACAGAAAGAGTATCCCCCCAATCACACTCAGGCGTATGGTGTGACCTCTGTTTTAAAAAAACGGCATGGATTGTAATTTTTGTAGAATATACAGCAGAACTCACCGCTATTGCAGAATATACTATGACAGGGAGTGGAAACACAGATTTCAAACCGGATATAAAAATGAAAGGAACAAAGACTATCCCGATCATGTTCACCCTTCATGCTATTCATTGAGGTTCCGTCTCATCAGGTTCCCTTTTCACATGTTAAAACTTGGAGATTTTTGTAATGAAAAAATCTTTTAAAAAATGTCAAAAAAGGTATGTAATACCCGTGAGACTGGTCATTTCACGGGATTTTTGGCGTCTGGTCTGTCCGCCGTCTGCTTTTATGCAGCTTTTTTCTTACGATCGATAATCTTTTTGACCTTTTTTAACCTGAAGAGATCTTCCCGCTCCCTCTCATCGATGGTGTTTTCGATATATTTTGCCTGTTTTCTTAAGTCCGGGATCAGAACCTGCTCCAGCGCGTTCACCCTCCTCCTCGTCATCTGGATCTCCCCTCCTAACCTTTTGAGGGAGGTCTCTGTTTCCGCAAGCCCGATGATCAGATCCAGTTCCATCTCGAACTTCTCGGCTGCTTCATCGATCCTCCCGCTTGTCGATATAATACTATATCCCCGCTCAAGAACGCCCTTTGAGACCCTCATTTTCTCAAGCACCGGAACAGGAACCCCCATGATATTTTTCCCCTTGATATCGATAAACAGACCCTTCCGGGTTGCAAAGGAAGCAGACTTGAGGGTTACGGAATCGTCAACGGCAAGGGCAGTCAGGAGCGAGCGCTGTGCTGCGCTCGCAACGATATCCAGCTCTTCCCGCGATTTGGAGACCGACTCCATGATATGGAAGAACTCCTGGATGAGTGCATCCATCTTCTCACGGAGGAGATCCCTCCCCTGTTCGGCGAGCTTGATCTGCGCATTTTTCTTGATCAGCTCCATCCTCGTGGGATTTACCTGTTCCATGGCTCATCCCTTTCTGTACGCCGGGTGATACTTCCTGATGTAGTCGAGTTTTATCCGTTTCAGTTCTTCTTCCGGGAGCATGGCCATGAGGTCCCACCCAATCTCAAGCGTCCTTTCAAGGCTCCGGTTTTCGTCCCCCTGCGTGATGAATTTCTTCTCAAACTCGTCCGCAAACTTCAGGTATTTCTTGTCCAGTTCAGTCAACGCCTCTTCACCCACGATCGCAACCAGCCTCCGCAGGTCTCTCCCATAGGCGTATGAAGCATAGAGCTGGTCAGCCACGTTCCTGTGGTCCTCCCGCGTTTTTCCAGGACCGATACCAAGGTTCATGAGCCGTGAGAGGCAGGGAAGCACATCGATGGGCGGGTTCGCCCCCCTCCTGTACAGGTCCCGTGAGAGCACGATCTGGCCCTCGGTAATATAGCCGGTGAGATCCGGCACCGGGTGAGTGATGTCGTCATCGGGCATGGTCAGGATGGGGATCTGGGTAATGGATCCCGTCTTTCCCTTGATCCGCCCTGCGCGTTCGTAGAGGGATGCAAGGTCCGTATACATATAGCCGGGATACCCCCTCCTACCCGGGACTTCCTCCCGTGCAGTGGAGATCTCCCGCAGTGCTTCACAGTAATTGATCATGTCGGTGAGGATTACAAGGACGTGGAGGTTGTGGGTAAACGCAAGGTATTCTGCGACAGTAAGAGCGCACCTCGGGGTTGCGAGCCTCTCGATCGTCGGGTCATCGGCAAGGTTCATGAAAAAGACAACGCGTTCAAGGGCACCGGTCCTTTCAAAATCATTCATGAAGAACGATGCCTCTTTGTACGTAATCCCCATGGCAACAAAGACCACCGCAAAGTTTTCACCTTCCCCGAGTACCTTTGCCTGTCGTGCGATCTGGGCGGCAAGCTTGTTTGCGGGCAGACCGGCACCGGAGAATATCGGGAGCTTCTGGCCCCTGACAAGAGTATTTAATGCGTCGATGGTTGACATGCCTGTCTGGATGAAGTCTGCGGGTTTGTCCCTCGCGTACGGGTTGATCGGCATCCCGTTGATATCCAGGCTTGCTTCCTGGATAACATCGGGGCCTCCATCGCGGGGCTTCCCCACCCCGTTCAGGACCCTCCCGAGCATGTCGATAGACACATCTACCGTTGGAGGTTTCCCGGTAAAACGCACCCGCGTCTCCTTGTCATCGATCCCGCTGGTGCCCTCAAATACCTGAACGACGGCAAGATCCCGCGAGATATCCAGTACCTGCCCGGTCCTCTCCTCCCCGCTGGGAAGAGTGATCCGGGCGATCTCCCCGAACGAGACTCCCTTGACAGACTGGACGAAGATTAAAGGCCCGGAGACATAGTTGACTGTCCTGCACTCCTTTGTCGCAAGGCTGACCGGGTTCATCTCTCCACCTCCAGGGCTGAAATATTTTTATCGATCTCACCGATGAAGCTCCTGATTCTCTCCACATCTTCCAGTTCTTTCATCCTTCCAACCTCCGCCTTCAACGGAAGTTTCAGGATTTTGTTCAGGGCAACGCCCCTGATCATCGCTTCGCTGGCCCGGTCATAGAAGGCCAGTATGACCTTGAGCATCAGGTATTGCTTCTCGAGAGGGCAGAAGGAGTCAATCTCGTGATAGGCACTCTGCTGGAGGAAATCCTCCCTGATCATCCGTGTAATCTCCAGAATCACCTTCTCGCTCTCGGGCAGGGCGTCGGGACCGACCAGCTGCACGATCTCCTGCAGTTCAACCTCTTTCTGGAGAAGATACATCGTCCTGTCCCGCATCTCCTTCCAGTCAACAAACCCGCTCTCCACAAACCAGTCCTGGATGCTGTCCAGATAGAGCGAGTAACTCTTTATCCAGTTCACTGACGGGAAATGCCGCCTGTACGCAAGGCTCGTGTCCAGCGCCCAGAAGGTTCCCGTTATCCTGAGCGTGTTCTGGGTGATGGGTTCCGAGAAATCGCCTCCGGGTGGCGACACCGCACCGACAACCGTGATGGACCCAAAACGGTCGTCAGACCCGAGGCAGGCCACTCGTCCGGCACGCTCATAGAACGCCGCCAGTCTCGTTGCAAGGTAGGCGGGATACCCCTCTTCACCCGGCATCTCCTCCAGCCGGCCCGAGACTTCCCGCAATGCCTCCCCCCACCGTGACGTGGAGTCTGCCATCAGGGCGACATCGTATCCCATGTCCCGGTAATACTCAGCCATCGTGATTCCCGTATAAATCGAGGCCTCCCGTGCCGCCACAGGCATGTTTGAGGTGTTCGCGATAAGAATCGTCCTCTGGATCAGGGGCATCTTTGTCCGGGGGTCCACCAGTTCCGGAAATTCGGTCAGGACATCGGTCATCTCATTCCCCCGCTCCCCGCACCCGATATACACAACAATCTGGGTATCTGACCATTTTGCAAGGGTCTGTTCCGCCACCGTTTTTCCCGTGCCAAAACCGCCGGGGATCATGGCAGTCCCGCCCTTTGCTACCGGGAACATGGTATCAAAGATTCTCTGCCCGGTGACAAGGAGCAACCGCGGGTCCTGCTTTTTTTTGTAGGGTCTCCCCCGTCTCACCGGCCATTTCTGCATCATCGTTATAGGTGTGTTGTCCTCAAGGATGCAGACGGGTTCCTCAACGGTGAACGCACCGCTGCGGATCTCCCTGATGGTTCCTGAAATAAGAGGAGGAACCATGATCCTGTGCTCGATATGGTACTCCTTAACCGTCCCTATGATATTGCCGCCGGATATCCGGTCCCCCTTTTTGACGGTTGGAGTGAACTCCCACTTCTTTTCCTTATCAATACCCGGGACAGATATGCCCCTTGATATGAAACTCCCGCTCTTTTTCATCAGTATCGGCAGGGGCCTCTGTATTCCGTCATAAATCGAGGAAAGGAGCCCGGGACCGAGCTCGACGGAGAGCGGCGTTTCCGTGTTTATGACCTTCTCGCCAATCTTCAGCCCTGAGGTGTCTTCATACACCTGGATAACTGCAGTATCCCCGTCAAGGCGGATAATCTCCCCGTTGAGTTCTTCTGAACCCACCTTCACCACATCATACATCTTCGAGCCCCTCATCTGATGTGAAATGACCACAGGACCCGAAATTCTCGATATAACCCCTGCAACCATAATCCCTATCTCCTCAACACTATGTTATACCCGATTGCCCTCTGCAGCAGCCGCTCGATATAACTTGTTCTGTCAAGACCCTTAATCCTGGATGGAATCGGGATGATAATCGGCCGGTACGTCTTCGCGATCCTCTCCAGCATCTTCTCATCCAGCGCGGCCATGAAATCTTCACTTACCGCAATAATCCCCGTATCGTCCTTATAGATCAGGGTAGGTATGATCTTTTTTGCCTCATCAAGTCCCGATGCTTCAAGAACTTCCACGCCTGCAAGCCTGAACCCTGGTGCAGAATCCGGATCGGTGACAACGACAAATTTATACATAGAACAGTTCCTCCCGGAGCTCTTTTTCCGGGATGTCGGCAGTCTTGCACCTCGCTATGATCCTGATATTGGTGATCTCATTGTATTTTGCCCAGATGTAACCGACTGCAATTGCAATACTCAGGGGATCACCGAGGAACCGGTGTATCCCCCGTTTTATCAGATATTTTTCAAGCTCTTTCTCAAACACCGATATCTTTTCTGCCTTGAACACATCTGCAGGAAGGTCTGAGAGGAAATTGTATGGCGTGGCGTCAAGCACCTTGATCGCTCCCTCAAGTGTCCCGGTCCGGATCATGACAAGGAGTCTTTCAATATCAAGGCTTGCACCACCATCGAGCAGGAATGTTTTTGCATCTTCAATGTCGATTTTATCCCGTATTATCCTCATGACATTTTTGATATTGGTCACATCAATCTCCGTCGTTATCATATCCCAAATGATACTGTCATCATAGGATTCTTTGACCTGCGTTTCTTCTCCCAGTGTTTCCAGGGCATTTTCATAGTAAAATCTGTCAATTGCATACTCGAGAACGGAGAGATCCCTTTTTTCGGTATACTCTTTAAAATTCCGGGTCAGTGGTTGTGCAAATTCAATTCCCCACGTTGCAAGGAGGTCAATCACCTCCCTGACATCGGGTTGCTTGATCAGCTCGATTAACGTGATGTCGTCCAGCTCACCTGCCGGAACAAGGCACTCTATTATCTCCTCCGTTGTCACGTGGATGTTCTTTCCCCGCAGGATCGTCTTGATGTTCTGGACATCCCAGCGGTTCAGAAGAATTTTTATATATTTTTCGGCTGTGTCCCCCTGCATGAAACTTAACACTTTCCTGAATGCACGGGTAAAATCCTTCCGCAACGCAACTTCGACGCACCGTATCCCGGAATACTGGACACTTGCTTTTTCAATCTCTTCTTTATAAGCAGTATTTCCCAGCTCAGCAATGACTGCCTCAACGTCGGGTTTGATGATCAGGGATTCAAATACAGGCATACCGAGCAGACGGCTCTTCATGCCTCGTATCCGTGCATTTACGTAGTCATACTCCACCCTGACCACCATAGAGTAATGCAAAAATCTCTGATTTCAGGAACTCCTTTGCCTTCTCAAATCTCGACTCAATTGTGTTGAATATGATGAATTTGGTATCTTTTGTACTCGCATTCAGTCCGCCTGCAGTGGTTAAATCGGAGATTATCTCGCAATTCAGGTTAAGTTCCTGGAGCAGTTTTTTGCAGAGGTTCTCATCCCGTTTATCGATATGCAGCTGTATCTCTTCTCCTTCCAGCTCCAAAACAGCCTCTTTTAACATTTTTCTGAAACTTTTTTCGTACTGTGCATTCTGCCGTGCCGATGAAAGAATTTTTTTGGCTTCAGACCAGACCTTCTGATTCGCTTCATCCTTCGCGCGGATCAGCTGCATTCTGGTTTCTTCTTTGACCTTTGCAATTGATTTGTTGCGTTCAGCTTCGAACGCTGTCTTGGCTGCATCCAGATGCTTCTTTCTGATTGGTTCTTCCTTTTCCTCTGCCTCCTTTCGCAGCTCCGCCGACTGCCTGTATGCTTTTGCCCTCAGTTCCAGTATCCTTTCTTCTGCACTCACCTCCACCGATTTTATCAGCTGCTCATATGGCATCGTTTCACCAGATTCTGTTACTGAATTCTGTTTTTGATTTCATCAAACCCGATCTCCCTGATTACATAATGGCATTTTCACCTTTGGAGAACAACTGCCCCGGTATCCCATGAATACAGAAAATTCTTCGATTGTGATCTGATACTGCTTCACACGAGCATGATCATGAGCATTGCCGCAACCACGAAACCCAATATAACCATAGTCTCGGGAATTGCAACAAGCACTACCATGAGACCAAATGTCTCGGGCCTCTCCGCAATCGTTCCCGCTCCGGCAGACCCGATTTTTGACTGTGCATACCCTGTCCCCAGTGCCCCAAGTCCAAACGCAATTCCAGCTCCAATAGGAATTCCCCAATCAACCATTGTTTACCAACATCCTTCATTTATAACCGTTAATACAATTATTCGTCTATTAAATTTTTCTAAATCTTTGTACCGGATTATAATCGGTAATTTTGTCCTTCTTTCAATTCATCTGTTTTTCACCCGTCCTTGCCTTTCCTGAAGGGTTTGTACATCTTCCCTCCGCCTTCAAAGAATTTTGAATTGAACTCCACCATATGCAACCTGAAAGAATGTAAAAACGGGCTGAACATTGCAAGGACAATATTGAGTATATGAAGCGACGCAGCAATACAGAATCCCACCAGCGTCACTTCCATCGAGCCGCCAAGTTTGTTCGCTACCAGCGCCAGAACGACCGACGCCATGCCGATTGCCATGATACGGGCGTAGGACAGGATGTTTCCCACCGTGCTCATGATCTCGAATACCCCGAAAAATCCCCCGCCATAGATGATGAGGGGGAGTGCAATGAGAATCATCAAAATTGCCGGCTGAACAAGGACTTCCGGTATCATCTTCGCCGTAGCAGTGATGGCAATGAGCAGGCCGGAGATTGCAATGATCATCCCTGCTTTTTCAACTGCATGTTTCTTGCTCTTCTTTGCCAGGGCATTGATGATTCCCAGGGAAAGACCGAGGAATACATGGAATACTCCTACGGCGATGGCAAGGATCAGGAGGGGCACCAATGCTTCGACCCTGTTCCATGTGACCCCAAGAAAGTGCATCGGATGAATCCAGCCCATTGTTTCTCCGAATTCTCCGAAGAATTCACCAAAGAGCACTCCGAAGAACATACTCGGGATGGATGAGATGATCAAAATGTTCATCAGGTGCTGGAGCCAGAGCTCGGTTTTATACTTTTTTTTCATGATCACGGCAAACACAAGGATGATTGCACCGTACGCGATGTCCCCGACCATGAGACCAAAAAAGATCGGAAAGAAGATTGCGAGCAGCGGGCTCGGGTCCACCTCCCGGTACTTGGGCGGACTGACGAGCTGCATGAGAAATTCAAAGGGTTTTACAATCGCAGGATTATCGTAGAAGGTGGGCGCTTCATCCATGTTATCCGGACTGGTCTCGAGCTCATTGACAATCACCCTGTTCCCGAACGTCTCTTTCAGTGCTTCTTTAGTGCGTTGCAGGTATTTTTTGGGGATCCAGCCCAGGATTACAAAGGTATATTCCGTCTGACCGAATTTGCCGAAGACGCCCGCTTCTTCGTTCCTGTCATCAAGCACTTTTTTCAGTACCGCGAGTTCCTGGTACCATTCCGTGGATAGTTTTACCAGCTTTTCGTCAATTACCGCCATCTCATCGATTGATTTCGTCCTGTTAACAGAAATCATCTGAAGGATTTCGCTGAACGACTTGCCAAGGAACTCGGATGGCAACCTGATCTCATTGACATTCTGGGAGAATATGAGCGAGTGAACCGTCTCGGCATATCGTTTATTGAAGACGATGACCGCAGCAATAGTTGTCTCATCCACATCCGCAGAAATTATTTCAAACTGGTTTTTTGTTATATCTGCCAGCGCATTTTTAATAATGTCCAGAACATCCCTGAACTCATGCTGGATGAGAATCACGGTGACTTCAAAACCTTCCAAAATTGGTAACTGGCTCTCCAGGGGCTGGATTTTTCTTATAATTTTTTCATACCTGTCCATCGCGCCCAGGGTAAATTCCAGATCGCTCTTGCCGGTGGCGAGATCCTTTGTTGTCGACTCGAGCGCCTCGATTACGTGATTTGCTCTCGCAATCAGGTCATGGTGGCTGAGTTGCTGCAATTCCTCATAGATCTCTTCCTGCTTCTGCGCATCATCTTTGATTTTAGGGAGTGCAAGGAAAATTCCCCCCATTTTTACTAAAATATTTGCGATTTCCCCCCCCCTGTCCATGACCATCTTCCGTAACAGCGTATCCCCGGGACGGATTGTCTTGGATATGTCCTCAAGGTGGACAGTCCCGCTGTGGTACAGGAGATCAACTACGCTTTGAAGATCATTTTTTGGTCCAATCACCTGGACTTTTTTCATTCTCTGAAGCATATCACCCTACTCCAGAAGGATAACTTTTACGATCTTCTCAGTTGCGGATAGTACATTATTTTCCCCGTTTGCCCGGATTGACATCGCCTGCTGGCTGCCCTGATTTTTAAGCTGCTCAATTTCTTCCTGAAGTGTCTTCATCTCTTTTTTGTAATATTCCCCGGCAGCCGTTTTTCCCTCTCTTTCTGACTTTTCAATCAATTCTGAGGCTTCTTTTCTCGCAATACGGATGATATCTTCAGCTTCCCTCCGTGTCTCATCAACTTTGATGCTCAGGAGCAGCTCCTTATCCCGGATTTGCTGCAGTACCGATTTTTCTGCTACCATTCACAACCCCCCGGTTATAACCCCCGCATTTTTTTCGAATGTGATGTCAGACCATGATTATGACGGGAATTTTCCATTGCAATACTTTTTTCCTTTGGATTCTGTCGTGCTTCGATGACCCGCTCTCTGCAACGGTCAATTGCGCCTTTTTTCAGTTTGCCAATCAGCTCGGGCATGTTGGTTGTCATAGACGGAAATCAAATATGGTCGATGTCAATTCTCCTGTTCTAAACGATAAATGTATCTATAATCACATTCTGCTTTGCCAGGGTGGGATTCACCGGATGATTTTATTGGATTTTTTTTAAAGGGCTGTACTAGATTAGAGTTTTATATATCCCCCCACAGCCTCAACGTTTCGAGTTGTTGCTTTGGTGTTCCGTAATTAAACCTGAACTCACACTTCGACGAGCCACCGAGTGTAGCTCAGCCGCCCCAGCCGTTGACAATCCGCCGAATATCCCAGCTGCCTCACATCACCGCGCCATCAGCGCGAACACACCCCATCCAAGGTATTCACGCGTGTACGCGGCGTAGCGTTTTGGTTCCAAAGTCAGTTTGGCTCTAACATCTTTCGCGAAGTCGTCGTCGGGATTCGCTTCGAGCCATCGGCGCATGGTGAGCCACTTGGCCGCTTCGTACCTATCCCAGCCTTCTTGGTCAGCCAGAACCATTTCCACAACGTCGTAGTCGAGGTCGCCGAAAGACGCGAGAAGTTCTGGAAGCATGAGAAAGTCGGAGATAGAATTGGCAAAGCATCCCTTGGCAACGTCTTCCGTCGGTGGTAACCGCAGCCAGTAGGGTTCGCCGATGAGGATGATTCCTTCGGAGCGGAGACTCTTCGCCAGAAGCTCGATGGTGCCGACGACTCCACCACCGATCCACGTGGCACCGAGACAGGCTGCCACACCGACCTTTTCGTCGGCGACGTAGCCGACAGCGTCGCCGTGGATGAACTCGACTCGATCGGCGACTCCGAGTTCTTCAGCGCGGAGTTTCGCTTGCTCGGT
>Ga0209253_10006244_pt1 | contig 10327 bp, 12 predicted proteins | sample FrelakmetBRP12BR_FD_187145 | JGI IMG/M metagenome (GOLD analysis project Ga0209253, IMG submission 187145) | Freshwater lake sediment microbial communities from the University of Notre Dame, USA, for methane emissions studies - BRP12 BR (SPAdes)... | ecosystem: Environmental > Aquatic >... | reverse complement strand
AGTGAAATGGACAGCTGGATGGCTGCCGCAGACCTTCTGGTGGGAAAGCCCGGAGGATTGACGAGTTCTGAGGCGTTGGCACGTGGACTCGTATTGGTTATTGTGAATCCCATTCCTGGTCAAGAGGAGCGAAACAGTGACCATTTTCTGGAGGAAGGGGTGGGAATTCGATGTAACAACCTTCCAGCCTTGGCCTATAAGATCGATACTCTGCTGGCCGATCAAGGACGGTTTTCAAGAATGCAGCAGGCTGTAAAGCGAATGGCAAGACCTGATGCGGCGTCCGAAGTCGTTTCCATAGTACTCAAGGCGAAGGGGTAGACGAATCTTCCCTACCCACTTCAAATTGAATTTGGTATAATCTGTGTAGAAGCATTCCTATTTCCATATCCTTTGGTCAGGCTTTGATGCTGCTTTTTGATGAAAAAAAGGGGGCTCATGATGGACAAACTGTGGAGTCTGGTTTCTTTGGCCGTTCTCGCTCCGTTTTTCTTATTTCTTCCTGGAATGATTAATGCTGAAGAGAAGTTGACGATCGGATTGGTGGAGGACGTCATTCTCTTGCCCTGGGGCGTGAAACTTCCCGCCCGAATCGATACAGGGGCGGCTTCGTCTTCTCTCGATGCCCGGGAACTTAAGGTGGAGGACAACGTCGCTGATTTCAAACTACCGGATCCGTATGGCGGTCTGAGGTTGCGGCTCCCGGTGGTTGGGTGGAAGACCATACGAACCTCTGAAAGTCGAGAAAGAAGACCCGTCGTAGAGATGGAAATCTGTCTTGGCCCCAAACCCTTTCGCATCAAAGCGAATCTCAATGACCGTTCGATGGTCAAATACCCGCTGATTATAGGACGCAGCGCCCTTAAGAAACACTTTGTGGTTGACTGCATGCATTCGAATTGCCTTCCACCAAGCTGTCCGGAGGTTCCCTCACCATGAAGCGCCCTGCAGTCCTACTGGCGGTGGCGCTCCTGATTCTCTCATTCGCTCTCATCAGCTACCGTATCCTCTGGCTCAAATACCCCATCTTGCCTGCAGCCCCCGCAAAGGTATGGCAGCTCTCCATGGATGCCTCCGTGAAGGGTAGCGAAAAGGAAACGACTGTGATGATCGGACTCCCTTCTACGCAGAAAGGGCAACTGGTGGTTGACGTACACATCCACCCTGGAACACTCAGTTTCAATCTCCTTCGTGAGGGACCAAACCAGATTGGCGTCTGGTCAGGGCCTATCAGCCCGAGGGGTGAAGTCATTAGATACAGTTCAACCATCCAGGTTCAACCGCAACGTCTCCACAAAATCAAACCGCCAAACCTTGGGCCTTATCCAAAGCATACCGGGGAGACGGAACAGAAACTGGCAACGCGTTTGGTGGCAACATGGAATCCCCTCCCGCCGACGGACCGACTTCGAAGAATCGCAGCGGCAGTGAATGGATTTTGGGGAACGCCACTCCCGAATGCTCAAGAACTCCAGGCCTGGTCAGCTTTTCAGAATAAATATGGCCGGGTGACAGCCTCTCTTGTCTTATTGCGAGCGGCCGGGCTAACCGCTCAAGTGGTCGAGGGCTTGCAGCTCGCTGAGAGCGTAACAAACACAACCGTGACTTGGATTGAGGTATGGACGGGGCAAGACTGGGACACCCTCCAGCCGGAGAAAGGAGAAATTTATCAAAAGCCTGCTCCACTGCTTCCATTAACCACCGGGGGATACCCTGCCGCCCGCATACTTCATGGAGAACTTTCAGAGGTCCGATGGACATTGAACCGTCAGATCATTAATCAATGGCGCATGCAGTTTGAGCGCATGATGAGCTCAAATCGATGGCTCGACCGCTGGTCGCTGTTTCGCCTGCCAGAAGAGTTTCAGACAACTTTCCGCATTCTCATGTTGGTTCCCATTGGCGCCCTGATGATTTGCCTCTTGCGTAATATCGTTGGCTTTCCAACATTCGGGATTTTTCTGCCCGTTCTCATGGCCCTCGCTTTTCGAAATACAGGCCTGGCCTATGGGCTTGGGATCTTTTGGGGGGTTGTCCTGATCGGATATGTGGTCCGTCGCTGGATAGATAAGCTTCGTCTCCTCCTTGTCCCACGGCTGTCAGTGATCCTGACGCTTGTCATCGCCTGTATTACCGTCTTTGCCCTGCTCGGAAACAAGCTCGACCTGCGGGAATTCATGGCGGTTGGATTACTCCCTTTCGTGATTCTTACGATGACGATCGAGCGTTTCTTTGTCATCACAGAGGAGGCAGGCATTCGAGAAGGACTTTGGACTGCAGCGGGGAGTGCTGGAGTGGCAGTGATTACCTACAAGATTCTACAATTAGAACCCCTCCAGCTCACCTTCTTCGTCTATCCAGAACTTCTGTTTGCTGTCGCTTCGGCTCAAGTGCTTCTGGGCCGCTATACCGGGTATCGACTTTTGGAGCTCTTCCGTTTCCGGAGGTTTTGGAGGTCATGACGATCTTGAATACCATCCACCGGCTCCGAGAGATCGGGGTGCTCGGAATGAATCGGCGGAATGCCGAATACATCATGCGTTCCAATCCCCGATCCTCCTTTCCGCTTGTGGACGACAAGCTCAAAACAAAGCAACTGGCAGAAGCCCATCAGATTCCAACCCCACCTTTATACCATGTGATCGAGCATCATGGGGATATTCCAGGACTCGAAAAAGTGCTGAGTGGTCACCAAGATTTCGTTATCAAACCCGCTCGAGGCGCCGGTGGGAGCGGTATCGTCCTTGTCAAGGGCCACACCCTAGGAGGCTTCATCAAGCAAAACGGCGAGGTCATCCTGACGAAGGATCTTACTTACCACATCTCCGATATCCTCTCGGGAATTTACTCTCTCGAGGGGCTCGAGGATAGGGCCTTCATTGAGGCACTTGTTCATCCCGATACCGTCTTTGACGCGGTGACCTATTGTGGTGTCCCAGACATTAGAATCATCGTCTATCGCGGCGTGCCGGCGATGAGTATGGTCCGCCTTCCAACCCGCGCTTCCGATGGGAAGGCCAATCTTCATCGCGGTGCGATCGGTGTTGGGATCGACATGGCGGAGGGGACGACGCTGGCAGGCGTCCATCGATCCGGCGTTGTAACTCACCATCCCGACACGAATAAACCTGTGTCGGGGATACTGGTGCCTCACTGGGAGAGGATGCTCCTCATCGCTGCAAAAGCGGTCGATATGACCGGCCTTCATTACCTGGGAGTGGATCTGGTGATCGATCAGGAGCGAGGGCCCCTGCTTCTTGAACTGAATGCACGACCAGGACTCCAAATCCAGATTGCCAACCAGGCGGGTCTCCTCAGGCGCCTTGAGCTCATCGATAAGGCGCCTCCTGAAATTTTTGAGACACCGGAGATAAGGGTCGCTTGGGCATTAGAGACATTCTCCGCTCGCATTCTCAATTAATTGGAGAAGGCCCGGTAACCGAGCAAATAGTAATTATTATATCGCGGTTTTCTCGGGTGGATAGATATCAAAAATTTTATATCCTCAGAGGTGTAGATTGCAAGAAATCAAATCCTAATTTTCTTTGACGCCAAATGCACTTAAGTATTATAATGCTTTTAATTTGAAAAGGAGGGAAAAGGATGAGAACGACAATTGAATTATCCGATGACCACCGAAGCGCGTTACATTCTTTGGCGGCCAGAAGAGGGCTTCGAGGCTATTCGAAGCTGATACAGGAGGCGATTGATTTTTACATAAAAGAAAAGGTAAAAAAAGGAGACAGCATTAAAAAGCTTTTGAAAATGAAGGGAACTTGGAGCGAGGAGGAAGCTAAGAAATTTAGAAAGCGGATTGAGGAGATTAGGCGAAATTGGAAAATGAGCTGATTGTTGTGGATACAGATGTCGTCATAGATTTCTTCAATGGCGTTTCTCCTGGAGCAGGAGTTATGTTAAAACTGATTTCCAGGCAGGAAGGTGCGTTAACTTCCATATCTGTGTTTGAATTATATGCTGGGATAGAAGGAAAGAGAAGGCTGAGCCAAATAGAAACTTTAATTCAAGGTGTGACCATTCTACCTCTGGATGTTATTGAGGCAGTGATAGCTGGCAAGATTTATACCCAATTGAAATCGAAAGGCCAATGGGTCGGAACCCACGATATTCTCATTGCGGCCATCTGCGTTGCCAATACCGTACCTCTCTATACTAAAAATGTGGCCCACTTTTCAAAGATAGAAGATATCCAAGTATTATCCAAAGAAGACATTTTAAAGCATTAATATGTATGAAAAGCGGACCTACCGGAATTTGGTAAAAACCGATGATCTCGTTAAATTTGAGGTCATCGTCAAGGAAACCGACCTCCTCGTCCGGGCAGAGAGCGACCTTTCCCAAGAAACGAGAGAATCCGTACTAACATACCGTCACCAACTCGAAACGTATATCTCGATGAACCCCGGATTCCAACAGAGCCTTGTCCCCCTCGCGGAGGACCCCTATGCCCCGGATATAGTCAAGCGGATGATCCAGACCTCCCGATGGGCCGGTGTGGGTCCGATGGCTACCGTGGCTGGAGCCATGGCCGATTTGGTTTCAAAAGATCTGCTCAAGCTCTCAAAAGAGGTGATCGTCGAAAATGGTGGGGATATCTATCTTGCCAGCTCCAAGGAGCGGACCATCGGGATCTATGCGGGCGATTCTCCCCTCAGTCTTAAAATAGGGATTGTGATCTCACCCGATGACACCCCTCTCGGCGTCTGCACCTCTTCAGGAAGGGTGGGCCCTTCCCTCAGCTTTGGGAAGGCAAATGCTGTCTGCATTCTCTCCAAATCCGCAGCCCTGGCCGATGCAGCGGCGACGGCGGTGGGAAATGTCGTAAAAGAGAAACAGGATATCTCATCGGGTCTGGGGAGAGCAAGAGAGATCGAAGGGGTATTGGGGACGCTCATCATCGTTGAGGAAAAGATGGGGGTCTGGGGGAAAATCAAACTGACCCGAATTTGATTACAATAGCAGGTTGGTGAAAAAGCTTTATTTCTCAGGCTGCTCAAAGATGCCCAGATGCAAGGCCCCCGAAATCCTTTGTAGGGAACGGTTTCAAACCGTTCCCTACGATGTATGCCGCAACAAGCCTGCCCCGTGCTTTGACACGGGGAAGGATGAGGGAAACGAAGCAGATGGGCGTTTTTCAGCAGCCTGTTAGAATTCAGGAGTCAGCAGTCAGCATCCAGAATGGATCTGGATTCTAGATTTTTGACCCTGACTTCTGTATTCTGGATTCTTGAATTCAAAAATGACCACTGTTTCTGTTGCCACACTCGGATGTAAAGTGAACCAGTTCGAGTCGGAGGCTCTTATCGATGCCCTCGAACAGAGAGAGTATACTGTCGTCCCCTTCGAAGCAGGTGCGGACATCACCATTATCAACACGTGCACCGTCACCCACCGGGCTGATTTTCAATCAAGGCAGATGGTTCGAAGGGCGTCCCGATCCAATCCAAACTCTTTGATCATTGTCACCGGATGTTACCCACAGGTGGAAACAGATGCTTTTTTGAAGATGACGGGCGTCCACTATCTGTTGGGAAACGGAGAAAAGAGCCGGATTCCTGACTTTCTTTGCTTGATGCAGGAAGGTGAATTTCCAAAGGTGCAAGTGGGTGATGTCCAGAAAGAAAAGCTCTTTTCAGAAACCCCTCTTCATTCTTTTCATCGCCACACCCGTGCCTTCCTGAAAATTCAGGATGGCTGTAATGCCCATTGTTCTTATTGTATTGTTCCCCATGCCAGGGGCCGATCGAGAAGCCTCCAGCCAGAAAGAGTGGTTGAAAACCTGAAAGTATTAAAAGAGAGAGGATTCAAAGAAGTCGTGCTCACCGGCATCCACCTGGGCGCTTACGGGCTTGACCTCAACCCTCCATTCCCTTTGGAAAAGCTAATGAGACGACTGGAAAAAGAGGAAACTCCTGATCGAATTCGACTCAGTTCGATCGAGCCGGGAGATTTCTCTCCGGAACTTATCTCCGCTCTTTCACAATCCAACAAGATCTGCCCTCACCTTCACATCCCTATTCAAAGTGGAGATGATCAGGTATTGAAAAAGATGAATAGAGACTATGACCGTTCTTTCCTTTCGGATCTCGTCCGGGAGCTTCATCTGAAGATTTCAAACCTCTCTATCGGAGCGGATGTGATCGTAGGATTTCCAGGAGAGACAGAGGAGAAATTTAGACATACCTATGGACTGATTGAATCTCTACCCTTCTCCTATCTTCACGTCTTCCCCTTTTCTAAGAGAAAGGGAACCCCTGCGTTCCAATTTCCCCAGGAGGTGAATGAAAAGGAGATCAAAAAAAGGGCGGAGACGATGAGGGAGTTGGGAAAGCAGAAACGCCAGGCTTTCTATCGCCAGTTTCTCAATCAAGAGTTGAGCGTCCTGGTGGAAAACCGTAAAGAAGAAGAAACCGGGAGATGGAGGGGCCTTTCCAGGAATTACATCCCTGTTCTGCTCACCGGAAGAAATGGAGCCGGAAAACATTGGGATGGGGGGGATGGGGTGAATCAGGAATGGACCGTCAGGGTCACCGAACTGGCCGAAAAGGGTGTGATCGGAAAAGTTTTGGAGAAATAGCGTGGACGAAGAGAGGTTGGCATCTCTAAAAGAATTGGAGGACCGTCTGGGTTATCGGTTCAAAGAGATCACATGGCTCGACCAGGCCCTGACTCATAAGTCATTCATCTATGAAACCAATCATCCTGAGAAAGTTGCCAATGAGGTTTTAGAATTCCTTGGAGATTCGGTTCTCAACCTTGCGGTCAGTTACCTTCTCTTCCTCAAATCTCCCGACGCCCAAGAAGGGGCTCTCTCCATGATGAGGTCCCAACTGGTCAAGAGGAGTTCCCTGGCCTCTCTCTCCAAGGAACTTCAGTTAGAAGGCTATCTCCTCCTCGGAAAAAGTCAACTGTTAAACGGAGGGACGGAGAAATCCTCCATCCTGGCCAATACTTACGAAGCCTTAATTGGAGCCATCTTCATGGATTCAGGATTCAGCCGGGCTTTAGAGATCATCCAGGAACATTTCGAACCTTATCTCCAAACCAAAACGCCCTCTGCACTATTTAATGATTTTAAGAGCTTTCTGCAGATATATTCCCAACAGTTTCATGGAGTCTCTCCCCAGTATCGGGTGATGAATGAGTCCGGACCGGATCATGATAAGAGGTTCCAGGCATCTGTCACGATCGGGGATGAGGTAAAAGGACTGGGATGGGGAAAAAGCAAGAAAGAGGCAGAGCAGGAAGCAGCGAAAGAAGCATTAGAAGAATTGCAGATCGCAGATCGCAAATTGCAAATTGAAAAACCTGAAATCTAAAATCCTAAATTTGAAATCTGCAATCTACAACCTCAAATTAAGGGTGATATGGGCACGATTCCACTGATCATACCCATTTTTCTTCCCGCCATAGGTTGCCGTGAGCGTTGTCTCTTCTGCAATCAGAAGGCTTCGAGCGAAGGGCCCCCCTCTCCCTCTTCCATTCGTAACTTTATTGAAGCCTCCCTGATCCAAATTCCTTACAGTAAGAAACCCAGGGAAAAACAGGTTGCTTTTTACGGGGGGAGCTTCACGGCCATCCATCGGGATGATCAAGTTCGTTATCTAAAAGAAGTTCAGCCCTTCCTCGCTTCTGGTCTGGTCGATTCCATTCGTATCTCCACCCGGCCCGATGCCTTGGATGAAGAGACTCTTTTCCTGCTCAAGGAATATGGGGTAAAGACTGTAGAAATCGGAGTCCAATCCATGGTCGATGAAGTCCTCTCCCTTGCCTACAGAGGCCATTGCGCAGAAGACACGGTTTCTGCTACGTTACGGCTAAAGGAATGGGGGTTCGAGGTGGGACATCAAATAATGATTGGATTACCGGGTGATACCTGCGACCGTTTTCTTCAGACCCTTGATCGAGTCATTGGGCTCAACCCCGATTTCTTAAGAATCCATCCCACATTGGTCCTCAAGGGGGCTCCTCTTGAAAGCTTCTGGAGGGAGGGGAGGTATTCCCATTTGCAATTAGATGAGGCCGTTCAATGGCTGAAGCAAGGACTTCTCAAGTTGGAAAACTCGTCTATTCGAGTCGCCCGGATTGGGCTTCAGCCGACGCTGGAATTGGAAAGAGACTATCTCGCAGGCCCTTACCATCCTGCTTTTCGTCAGCTTGTCGAGTCGGCCATCTTCTTTGACATGGCTGCATCTCTACTCCAGATCTCAGAAAAAAATGGTCGTGCATTATTCTTATGCCATCCTAAAGAGATTTCAAATCTAAGGGGTCAGAAGAATGGAAATATTCTAAGGCTGAAGAAACACTTCAAACTCAGCGATATCTTCATCAATGGGAGACACGATTTGCCAAGAGGCACCCTCGGACTTCAAACTCAAGGAGAAGAAGTTTCAATCCACAGAAAGTCCCTTAGTTTTTAAAAAATGTGTTGCGGGGTTTCTACGGCCTGAGAAAGGGAATTTGGCAATCTGTTGAGATCTCCGGGTAAGCCGATCCACCATGCGCCTGGCATATTAGGGCGAATCCTGAGCAATATAAGCATGGATGGCGTCAAGATGTCTTTCCACTGTATCGGTCCAGTGGACTTTCACTCCGGTAAACCGTACTTCGCTCTGATGTCTTTCACGTCCTTGGTCCAGCCCGCTTTGCTGTCGGCCAACCCGCGCTCAACCGCCTCCCGGACGTAAATCTCGCGCATGAGATCATCCCAGGTAGCGTTTGGCGGCATCCGATCGATGATTCTGTTGGCTTCATCTTTTTCCATGATTTTCGACATGGCATTCTCTCCTTCTTTCTTGTCATACAATAGCCGAACGGACTTCAATTTATACGAAGCCGAATCGGGATAGGGAGAGGTTTCACGACCCCTCTCCCCCGACACCACCGTACGTACGGATCACGTATACGGCGTTTCAGTAGAGTAAATCAAGAAAACAATCGTTGACCGGAAGTCTTTATCCGGTATGCCAATCAGGTTTCATCCCTTGCCCTCTCGGGCAGCAGTGTTCTGCTTTGACGGACGCAGTACCCGCCCTGTCACGTCCGGGGGGCTTCCCCTTCGACACGCTCAGGGTACTATGCCCTCTGCTGACTTCTCCCCTGCGGTCAACGTCGATCCCTCAACGTTCAGTCAATTTCAGTCGCGCGCAACATCCCAGGGCACACAGGAGATCTCCCGGGGCAAGACACAGAACCTTCCATGCATAAGCGCCAGATTTATAAAGCGCATCCCTGCGGATGGAGAACTTCGCCGTCACGTGCCAGCTCGTTCCGGATGTACCACACCTCTTATTCCCGCCTTTAGCGGGATTTGTCGCCCCGCATGTTTGGATTGGGCTTCCTCCAGACCCCATCTCCCGATGACGCCCTTCCCCTTCTCCTTGCCTTCGGCTCCGCAAACACCTGCCGTGAGGACTTTCACCTCACAAGTTCTATGCCATGCCCGGCACACACGCCAAGGATCAGGCTGGGCTATTTGCCATCGCCTGGATCCTGCTTGTTGGCCATATTTTTCTGTTGCACATAAATCAATGCATCGGTGTTAAAACCCAGGTCCTTCGCCTTTTGAGTGAGCGATGCCAGCACCGTTTCGGGCAGTTTAGGCTGTTTCGCCAGAATCCACAGATAGGATCTACTGTTCCCGCAAATGAGCGCGTACGAGTAATTGCGCTCATCAAGCTCGAGAATATTGTAGCCACCATAGAAAGGTCTAAAGAATGAAACCTTCAATCGGCCTATATCGGATCCAGAAACGAAATGAGCCCGTCCCTCTGCCTGCCTCCACCGATTCAGCTTGGGATCAAACCCCCGGTTGATAACCCGCAGGCTGCCATCCTCGTTCAGACTGTAGGTTGCAGTGACATTGATTAGACCTCTTTCAAATGAGTGGTCAAGTCTCGCGATCTCATACCAGGTGCCCAGATAGCGCTGCACGTCGAATCCCTTTACAGCGATGACACCTTTGGGGATCTGAGCACAGCCGCACAATCCCAACACAAGTAGGCATAGAACTCTTTTCATAACCATTCCTCCTGGCTAGCGCCACGGCATGAGGCGCCGCGGATTTTTGTCGTCGCTTTCAATGCCGTTGTTAGCCAATTATTTATTTTGCGCAAAGAAAAGGTTAGTACTGTTTCTCTTTTTCACATCAGTTTCTCAAGTACGCAAAAAGGGGGCAAAAAAAGGGGGTCACCCATTAAAAGGCACCTGTCAAGAGAAAAAAGTATTCCTACCGTAAGAGGAGTATCTTCTTCCCCTTCCGTCGTTGGTATCGGAGTAAACGAGACAAATCAATAGAGTCATCCCCATC
>Ga0209253_10006243_pt1 | contig 10328 bp, 9 predicted proteins | sample FrelakmetBRP12BR_FD_187145 | JGI IMG/M metagenome (GOLD analysis project Ga0209253, IMG submission 187145) | Freshwater lake sediment microbial communities from the University of Notre Dame, USA, for methane emissions studies - BRP12 BR (SPAdes)... | ecosystem: Environmental > Aquatic >... | reverse complement strand
CCCGCCTGGGCGTGAGCCATGATCGCTCCGAAGGCCTCGCCCATGCCGTCGGGGATCGTGGCCAGCGAGACGCGCTTGTGCACCGTCAGGGCGAGCTGCGCCGGGATCTCCTTCATCTGGATGTCGTGCTCCACCGTCGCTCCCTCCACTCGTTTGGGTACTGGGTGAGCCTAACCCCGGCTCACGCCTCCATCACAGGATGCCGCAGGACCGTCTTGAGCCGTTCCGGCGCCGTGCGCCTCGGGTCGCCGAGGTAGATCTCGTGGTGTCGGCCGCGGAGCGCATAGCCCTGCTCCTCGACGAACGCGTGCAGAGCGGCGATCGTCGGCGCCTCGTCGGCGTATGGCCCCACGTGCATGATCTGCGCGGCGAGGCCCTCGGCGAAGCGTTCGAGACGCACGCGCGCGGCCGCCGGGAGCGGCCGCCGCCGCGCCGCCGCCTCCGCGGCGGCGGCGACCTCGGCGGCCGTCACCTCGTCCGGCACGGCGATCATCATCGTCCAGTTCCAGGAGTCGCGGTCCGCCTGAAGCGCGGCCCTGCTCGGCGCCTGCGTGTCGGCCCACCACAGGCCTTCGAGCGGTGCGACCTTGAAGTCGCGCTCTGGCTTCGCCTTCTTCAGGGTGAACTTGAGCGTGTAAGCGATCCCGTACAACGCGCCGAGAGCGTCCTGGTAAGCCTCCGAGCTGTTCGGGTCGCCGCGTCCGTCGATCATGAGGAAGGAGAGCTCGGGGACCTCCACGATCGCCGGGTGGCGCGGCGACGGCGCGTAGAGCGGCTTGAGCTGCTTGACGAGGTCGAACGGGCTCATCCTGCCTCCTTCTGATCGCGTCTCAGACTATCGGCCAGTCGACCTCGGTGAGGAGCTCGGCATCCGGCACCGCGCCCGGCTCGTTGAGGTACACCTCGCGCGGGGGGCCGCCGGGACGGCAGCCGTTTTCGGTCATCCACTTCTGCAGGGCGTCGTAGGCCTTGCAGACCTCGGGGTACGGCCCCGCGTGTACGGTAGTCGCGGCTCGCCCGCCGGGGATCTCCTCGAGCGTGACACCAGCACCGCCGGTTGCGCCCGGCGCCACCGGCATGCAGATGACGACGTCGAACTCGTCGGCCATCTCGCCGGGGTAGAGCGCGAACGGCGGGCCGGCATACTGCGCCCCGCCCGCCGCCACGTGCGCCATGATGGCGCCGAAGGCCTCGCCCATCGCCTGAGCGATGGTCGCCATCGTCACGCGCTTGCGCACCGTCAGCGCCAGCTGCGCGGGGATATCCTTGAGCTCGACTTCGTAGGCCATCGTCCCTCCTCGACCACGTGGACACTGCCCGGCTAGACTACTCTCATCATCCGCTCCAGTCAGCGGCCCGTCAGCGTTGACGAAGGGCGTAGGGACCGGTCCGGCCGTTCTCAGTACGGCCGGGCGGCGAGCACGACGGCGACGCTCGCCGCCATGATGACCACCTGGACGCCGATGCCCCAGGCGCGTCCGGAGCGCCCGTGCGGGAAGCTGTCCCAGTGACTGGGGAAGAACTTGCGCGCGTGCTCGCCGCGGATGGTGGCGATGAGCACGTCCCAGTCGGGGGCGCCGCTCACCGGCCCCATGAAGGCCATCCAGAACGGCATGCCGAGCGCGAACCAGGCGAGGAGCCAGGCAGCGAGGCTGGCGGCGAAGTCGCACCAGCCGTACACGACAGGGTGCTTCGAGATCGTGTAGTCCCAATGCGGGATGAGGTCCATCACGACATGCGCGAGCACGACGATGGGGAGGACCAGCCACCACGGCCCGCCGATGGCGGCGGCGATGGCGAGACCGGCAAGGACGTGTGTGCTGACCCACATGGCGGCGTGAGCCTACGGTACGGGTGAGCGCGGCGCCAGAGTGCTGGCCTGGCCCGCCGGCCGGCAAGCCGCGCGCGCATAAAGCCGTCCTCTCGGGGTAAGATGCACAAAGCGAACCGGAGGAGGGTCTCGGATGAAGAAGCTTGCGTTCCTTGTCGTGATAGTCCTGGCGGGCGTCGGCGCCTACTTCGCCTGGAAGATGCTGAAGGGCGACGGCGGCTGCTGCGGCTGGGGCGGCGACAAGACCGATCCGTGGAGCAGCTACACGCCGCCGGCCGACGACATCGTCGCCGACGTCGCCGACGCTGCCGACGCCGCCGCGGAAGTCTGACCGCTCGAACAGGCACGTACGTCGCGAGGGGCGCCGGGCCGCAAGGCCCGGCGCCCCTCGCCGTCTTCACGCCGGATCGCGCGCCTCAGATGCGCAGGTACGAATCGGCGTAGATCACCTCGTTGCAGAGCATCCGGTAGGTCTTGTAGAAGTCGACCTGCCCGGGGTCGTCCATGTCGACCGCCGACGCGTCGAGTTCTTCCATGGCGGCGACGGCGTCGTACAGCGCCACCACCAGCTTGCTCATCGGCGTGCTCTCGTCGCGCTGCTCGACGATGCGGATGAACTCGTTCTGTGCCTCGTCGGTCGGGTCGGCGATGGCGCTGTCGAGACCCGCGCCCATGACCATGACGAGCATCGTGCGGTTGATCAGCGAGCGGTTCTCGGGCGGCGCGCCGTTGGAGATGTTGGAAAGCCCGACGACCGTCGTCGGCGGTGGGTCGGCCATCATCTTGAACATGCGGATGGCCTCGACCGACTCCAGGGCGACGTCCTGGTTGCAGTTCACGGCAAGCACCAGCGGGTCGAGGAAGACATCCTGGACCGGGAGCCCGGCGGCCTCGGCCGCCGGCAGCAGCGCCTCCATGGCGATCGCGGCGCGGCCGTCGGCCGTGGTCGGGATGCCGTCCACGCCCATCGTGAGGGCGATGACGCGGGCGCCGTACTCGGCGGCGAGCTGCATCACGCTGTCGAGACGGGCCGGATCGGCGGAGGCGGAGTTGAGCATGGCCGGCTTCGTGCAGACCTTGAGGCCCGCCTCCATGGCGGCGAAGTTGGTCGTGTCGAGCGAGAGCGGCGTGTCGGTGACCTCCTGCACCGCCTCGACGATCCAGGGCATCACCTCGTGGCCGTGCTTCTTCTGCGGGCCGATGTTGAGATCGAGGATGCCGGCGCCGGCCTCGACCTGACGCACCGCGAGGTCCTGGATGACCTTCTTGTCGCGGGCCTCGATGGCCGCCTTCACCGGCGGCGCGATGATGTGGATGTTCTCACCGATGATGAGCACCGGTGGCCTCCTTCCCCTGGGTCTGGTCCAGCACGGTGTCGACGACGGGAGCCATGGCCACGCTCAGGCGGCTGTCGTCGGGAAGCTGGAGGATCGGCCGGCCGGCGGCGTCGAACGCCGCCACCAGCGGGTCGTCGGGCAGCACGGCCAAGAGGTCCAGACCGTGTTCTCCGATGGCCTCGCGAAGCTCCGGTGTGAGGCCCTCGGCGGAGCGATTCACGATCAGGTAGTGCTTGCCCACCTTGGTGTTTAGCTCCGTCAGAAGGGCGGCGACGCGGCCCGCCGTGGTGATGCCGCGCACCGTGGCGTCGCTGACGATGAGCAGCACGTCCACGTCCCGGGTGGTGCGTCGCGAGAGATGCTCGAGACCCGCCTCGTTGTCGATGACCACCCACGGATAGCTGTCGGCGATGGTGTCGATGATGGCGCGCAGCATGTTGTTGGCGGCGCAGTAGCAGCCGGGCCCTTCGGGCCGGCCCATGGCCAGCAGGTCGACGCCGACGCCCTCGACGACGCTCGAGTTGATCTCGTAGTCGAGCAGGTCGCGCTTGGCGATCCCCGCCTCGAGGAGGTTGGCGCGCGCCTTTTCGCTGGTCTCCTCGCGGACGTCGCCGACCGTTCTCTCGAGCGGCAGGCCCAGCACGGCGTTCAGGTTGCTGGCCGGATCGGCGTCGATGGCCAGGATGGGGCCGGCCTGGCCTTCCGCCAGGCGGCGGATGAGCAGGCCGGCCAGGGTCGTCTTGCCGGTGCCACCCTTGCCGGCGACGGCGATCGTGGTGGTCATTTCGTGGGCCTCCGTCTCATGGACTCTCCGGCGTGGCGGTCGGGCCGGCGCCGCGCTTGGCGAGCGCCTCTTGCACGCTGGGGAAGTTGGCCAGGTCGGTGTGCGGCAGGAAGAGCGCCGAGGTGTACTCGTCCATGAAGGTGTTGTCGGCGCTCAGCTCGAGGTAGGTCATCTTGGCGGCCACCTCGAGGACATCGTGGCGGGTGTTCACGCACAGAAGCGCCGCGTAGGCACCCTGGGCGCTCGTGTTGCCGAGGAACTTGAAGCGCTCGACCGGCTGGTCGGGCAGCAGGCCGATGCGGATGGCCTTCTCGATGTTGACGTACTGGCCGAAGGCGCCGCCGATGAGGATCTCCTCCACGTCGGCGAGGTCGACGCCGACGCTGCGGCACAGCACCTCGAAGCCGGCGTAGATGGCCGCCTTGGCGCGGATGAGGCTGCTGATGTCGGACTCGGTCAGGTTGATGTCGTGGTCGGCGCCGCCCTCGCCGGCGCGGCACACGACGTACTCGGGCACGCCGCGGCGTACGCGCACGCGAGCGGTCGGCGCCTCCAGGTCCAGGTGCCCCGACTTGTCGAGAAGGCCGGTCACGAAGAGCTCTCCGAGGAGGTCGATGAGGCCGCTGCCGCAGATGCCCACGGCCGGGGCGTCGTCGACGGTCCGGAAGGTGGGCTCCCAGGTGTCGTCCGAGATGTAGACGTCTTCGATGGCGCCGGCCGAGGCGCGCATGCCGCTGCCCACGCCGCCGCCCTCGAAGGCCGGGCCGGCTGAACAGGCGCACGCGAGCAGCCAATCCTTGGTGCCGAGCACCATCTCGCCGTTGGTGCCGATGTCGATGAAGAGGGTCAGCTTGTCGGTGGCGAACATCCCCGAGGAGATGACGCCGGCCGTGATGTCGCCGCCCACGTAGCTGCCCACGGACGGCATGACGTGGACGCGCGCCAGAATGTTGGCGTGCAGGCCCAGCTCGCCGGCCGCCAGCTTGGGCGACGCGGAGATCGTGGGGATGTACGGCTCGGCGCGCAGGTACTGCGGGTCGAGGCCGAGCAGAAGGTGCGTCATCGTCGTGTTGCCGGCCACGGTCATCTCGTGGATCTCGTAGAGCTCGATGCCGTTCCGCGCCTGCAGTTCCTCGAGCAGATCGTTGATCGTCTCCACGGCGAGGCGCTGCAGGCGCCCGAGCCCGCGCTTGCGCTTGGCGTAGATGATGCGGCTGATGACGTCGTCGCCGCAGGCGATCTGCTTGTTGTAGGCGCTGGCCGAGTCGACCACCCGGCCGGTGGCGAAGTCCAGCAGGTAGGCGACGACCGACGTGGTGCCGAGGTCCACGGCTACGCCCATGCTCGCGTGACTGAAGGCGCCGGGGTAGATGCGGATCAGGCGCGGTGGCAGGTAGGTGCCGAAGACCCAGTCGCGCATCTCGAGGGTGACGCTGACCTTCCAGTTGGCCATGCGCAGGTCCGTGCCGAGGCGGCGCAGCATGGGCAGCTCGGCGCGGACCTCCTCGATGCCGTGCTGTTGGGCCAGGGCCCGCCGCAGACGGTCGAAGTCGCTGGTGTTGTCGGCCAGCGAGGGCGGCTCGATGTCGAGCTCGAAGGTGCGCACCGCCGGGTCCTGCCGCCAGTCGCAGCCGATCGGCAGCGACTCCGGCTCGGCGACGGCGTGTCCGTGCGGCCGCACGGCCTCACGGCGGCGTTCGGGCACCTCGATCTCGGCGGAGCCCCCCACGTAGGTCTGGCAGGCCACCGCCCACCCGTCGAGGATCTCGGTGGTGGCCAGGCCGGCGTTGCTGCGCCGCTCGACCTCGCCGGAGGTCACGCGGACGCGGCAGCGGCCGCAGCGGCCCTGCCCGGCGCACGGGGCCGGCACGTCGAGCTCGCAGAGGATGGCCGCGTCGAGCAGGCTCGTGCCGGCCGGCACCTCGATGGTCTCCCCCGACGGCGAGAACGTGATCGTGGCCATTGCCGTGCGGCTCTCCGTCGCGGCAGCGTCGCTCATCTGCGCGTCACGCGCTCCAGACGTTCTTGAGGTAGTTGGGGATGTCCACGGCGTCGCGCGGTCCCACCATGATCTGCCAGCCGGGCAGCTCCTCTTCGACCTCGCCCGACAGGCCGGCGACGTGTCCGGGGATCACCAGCTTCTTGTGGTTGATGCGGCTCTCGATGCCGGAGTCCTTGACCGTCTTGGCGATCTTCTCGGCGTCGAACTTGCCTGCCGCCCAGCCCGTGAGGACCGACTGGCCGTCGCTGTCGGCGACGAGCAGCCAGGCAGGCACGCCGGCGCCCTCCACCTCGCCCGAGACCGAGAAGTAGGTGAGCGAGAAGTTGGTGGTGATGAGCACGGGGCTGTCGGGGCCGGCGGTGCCGACCTCGTAGAGCTTCGGCTCCACCTGGATGGGCTTCTGGGGGTCGGTGTAGACGTTCTGACGCAGCGTGAGCAGCGCGTACACCGCTGCGCGCTCGAGGTGGTCGATGATGACCACGCCGCCGTACTTGGCGACGGCTTGCGTGGCGCGGACCAGCTCCGCCTGCCAGGTGGGGGCGGCCGCATCAGCCAAGATCGGGTACCCGAGCGCCCGGGCGCCCTTCTTCAGGGCCAGGCGGCGCAGTTGAGTCAGGGCGACGAGGTCGCCGGCGAGGTCCGTCGTGGCCGGGTCGAGCACGAGGTCCTCGACGCCGGCGCTGCGCACGTTCTCGGAGAGCTCGACGAGACCCGCGAGGTCGCCCGCCTCGGCGCGGATCGCCAGAGGGCAGCCGTGCTTCTTGGCCACGTCGGCCATCGCCTGCCAGTTCGCGGCGGTCGCGACGTGGACGAGCGGCTTCTCGGCGGCTGCGCCGCCGGTCAGGGCCGCGTCGATCGCCGGCGCGTCGTCGCTCATGAGGACGAGCGGCAGGCCGGGGGCGGCCGCGCGGGCCGCGGCCACGGCCGCGGCGTACGCGGCCGCGTCGCCGCCGGCGTGCTCCACGGCGAGGCCGTCGAGACGCAGCGTCATGCCGACGCGCTCGACCTCGTAGCCGGCCACGCGGCCGGCCACCTCGGCGAGCTGCGGGTCGTCGCTCTTGACGCGCACGACGAGGCCGGGCTGGTGGTAGAAGGTCTTCTCGTGGCGGAAGAGGACGACCTCGTTGCCGATCTCGAAGGCGCGCTCGCCGGCGCCGATGGCGATGAGCTTGACGGGCGGCGCCGCGGCGGCGTCGAGCGCCGTCTTGGCCTCGTCGCCCACATACGGGCACTTGTCGAGCTCGGTGCCCTTCTGCGCCAGCTTCATGGCGAAGGCCAGGCAGGTGGGGAAGCCGCACTCCTTGCAGTTGGTCTTGGGCAGGAGCTTGTAGATCGCGAGTCCGGTGAGGGCCATCGCTCAGGCTCCCTTCGTCAGGTCGTCGAGGGCGGCGCGCAGCGCGCCCACGGAGCCGGGGTGGCGCAGCACCAGGATATCGGCGCCGGCCTCGAGCAGGGTCGTGGCCGTGGTGATCTCCCAGGCGACGCCGCGCTCGGCGAGCTCGCCCCAGGCCTCGGGCACGCCGTCGGCGGCGCGGCCCTCCTTCTGGCGCCACGCTTCCTCGCCGACCGTGCAGATCATGGGCTGCTGCGTCATGGCGTCGCCCATGAGGGCGGCGAGACGCAGGCGCTCCATCACCGAGTAGGTGTACTCGAGGCCGTAGCCGAGGGCGCCGGTGTTCGGGTCCATGAGCACGCGCTCGAGCGTCAGACCCATGTCGCTGATGAGGATGTTGAGCTGCTTGGCGAGGTTCACGTCGATCGGCGTCTGCGCGAGCACCAGGTGCCCGTTGCCGAGCGCTGCCGCCACGATGGTGCGGTAGTTCTTCTCCTCGCAGAGGCCGAGCGCGAGCTGCTCGCCCTTGGTGGCTTCGGCGACCGCCACGAGGACCTCGTTGTCCTTGTCGGCAGTGCCGGGGCCGTAGACCAGGAGCGGCACGCCGACGGCGGCCAGGACTCTGTCGACCGTGGCGCGTGCGTCGGTGGCGCTGCGGTCACCGTAGTCCGGGTGGCAGCTGCGCAGCTTGAGAGCGATGAGCTCCGCGCCTTCCTCGACGGCGTGCGCCGCCCACTTGGCGGGGTCGCGCAGGTCGTCGCCCCAGGCCGCGACGAGCTCCGGCGACCAGTCGGCCGGCTCCATGTCGACGACCTCGACGGCCAGCGCCGGCCGGTGCGGCAGCGCCCCTTCGAACCCCAGGAACGGCAGGGTCGTCTCGCCGCCCACGGTCACGGTCGAGGTGCGCGTGCCGCCGCCGTAGCTGCTGCCCAGCGTGACCTCGCGCACCGCCCCCGGCCATTTCTCGACGGGGATCTCTACTGCAGTCATCAGCGCCCTCCAGGCGTCCGCGGGTTCAGAAGAGCGGGTCCATGGTGAGCGCGGGATGCTCCTTCTCCTCCAGGAACGGCAGGAGCTCCTCCACGCTCGTGGCAACGGTCTCGTCGGCGATCTTGTCGAGCAGGTCGGGGACGCCCTCGCGGGCGCAGACTTCTTCGAGGGCGGGACGCATGCTCTCCCTGAGGTTGGAGCTCATCCAGACGACGCGCTTCATGCCGCCGTCGGCGGGGATGAACTTCTTGCTCGTGAGGTAGTACTTGCCCATGCCCATCATGCCGGGCGTCTGCATGCCGCCGCCGGCCGTGCCGGCCAGGGTGCTGAACGTCATGCCGCAGGGCGTCATGCTGGGGTCCTCGCGACTGACGATCATGAAGCCGTTGGCCTCGGGCACGAGCACCATGATGCACTCGAAGCAGCCGCACGAGGTCATGGGCGCCTCCATGATGGAGTAGAAGGTCACCGTCTCGACCGTCTGGTTGGACTGCTGGTAGATGAACTCGTTGGGGCCCGAGAACTCGCCCTTGACGGGGTCGAGCACGATGCCCTTGGGCACCGGCTGGTTGGGCCCGGTGGGGTTGATCTCGTAGGAGGCCTTGCAGTCGAGCCAGTTGTACGCGCCGCACAATCCCACGCGTTCGGGGTTCACGACGCAAACGTGGTTGGGCGCGAAGCTCTGGCAGAGCAGGCACGAGTAGAAGGTGTCCACCGACTCGTCGGTGAGGTTGGCGATGCGCTCGTTGCGCTCGGCGTACGCCGCCCGCGCCTCCTCGATGAGCTCGTCGACCTCCGCTGCATCGGTGGTCAGCGTGACCTGCACCTTGTCGACGATGTTGCCGAACACCTCGTGGATGCGCGCGTGGATCACCTTGCCGAAGTGCTCCAGGCGGAAGCCCTTGGCGAAGGTGCTCTTGCTCACGCGCGTCCAGGCGATGTCGCGCTGGCCGTTGTGCTGGATGCCCTCGACGCCGTTGATGAAGTAGTGGAACTGGCGCTCGAGGATGGGCTCGAAGTCGGTCTGCATCTTGCGTCCCGAGACGTCGACGATCATGCCGAGCGGCAGGGCGTCGCCCTCGTTGATACCGTCCAGGTCGGTGCCGCGCACGGTGATCTTGCCGTCCTCGACCTCGTCGGCCGGCTTCATGCGCAGGAACTCGAAGGCGTGCGAGCGCTTGCCGCCGAACTCGGCGTACATGATGTCCTTGCGGATGCGCTCGCCCTCGAAGGCCGATCCGTAGGACACGGGGATCGGCACCTTGGCGATCTTGACCTTGACCCCCCGGACCTCGATGCAGCGCTGGATCAGCTTCTCGGTGCGCTCCATGTCGTCGGCTCCGGGGATCTCATCGAAGGGCATGCTGACGACGTGCTCGTAGGTGGTCACGCCGGTCGGCAGGATCTGCGGGATGCGCGTGTCGGCGATCACCGGGAAGCCGTAGCTGATGGCGCCGGCGGCCGTGGCGTACTTGAGGTCGTCGACCTCGCCCAGCGCCAGCACGAAGGCGAACACGCGGTACTTGTTGTAGAGCATGATGTCGCGCGCCTGGCCGGCGTCCATGCCGCCGAACGTCAGCGCCGAGCGGGCGGCGAAACCGAGCGCGTAGACGGCGGAGATGGTGTCCAGGCCGAACGGCACCGTGAAGGTGTCGTAGCCGAGCTGGATGCCCTCCTCCTGCAGCTGGTGGATGATGCTGCGCCCGTTGACGTTGCCGCTGAGGAAGATGAGGATGCCGCGGCTCTGCAGCTCGCGGACGATCTTGACCGCGACCTCGTTGCTCTTGGCGCAGCCGACGATGGCGCAGAACCCGGGCATGCGGCCGTCGACCAGTTGGATGCCCCAGGCCCGCAGCTGGATGTCGTCGATCGGGCCGTTGAGCTTCATCTTGTCGCCGTGCACGCCGAGATCGCCGCCGGTGAACCGCTGGCCGTCCTCGCGCGCGTGGTCGAGCTTGATGACCTGCGGCTCCGTGCCACGCGCGAAGCGCACGCCCTCGAGCGCCTCTTCGGCGAAGAGGGTGGCGACGCCGCTGTCCAGCGTCTCGCCC
>Ga0209253_10006242_pt1 | contig 10328 bp, 6 predicted proteins | sample FrelakmetBRP12BR_FD_187145 | JGI IMG/M metagenome (GOLD analysis project Ga0209253, IMG submission 187145) | Freshwater lake sediment microbial communities from the University of Notre Dame, USA, for methane emissions studies - BRP12 BR (SPAdes)... | ecosystem: Environmental > Aquatic >... | reverse complement strand
GCCGCGATTCCCCGAAATCAGGAGAAGAGCCTCAAAAAGAAGGTTTAAATCGTGGACGAAACCCGCCAAGTATCGCTTTCGCGCCGCTCGACAATCACCGTCCGTCCGTCATCCAGACGGCAGCCCCAGACGTCACGCATCCGACCGCTGTCCCGGTCGAGGACCCTTTTTCGGGAGAGGACACTCGCGACCTCGAGCCGTGTTCCGTCGAGGACGACGGCGCGGGGCGTTTCTTCGCCCTTATATCCCGCGTAACACTCGACACTTGCCTCTTTAAAAACCGGATTCAAGGATATTTCCTGCCCGGAGGATATTATAGCATCCGGCAGGCGGGAGCCAGACCGGCGGTTGCGGGGACCGTGGGCAAACGCATATAATAGCCTGGCGAGTAGCCCGACGATACGGAGGTACGCCTTTGAAAAGAAATCCCGTCACGAAGCCCCAAGCACAAGCGTTCATCGTCCTTGGTATCGCCGTCGCATTGACCTTGGCCATGGCCTGGCCTCTCGCCGCCCAAGCGCCCGACCGCTATCTCGACGGCGCCCCCGATCGGGATGGCTCCGTCCGCCTGGTCATCTTCAACCCCGAGACATTCAATCTCAGGGCCCTGGCGACCCTGCGGAAAAACGGCGTCCTCGACATCCCCGGATTGACCGTCGTCGGCGTCTACCATGTCAAGCAAACCGCTAATTTCGCTGAAAGCCGCAAGTACGTCCGGGAGAACGGCCTCGATTGGTTCAAGTTCCACGAGGTCTCGGCCGAGATCAACGAGCCCGTCCTCTACAAGAAAAACGCCTGCGCGCCCGAGTTCGAGCTCATCCTGAAAAAGGCCGACGGCGTCATCTTTTTCGGCGGGCCCGACATCCCTCCGGCAGTCTTCGGGGAGAAGACGAACCTCCTGACCGAGATCTCGGACCCCTACCGCCACTGGTTCGAGGCCTCGGCCGTCTTCCATTTGCTCGGCGGATTCCAGGACGAGAAATTCATCCCTCTTCTCGAAGCGCGTCCGGGATTTCCAGTTCTGGGCATCTGTCTGGGCCACCAGACGCTTAACGTCGGGACGGGAGGGACGCTCGTTCAGGACATCTGGTCGGAACTCTACTCCAAGACGACCGTCGAGGACGTCATCGCCCTCGGGCCGGAACAGTGGCACAACAATCCCTACCGGCTCCTTTTTCCCCTGGACAAGCTCATCGGCTACAACTTCCACTCGCTCCAGCTCGGGAACGGGAGCCGCTTCGTGAAGGAGATGGGTTTCCAGCCGTCCGACCATCCCCGAATCCTCAGCTCGCACCATCAGGCCGTCGAGATATTGGGCAAAGGACTGGTCGCCGTGGCCAGCTCGCGCGACGGCAAGGTGATCGAGGCCGTCGAGCACAAGAAGTATCCCAACGTCCTCGGCGTCCAGTTCCACCCGGAGCATCCCCTGCTCTTCGATGCCGAACCGCGGCACCGCCAGAAGCCCGGCGACGAGCCGACGAGTTTCTATGCGATCCTCGAGGGAACGCCGCCGAGCCTCGAGTTCAACAAGAAAATCTGGAGCTGGTTCGCCGGGAAGCTCGCCGTGAGCCACGGCCGGTAGGGACGGTCCCCGGAATGGGGACAATCCCTCTTGAGTTGACAATCTCCTACCAGAATAGTAGTATTTAGTGAGAATTCGACGAAAGGAGCTCGCCATGAAGCGTTTCCAGATCCCGCGAGTGTCGCATTGTAAAGGCGGCTGCCAACTGTCCTCCCGAGCAAGAGGTTAAACTGCTCTGGGCTTGCAGAGAGACTGCCTTCAAGAGGGGCTGTCCTCGAAAGGGACAGTCCCCCTTCGGAGGACAGTCCCTTTCAGCTTAACTGGCCCGTCGCGCTGTCTCCTCCGGAGATAAGCCGACGGGCCTTCGTGTTTTCGGGCCCCCCGCCCCGCTTCTTGGCGGAGCGGGGGCCGAATTGACAGATTTTCGGACCGGCGATATCATTGAAACGGTGCCGCCCGGGTCTCCGGAAGAGGAGGCGGGCCGCGATCTCCCTCATATGTCGCCCTGCCTCCGGGAGCGAGGAGACATCGGGATGCCGGCATTCAGGCGGTTTTTCAGACGGACGGGCGGTCCGGGCCCGCTCCGCGTGAACAACGGCGATGCCTTCGCCGCGTGCGGCGAGAAGTACGGCATCACCGCCCGGGAAGGAGAGATCATCCGTCTGCTCCTCGAGGGCAAGGGTAACAAAGAGATCACGGAAGCCCTCTTCATCTCGGACCACACGGTCAAAAATCATATCCACCACGTTTACCAGAAGCTCGGCATCAAGAACCGCGTCCAGCTCGTCCAATGCTACCGCACCGCTCTCGAGGAATCCGGACGCATCCCAGCCGGCGCGCCGGACGAGGGGGGCGCCTTCCCGGGTGCCGCGGGAAAATCCGCCGGCCTCCGGCGAGCAGCCCTCCCGGCCGCCCTTCTGCTCATCGTCTTCGCCGCGGTCCTCGTCGCCTGGAAGCCCTGGGCCGGGAAGCCGAGAATGGCCGTCCGGCCGCCGATGCCTGTACTCGCCGTCCTCGATTTCGAGAACCTGTCCGACGACCCCGAGCTCGAGAAATGGGTGACGGGCCTTCCCCTGCTCTTGACGACGGACCTCCTCCAGTCGAAGCTCCTCCGGACCTTGAGCGACGACGCCGTCTACGGGGCCCTCAAGAAATTCAACCTGATCGACCGCAAGCGCTACTCGCGCGAGGAGCTCCGCCGCCTGGCCCGGGAGATGAAGGCCGATTACCTGCTCACCGGAAGCTTGATCTCGGCTGGAGGGAAGATCGTCGTCACGGCCTTCCTCCAGGACGCCAGGACCGGCGCCCCCATCCGGACCGAAAAGGTCGAGTGTCAGGACGAGCAGGAATTGATCCGCGGGGCCGACGGCCTGTCCAGGCTCGTCAAGTCCGGCCTGAACCTCGCCAGCGCCCGGGCCCAGACGGACATCGACCTCGACCTCGAGGTTCTGACGACCTCCTCCGCCCTGGCCTACAAGTATTACGCGGAAGGACGGCGCTACCACCGCACCGGCGATTACGAACAAGCTCTGCTGATGCAGCGGAAAGCGGTCGAACTCGACCCGCAATTCGCCATGGCCTATTGGGCCATGTCCATGGACGCCAGGAACATCGGCTACTTCGAACAGGAGTCCGCCCTCATGCGGAAGGCCTTCGACCTGTCCGAACGCCTTCCTGAGAACTGCCGGGAACGGTACCTGATCCGGGGGGATTACTTCAGCCTATCGGAAGCGACCTACGCCCTCTCCGCCGAAGCCTATAAACGGGTCCTCGAAGACCATCCCGACGATCCTGTCGCCAATAACAACCTGGGGATGCTGAGCCTGGACCTCGAAGACTTCGAAGCGGCTTTGAAATACACAGACGTCCCGATCCGTCAGGGAACCGACTACCCCTTTCCCTATTATACAAAAGCGCTCTCCCTGAGTGCCCTGGGCCGTTTCAAGGAGGCCGTCGAGCTGCTCGAATCCTATCACGCGAACCATCCGGCTAGCCGTTTGATCTTCGAGGTCCTCATCAGCACCCTGATCGGGGCAAACGACTTCGCCGGCGCCGGGGCCGCGATCGAGAGGGCTGTCGCGGTTTTTCCCGATCCATCCTGGGCCTATTTGAAAGGCACCGTGCTCTTCCACACCCGGGGCGCCGAAGCGGCCCGCGAAGAGTATCGCCGGCTCTTCCTCATGGACGCGGGCCCGTGGCAGATCAAGGCCCACGTGCGGCTGGGAGACATCGCCCTCACGGAAGGACGCTTCCGTGAGGCCGAAGACCAGTTCCGCGGCGGCGCCGAACTCGCTGAGACAATAGGTGAACTCGATTGGGCTTCGGACCTGCGCCGGCACCTGGGACAGGTTTTTCTGGACACGGGAAGACCCGCCGCCGCGCTCCTCGAGGCGCAAAAAGCCGTGGAGAGGGCCGAAGCCTCGGGCAATGGCTTTCGCCTCAGGGCCGCAATGCACTTCCAAGGGCTGGCGGGGTTGCGGAACAGAGATCTCGCGACGGTCGATAGCCTGACGGCGCGATTCAAGTCCATGGCCGAAGCCGGATCGGGTAAGCGACCGGCCCGGGATTACAACTTCTTCCTGGGAGTGATCGCGCTTGAAAAGGGCCGGCCGGCCGAGCCCGTCCCACTAATCGAAAAGGCCGTTTCTCAGCTGCCACAGTCCGATTATGGGGACAGCCAGAATATGTTATTTCATTTTTATCTCGCAGCGGCCCGGGAAAAAGCCGCGGACTTCTCCGGCGCGGCGGCGGCCTTCGAAAAGATCGCCGGCGCGCCCGGGGACCGTCTTCCCGGGGGCGACCTCATCGCCAGGTCCGTTCTCGGACTGGCCCGGATGGAGGAAAAGCTCGGGCGCCCGGCCCGAGCATTGGAGAACTATCGATCGTTTCTCGAACTCTGGAAGAACGCCGACCCCGGACGCCCGGAGATCGCCGAAGCCCAAGGGCGCGTCGAGGCCCTGTCGGGCACGCCCGGCCGGAGCAAATAGCCTACTCGGGAAAATAATAAAGAGGGGGGCCCGCCCCTCCGGGACGGGGCGGGCCTTATCGCGCAATCCAATCGCGACCCCTCGTTCTACATCTGGAACTAGAACACGAATCGCACTCCGAGACGCCCGGAAATAGGAGCGAGGAAGTTGTAGCCCATGCCGAAGCGTGGGTCGAGGACCGCGTCAGCTGCGGGCTCCCAGTTCATGGCCAGGAGAGCCGCGTCGCCGGGCGAGATATTGTAGCGGTACTTCGCCGCGTAGATCTGCTGGGCTGTCTTGGCGTCGAACAGGTTGTCGACGTTGAGGCTGAACTTGAGCCCCATGCGGCCCCCGAGTTTCAGCTCGTACTCCAGATAAACGTTGGTTAGGAAGATGAACGGAGTGGTGCCGAGGTTCCCCCTGTTGAAGGGGTAGTAGCCGGGAGAGTCGACGTTCCACTCCTCGGTGACGGGGGTGCCGCTGTAGGCGTTGGCGACCAAGCCGAAGGTCAGGCCGAAGGGGAAGGCATAGCTGCCGTAAGCCTTGAAGGAGTGGGGCCGGTTGGTCGGCAGGGGGCCGTCAATGGGGTTGAGGTTCTTGTCGTAGGACAGGTGCCACATGTCGAAATATCGTTCCCCGTTGGGGGAGTTGCGGCCGTTCTCATCGGCGCTGGCCAATCCGCTGTAGTTGCCCACGAGCCGGCTGAGCGTGTAGGACAGCCCGCCCTGCCAGTTATTGCTGAAGCGCTTTTCGAGGGACAGGTTCATCGCGGTGTAGTCCCGCTTGGCCTTGGGCGTGTCGGGGGTCCCGGGAAGCAGGACTCCGGACTGGCGGTATTCTTCGAATTTCTGCTTGATGAACTCGCTGCCCGGGTTGGTGAAGTAATAGAATTCCGTGTTCGGGAGGATGACGCCGATGTCCTCGATGGCATAGAGGACCTTCTTGTTGACCAGGCGCACGGACAGGGACATGTCCTCCATGAGCTTCTTTTCGAGACCGAGGGAGATCTCGCGCTGGGTGAAGGGCCTCATGCCGGGGTCGATGGAGTCGAAGGCCGGGGCCCGGAAGTCGTTGACCCAGAGGAGGGTGCCCGGGAAATTGCCGTCGACGCCGATCTTCGTATAGTCGTAGTCATCGAGCGTGTAATAGGCGCTCTTCCACTTGAGCCCTCCGAGGGCGTTGGCGCCCATGTAGAGCTTCATGACGTCGTGGAAAATGCCGTAGCTGCCGAAGACCTTGAGGCTCGAATCCCCGAGGACGTCGTAGACGAAGCCGAGCCGGGGAGCGAGCTTCTTCGAGAACGGGAAATTGACCGGCCTCTTGAAGCCGGCGAAGGCCGGGTCGGTCGTGTAGCTCGGCAGGTATTCGGACTCGGCCCTGAGCCCGAGATTGAGGGTCAGCTTGCGGCCGATCGTCCAGCTGTCCTGGAAGTAAAGGGCCCAGCTGTTCATGTTGACTTTATAGTTTTCCCCGAACGGGCCGGCGTCGGCGAATCCGCGGACGGCATAATAGCCGTACTCGCCGCGGCCGTAGTTCGTGCCGTAGGCGACGAGGTCCTGGTCCCAGCCCAGAAAGACGATGGGCTGCTGGGCCCCGTCGTTCACATTCTCGCCGCGGCGGATGAATTGGACGCCCGCCTTCAAGGCGTGCTCGCCGCCGAAGTCGAGGTAATACGTGAAGTCGGTGTTCAAGCTCAATCTGGACGCCATGCGTTGGGCCAGCCCCATGGTCTGCGCCCTGGGGAAGTTCTGCCAGCCGGCGGGGTGCAGGAGTTCGGCCGGGATCTCGGGGAACATGGTATTCGTGACAAAAGCGTAACCGGCGGGCTGCTCCAGGCGAAAGCCATAGTAAGGCGTAGAGGAAGGGGGAACGAGAGGGTTGTTCTGATTGGAGAAGAAATAGCCGCCCCGGACGCTGAGCAAGGCGTTGTTGCTGAGGGTCAGGTCCGCATAAGCGCTTCCCGAATAGTTGGGGTAGGAGTAGCCGAGGACGTTGAAGTCGGTCGCAGCCCCGGCGGTCGCGGCGTAGGTCGCGTCCGGCGGATTCGTCATAGGATCGCTTCCGCCCTTGTACTTGAAATAGTTCATGATGAAGCTGGCCCCGGCCCGGAGGTTCTTCATGGGCTGGGCCGTCAGCTTAAAGGATGTGTTCCAGCTTTCCTCGGTCCTGTCGTACGTGTTGATGCCCGTGCCTCCCTGGATGGCCATGTCCATGGCCCGGTTCCGTTGGAAGATGCGCGGCGTGAAGGCGCCGAAAAACCAGAGCTTGTCCTTGACGAGGTAGCCGCCGAGGAGGAAGCCGCCTTCGAAGGAGTTCTCCTTGTCCTTCCCGACATATTCCGCATAAGGATAATAGCGGGCCTGGGTGTTATCGGCCAGGTTGAGGCTCAACCTGTTGCGCCGCAGGCCTTCGAGGGCCGTCCCCGAATAGTAGCCGACGACCTCGCCGTGGAATTTGTTCCCGCCCGAGCGGGTGATGACGTTGACGACGCCGCCGACCGACCCGCCGTATTCGGCGTTGTAGCCGGACGCTTTGAACTGGATCTCGTCGGCGAAGTCGAAGGTCACTTCCTGCTTCCGCGTTCCGTTGACCAGATCCGACGTGTCCGTCCCGTCGACGAAGAAGACGTTCTCGGCGCCCGAGGCGCCGTCGACCGATATGCCGGCGAGCAGGGTCTTCTCGTTCTGGACGCCGGGCATCATCGTCACCAGGGAATCGAAGCTCCGCCCCTTGGGCAGGGCGGAGAACGTCTGTTGGGTGAGAACGGATCCCCTGGCCGCGCTCTTGACGTCGATGAGGGGGGCCTTGCCGATGACGAGGATCTCTGCCTCGATGGCGCCCGGTTTCATCGTGATATCGACGGCCAGGGCCTGTTCGACCCCGAGGACGATGCCGTCGCGGACGACCGAGGTGAAGCCCGGCAGGCTGAATGTGATCTTGTAAGTCCCCGGCGGCAGGGCCAAAAGGCGATACGCGCCGGAGGTGTCCGTCACGGTGGCCGCTGTTCCCATAAGCTTGAGGCTTTTCGCCTCCACGGCCACGCCTGGGAGTGAGTTCCCCTGCTCGTCCTGGACCATTCCCATGATCCTTCCGGCTGTCGGAGCCTGAGCGGAGAGGACCCCGGCCAGGAGAAGCACAGAGACGGCTAAGTAGCCAAGAGATTTGAGAGTTTTCATGGTTTCTCCTTGTCCCGGACCGTCACCCCGAAGGGGTCGGCCGGGCTGTTCTCTCGTTGCGCGCGCCGGGTTTTGCATTCGGCACGCATGGATTCCTTGCTTGGAGCGAGCCTCCGCGCGTCGCGGCGGGGGGGAAGGCACTCGGCCTCGCGAAAGACACGGCGAGATCACTCCTCGTTCGAGACCTGTTTCCTGTTGATGTATCGACGGGACTTCACCACCTCCTTTGTGTAGATTGAGAGTTGTGTCCATGATCGTTCCAGTCATTTTCGTCACGCTACCAACATAGGCCCCCGGCTGGCCGTGTAAATGGGTAAAACGGTCTATTCCCCCATATGAACCGGTTTACCCTCCCCTCTCCCCCTGAGGCGGCGCGGCCCGTCTGGAAGGGCCGGCCGAAGGGGACCGAAGGGGACAGTCCCCTTTCTCTCTTCGCAGGGGGGCAGTCCCTCCTTTCGGTGTCGCCGGCTTGAGTCCGGCCCTCCTTTAGTGAATAATGGAAGAACCGAAAGATCGAAGGAGGCCCCATGAAATACGGCATCGGCGCGGCGTTAGTGATAATCGCCCTGGCGGCGGGCTGCGTAAAATCGGCCAAGGCGCCCGAAGGGATCCTGTTCAAGGACGACCTGGCCTTCCTCAAGACCAATACGAAAGTCGTCGTGCTTAGCGGCGCGGACGGGCTGGCCCAGGTGGCCGTCAACCCCGACCTCCAAGGCCGGGTCATGACCAGTACCGCAGGGGGGCCGGACGGACTGAGCTTCGGCTGGATCAACCGGGAGCTCCTCACCTCGGGCGTGAACAACCCGCACATCAACGCCTTCGGCGGCGAGGACCGCTTCTGGCTCGGGCCCGAGGGCGGCCAGTTCTCCATATTCTTCAAGAAGGGCGACCCGTTCGACCTGGACCACTGGTGGACGCCCCCGGCCGTCAACGAAGGGGTCTTCGATATCGCTGAGCAGGCGCAGGACCGCCTCCGCTTCCGTAAATCCATGCGCCTCGTCAATTATTCGGGGACGGAGTTCGACATCGCGGTCGACCGGGAGGTCCGTGTCCTCGGCGCGGCCGAAGTCTCGGCGCTAGGCGTCCCCGTCCCGGCGGGCGTCAAGATGGTCGCCTACGCCACCGACAACAGGATCACCAACGCCGGCGCGGCCGCCTGGACGAAGGACACGGGCCTGCTGTCGATCTGGATCCTGGGCATGTTCAACCCATCGCCGGCGACGACGATCGTCATCCCCTTCAAGAGCGGACTGGAGACGGAGCTCGGACCTGCCGTCAACGACGCCTATTTCGGCAAGGTCCCGGCCGACCGTCTCGTCGTCAAGGAAAAGGACGGCGTCCTCTTCTTTAGCGGCGACGGCAAATACCGGAGCAAGATCGGGATCGCGCCGGCGCGGGTCAAGCCCTTCGCCGGGAGCTATGATGCCGCGAACGGAGTCCTGACGCTTGTCCACCTGACTATATCGGAGGGAGCGACCGACTACGTCAACTCCATGTGGGCGATCCAGGAGAAACCCTTCGCCGGGGACGTCGTCAACAGCTACAACGACGGGCCATCCGCGCCTGGAGCGAAGCCGCTCGGCCCGTTCTACGAACTCGAATCGTCGTCGCCCGCAGCAGCCCTCGCGCCGGGAGAAACGATGAGTCACGTCCACTCGACGATGCACTTCCAGGGCCCGGAGAAGGCCCTCGACCAGATCGCCCGCAAGGTCCTCGGCGTGGGCCTCGAGGAGATCGAAAAGGCCTTCGGCAAGTAAATCGGGGACACAATACCCATTTCCGAATTATCCGGCCTTGACATTCGTGTGATGAAAATGTATCTTCTTTGTAGATACATTTTGATGAATTCATGAAAACTCGCGTCCAGAAATGGGGAAACAGCCTGGCCGTCCGCATCCCTAAATCCTTCGCCGCGGGGATGGGAATCGGGAACAACGCCCCTGTCGAGATGTCGCTCGAAGAAGACGCCCTGGTTATAAAACCCGATAGGGATAGGGCGTGGGACCTCGACGCCCTCCTGGCCGAAGTGACCGACGAGAACATCCACCCCGAATGGGAGACAGAGGAACCCGCGGGAGAAGAGAGTTGGTGAAGCAGATTTTTTACACGCCTCAGCGCGGCGATGTCGTCTGGATCTCGATCGCTCCTCAAGCCGGCAGGAAACGGGCGAAGCGTCGCTCCGCGGTCGTCCTGTCGCCCCAAGCTTACAACGCCAGGGTCGGTCTGGCCGTTCTCTGCCCCATCACCTCGCAGGTCAAGGGATATCCCTTCGAGGTCTTGATCCCCCCGGGCCTGCCCGTCGAGGGCGCAATCCTGGCCGATCAGGCCGAGAACCTCGATTGGCGCGCGCACCGCGCCGAGCTCATCTGCTCCCTTCCCCCAGCCATTATCGAGGAAGTCCTGGGAAAGCTCCGGACATTGATTTAGGGGCCAGAAAACACCGCTTCGGCCTCTTCGGTATACTTTCCATCGGGGCCAAAGAGGACGAGCGGAGGCATGATCTCCGGATCGCCTCCGCCTGCCTTACTAACGGCGGCCATGTCTCCTGCGGCGGGGTCTAGTCCTTCGGTGAACCCTAGTTCGACCAGGAAGAGATTGGCCGGCGCCGAAGCCCGAGGCAGGACCAGCCTGAAGCGGAGAATACGGAAGCCCCGCTGGTCGGCG
>Ga0209253_10006241_pt1 | contig 10329 bp, 14 predicted proteins | sample FrelakmetBRP12BR_FD_187145 | JGI IMG/M metagenome (GOLD analysis project Ga0209253, IMG submission 187145) | Freshwater lake sediment microbial communities from the University of Notre Dame, USA, for methane emissions studies - BRP12 BR (SPAdes)... | ecosystem: Environmental > Aquatic >... | reverse complement strand
TCGCAAATCACCGTCGGGGTCTGAAGACCCCGACCTACATTTGTTTGCCTTCCGCTCGTGGTGGGCCTGTCGAACCGCGAGCGGAAACAAGACCCCGCGCATCCTGAGCCTGTCGAAGGATGGCCGTCCCTTGCCGTTTGGGGTTAAAATAAGAATAGCCAGTAGAAAGCGGCAAACCCCACGGGAGGGAAGCGTGGTCAACGACGAGATTATCCGCGAATCGCTGAAGGGGATCCTGGACCCCGAGCTGGGCCTGAACATCGTGGACCTGGGCCTGATCTACGATATCGCAATCCAGGACGGCGACGTGCAGGTCGCCTTCACCCTCACCGCCATGGGCTGCCCCATCGGGCCCATGATCGGCGAGCAGATCCAGGAGACGGTGATGGCTCTGCCCGGGGTGAAGAACGTCAACGCCGAGCTCGTGTTCAACCCGCCCTGGGACCCGTCGAGGATGAGCGAGGACCTCCGCGAGGAGCTAGGGTTCTAGGGCGCTTCGCGCAGAACGTAGAGCCACGGGCCAGTAGGTCTCGGTTCTAGCGATTTCCGCCCTCTTCCGGCGGGATCTTGACGCCGCAGTGGGGGCAGTAGTGGGCGCCCACCGGCGGCAGCGGGCTGCCGCAGCCCGGACAGCGCGTCGCCAGACGAGTGCCGCACTCGGTGCAGTACTGCCAGTAGGGGGGCGCCTCCGCCTGGCAGGCGTGGCACTCCACCACGAACTTGCGGAACACGTCCAGGCTACGCCGCAGCTCATCTTCCGACACGGCGCTTCGGGCGCGTTTGCGACGCCGGGGGTGTTCGCGGGCCTCAGCCATGATTATCCTTCTCCCGTCTCCTCGAAGTCGTGGGCCTCAGCGGGGGTCTCTCCGAAGCCCGCCAGGTGGCAAACGTCGTTCAGCGACACCAGCACTGCTGGGGGAGCGCCCGGCCAGCGCTGCCCCATAGTCTCCACCACCGTGATCGACCCGTTCTCCACCACGAACGGCATCGGCCGCCGGTAGGGGAGGCCCAGCACATCCATCAGGAACGCCGCGATGACGCCGGCATGGGTCACTACGGCCACCGTCTCGCCGTGGTGGCGTTCCCGCAGGTCCCAGAGGGCGCCGCACACTCGCTCCCGAAAGGCCTCGCGGCCTTCCTCGCCCGGGTAGTGCGGGTACTTGGAGTCGTGAGACACGGCGGCCTCCGCCACCGCCGGCGCCCGTTCGTGGATCTCCCACCAGGTGAGGCCGGAGAGCTCACCGAAGTCGTACTCCTGGATTGCGGGCAAAGCCTGCACCGTCAGGCTCTGCCCCTCGGCGATTAGGCGGGCGGTATCCCAGGCTCGACACAGGGGGCTGCTGTACACGGCGGCGACCGGCCAGTGCGTCAGCCGCTGGGCCAGGGCCTCCGCCTGGCACCCGCCACGGCTGGTCAAGGGGTACTCGTGCTGGCCCTGGAGGCGCCACTCGCGGTTGCCCTCCGATTCGCCGTGACGGATCAGGAGCCAGCGCATCGCTTCGCGACCCTCAGCTACGCACTCGGCGGCCGCAGTTCAGGCACGTTCACCACTCGGCGGCGCCGTCCTTCGTGTCCACGCTCACGAAAGGTGGTCCAGGAAACCCTTCAGTATGCGGGCGGTGGCGCCCCAGATGTGGTGGTCGCCGTAGTGATAGGTGAAGATGAGCACGGACCGGTCGCGGAAGGGGCGCACCGTCCGCTCCAGGTTGCGCTCATCCATGAGGTGACGCAGGGGCACCTCTACCAGCTCCGCCACCTCGTGGGCGTTGGCCACGAAGGGGTAGTCCGCCGAGGTCAGCACTCCCACGAAGGGGCTCACCAGGAAATCGGTGATGGTGACGATGTCGTCCAGCCGGCCTAGCACCTCCACGTCCTGGGCCCGCACGCCGATCTCTTCCTCCGTCTCGCGCAGGGCGGTGGTCAAGAGGTCCGCGTCATCGGCGTCGAAGGCGCCGCCGGGGAAGGAGGTCTCGCCCTTGTGGTGCTCGACGTAGTCCGTGCGGCGGGTGAGGACGATGTGCGGCTCGCCGTCCTTCTCGTAGAGGAGAAGGAGCACGGCCGCCGGCGTCCCGGCCACGGATAGACGGGCCGGCTGGTACCCCGCGAGGAAGTCTCGTATCTGTTGGAGGAGGCTGGCCTCTTTGGTCAACAACGGCGTCCCCTATCGATGATAGCGCACCGGGGGTCTGGAGGCCAGCCGAATCGCGCCGCCGGCTCAGGGCTGGCCGCTGAGGGTGGCCGTGCCCTCGCCGAAGGTTATCGTGAGTTGATGCTCGATGCTGATGTGCTCCAGCTGATCGTTGATCACGCCCTCGACGGCCCCCTCGAAGCCGCCCGCCGCGAATCCGGGGACAGCCCCGACGTCGATGTCCAGGTTGTCGACACGGGGATGCTCGCCGTCGAGCAAGATGTCGCCGGAGACCTTGGCGGTTACGTCCAGGCCCAGAACCGCGTCGAGGTTACCCGACGCCGACGGGCCGTCGGAGCTGAAGCAGATCTTCAGGTCGGCGATGGGCGCGTTCTCGTCGTCGAGGAACTGGCGGCCCCGCGACGTAGCTTCGCTCTCGTCGAAGGTGATCGAGGCTGCTTGTCCCCCGTCCAGTTGCGCGTCGAGCTGGTCGAGCTTCCCCTGAAGCTGGTCGGCCAGGGCTGTGCTGCTCTCCACCTGGCGGTCGCCGCTGTCGCACTCGCCGGGACTGCCTGCAAAGGCCGCCGCCAGGACGACCACGGCGAGGATCGCTACGAGCCCCAGGGCGGCGCCGATGGCCATCAGTACGAGCCGAATCGGGCTGAGAATCATGGCACGGCCTCCTATGAACGATCGGGAGAGATACTCGAAGGCTCAGTTTTCGCATCAGTCTAACCGAGAGAGGGAACTCTGTCAAAGGCGGGATCGCGAGGACGACGGGAGCCACGCTGGATTGCACACGCACCGCGCGGAGACAGACGCAGGACGGCAGGAAAGTTTCTTGCATTACTTGACCGTAAGCGCTTGACAGCTCTGCGGGAATGTCCTAACGTGGGTCGCGGGTCGGGCGTCCCAACGCCCGATCCGCGAGAGAGCTTTTGTGGCCGCACCCCCGAAGGCTCTCTCTTCTTCTATGGCCAGGCGCTGGTGGAGAACCCCCAAGACATAATGACTAGTTTCCGCCTTGATTGGTGCCGGGGGCGAAGGGAGAATGAAGGCTGGCGTTGGGGGTGCGGCCCATTACTCCTGACGTGCATGGGGTGGGGAGACTGACCGGCTCTCCCCACCCCTCTGCATTATGAGAGGGTGGGGCAGGCGTACCCAACTCATCCCAAACCGGGGGGGGGAGCGTAGGCGCGTCCCTTCGGATACGATTCGTGGTGGGCCCGGCAGGATTCGAACCTACGATCAACCGGTTATGAGCCGGCTGCTCTGCCGCTGAGCTACGGGCCCACGGAACGCCGGGGGGCAGTTCCGCTCATCATCATAGCACTCGCCGGAAGTGCCGCAAGCGGGGCGGCCTAGGATGAGGGATCGTCTCGCAGCCTGAGGACGGCCGCGGCCAGGTTCTTGGGCGAGACGCCGGGCGACTGCACACCGTGCGCCCCGTAGAACGCATCGATCGCGCCGGTCAGGTCGTACTCGTCCAGGCGCCGGTTGCGGAGGGCTACCTCTAATTCCTCGAGCAGGTGTTGGGGGTGGAAGGTGAAGTCGCCGGAGAGGGTTAGGTCCTCGATTCCGTCCTCACTCAGACGAGCGGTGACCCGGATGAGGCCGCCGGGCGCTTTGTGCTCTGCCTCCGCCACGCGGACGCCGCCGCGTATGAGAACGTGGCGGCGGGGCAGGCCGCCCTGCCGCCGCAGCCAGCGCGGCGACAGGAAGCGGCGGTTCACCGCCTCGACGGTCTTCCTCTCTTTGTAGCTCAGGCTGCCCGGCTCCAGTTCCACCTCCAGCGCGTCGCGCAGCTTCTCGATGAGGATCGACTTCACCCTCTGCCGCGGTGGCCGGCGGCCCAACTCGCGCTTCATGGTGGTCATGTAGTCGCGCAGGCTTTGGTGGATCTTGTCGCGCATCTTCTCCGACGAGACCCTGAGGGCGTGGGCCATGGCGTCGCTGTCGAAGTCGAACATGAGGCTGCCCACGACAACGATGGCCTCACCGATGACGGCGATGCCCGTGCCGCCGATCTTGCGGTCGCCCACCAGGATGTCGTTCAACGGGCGGTGGTGCGCGTGGATGCCGAACGTGCGATAGGTCTCCACCAGCGGCCCGATGAGCACTTTGTACATTTCCTCTACCTTGCGGGGCAGGTTCTCGTGGTGGAAGATGAACTGGACGAAGAGCTGCTCGCCGTCCAGGTAGACGGCGCCGCCGCCGACCTCGCGCCGCAGGACGGGGAGGTCCCGCGAGCGGCAGTACTCCAGGTCGATCTCCTTGTCCAGCTCCTGGTGATAGCCGATGCAGACGTAGGGCCGGTCGGGGCTCACGAGGGCGATGGTGTTGGGGGTGGCGTCGTCCATGGCGTGGGCGACAGCGTGGTAGATGGTCTGCGATTCCAGATAGGAGACAGCGCCCAGGTCCAGGAGTCTCACTTGCACTGGCGCTCCTCTTCCTTCTTCAACATCCCTTTCTGCTCGTACTCCACCACCTCCGCCTCCAGCCAGGGCTGGACATCGGGTCCGTGAACCAAGTCGGCGATATCGCCCCCCAGGTTGCCGGGGCTGATGACCACCAACCAGCCCTGCTCGTAGTGGTCGACGTTGAGCAGGCCCGGGTTGGCGAGCACCTCCTGGTTCACCGCGGCGATGGTGCCGCTGACTGGCGCCTTCAGCGGGCCCACGTACTTGCCTGCCTCCATGGAGCCGAAGGCGCGTCCTTTCTGCACCTGGCGGCCCACGGGCGACAGCTTGACGTAAGCCACAGTGCCGGCGGCGCAGACCCCGAAAGCGTCCAGGCCGGCCCGCACGCCTTCGTCCTCCGGGCGGGCCCAGATGTGCTCCTTGCGGTCGTAGTAGAGGTCATCGGGCAGATGGAACTCTTTGACTTGGGCCATGAGCGTTACCTCTCGAAAGATGACGGGCGTGAATCGTCGGCCGCGCCGATGGTGAAGGTGCCATATTCCAGCGCCAGCTCGGCGATGTCCATGGTGCGCACCGCGGAGCCCTTCGCCGATAGGCCCCGCTGGGTAGTGCGCTTGCACTGAGGGCACCCCTGCACTACCACCTGAGCGCCGCTCTTGTCCACTGCGCTGGTCAGCATGCTGTTCACTTCGCCAACGAGCTCCGGGTCCCAGATCTCGACGTCGCCGCCGCCACCGCAACAGAGAGCGCGCTCGCGGGAAGGGGTGAGCTCAACATAGGCCTCGCCGGCCAAGGCGCGCAGCACCTCGCGGGGAGCGTCGTAGACGCCCAGACCACGGCCGAGGTCGCAGGGGTCGTGGTACGTGACAGCTGCATCCGGCGGGCGGAACTTCAGCCGGCCGGAGTGCACCAGCTCGGCGATGAACTCGGCGGAGTGCATGAGACGAACGCCGTCCAGCGGGTAGTATCGGCGCCAGGCACAGTAGCAGGAGGGGCAGTTGAACACCACCGTCTTCGCCCCGAAACGATGGAGGCGCTCTATGTTGCGCCGGATGACCTGCTCGGCGTCCTTGGCCAGGCCGCCGACGATGAGCGGGAAGCCGCAGCACCACTCCTCGCCTGCCAGCAGCCCGACATCGATCCCCGCCTTCAGAAGCACGCGCAGGAAGGCCTGCGGTATCTCCTGCACAGCAGGCGAGAACGAGGACACGCACCCCACGAAGTAGAGCACGTCCGCCCGCTCCTTGTTGAGCAGGTCGGCCGGCAGGTCCTCAAGGAACTCGGCCCAGAGAGCGCGCTCCTCGTTGGGGTAGCCGAAGATGTTCCCTTCTTCGAGGACCGCGTCTCGCGCGCGGTCCAAGTTCTGGGGCAGCATGCAGCGGGCCGTGGCCAGCTCCTGGCGCATGGCGATCGCCAGGTCGCGGGTCCTGATGCCTACCGGGCAATAGACCTCGCAGCGGCCGCAGAGAGTGCAGTCGAAGACCCCCTGCTGGTACCGGCTCCACGCATCCTCCGACGCGTCGCGGCCGTCGCGGTGAAAGAGCCTGCGCAACAGCGAGCGGTCCTCGCGAAAGAGCTGACGGCGACGGCGGATCATGCCCATGAGGGAGACGCCCTCATCGCCCTTCACCCGGAACGAGTCGCAGGCCCGCAGGCACTCGCCGCAGCGAGTGCAGGCGTCCAGTTCTAGGAGTTGGCGGGCGGTGAACGGCCGCTCTCGCGGGTCGGCGAAGAGAGGCTCGGCTTCCGTCACCGTGGCCACGCCGCCACCTCCTGGGCCGTCGGGGCACTTATGGCGATGGTGGTCGGGCTCGCGAACATGTGGAAGAGCTTCGAATACGGCAGGTAGGCCACCAGCGCCAGACCGGAGGACGCGTGCAGCCACCAGAAGGCATCGTAGGCGCGGGCCCAGTCGGCGCCGAGCGGCTCGAGAGTCCGCGAGAGCGAATAGCCGACGAAAGCGTAGGCGGCGGCGCCATCAGGAGTGCCTTCCTTCAGGTAGCGGGCGGCCTCGACCAGATAGCCGCTGAGCGCCAGGAAGGCGAGCAGCGCTAGTATGGCGGTGTCTTCCAAGACGGTGCGAACGTGGGGCTTGGGCGACAGGAATCGTCGCTGGAGGGCTATGGCCACGCCCAGGAGCAGCGTGAGGCCCAGGAAGTCGTTGGTGGCGGCGAACCAGTGGTCGTTTTTCGTCAAAGGGACGCCAAGATCGAGGAGGAAGTTGCCACCGCTACCGACGATGAACAGGCCGGCGAAGGACCAACTGAGACTCATGTGCATGAGCCAGCGTTGGCGGCTCTCCCGCCAGAGCTGGCGCTGAACGAGGCCGTTCCAGAAGAGGGTGCGCAGTGTGGGTGGCCGCAGCAGGCGGCGTACGCCCCGCGCGGCAAGCGAAAGAGCCCGTCCCCAGCGGATGCCGCCGGGGTTGCCCCGCAGCTCAGGCCGAAACCAGAAGCGCACCCGCTCGAAGACGCCCCAGGCGAAGACGGCCAGGGCTAGGGCCGAGAGGCCGTGGAAGAGGGCATCCACACCGGCCGCCGCTCAGTCCGTCCGCTCGATGCGGATGCGCCAGCCGACGCCGTCGTTGACGAAGGTCTGGAAGGGGTAGCCTCTCTTGGCGCAGAAGTTGGGGATGGTGACCATGGCCGCCGGCTCGAAGTCCACCAGCACCTCCAACACCTGCCCCTGCTTGAGCGTCTTCAGGGCCTCGCGCGTCTCGATCAGGGTGTAGGGGCAGATCTTGCCCGCGATATCGAGCTGCTGATCAACGGTGATTATCGCCATTGCCGGCGCCTCCTCCTCGTCAGGCGAAGTTGACGACCTTGTGGGCCACGATGAGGTCCACCAGTTCGCCGAAGTCGATGGGCTTGACCCGGCGCGCCGCCTGGTCGGCCAGGCCGCGCCGCTCCAGGTCCTTCTTCACTGCGTAGACTGGGTGGTGGCCGTTCCCCAGCGTCGAGACGTCCAGGTTCACTCCGTCCTGAACGAGGACGATGATCGCCTCATCGTCGTACTGGGCCAGGGCCAGGCCGTTGCCCCCAAAGGGCTGGTCGATTAGATATAGGTTCGCCATGGCGTCACGCCTCCTAGAAGTCGATGGTCAGGTCCGCCCGCCGGACCAGATCCAGCGCCTGCCGGCGGTCGATGACCTCTACGTCCTCCGCCAGGTCACCCTCCTCGATGCCGCGCTCGGCCAGCGCCTCGCGTTCCACCTTTAGCTTGGCGCCGAACGAGGCCAGGGTAGCCAGGTACCGGGCGGAGTCGCGGCGGTCGACGCCCTTCAGGGCGAAGCGAACGCCCTCGCCCAGGTAGAGCACGTCCACCGTGTGCTCGTCGACGCCGCTGGTGACGCCGACCGCCGCACGCAGGCCCTCGGTGTAGTAGATGGAGCCGTAGGGGGCGTGATTGAAGGTGACCAGAACGTGTCGCTGACCCATGTCCGTTCCCCCTCCCGTCTACAGGGTCACCAGCCGGTCGACCTCGCCCAGGATCTCGGCGAAGTCGGGCAGGCCGCCCACTCGCACGCCCTCGACGTAGTCCTTGCCGCCCTGGAGTCCGCGGGCGTTGACGCAGACGCCGCAGGCGACGATCTCCGCCCCCTTGTCCAGCAGGGACAGCACGCGGTCCTTGGGCAGCGTCTGCAGGTCGGGGAAGCTCTGGTGGCGGATGGGGTTGTGGACGGCGTCCAGGTAGTAGAAGTACTTGACTACGTGCCCCTTGGCCAGCGCGGCCTCGCCGATGTCGGCGGCCGTCTCCCAGTTCTCGAACTGGTATGGGCCGCCCGTTACCAGGATGCCGATGGTGGCCAAGCGCGAGCTCCTCTCTGCCGTGTGGCGCATTGTCGACATAGTCGACTAATTTAGTCGACTAATACCATACTTCACGAAGTCTGTCAAGGGGCAATGGTAAGAAGGAATGAGATCGTGGATGTGTGGAACCAGCGGGCTGTGCGCGGCGTTGTAACGCTATAGAGGGGAACGAGTCTAGACTTGCAGGACAGGAGCGAGTAGGGACGGAAAGGTGACGACGATGCGTAGACGACCCTTCATCGGCAGAGGACAGTTCGTTTCGGTGGTGGCGGTTCTGATGGTGGTGCTTGCCACAGCCTGCGGTGGCGATTCCGGCGACAGCGAAGCCCCGGCGGCGCTTGCGGATGTCAGTGCCGGGACGGGTGAGTCGGACGCGGCAGTTGGCGCGGGCGCGGAGGACGGCAGTCTGCCTCTGCCGCAACTGGATCGGAAGATTATCCGGACGGCAAGGCTGGAATTGCAGGTCGAAAAGGTCAGCGCAGCCGTGACTGAAGTGGAGGACGTCGCCGAGGCCGCAGGCGGTTGGGTCTCGGCGTCCAACGTGTTTGTCGATGAACCTTCGACATCGGATGCCGGGGATGATCAGACGTCGAAGCGAACGGAGACGGCGACGGTGACGATCCGGGTGCCGGCGGATGCCTATCGGAGTGTCGTCGGTCAACTCAGAGGCATGGCCGAGCAGGTAAGGTCTGAGAGCAGCGAGGCCTCGGAGGTCACGGAGGAGTATACGGACCTGCAGGCGCGACTGCGAAATCAAGAGGCGACGGAAGCTCAGCTACTGGAACTGCTGAACAAAGCGGAGACGATACCCGATATTCTAACGGTCCAAGACAAGGTCAGTCAGGTACGGCTGGAGATTGAGCGGGTGCAGGGACGGATCAACGTGCTTGACAGCCTGACTGCGATGGCGACGATCACTGTTGAGCTAGCAGCATTCGTGCCAGCCGAGGAGGCCCAGGGCGGGCAGGGCTGGGCAGCGAATGCGTGGGATGCGGCCTGGGAGGGTTCGCAGATGACGGTGGTCGTTCTGGGTAGCATGGCCATCGTCGGTGGCATGGTACTGGCCTGGCTGGCGATTCCCGCGCTGATCATCGTGTTCGTCTGGTGGCGGTTCGGAAAGAGGCTTTCCAGACTGCTGGGCCTGCCGCCCAGCGAGAAACCCGGCGGGTCCGGCACACCAGCGTGAGGCCCAGAGCGCGCCAAGGACGATTTCGACCGTCCACTTCAACGCGGGCTAGCCTGCCTTGCGGCAACGGCGCATGAGCAGGAAGGCCGCGGCCAGCGCGCCGGCCGCCAGCGCCAGCCGGCGCCAGAACAGCGGGTGGATCAAGACCGAATCCGAGGCGATGCTGCGCACCTCGATGGCACGCTGCTCTCCCCGCACTACGCTCTCCACCAGCGCGAGGCAGTCTTCCACTGTCACTTGCCTGATGGCGTGCCCCAGTTCCGCTGAAGCAGCAGAGGGATCGCCCATGTAGCTGACCTCGGGGCCGCCGTAGCCGTAGCGGGCGTTGAGCAGCCAGCCGATACCCCCGGACAGCGCACCGATCATCTCCTGCACCTTCGCTTGCCGTTGCGGGTCGCCACGGCCCAGCAGACCGGCGAGAGGGAGGCTGAGCGCCGCCAGGGGCCGGAAGGGCGGCGGCCCACCCGGGCCGAGCTGGCGGTAGATGGGGTCCACAAGCTCGGGCCGCTCGGCCAGGATGAGAGACGTCTCCATCGTGGCGGCGTGCTCGCCGGTGAGCAGTCCCGCCCGTTCCTGCGCCGTGAGTGGGCGGCCGAGGACGGTCTCCAGCCGGTCGAAGCGCGGCCCGGTGATGATCTCGTGGAGCACGGCGGCAGCCGGCGTAAACATCTCGATGCCGTGGCGGCGGCTCACCTCGCGGCAGGCGGCCTCCAGCCCGGATGCGTGACGGGCGCCGCCGTGGCCGTTGGTAACCACGACGTAGCGATAGCCGGCCTGCGCCAGCGA
>Ga0209253_10006240_pt1 | contig 10329 bp, 9 predicted proteins | sample FrelakmetBRP12BR_FD_187145 | JGI IMG/M metagenome (GOLD analysis project Ga0209253, IMG submission 187145) | Freshwater lake sediment microbial communities from the University of Notre Dame, USA, for methane emissions studies - BRP12 BR (SPAdes)... | ecosystem: Environmental > Aquatic >... | reverse complement strand
GGATGGATGTAGCTGAAGAACTTCGCGTCCATCGCATCGCGCCACGCCTGCGCCGACAGGTCGTCGGGCGCGTAGCGCTTTGCCGCGCCGGCGGAGTTCACGAGCACGTCGATCGGCCCCAGCTTGTCCTCGGCTTCGGCGATCGCCCGCGCCGCGTCGTCCGCATTGCGCAGGTCGGCGACGATCGCGATCGGCGGGTGCGGAACGCCGCGGAGCTTCGCGAGCGCAGCGTCGAGATTGGCGCGGCTGCGCGACACGAGCGCGACGCGCGCGCCGGCGTGCGCAAACGCTTCCGCGCACGCGAAGCCGATACCCTTCGACGCTCCGGTGACGACGACGGCCTTGCCGTCATGCGTTTGGGCCATGCGGACCTCCTCGTGAGTGTTCGGCAACTGGTTTCCATCAGCACCTCCCGACCGCCGCCCCGCGAAAGCGGGGACCCAGCGTCGTGCGAGCAACCGACACTGGATTCCCGCTTTCGCGGGAATAACGGAGTGGCCCATTGGGCATCAATCATCGGCCGGAAGCGCAATCGTCGAATTGCGGGAAGGGGATCAGCGTGCGGGCGGCGCGGCAAGCCGCTCGCGCAGGAACGCGCGCACGGAGTCGATCGCCGCGGCGCGCGCCGCGGGATTCGGGCCTCGGGTGACGCCCTGTCCCGGGTTCACGCCGTTGGGCACGTTCTTCAGCGCAGTGACCTTGCCGTCCGGCGCGTCGAAGCCGTGGTGACTGTCCGGATAGACAGTAACGGTGACGGGTTCCCTGCGCTCGCGCATCGCGTACCCGAGTTCGACGCAGGGTGCCGCGGGCGTCCAGTCGTCGCTCGCGCCGATGTGGATCGTCGTCGGCATGGCGGGCGCCCAGCGCGCGCCCTGGCGCAGCGTCCCCACGCATCCCGGATAGAACGCGACCGCCGCGACGAAGAACGCAGGAGCGTCCGGCGCCGCGCGGAACGCCGTGACCTGCGAATCCTTCGCGTTGATCGTCGCCAGCGTAGTGCTGCCGCCATGCGACCAGCCGACGAGCGCGATGCGCCCGCGGTCCACGCCGGGAAGCTGCGCCGCATACGCGAGCGCACCCAGCCCATCCAGCCGGCGCGTCGCGGCGGTGATCGTGCGGTCGCCGGTCCGGATCGTGCAGATCTCCCGCCGCCCGCGCGGCGCGAAGCTGTCGGGCCAGAGCACGGCGTAGCCGTCGCGCAGCAGCAGCTCGGTCCACGCGCCGAAGCGCTCGGACAGCTGCCCGGCGCGGCTCGCCGCCGCACTGTACATGCCGCCGCAGCCGTGCACGGCGATCACGAGGGGGACGCGCGTGCCCGCCGCGACGTTGGGCCGGAAATACAGCGCCGGGATCGCGACGGCGGCGCCGGCGGCATCGCGCTCGAGTGACGGTATGCTCACGCGTTCCGGCACGGGCAGCGCGATAGCGGGGAACGCAACGGCGAGCGCGAAAAGAGCGGCAAGACAGCATCTGGGCGCGCGCACCGTCATTGGGATCCATCCATGCAGGCGAGGCAGGAAAGGGGGGCTGGCGCGCCATGCGGCGACGATGCCGGCCCCGCATCGTGGCGCACCGGCGACTTCGCCCGCGTCCGCGGTCACAGATGATCGGCGATCGTCCGCCATGCGGCAAGCTTTTCGGCGAACGACCGCGTGTACGCGGGACTCGTCGACGGCAGCGCAATCGTCGCGTAACCGGCTTCGCGCCAGGCGGGCTCCGCGCGCGCCGCAGTCTTCCCGTTGAAGCACACGAGCGTCACGAGGGGCGCCGCCGCGCGCACCCGCGACGTCCCGGCACGCGTCGCGGCACGGATCGCCGTGTCGAGGCTCCCCGCGCGCTCGCACGCGACGATCGTGTCCCAAACGCCGATCCGGTGCGCGCGCAGCCGGGCCAGCCGCTCGGTGTACGGCATGGCCGCGAGCGGCTCGCCGACGATCTCGGCGAGCAGCGGCCAGAAGTGATTGCGCGGATGCGCGTAGTACTCGCGCGCCGCCAGTGACGCTTCGCCCGGAAAGCTGCCGAGGATCAGCACGCGCGTATCGGCCGCCAGCACGGGCGGCAAGCCCCAGCGACGGCGCGCGCTCATCGGCGACGCTGCTCCGGAACGCGCGCGCGCGTCGAGCGGGCATCCGTGGAAGAAATGCAACAGCCCGCATGGCGCGCGCCCGCGCAACGGTATCTGCTTTGACGATTGTCAATGGTCATGCTGCAGCGCAAAAGTATTCTGCAAGTGCGTCGGAGCGGGGGCTTCGGCAATGCGTGCGTAGGCGCGCGTCACCAGGAGAACGGGATGAAAGCGTATCTGACGAAATCGCTGGCCGCAGCTGCATGCGCCGCGTCGCTGGTCGCGCTGCCCGCGGCCGCTCAGGACACCAAGTGGATGGCGCGCGTCCGTGCGATCGACGTCGAGCCGAACGCGAGCTCGTCGCTTGCCGGCCTCAACGTCGAAGGCCAATGGACGGGCGAGCTCGACTTCACGTACTTCTTCACCAAGAACATCGCGGCCGAGCTGATCCTCGCGACGACGAAGCACGAAGTCACGCTCAACGGCGCGAGCCTCGGCGACGTCTGGGTGCTGCCGCCCACGCTGCTGCTCCAGTATCACTTCACGGACCTCGGCGCCTTCAAGCCGTACGTCGGCGGCGGCCTCAACGTCACGTGGTTCTACGACGTCAACCTGAACGCGGGCCCGGCGAAGCTCACCGTCGACAGCACGAGCGTCGGTGGCGCGCTGCAGGTCGGCCTCGACTACGAAATCGCGAAGAACTGGGTGCTCAACGCCGACGTGAAGTACATCTGGATGAGCACCGACGTCTACGCGGGCGGCGGGACGCTCACGGACCTCAAGATCAATCCTTGGGTCTACGGCATCGGCGTCGGCTATCGGTTCTGACCTGTCTTCAGTTTCCAGGAGCGGTCCTCGGCAGTTTGCGCGGGCCGCTTTTTTTGTGCGCGCGTTCCGGCGGCGGCCGCACGCGTCACCAGGTGCGCGGCCACGCCTGCAGGCGTACCGCGTAGTCGAGTACGACACCCGCGAAGATCGCAAGACCGAGCCAGTGATTGCCGAGGAACGCGCGGAAGCACGCGGCGCGATCGCGGGTGCGGATGATCCACAGGTGATGGCCGGCCAGCACCACGGCGATCGCGAGGCCGGCCCAGTAGCTCGCGCCGAACTCGAGCGCGCGGCCGACCCACGCCATGCCGGCCAGGTAGACGGCGTAGCACGCGGCGACCGCCGCGACATCGAAGCGGCCGAACGTGAGCGCAGACGTCCGGATCCCGAGCTTCACGTCGTCGTCGCGGTCGACCATCGCGTATTCGGTGTCGTACGCGATGACCCAGACCAGGTTGATCGCGAACAGCGCCCAGCCCATGGAGGTCACCGTCTCCTGCGCGGCGGCGAACGCCATCGGGATGCCGAACGAGAACGCGACGCCCAGGAATGCCTGCGGCAGCGCGAAGAACCGCTTGAAGAACGGGTACGCCATCGCGATCGCGAGCGCAACGACCGACAACAGCACGGTGAGCCAGTTGGTCACGAGGATCGTGAGCACGAAGCCCGCGAGCGCAAAGGCCGCGCCCACGACGAGCGCCTCCCACGGGGCGATGTCGCCCCGTGCCAGCGGCCGGTCGGCCGTGCGCTTCACGTGCGCGTCGAACTTGCGGTCGGCCCAGTCGTTGAACGCGCAACCCGCAGAGCGCATCACGATCGTGCCCACGGTGAACACGAGTACCAGCCGGAAACTGGGCTGTCCATCCAAAGCGATCCACAGCGCCGCCAGCGTCGGCCACAACAGCAGCAGAATGCCGATCGGCTTGTCGAGGCGCACGAGGCGCTCGTACGCGTCGAGCCGCTCGACGAGCGTCAGGCGCAGCGGGGCCTCCCGCGAGGACGCGAGCGCTGCCGACAACGGGGAATCGGCGGGCTCGCTCACAGCCCGAGCGGGAGCTGCTTCTTCAACTCCCGTGGTGCGACCGTTGCGAGCAGCGCGGCGGGCGTTGCATACGCGAGGCGCACGCGCAGTTCGTGCGTCATCCGGCGGTTGACGAGGCGGCGCGACTCGCTCATGAACGAAAGCAGCATCGGCGCGATCCGCTGCTCGGCTTCCTCCCACGTCACGCGCGGCGGCCGAGGCAGGCGGAACGCGTCGGCCACGGTGTCGAACCAGCCGCCCATCTTCATCTCGGCGTCGTCGGCGACGTTGTACGCACGGTTCGGCAGCCCGTGGAAGATCGCGGCGACCACCGCGCGGGCGAGATCGTCGGCGTGGATGTGGTTGGTGAACACGTCGTCCTCGGGCACGAGCACGGGCGTGCCCTGCTTGATCCGGTCGAGCGGAAGCCGCGTCTCGGCGTAGATGCCCGGCGCCCGCAGCAGCGAGAGGCGCACGCGCTGGCGGGCCGCCCACTTGCGCAGGCGGTCCTCCGCCGCGACCCGGCGCCGCGCGCGCGGCGTCTGCGCACGCCGCACGCGCGTCTCGTCCACGCGGGCGCCCGCGCAATCGCCGTAGACGCCCGACGTCGAGATGTAGACGAACCGCTGCGGTATAATTTGCGCCCGCGTCAGTGCGGCGACGAGCTTCTGCGTGCGCGGGTCGTCGCGGCCCTCCGAAGGCGGCGGCGCGCAATGCAGGACCGCGAACGGCGCCGCGCGAACGCGCCGCAGCGCGGCGAAGTCATCGAGATCGGCAACGATGGGTACGATCCCCTGCGCACGAAGCTTCGCAACGTCGTCCACGCGGCGCGTGAGCCCGTAGATGCGCGCCCGCCCGCGCAGCAGCGCCGCGGCACGCAGCGCGATATCACCGCATCCAATCAGCAGAACCCTGATCACGCCACGGACTCTTCGGCGCATCGCGCTCACGCGCGACACGGACCCTACGCAATGACATTCGAGATTACCATAAAGCCCAGCGATCATTCGTTCGCCTGCGAGGAGGACGAGACGGTGCTGGCGGCCGCGATGCGCAACGACCTCATGCTGCCGTACGGCTGCCGCAACGGCGCGTGCGGCACGTGCAAGGGCCGGATCCTGGCGGGCGACGTCGACTACGGCGCGCACCAGGCGTCCACGCTGACCGAGGACGAGAAGCGCGCGGGGCTCGCCCTCTTCTGCTGCGCGAGGCCGCGCACCGACCTCACGATCGAGGTCCGCGAGGTGCGGCGGGCGGGCGACATCCAGATCAAGCGGCTCCCCTGCCGGATCGAGTCGATCGAGAAGGCGGCGCCGGACGTCGCGATCGTCCGGTTCAAGCTGCCCGCGAACGAGCGCCTGCAGTTCCTGGCCGGCCAGTACATCGACTTCCTGCTGAAGGACGGCAAGCGCCGCAGCTTTTCGCTCGCGACGCCGCCGCACGACGACAGCCTGCTCGAACTCCACGTCCGGCACATTCCGGGCGGGTTCTTCAGCGACGCGCTGTTCACGCAGTACAAGGGTCGCGAGATCCTGCGTTTCGAGGGTCCGCTCGGCGCGTTCTACCTGCGCGAGGAATCGGACAAGCCGATCGTGTTCGTCGCGGGCGGCACCGGGTTCGCGCCGATCAAGGCGATGATCGAGCATGCGCTGCACCATGGGATCGACCGCGAGATGGTGCTGTACTGGGGCGTGCGCTCGCTGCCCGATCTTTACCTGCCGAACCTGCCCGGCCGGTGGCAGTCGGAGCACCGCAATTTCACGTTCATCCCCGTGCTGTCGGAGCCGCGCGCCGAAGACGCGTGGCCGGGCCGTACGGGCTTCGTGCACCAGGCGGTGATGGCCGACTTCCCGGACCTGTCGGGCTACCAGGTCTACGCGTGCGGCGCCCCGGCGATGATCGACGCGGCGCGGCACGACTTCACGCAGCAGTGCGGACTGCCGGCGACCGAGTTCTACGCGGACAGCTTCACGTACGCGGCGGAATCCGAAGCACGACCGTAGCGTCCTGTCCCGCTCGTTCGGGCGGCAGGGGAACCGATGAATCCCGACGCCGGACGAGGCGTGAGGCCGAAACCGTTCCGGGCGGTTCGGTGAGGGCGAGCAACAAGGCGCGGCGTCCGATCCCCCGCGAACCGTCGAGTGAACTTGCGGAACGAAGAATCGGCAACAGGAACTGCAGCAGCTCCATCGCTGCCTCGGAGCGACAGGGGCGGCGCCGCGTTCGTTGCGCTGGCGCTGCTCGCGCTGGCCGCCGTCGCGATCTGGATCGCGAACCTCGGCGGCACGTTCCTGAGCGACGACTTCGCGCATCTCGCCGTGATTCATGGCGCGCACGAGCGGTCGGCGCTCGGGGCGTGGGTCGTCGCGCGCTTCTTCGAACCGCTCGGCAACGGCACGTTCGCCTATCGGCCGCTCGCGTTCGCAACTTACGCGCTCGACTGGACGTTCTACGGGACCGACGCCGTCGGTTGGCGCGTGACCAGCGTGCTGCTGTTCGCCGCCAACGCGCTCGCCGCGGGGCTGCTCGTCCATCGCTGGCTCGCCGCGCATGCGCCGCAGCCGCGCTTCGCTGCCGCGTTCGGTGGCCTGCTGCTCGCCGCGTATCCGTTCGCCGGCGAAATTTCGTACTGGCTCGTCGGCAGGTTCGACCTGCTCGCGTGCCTGTTCAGCCTGCTGTTCCTCCTTTCCCTGCCGCTCCACCGGCCGTCGACGACTCGCGAGCATGCGCTGCGCCTGGCATTCCTGGCGTGTGCCTTGTGGTCGAAGGAGAGCGTGCTGCCATTGCCGGCGATCGCGACGCTGATCGTGTTCTCGGCCGCTGCGACCGGAATCCACGCCGGCGCGGCAATGTCCAAGGCGGCGCGGACGACGGTGCGCGAGCTGGCGCCGAGCTGGCTGCTGCTCGGCGCCTACCTCGTGTGGCGTTACGCACTGTTCGGTTCGTTCCTGAAAGTCTACCGGGAATCCACACCGCCGCGCGCCCTCGAGGATGTGTGGATCCGCTTGAGCGGCCTGCGCGACATCGTGCTGGCGAACGCGGGCGCGCACGCGCACGCGCTGACGCTGGCCGCCGCTGCGCTGATCGCGGGCATCGTGGTCGCGAACCTGCGCGGACCGCGGGACGCCGGCGATCGCCGGCGCGCGCTGGTGCCGCCGCTCGTCGCGGGCGTGGCGCTCTACATCGTGGCGCCGGCGCTGTCGTTTCCGGTCTCGTCCGCCAGCGGCGAAGGCGCGCGCCACTTCTACATGGCGTGGCTCTACGTGTCGCTGCTGGGCGCGATGCTCGTCGGGTGGTCGCGCGGCGCGCGGCCGCTCGGCGTCGCGCTGCTCGCGCTGCTGCTCGTCGCGCAGGCGAACAGCCTGCGGCAGTGGCATTCTGCGGGCTCGGTGATGGCCGACGTCGTCGCCGGCGTCGGCCGCGTGGCGACGACCGTGCCCGAGGATCGCTACGCGCTCCTGCTTCTGCCGGATCACATCGGCGTCGCGCTGTTCGCGCGCACCGCGCAAGCGTCGATCGTCGGGCCGCCGATGCAGTCGCGCGACTACCTGCCGCGGATGGCCCCGATGCTCGGAATTGATTTCGGCCACTGGTCGACGCTGATTGCCGATGGCGAAGTCGCCCGGCTCAAGTCGGCCGCCGCATTCGATCCCGTCAATTTCGTCGGCCTGTTCTGCTGGAACCCGGCACGACGGTCCTTCGTGCCGCTGACCGACGGCAGCCTCGCGCGGGAGCCTGCGCGCTGGGAGGCGGCGGCGCGGGCGAATTTCGCGCCGGCCGGCTGTGTCGAGCCGTTCTAGCGTGCTGCTTCGCGCATTGCGCCGTGTTCGCCGCCTTTGCGCGGACGGTCGGGGCTCGCGTGCGACATCCTGGCAAGTCACTTCCGGAACGAGGCGCTAGGTCCGCGGCTTGTCCGCGCCTTCCTCGTGATACTCCTGCTCGACGTTGACGTTCCAGATCGCCGCTTTGTCGCGTGACGGATCCACGATGCACAGGGCGGCGAGCCGCGCGCTGACCATCGAATGGTCCTGGTTGTTGTATCGGTGCATGCCGTTGCGCCCCACCGGATATAGGTTCGGCACGCGGTCCAGCCACGCGCGGAGAACGGCAAACTCCTGGTAGCTGCCGAAGTAGGCCGGGTACGCCTTCTCCACCTTGATGACGGTCGTGTCGAGAATGTCGCCGGCGTCGACAAGGCCGAGCTTGACCAGCTCGTCGCGTGCCAGGCGGCCCATCTGGTCGGCCGTGAGTTGCCACAGCGCGTCGCCTTCGTTGCAGAAGTACTCGAGCCCGACCCAGATGCGCGCCGGATCGTCGACCATCGCGGGACTCCAGTTGTTGAAGATCTGCAGGCGGCCGACGCTCACGTCGGGCTCCTGCACGTAGATCCACGTGTCCGGATACATGTTGTTCGCGAAGCCGTGCCGCACCAGCGCGCTGGGCTTCACTTTCGCGAGCAGCGCGCCGACCGTGATGAAGTCGCGATACGCGAGGCCTTCGGCGACTGCGCGCACGTCCGCCGGCGGCGGCGGCTCGACCGCGCGCGCCAGATCCTTGAGCGGCATCGACGAGATCACGGCGTCGCAGGCGATCGTCGACCGCGCGCCGGTCGCGCCGTCCTCGCAGACGGCGGCGGTAACGAGGCCGTCGGTCATCTGCAGCGCGACGAGCCTGGTGCGCATCCGGATCTCGCCGCCGCGCTCGACCACGCGTTCCGCGACGGTCTCCCACATCTGCCCGGGGCCGAGCTTCGGGTACAGGAAGCGCTCGATCAGGCTCGTTTCCACGCCCTTCTGCGCGATGTCGGCGCCGCCGCGGCCGACCTTCGACCGGACCGCGTGCAGCAGCGCCTTGCCGATCGACAGCCCCTTGATCCGCTGCGCGCCCCATTCGGGGCTGATCCTGCTGCACTCGACGCCCCACACCTTCTCCGTGTAGTCCTTGAAGAACATGCGGTAGAGGTATGCGCCGAAACGGTTGACGAGGAAGTCCTCGAGGTTGCGCTCGGGCCGGATCGGCGCAAGCCGCGCGCGCACGTAGCTCGCGCCGACCCGCGCGATCCGGACCGGGCCGAGATTGCCGATCGTCGTCAGGTTGAGCGAGATCGGATAGTCGAAGAACTTGCGCAGATGCAGGATGCGCGACAGGCGCGGTCGCACGAGCAGCGAACGCTCAGGTGCGTCGCGCGCGAGTGCGTCGGCGCGCGCGAGATTCGCCGACGCGTCGCCGGTCGGGCGAAACTGCTGCATCGCGGCCGGCGCGGGCAGCACGTCACGCCACCAATCCATCACCCAGTCGACCTTGGAGAAGAACCGGTGGCCACCGATGTCGATCCGGTTGCCGTTGTAACGTTCGGTGCGCGCGAGGCCGCCGACCTGCACGCCGGCCTCGACGACCAGGATGCGCAGGTCTGCCGCCGAGCACAGCAGTTCGTACGCGGCCGTCAGGCCGGCCGGCCCGGCGCCGACGATCAACACGGTACGCGTCATGGCTCGGTCGCGTCGACGCGCGCGGCGGCGCGCGAGAACAGCACCCGGCGGCGCAGCAGGTAGGTCAGCACGAACGCGAGCGCGACGGCCACGGCCTTGGCGCTCCAAAGCGACGCTCCGAGCCGCTCGCCGGCCAGCAGCACGAGAAAGCTCACGCCGGCGCCCACGCCCCCGCTTGCGGCGTACAGCGTAAACTCGGCAGCGGGCCAGTGCCGGAACTTGCGGAATCCGAACACTCGCGAGATCGCGAGCGCGTAGTGCACGCACAGGCCGGCCATATAGGCGACGACTCCGGCCGCGGGCGCGTCCAGCCCCAGCCGAACAGCGAGCAGGTACAGCACGGCGACATCGACGCCCAGCGCGATGACGCTGACGGCGACGTAGCGCGGGAGTTCGCCGAAGGCGACGTTGCGCAACGCAGTTTCAGCCGGCATGCGACGATCGGCGGGCATCGGGGGAATCGCAAAGTGTATCATTGCGGCCTCCGAGGCCCGCCCTTCCCTGCCCGAAGCACTCATGCTCCACGGTCAACGCGTCGTCGTCGTGATGCCGTCCTACCGCGCCGAACGGACGCTGGAGGCATGCTACCGCGCCATCCCGCACGACATCGTGGACCTCGTGCTGGTGGTGGACGACGCCAGCGACGATGCGACGCTCGCGGTCGCGCAGCGGCTCTCGATCACGACGATCCGCCACGCGATCAACGCCGGCTACGGCGCCAACCAGATGACGTGCTACGTCGAGGCGCTGCGCGCCGGCGCCGACATCGTCGTGATGGTGCATCCGGACTACCAGTACGATCCGCGGTTGTTGCCGCAGATCATTGCCCCGATCGAACGCGGGGAGGCGGACGTCGTCCTGGGATCGAGGTTGCTGGGCGAGTCCCCGGTGAAACAGGGCATGCCGTGGTGGAAATACTTGGGCAA
>Ga0209253_10006239_pt1 | contig 10331 bp, 5 predicted proteins | sample FrelakmetBRP12BR_FD_187145 | JGI IMG/M metagenome (GOLD analysis project Ga0209253, IMG submission 187145) | Freshwater lake sediment microbial communities from the University of Notre Dame, USA, for methane emissions studies - BRP12 BR (SPAdes)... | ecosystem: Environmental > Aquatic >... | reverse complement strand
GAGGGCTGTCCCCGGCCTTGGTGTCAAGTTCCGCAACAAGATCGGCCTGCATGTGGCGCTGGAAGCGCTGAAAGAAGGACTCGGCCAGGGATGCAAGCCGGAAGACCTGATGGAATTCGCCCGGATTGACCGGGTAGAGAAAATCATGCTGCCTTACCTGGAGGCTTTGCTGTCAGAAAACCCGACGTTAAAAATCTGCCGGCTTCGATTCGGGGTGTTGTAAACGGGACGCGGAAGAGACGGATCCTGCGGATCTGCGCAGAATAAACCACCGAAAAATCCGTGTTGATCTGCTTCATCAGAAGCTCTCCGCGTTCCATGAAAACCAGCAGGGGGTAGAATGAAAGGGATTCCTCCAAACCGGGTTATTGAGCAGAATCTTTGTTTTTGGAAGGGAGGAATCTGAGTATCAAGTGGCAATAAAGCCGGACGTTTTTTGCACTTGCGGGTGATGATATCGCTCAAGATTGGCATGGCGTTAAAAATTTGGAAGGGCTAAAGTTGTATGATGGCCTGAGAAAATTGTTAATCAAACCATTGACAAGTATACGTCATTGACGTACACTGGAGAGGAAATGCGATGGTAATCATAGAAACTTCCATCTCTACACGTCGCGTAACAGAACTATTATCAGATGATGAATATCGAGAGCTTCAGTCCATCTTGGTTGAAAACCCTGAGAAAGGAGCAATCATTCCCGGGGGCGGCGGCCTGCGCAAGATAAGATGGAGCGGTTCCGGACATGGGAAACGTGCAGGCACGCGGACCATTTATTATTGGGCAACAGCCAAAAAGCAAATTCTGATGTTGTTCATATATGCAAAGAAAGAAAGGGACGAACTCACCCCCGATCAGCGCAAGGTACTTAGACAAATTGTGGAGAAAGAATACCATGAAAGATGAACTTTTTAATGAGTTGCTGGAAAGTGTCCGCGAAGGCGGAGCCATTCTACGCGGCGAGAAAAGCCCCTCACGCTCTTTTGAGATCGAAAAGGCCGATATCAAGCACATTCGAGCCAGCTACAAACTTTCCCAGAGCGAATTCGCCGCATTACTCGGAATCAGGTTGAGCACATTGCAGAACTGGGAACAGGGCCGGCGCAAGCCGCATGGCCCGGCGCGGGTGTTGCTGCAGGTAGCGGCAAGGCATCCCGAGGCGGTCTGGGATGTGGTGCAACCCAGAAAATCCCGCCAAGCGAATGAAAAAACGAGCAATTAAAAGGCAGAGGGAATCCAGACTGGCTGGGCAGGGGGAATTCTGGAATATCGAAGGGACGGATTCGACTGATCCGCGCTAAAAAGGCTCCAAAGGGGAAACCTTCCATTAACTCGCTGCTTTATACGTTGTAGAAGGCGAACCCAAAATGCTGGTCCCGCGTTCCTGTCGGGTTACCACGAAACAGCCGCGCTTCCATCTGTCAAAAATCCGCATTAATTCGTTCCATCCGTGGCCGCCGCGTTCCATGAAAAGGGGCGGCGGCCCTCTGTGACTATAATAGTGAGACACAGACCCCTCGTAATTTAGGGGGGAAAGTGGAAGGGGGAAATGATGGAATGGTCACTTCGGAAGTAACCGTCACATGACCAATGTTTTGATTTAGGAAGGTGGATGATTTACCACTGAGCAACTGTGATACTAGGACACAAAGAGATATAAAACCGCGCTTTCCACTATCCAACCCCGTGTGGTGGTGAGTGATGGTCTTATTTATTGGGCAAATCTTTCCGGAAGAACGCTCGTGGTTGGGGGAACCAATCTTACAATTTACCTGTACCTTTATTCCGCTTTATCAAATTGACGTCGCCAAACAACCCGCTAACTACAAAATGAATGAGCACAGCATAAGAAATTGCGCGATAATAATCAGGTATTGCGTTCAACATGAAAAAGGCCATTTGAGATAAACAGTTCAACTCTGCCTAACACAGAGCGCACCCGGTCATTGGACTAAATGCAACTTACCGAGGAGGCTTAATGCCAGAAAGTGAATCACCGACTCCGGAAGAGGTGGAGTTAAATGCAGCTATCGAAGCTGTCCTGCGATCACCCGCCCGCAAGAAGTTGGTCATAGCTGGCCCTGGCACTGGCAAGACATTTCTGTTCAAGAAGATTCTCAAGAGAGCTGCAGGAAAACCAGACCAGCGAATTGCCCTTACGTTTATCAACAACTTAAAGAATGACCTCGAACGTGACCTGGCCGGCTTAGCTCAGGTATACACACTTCACTCTTTCTGTCTCGGACTTCTCTACCGCGATTCCGCGCTGAGGAAGGGTTTGTCTTCCGAATTCAGTGTCTGTCCGGGGCTTGCCCGTATCGTCGCTCATGACTGGGAACTCATCCAGGGAAGTAAGTCTCCCCGTTTCGTGGGCGAAATGCGAAAGCTGGCAGAGGAGAACCAAATACCCTTCTATATGGGGCGCGGAAATTATTACGATGCGGTTGATTTTGACGATATAGTCTATCGCGCCTACATAGGCCTCACTTCAGGCTATAGCCAAATAGGCAGCTATGACCTTGTTTTGATCGATGAGTACCAAGACTTTAATCGCCTCGAAGCGGGAATTGTCGACCTTCTTGGTGAGGCCAATCCAATCGTGATCACCGGTGACGATGACCAAGCTCTTTATAGCCAATTGCGTAATGCGAGCTGGGATTACATCCGATCCCTCAGTCAGGCCGGAGAGTTCGTAGTATTCGAGCTTCCATTTTGCATGCGTTGCCCGAAAGTGGTCGTCGATGCTGTCAGAGACGTTCTCACCAAAGCCCATGAGATTAACAGGCTCGAGGGGAGAATCGATAAGCCCTATAAGCACTTTCCTCCAGTAAAAGGGGCTGACAGTGCGAAATATCCGAAGATCGCCATCGTTGAGACCTCAGTGCAGGGAAATAACATCAACTACATGGGTCGGTTCATCGCACAGGAGGTCACAAAGATACCAGCAGAAGAGATTGAGACCGCCGTTCGAGAAGGTTACCCTGTCGCCCTTGTCATCGTGGCCAAGCCGTACCGCGAGCAAATCATCGCCTTCCTTGAAGTAGCTGGATTCATGGTGGAAACAAGGAGTGAGCCAGAAAACAATATCAGTCGTGACGCTGGTCTCTCAATTCTGAAGGAGAATCAATACTCAAATCTCGGGTGGCGCATCGTCCTTGAAGCGGACCGCCCACCTTTCCTACACGAGGTAATCCTTGCTACCGTAGAAGGTAGTGTGCGTCTCATCGACTTGCTTCCGGGTGAGTATCGTGAGGCTATCCTTACCCAGGCTGTTGCATATATTCCGCTCGAAGAACTAATGGAAGCCGAAGAACCTACAGATGTCTTACCAGCACCTTCACTTCCAGTTGTGCGCGTTACATCATTCGAAGGTTCAAAAGGAATGTCAGCGCAACACGTGTTCATCGCGGGGCTCCACAATGGAGAGCTACCTCATAATTCTGCGGCTATCAGGGATCTTGAGATATGCAAGTTCGTTGTTGGCCTAACACGGACGCGAAAAAAGTGCACCTTAATATATACACGCCGCTTCGGTAAAAGTTGGAAATCCCCATCATGCTTCATCTCGTGGATTAATGGCGACCGATTGGATTACATTAGGGTCACCAAATCGTATTGGAGTAAGTAAACCAAACAAAATTTTGACGATCTCATGATCCCCAATGTTAGTGCTGTGGAATGAGGCCACAAGTTGGCGATCGGAAAGGTTGGATTTGCATGTCATATCCTATTGCGCCTTTTACAGTGGAGGCCCTTCACCCCTTTGTCTCCGTTGGCCTGCACAAGATCATTCCACAGGAAGCCGATCAACAGACCGGTGAAGATATCGCTCAAGGGCTGGCATCCCGGTTTGACGAACTGTTCACGGCCTTTGACATCCGGGGTGAGAACCGCTTCAAGATTTCTGAGGCTGGCTCCGACCGGGGAGTGATCGCGCCCTTTACCCGGGAGGAGATAAGCATTACGGGAATCTGGTTCAAACGCATCTCAGCACCCGCCTGGCTGGATGCGCACCTGGGATCCTCAAGTGTTCAGGACATCACCAACCATATCATCCTGGTGGCTATCAGGCTTCCGTACCTGGCCGTGTTGGGAACGCATTCTGCGACAGCGGAACATCTTTCCGAGTGCCTGCAGCAGGGTTATTTCTACGGGATGGAGTCGCTTGGCTTTATCACGGAGCAAATCAGCGAGGTCGAACTGGAGGAAGCTTTCATCCGTGGACGGACGCGCTACTTCGCGTTGAGCGGATTACACGCTTCCGTGGAGACCAAGCCTGATTCCAAAAGTCTGTCCGGACTCGACCTTCGCAAGGCGCTGGATCCCTTTTCCGACCAGACTTTCACCTTTACCAGCGTGGTAAGCATTCTGCCTCCGCTCCAGGCACGGCGAAGACCCCGGCATGAGTTCAATGATAACCGACGGGAGGAACATGCGCAATATGTCTATCGTGTGGGGGTCAACCCTGAGGAGCGCAGAGTCTGGACCGTTCAAACAGAAAATTTCGGTCATCTCCTGGAGGAGCTTTGCGTGCTTTTCGACACACTGGACCTCCGCACGAGGGGCGGGATCTCTGGACAATGGGGATATAACCAGGAAGGCTTCAGGTTCCTTGGCAGGGCGAACCTTAAGGACGAGTTGAAGAAGGCGCGGAATTCCTATGATATCGGCCTGGATCTGCCACCGCCGGTTGAACCGGGGAACGGAATTGTGGTCTCATCGGAATTGCAGCGCTGCCAGGAGCTCTGGCGGGCCTACGGGAAGCTGGAGGTAATTCGCCCGGATAACGAGAGTGAGACTGATCAGGATCGAGATAAGGCTCCGTCCAGTTTCGAGGCGCGCTTGTACTTTTGTGGCGAGCCCATAGCTGAGTTTAAGGTTATGCCGGGAAGCGTCCCTGGGGGAAGGATTGCAGTGCAGACAGGCAAATTAAACCCGCTGAAGGGTTACGATGAATTCCATCAGGGGGTGACGTGCTTTGATACGATCTGGCGTGAAAATGGCGCGGCAGTGACCATACGCTACGATAGCGGTCACGTCATCCGCGGCTCCCGCATCTTCCTTCTCGGTTGGGAGGATGTGGTCTACGAGTCATGGGAATGGCACTTTCGGTCGGTCCGGGGCGGCTGCGAATACTACGCGGATCTCGAGAAGCCTCTGGTTGTCTCCAAGCCCGCCACGATCCCGGACAGGACCAAGCCGCAGGGTTGGGAAGAAAGCCTGGGCGTGAAGATCAAAACTCCCGCGTCTCTGTTTGAGTATGTAGTGGCTTTTGCTGAAGAACTGTTCGTGCCGGGCAATGGTCATGACTGGCACTTGTGCTGCGATGATGGCGCTGGGGAAGTGGCTGACTTTGTCTATTTTGAGCCCGACGCGGATCGCCTCTATCTCATCCACATCAAAGCGGCAAATAAACGTGAGAAGAGCCGGAAGATCTCTGTGAAAGCATACGAGGAAGTGGTCAGCCAGGCTGCGAAGAACCTCCGCTATCTCGAGATCCAAAACCTCCTGGGCCTCCTCCTAAAGGGAACGCACCTGCCCATCGCGAAAGCATGTTTCTACAACACCACCAGCAAACCATACGGAAACCGGGACAAGTTGCTGGAAGCGTTGAAAGGATATGATCGCAGGCTGTTGGACAAGAAGGTTATCGTCTTTCAACCCCACGTCCGGAAGACTGACTGGGAAGCTACCTGTAAAAGCTGGGAGGGCGGTGCAAAGCCGACGCCAAAGAATCAGATTAACCGCTTCCTCCAATTAAGAACGCTGCTGGCGGAAGCCGAGATGACCTGCCGGAAGGTCGGGGCCCGGTTCGAGACTTGGGGGGAGGAGGATGCTAATCTGTCATCGCCGCCATCTCCCGAAACGGAGGAGGTAGGGTAATGGAAGAAGAACTCTCTTTGCTCGCCGGTCCGCTGCAAAACTGGGTACGGGAAAAAGGATGGAAGGATTTCCGGCCCATTCAACGCGAGGCTATCCGGGCCATGCTGTCCGACGGAACTGCCGAGGACGACTTCATCCTTTCGTCCATGACCGCCAGCGGAAAGACTGAAGCGGCTTTTCTACCACTGCTGACCAGGATCTACCAGCGGAACGAGCAGGCGCGGCCTTCGTTCGAGATCCTTTACATCAGTCCCTTAAAGGCGCTGATCAATGACATGTACGACCGCGTTCGCGTCATGGCTGCCCCCATGGATCGCCAGACCTATCGCCGGCACGGGGATGTGAGTGGGAAGGAACGCCTCGGCTCGCGGGGCATCCTGCTGACGACCCCGGAGTCCCTCGAGGCGCAATTCATTCGCGCTTCTGGTCAGCTTCCCCTTGTTTTCAGGGATCTGCAGGCCATTATCATTGATGAGATCCACGCATACTTCGAGAGCCCGCGCGGCCCGCAAGTGATCTCGCTGCTCACGCGCCTGGAGGCGCTGCTGGCCCAGGAACAGGGCTTGGAGGAATACCGCATCCCGCGTATTGCGCTCTCCGCCACGCTCAGCGGCCGGGACAAGGAAAGCCAGGAAAACCTGAGAGTATTTCTGCGGCCGGACAAGCCGGATCGGGTCCGGATCCTGTGCCCGGAGGCGGCGGAGGACCGGACCGAAATCCATTTGAAGGTTTTCCGGGATCTCAAGAAAGGGGAGAATGCACAGGCCCAGAAGGCAGAGACCCGAGAGACTCTGATGGGAAAACCCGGGGACATCAATCTGCCGGACCTACCGGCTGCCGTTGACCAGATTGCCGATGACTTGTTTGAGATTTTCTCTGGATGCCGCAAGGGATTGATCTTCACCAATTCCCGGCGTGAGGCGGAGGATTTTGCAGAGCTGCTCAACCGGCGCGCCAGAGAGCGCGGCGTGGTGAAGCAACCAGAGAAACTGGTGAAGGATGCGGATCAGGATTTGGAGGTCGAATATTCACCGGAGACCCGTCTCTTCTGGCCACACCATGGCTCGCTCGATGCTTCGATACGCTCCCGTGCCGAGAAAGTCATGCGAGATCAGGATAAAAAAAGCATCTTGGTGTGCACAACCACGCTGGAACTTGGCATTGATATTGGCATGGTTGAGGCTACTGCCCAGATTGGCTCGGGCTATTCCGTGGCCTCATTGCGCCAGCGGCTGGGGCGTTCCGGGAGAAGGGAAGGGATGGTACCTACACTGCACGCTTATGTGCGGGAGTCGGACCTCGGTGAGAGTGCGCACATACTAGATCGCTTGCATCTTCAGACCTTCCGAACGCTAGCCCAGATCAAACTGCTAGAACAGGGGGCTTTCGAGCCGCCCGATCTTCAGCGCCTGAACCTTTCGACTTTGATCCAACAGCTTTTATCGTGCATCCACCAGTACCAGGAAGACCTTGGCCTTGATCCTGAACTCGCTCGCCGTCTGCTTGTGGAGCATGGCCCGTTCCAGCGTGACGGGAGGCCTTTCGAGCCGTTGATTGATCATCTGTCAACCAAATACCAGCCTCTGATCGACAAACAGAACGGCCGCCTCTTTTTAACCCCATGGGGTCAAAAGTATGTGGAGTTCTACACGTTCTATGCCGCCTTCCCCACCCCAGAAGAGTATGGAGTGGTTGCCGGTGGCAGGCGGATCGGCGCCTTCGCTGCTCGTTACCCGTACGGGCCGGGAGACCGATTCCTTTTCGCCGGCACTTTCTGGGAAGTGATCCATGTCGATCATATACGCCATATCCTGGAGGTCAGGCGCACATCCAGCGGTCGGGCACCGAACTTCCAGGGCGATCCGCTGGCGCCTTCCGACCTGGTGGTGGAGCAGATGTACCAGTTATACTGGTCGAAGGAAGACCCCAAGCTTCCGGAGGATACAAACGAGGAGGCTTGTAGAGCCGTAGCGCAAGGCAGGGCTGCCTTCCGGGACATGTTCCAGACTAATACCCACATGATCCAATTAGGCAGCGATGTGATGCTGTTTCCCTGGGTCGGAACGCGCAGGCAGATCAGCCTGATTGCCCTGCTCAAGTACAAGGGGCTGGCGGCTTCGGCCATGGATATAAGCGTTTTAGTGGAAGAGATCAACCAGGATGATGTCTTGCGTAAGCTCAGAGAACTGGATAAGGATCCATTGCCAAGTGAACATGACCTGGCCCGGCTGATCCCAACCTTAACTTTCGAAAAACATGATAAACTGCTGAGCCCCGCCTTGAAACGCTTGAACTTCGCCTCGGCAAAATTCGATGTCCCTTCGCTGCCTGGCACAATAAAAAAATTACTGTCGAGTATCTAGGACACCGCAAACCACATCTGACCATCAAATAATTCAACTAGGTAAAAAAGCAATCTACAACCCATATATCCTTGTTTCCGCCATCCACTTGATCTGATTAACCACTTCGAATGGCTAAATACCCGGGATTACGGAAGATAAATCCGCTGACAATGACCCCGATACACAATGCTTTCCCTCGTCTACACTTGTCTCTGTTACCGCCACCCTAATATGCCGCCTCCGGAGAAACGCCGAGTTAATCGATGCATAACTCTACGCAATAGCATACACATCCGGTAGGGATTCGATTTCCCTTGTTTCTCGGTAAAAAGCCGTATTGATTCACGACTAGGCTGCGAACTCAGCAGCCTCGGCCTACCCGACCTCTTCCCGTGCATATAATCCGCCCTATGTCGATCCCCACAACCGTCAATAGCAGCAGGTCGGTCAGGGTGAGAGCGGGAAAGACAACCTTCTGTCCTCTTTGACGCTTCATGGTTTCCAGCCTTCCTGGCGTAATGTAGACTCAGCCGAGATGGTTGTAAGCAGTTCAAGACCGAAGGTTCCCCTGCCTGGGTTGTGTCTATCACAGAAATTCGGTTTATAGCCGAGGTGGATATAAAGGTGTGACACAACACCTCGATGCAGAAGTAAAGGATTAGATAAACAAAAAGTAATGAAGACGATTAACCCAAGAATCGAAAACGGGATTTGTAAAAGAACAAAAAATCCATTACAGACAAATTGAAGCTGTCAAAATAGATGAACGCAATTTAAGAAATGGCAAACTTTCTTTTTGATGTACCTTGCCGTTGCTGTCCTGCTCTTCCTTAATTGATATGGCTCCAATCCAGTATATCAATATCATTCTTCAAATTTAATTTGTTTTACTTTCTTAGGAATTCTCACAAATTCATCAAATACATCTTGTTCCTGGGGTAGATCGAACGATCCAACGATCTCCGTTTCATCTGTATAAATTTAAGGTTAATTTCCGGATGAGTTCCAGAAGTGCTGGTATGTCCATAGTAAATCTTGTATAATAAATTTAACCTTTTCCTGCGCTTGAGCGATGACACTGAAAATCACCCTCCTCATTGGCATCTTGTTCTTCCTGGCGACGCTGGGGGTATTCGCCTGAGTCACGGACGCGCCGGCCTACCCGGGCCACGCCTCTGCTACCTGCAAAGCCTGCCACGTGATGGACGCCCAGTATGAGAACTGGTACCACGCCGCCCACCCGGCCAGCGCGGCCCAACGCTTTTACCACCAAGGACACAAAGTACACAAAGGAAAAAATTAACTACCTTTAAACTTCGTGACCTTGGTGTCCGCTTGCACCATGTAGGGGCGCCGCGATTTTAACCACGGATAAACGGTGATTTTTTAATGAACACCCGGCTGATGTACTTGCATATCCTTTTTCCCGGTGTTTACACTTGCAGCCACAGCAAGTGCAGGCCTCTGGTAAATTTCCCCTCCCCAGGGTCATTCCACTACCTGACTATGGATTGCCGGGCACAAAGTCTGAATAGTTCGCCGGCGTGATGACGGCATAGGCTGCCTCCGGGTAAGCGCTCTGCCAGTTCGAAGGAGCTGCCGTTGTGCTGCTGCGTGACCACTTGAACTCGTAACCGTACAGGTTCCCGCTGCGTTCTTCCACCAGGTCGATCTCCTGTCCAGCATACGTCCGCCAGAAATATGCGTTGGCATACAAAGGGGCGTAGCTGCGGAACTTCAGGCGTTCCATGACCATGAAATTCTCCCATAAAGCGCCCACATCATTGCGCAGGTCAAGCGGGTTGAATTGGGCGATCACGGCATTGCGGATGCCGGTATCCAGGAAATAGTATTTGTACTTGTTCCTGATCTCCTGGCGCAGGTTGCGGCTGAGCCCACCCAGGCGCATGATCACGAAGGCCTTTTCGAGCAGGTCCAGGTAGCGGTCCACCGTCTTCACATCCACGCTGAGCTGCGTGGCCAGTTCGTTCAGGGAAACCTGGCTGCCCACCTGGAAGGCCAGCAGCTTTAACAGGTCCAGCAGGGTACGCGCACTCTTGACCCGGTCGAATGCCAGGATGTCTTTCAGGAGATAGGCATTGGCG
>Ga0209253_10006238_pt1 | contig 10332 bp, 6 predicted proteins | sample FrelakmetBRP12BR_FD_187145 | JGI IMG/M metagenome (GOLD analysis project Ga0209253, IMG submission 187145) | Freshwater lake sediment microbial communities from the University of Notre Dame, USA, for methane emissions studies - BRP12 BR (SPAdes)... | ecosystem: Environmental > Aquatic >... | reverse complement strand
GGACTGGTTCCCCGGGGTGCGGGGGCAGGGGCCGGCATCCATCCCGCCCACAGGTCTTGATGAAAAGGGAGAAAGCCTAGCTTTTGATCTCCAAAACTACGACCGATTTTGCCGGCAGGGTGGCAGTGATTGCTCCGTCTTTCAGCTCGCAGCCCTGAAATAAATAGGGCTTGACCTCATCCGGCTTCTCGAATGTATTGTGTGCGTTCATTGCTGGGGAGGCAAGAATCCGGCCGCTCACGCTCTGCGGTTTGATTCCGTGCATCTCTATGATGATCTTGGCCGGCCGATTGGGGTCCAGGTTGCACAGCGATACATGGATGGCGCAGGCCGCATCGCGGGAAGCGGAAACGCTCAAACCCGCGAGCTTCTGCCCCCCGAATTCATAATCCTGCGAGCTGATCTGGACAGGAAGCAGAATTGCGCCCTGGTGGACTGTGTACATTTCAAACACGTGGTACGTTGGCGTCAGGATCATCTTCTCGCCCTGGGTCAGGATAACGGCTTGAAGGACATTAACCGTCTGAGCGATATTGGCCATTTTGACGCGGTCGCAATGATTATTGAACGCGTTCAGGGTCAGTCCAGCGACCAAGGCATCCCGGAGTGTGTTCTGCTGGTAGAGAAATCCGGGATCGGTCCCCTTTTCGACCGCGCACCATGTTCCCCATTCATCGACAATCAACCCGACGCGCTTTTTGGGGTCATTCTGGTCCATGATGCTTGCGTGCCGGCTGAGGATGCCGTCAATGGCTGAGGCGTTTTTCAGGATGGCAAACCACTCCTCCTCGCCGAATTCCGTGGCCGAGCTGCTCAGTTTATCGCTCCCGACGCCCGTGTAATAATGGAGGCTCAACCCGTCCATGAGATCGCCGGCTTCGCGCATCAGGACCTCAGTCCAGCGCGTCTCGGCGCCGTATCCTCCGCAGGCTACCTTATAGACCTTGTTTCCTGAGAAGTCGCGCACATAGGTCTGATAGCGCCGGAATACGTCGGCATAATACTCGGGCCGCATGTTTCCGCCGCAGCCCCAGTTCTCATTTCCGATCCCGAAATACTTGAGCTTCCAGGGCGTGTCTTTTCCGTTCTTCCGGCGAAGGTCAGCCATCGGGCTCTTGCCGTCAAAGGTAATGTATTCGACCCATTCCTGCATTTCCCGGACCGTGCCGCTGCCGACGTTCCCGCAGATATAAGGTTCGGCACCCGTCTGTTCGCAGAGATCGAGAAACTCATGCGTGCCGAAATGGTTGTTCTCGGTCACCTTTCCCCAGTGGGTATTGATCATTGCGGGACGCAGCTCACGGGGGCCAATGCCGTCCCGCCAGTGATACTCGTCGGCGAAACAGCCGCCGGGCCAGCGCAGAACGGGAATCTTTATTTTCTTGAGGGCGTCAACAACATCGGTGCGGATGCCGCGGACATTCGGGATCGGGCTTTCCTCGCCGACCCAGTAGCCTTCATAAATGCAGCGGCCGAGGTGCTCGGAAAAGTGGCCGTAGATATTCTTGCTGATCGTGTCTTCACCCAGGTCGGCGTTGACGATGATGGAGCCGGCGAGCTCACCGCTTTTCCTGGACTGGAGCTGAGCGCCCGTCCCGCCCAGGCCGAACAAACAGATCGCCAAGCCTGCAATGATTGCCTTTTTCCCGGCCATGGCCAGCCTCCTTATCGGGATTGATTTCCCCGCCTGATACTATAAAAAGAGGAGGACCCGGTCAAGGACGGGACCGCCCTGTCTTTTCGTTAACGGCACCCGGCCTGGTCTATGGTATTCGATCTGACTGACCCGACTCCTCGGGCTTCTCCCAGTTGAGTATCGCCAGCATGGCTTCTTCCGGGGTTTGGGCGACTTTTAAACTCTGGAGAAGGTGCCTGTTTTGAGCCGCCCGGCTGGCGAGGCCCAGCAACTGCACTTGGATATCAGGAGTATGGGCCGGAGATAGAATTAGGAAAACAATTTCAATTGGCTTCTCTGTGGCGACGTCAGAGACGCCCTGCCTTGTCAGCCCAAGGGCGATCAAGGGCTTTTGAAGTCCATTAACCCGGACATGGGGGAAGGCCACGCCTTCGTTTAGAAAAGTCGATCCCTGTTCCTCTCGTTTGATGATATCAGCATACAGCCCTTCCAGGTCCTTGATACCGTTGTCCTTGCCCATGGCTGCAGCCAGTGTTCGGAGGACTGCTTCTTTTTGGACAGGGACATCCCAGATAATGATCCGTCGGGCTGATAACGGCAGGCTCAGCGCGGTTTGACGCACGGGCGGAGCTTTGGTTTCAGGAGCGGTCGGGATGCTTGGCATTCCTTCTTGAACCTCAACTGCAGGCTTAATGAGGATGGGTTTTGCTGTACGGGTATCGAGGACGATGATCGTGACTTCTCTCGCGCTTTTGATAAGGTTCTTGACAATATTTTTATTCCTTTCGAACCTTTTCCAGAGCGGTTTCGCGGTCGGGCTGCCGACGACAATATGTCCCACACGGTATTCCTTGGCAAACTTGAGAATGGTATCTGCCACATCTTCTCCCTTATAAGTGAATACCATGGCGCCCAGTTGTTTGGCCAGAGTTAAAGTTTCGGAGAGCATTCGTTGTGTCCGGGCGTCGATAACCGTGGCTTCTTCGGATTCGGTCTGGACATAGACGGCGTACCAGTTCCGATTGAGTTTTCCGGCCAAGCGCGATGCATAGCGCAGCAGCTTCTCGCTGTTGGGGCCGTGCGAGCTCAGGCAGACCATGACTTGGTCTGGCGCAGCGACGGCTTCCTCTTCGGACGTTTCCCGTCTTCGGAGATCGATCTGTGAAGCCAGTTCGCGGAGCGTAAGTTCCCTGAGTTTTTCCAGGTTCGAGGAGACAAAGAAATTAGCCAATGCCGTCTCGATCCGGTCCCTGGGGTAGATTTTGCCCTCTTCCAGCCGTTTTCGCAGATCCTCCGTGGTCAGGTCCACGTCCACGATCTGGTCGGCCTCGGCCAGAACTGAATCGGGGAGGCGTTCGCGCACCTTCACTCCGACCGCTCTCTCTACCGTGTTGTAAAGGCTTTCCAAATGCTGGACGTTCATCGTGGTGATGACATGGATGCCTGCCGCCAGCACATCCTGAACGTCCTGGTATCTTTTCGGATTCCCGCTGCCCGGGATATTGGTATGAGCGAGCTCGTCGATCAGGGCCACCTGGGGCTTGCGGGCCAAGACGGCGTTCAGGTCCATCTCTTCCACAGTAACGCCGTGATACTCCTGCCGGCGCCTGGGGACGACTTCCAAACCCTCAGCGAGTTTGGCAATATCGGAGCGGCCGTGTGTTTCCAGTAAACCGATGACCACATCGATTCCTTCACCTTTGAGCCGATGTCCTTCGAGGAGCATCTGGTAGGTCTTGCCCACTCCCGCGCAGTAGCCGAGATAGACCTTTAGCCTGCCCCGCTGGGAACGGCGGATCATCCTGAGAAATGAGTCAGCTCTATCTTTTGCCATTTTCTTTGCCAATGTAATCATCCAGGGCCAGGTTCAGTATAAGGACATTCACTCGGGGTTCGCCGCCGAGGACTCCCAGGAACCGGCCTTCGGCGTAAGCTTCGATTTGCTTGCGGACAGCCAGTTCGCTCACTCCGCGGGCCCTGGCAACACGGGCTGCCTGCAAGCGGGCGTTTTTCAGGCTGATATGAGGATCGAGGCCGCTGGCCGACGCTGTCACAGCGTCGGCGGGCACCAGGACATCCGGACCGAGGTTGTTTTCTCTCCTATAGTCAAGGACGCGTTGGCGGACTTCATCGATCAGGCCTTGTGACAGGGGTCCAAGATTGCTCCCTCCCGAACGAGTGGCTTCATATCCTTTCCCCGCAGCCGAAGGCCGGGGATGAAAATATTCCGGGCCGGTAAACCTTTGTGAAATAAGGCTTGATCCGACGATCTTGCCGTTCCGCATCATGAGCGAACCATTAACCTTGGCCGGGAACAATCCTTGACCCAGGACCCAGACAGATAGTGGATAAACGCCGCACAGAATTACGGCCAAGGATAATGTGGCGAGCAGCGAGATGCGGATTTCCCTCAATATACTTTTCATGCTCGCCTGTTCCTCCTCATTTTAGACAAGGTGAAACGCATTTACCACTAGATCCACCAGCTTAATTCCGGGAAATGGAGCGATGACGCCTCCTAGTCCAAAGATCAAGAGATTGCGTTTGAGGAGTGCCGCCGCTCCCAGCGGCCGGAAACGGACTCCGCGCAAAGCTAAAGGAATGAGGGCAATAATGATGAGGGCATTGAAGATCACGGCGCTCAGGATAGCGCTCAACGGGGATTGGAGACCCATGATATTGAGCGGAGCGATGACCGGAAACACGCTGACCAGCATAGCCGGGATGATGGCAAAATACTTGGCCACGTCATTCGCGATGCTGAAAGTTGTCAGCGCCCCCCGGGTGATGAGCATTTGTTTTCCGATCTCGACAACTTCGATCAGTTTGGTCGGGTTGGAATCGAGGTCGACCATATTCCCGGCTTCCTTGGCGGCCTGGGTCCCCGTGTTCATAGCAACTCCCACATCTGCCTGGGCAAGGGCCGGCGCATCGTTAGTGCCGTCGCCCGTCATTGCGACCAAGTGGCCTGAAGCCTGTTCTTTCCGGATTAGAGTCAGCTTGTCTTCCGGCTTGGCTTCGGCAATGAAATCATCTACACCTGCTTCTCGGGCGATGGCCGCTGCCGTGAGCGGATTATCCCCGGTGATCATCACTGTCTTGATCCCCATTGCTCTGAATCTTTCGAACCGGTCTTTGAGCCCGCCCTTCACAATATCCTTTAAATGAATAGCGCCCAGGATTCTTGGCCCGTCGGCGACCAAAAGGGGAGTCCCCCCGGAGAAGGAGATGAGCGACACCGCATCCAGAACCTCGGCGGGACAGGACTTTTCAGTGAAAGCTCTTATCGCATCAGGGGCGCCCTTCCGAATCTGCCGGCCGTCAATATCCACGCCGCTCATCCTCGTCTGCGCGGAAAAGGCAACAAATCTTGCCTTGGGCATCTCGGAGATCGAACGGCCTCTCAGCCCATGCTTCTTGGCCAGGACAACAATGCTTCTCCCTTCTGGTGTCTCGTCGGCCAGGGAGGCAAGCTGCGCGGCATTGGCCAGTTCCTCGAGGGAAACTCCTGCTATCGGCCGAAACTCGACGGCCTGGCGATTGCCTAGAGTAATGGTACCGGTTTTATCGAGCAGCAGAACATCCACGTCCCCCGCCGCTTCGACAGCCCTTCCGCTCATGGCCAGAACGTTTTTCTGGACCATGCGATCAATCCCAGCGATCCCGATGGCGTTGAGCAAGCCGCCGATGGTCGTGGGGATCAGGCAGACGAGAAGTGCCACGAGCACGGTTGCTGTAAGAGCCACGCCTGAATAAAGACCAAAAGGTTTTAAAGTGATGACCACGACCAGAAAAATGATCGTCAGCGCTGAAAGGAGGATCGTCAGCGCGATTTCGTTTGGAGTTTTCTGGCGTTTGGCTCCCTCGACCAGGTTGATCATTCGGTCCAAGAAACTTTCGCCCGGGTTAGCTGTGACGCGAACTTTGATCTTATCCGAAAGGACTCGGGTACCGCCGGTGACCGCGCTCCGGTCGCCGCCGGCCTCTCGAATGACAGGGGCGGACTCACCTGTGATGGCGGATTCATCTACAGTCGCTACCCCTTCGACGATTTCGCCATCGGCCGGGATGATCTCCCCAGCGGAAACAATGAAGAGGTCGCCCTTCCGCAGTCCTTCAGCCGGGATTTTCTCAAAAGTGCCGTTCTCTTTCAGGCGGTTGGCTATGGTTCGAGTGCGCGTCTTGCGGAGTTCCCTGGCCTGAGCCTTGCCCCGTCCTTCGGCCATGGCTTCGGCAAAATTCGCAAAGAGCACAGTAAACCAGAGCCAGAGAGAAATTTGGAGAATAAACCCAAAGGGCTCGTTTCCAGACCTGAAAAAAAGCCCGAGCGTGGTGATGATCGCTCCCACTTCCGTGACAAAGATGACCGGGTTTTTGAGGAGCGAAAGGGGATTCAATTTTAAGATTGCGTCGGCTACTGCCCGTGTCATAATCTGACGGTCAAAGAGAGAATAGCTTCTTGCAGCCACGCTTTTTCGCTCCATCAGTAAAGCAGGGTTGAGCCTGACATCAGGAAATGCTCGACAATAGGACCAAGAGCCAGGGCCGGCAGAAAAGTCAGCGCTCCGACGATCAGGATGGTCGCCACTAAAATGAATGTGAACATTAAACCTCCCACGGGAAAACTCGCTCCTGTCGGAGCGATCAATTTTTTCCTGGCCAAGCTTCCTGCCAGGGCCAGCACAGGCACGACCATGATAAAACGGCCAAAAAGCATGGCCAAGGCTAGGGTCGTATTGTACCAAGGGGTATTTCCGCCGAGCCCGGCAAAAGCACTGCCATTATTGCCCGTTCCGGATGAATAAGCGTAGAGAATTTCGCTCAACCCATGCGGACCAGCATTATTCAATCCTGCTATTCCCCATCGACTAACCGAGGCCCATGCCGAGAAGCAAAGAATGCTGAAGATCAAGATGAGCACAGCAAGCACGCTCACTTTGACATCATAAGATTCGATTTTTTTGCCCAGGTACTCCGGTGTTCGCCCGATCATCAAGCCAGTCAGGAATACGGCCAAGACGACAAATATGAGCATCCCATATAATCCAGCGCCAACACCCCCAAAAACCACCTCGCCCAGCTGCATGTTGAACAAGGGGATCATCCCACCGAGAGGAGTGAATGAGTCAGGCATCGAGTTCACCGCGCCGCAGGAGGCATCCGTGGTGATCGTGGCAAATAAGGCCGAATTGAAAACGCCAAAACGGACTTCCTTCCCTTCCATATTCCCATCCGCAGGGTCTATGCCCAGGGCCTGTAATCGTGGATTGCCGGCGCTTTCGGCCCGCCAGCAGACCAGGAGGGCAGCAACAAAGAGAATAAGCATGGCAGCCCAAACTGCCCAGCCGTGCCTCTGGTTTTTTACTTTTCTGCCGAGATAATATGTCAAACTGCTGGGAATGAGGAAAATAGAAAGCATTTGAATGAAGTTCGAGAGAGGAGTCGGGTTCTCATACGGATGAGAGGCGTTGGCATTGAAGAATCCGCCTCCGTTCGTCCCCAGTATTTTGATCGCCACCTGCGAAGCTGCCGGACCCTGGGGGATAGTCTGTGTGCTATCTATTTTATCTTGGACAAGCAACGACTCAACAGGGCTCACTGTCACATAAGGCCTAAAGTTCTGGATGATTCCTTGCGACCCCAGAAAAAGACCATAGATGAGGCAGATCGGGAGCAGGAGATAGAGATTGATCCGAATGAGATCGACCCAGAAATTCCCCACGGTTTTGGCTGAATTCCGGGCGATACCGCGAACGAGGACCGCCGCTACCGCTATGCCTACGGCTGCCGAAACGAAGTTATGGAAGACAAGGCCCACCATCTGTGAGAAATAGGATAGGGTAGTCTCACCGGCATAATTCTGCCAATTTGTATTGGTGGTAAAACTGACCGCGGTGTTGAAGGCGAGGTCGGGACTCACTGGCCCAAATCCCTGGGGATTCAACGGAAGGAGATGCTGGAGCCTGAGAATAGCATAGGAGAAAAACAGCCCAACCAAGCTGAAGGCAAGCATGGATAATGTGTACTGCTTCCAACCCTGCTCGCTTTTGGGATCCAGACCGAACAAGCGATACAGCAGCCGCTCAACCGGCTTTGCGGCCGGGTCCAAAAAGGTTTTGCCTTCGACATCCAGGACGCGGACGAGGTAAAGACCGGTGGGCTTGGTGAGAACCAGGAGAATCAGGATATAGAATGTGAGTTGAATCCAACCATAAAAGTCCATAGGCCTGTTCCTCCGTCAAAACTTCTCGGGCCGAAGGACCGTGAAAAACAAATAGACGATCAAAACTAATCCGACGATGATTCCCAGGATGTTGGACATCTTTTTAAAACCTTTCACAAGCGCGGGCATAGAGATAGCAAAGCCCGAAAAAAACGACCGAGATCAAGATATACATAAGATCAGTCACGGACGAATCTCCTTTTTTGGAACGCGGTCTGCCCTTCTGACAGTGAACATAAAGGTGGAGCCTTGTCCCTCCTGGCTTTCCACGCCGACCGTCCCGGTGTGGGCCTCCACGATTTCCTTCACGATGGCCAGTCCGAGTCCGGCTCCTGTCTCTTTCCCCTGGGCAGGGACACGGAAAAACGGCTCAAAGATTTTTGGAAGATACTGGCTGGGAATTCCCCCGCCGGTGTCTGAGACGGAGAATTGGACACGTTCCTCGTCGGCCTTTGCTTGAAGAAGAATTTTACCTCCTGGGGACGTATACTTGAACGCGTTTGAGAGCAGGTTGCTGAAAACGAGGTTGATTCGGGCCGAATCAACCCAGACTTCTGGCAGGTCTTCGGGAAGCTCAATGCTCAAGGTCAGTCCCTGGTCTTGGGCCGTTCTTCGAAACGGTTCCAGAGCTTCCAAAACCATCGAGCGAGCGGAGACGGCATGGAATTCCATCTGATCCCGGCCGGATTCGATCCGGCTGATATCCAGAAGGTTAGTGAGGATGCCGTGCAGCCGGTCGCTGTCCTCCCTGGCGGCTACCAAAAGCTCGACCTGTTTCTCCGTGAGGGGGCCAACCTTCTCTTCGAGCAGAAGGTGGATGGCCATTCGAATGGACGTGAGAGGACTTTTCAGTTGATGGGAAACCGTTGCTATGACACCCCCCTTAATTTCGTCCTGCTCCCGGAGCTGGGTGACATCCTGAAAGACAAGGATAACCCCGGTCGGTTGTCTCTCGGTGTCCAGGATCGGTGCGGCTTCCGGACGAAAATAACGCTCCTCTCCTTTGACAAAATGTTGTACCACTTTTTGCAGGCTTTTAAGCTGGGGGGACTGGCCTGTCCTCAGAGCCTCGTTGAAAAGGTTGGTGATCCATCCCGATGACAGATCAAAAATCCTGGTGTTTGGCCAGAGCCCGAAGGCCGTCCCGGCCAACTCGGTTGCCACCTCCACTCTCCCTTCAAGGTCAACGATGGCCACTGCATCAGGGAGGCTGTCAAAGGCTCGTTGCGTTGCCCGCTGGACGCGAACGAACTTGGCCTGGTCAGTCCGCCGGAATTCCCTTAGGCTTGCAGCCATGGCATTGAACGCCTCGGAAAGATGCCCAATCTCATCCCGGGAATCGCTCCTGACGACCAGGTCAAGGTTTCCACGCCTGATCTCGTCGGCGCTCCGGATAAGGCTCTGGATTGGACGCAGAATCCATCTCCCCGTGAAAAAAATAAACCCGATAGCGATCAATGTTCCTACAGCCAAGAAAAAATACATTTGCCTTCGGGCGCTCGCCGCGCTCAGGCGCGCTTGGTCATTGGCGTCACTCATATTTTTCTGGTTCATCTGGAGGATCGCGTCGGCCGTGTCCTTGATCTGACTGAATAACGGCAAGAGGCTGGTGAAATAGGCATCTCGACGGCCGTCGATCGTCTCCTCCTGGGCTTCGATCCGCCCCAAAGCTGTTTTATACCGGCCGTAGAGTTCCTGAATCTGGGCCGCCTTTTCGGCCTCCCCTGGAAGAGTGATCGTATTCAGTTCGACTTGAAGGGCCTTCTCAAAAGCCGTTTCATTCTTGCGGATAAGTGCCTCTCCTTCCTGGGCATATCCAAGAAGCTTAAAAAGAACCCCGCTGTCAGTGCGTTCGAGGGCTTCCTTCATCTGCTGACAGGCAATGACGCTCCGGTAGTTCTCCCGCAAGATGACGTCGATAGAAACTCCGAGCTTGGTAAACTGCAGAATGCTTTGAAGGCCGACAGCCGCGATGATCACCAATAATCCGCCGAATCCCAAAGATATCTTCTGGCGGAGTCCGAGCATTGTTTTCTCCTATTCTCCTGGAATTAAGGCAAGAAATATGCCAGTTTGGGATTTCTTTAAATGATTGAAATATAAGGAGTTGTAATCAATTGGAAGAAGTGGGGCGTTGCATTTTTCAAAGCCCGGATGAAGACAACGTTGAAAACTGCAAGGGCGGATCAGCCCCTAAATTCCATACTTCTTTCGGCGACGCCAGAGCGTGGCTTGGTCAATGCCAAGAATGTCGGCGGCCTCCTGGAGTGATTTTGAATTGGCCAGGACCCGTCTGATATGTTGCTCCTCGATTTTTTTTAAGGCTATAGGATCGCCCAATTTTGGAGCGGAGTCCCCCGGCAGCAGATTTTCTGGCAGACACTCTGTTCCGACTCGGTCGGACCGGCAAAGGATAGCGGCCCGTTCAATGACGTTGCTGAGTTCCCGGACGTTCCCCGGCCAATGATATCGC
>Ga0209253_10006237_pt1 | contig 10332 bp, 8 predicted proteins | sample FrelakmetBRP12BR_FD_187145 | JGI IMG/M metagenome (GOLD analysis project Ga0209253, IMG submission 187145) | Freshwater lake sediment microbial communities from the University of Notre Dame, USA, for methane emissions studies - BRP12 BR (SPAdes)... | ecosystem: Environmental > Aquatic >... | reverse complement strand
TCGGCGGGCCGATCATGAAGAACAAGCTGTTCTTCTTCGGGAGCATCGAAGACGAAGCGACGACTCAGCCGGGAACGACCTTCAAAGCCAACAGGGGCGGGGAGACCGTCGGCGGGAACACGACCCGCGTGCTCGCGTCGGACCTCGACGCGCTGTCGTCGTTCATGAAGTCGAAGTTCAACTACGACACCGGCACCTACCAGGACTACCCGTTCGAAACGCCGGCGCGGCGCTATCTGTTCCGTGGCGACTACAACCTCAACTCGACGAACAAGTTCAGCGTCCGCTACAACCAGCTCGACTCGGACACCGACGTCCTGCTCTCGAACTCGTCGTCGCTCGGCTTCGGGTCCCGCCGCACGAACACCACGGGCCTGAACTTCGAGGCGTCCAACTACCAGATCATGGAGAACATCAAGTCCGTCATCGGCGAGTGGAACGGCGCGTTTGGCGGGAACAAGTCGAACAGCCTGATCGTCGGCTACACCAAGCAGGACGAGAGTCGCAACGTCCGCTACCCGACGCTGTTCCCGTTCATCGACATCCTCGAGGGCGGGTCGGTGTACACCTCGCTGGGCTACGAACCGTTCACCCCGAACAACGAGCTGCGCTACAACACGTTCCAGTTGCAGGACAGCTTCACGATGTACAAGAACTCGCACTCGCTGACCTTCGGCGGGAGCTACGAGAAATACCGGTCCGAAAACGTGTTCTTCCCCGGCAAGCAGAGCGCGTACGTCTACAACTCGCTGGCGGACTTCTACACCGACGCCAACGACTTCCTCGCGAACCCGAACAGGACGACATCGCCCATCACGCTGCGCACGTTCCAGGTCCGGTGGAACAACATCCCCGGGGCTGAGAAGCCGCTGCAGCCGCTCGAGGTCCAGTACATGGGCGCGTACGCGCAGGACGTGTGGGCCGTCAAGAGCAACTTCTCTCTCACCTACGGCATCCGGTTCGACGTGCCCGTGTTTGGTGACACGGGCTACCAGAACGCGGTCGCCGATGCCATGACGTTCATGGACGAAAACGGCAGCATGGTCCAGTACCAGACCGCCAAGCTGCCCGACCCGAAGTTCCTGTGGTCGCCGCGCGTCGGCTTCAACTGGGACGTATTCAACAACCGGAACACGCAGGTCCGCGGCGGCACGGGCATCTTCACCGGCAAGCCGTTGTACGTCTGGATCTCCAATCAGATCGGCAACACCGGCGTGTTGACGGGATTCGAGTCGCTCAGCAACGTCACGAACCGGCCGTTCAACCCGGACACCGAGCGGTACAAGCCGTCCACGGTGACCGGCGCGCCGGCCTCGAGCTTCGAGCTGGCGCTCACCGACCCGAACTTCAAGTTCCCGCAGATCTGGCGCACGAGCCTCGGCATCGACCAGCGACTGCCGGGAGGCTGGGTCGGCACGCTCGAGTACATTTACAGCAAGGACGTCAACGGCGTGTACTACATCAACGCCAACCAGACGCTGCCGAACACGACGTTTGCCGGTGCGGACACCCGGCCCCGCTGGTCCCTCGGAGGCACCAGCAACCGGATCAACCCGGCGGTGGCAAACGCGGTCGTGCTGAAGAACCAGAACGTCGGGTCCGCGTGGAACATCAGTGGATCAGTGGAACGGACCTATCGCGGCGGCATCTACGTCAAGGGCGGGTACCGGTACGGCGTGGCCTGGAACACCGTCGATCCCGGGTCGATCGCGTTCGGCTCCTGGAACGCCAATCCGCATGCTTCGAACCCCAACACGCCTGGGGTGGGTTACGCCAACTCGTCGCCTGGCCACCGCGTGTTCGCGGCGGCCAGCTACAGCTTTGACTGGATCAAGGCGCTGAGGACGTCGGTGTCGATCTTCTACGAGGGCTACACCAACGGCAACACCAGCTACTACTTCTCGGGCGACATCAACGGAGACGGCGGGACCAGCAACGACCTGCTCTACGTCCCGCGCGACCAGTCCGAGATGAACTTCCAGGCGTTCACGTCCGGGACCCGCACCTTCACGGCGGCGGAGCAGGCGGCGGCCTGGGATGCCTACATCTCCCAGGATGCGTACCTCAGCCAGCACCGTGGCGAGTACACGAAGAAGTACGCCGTCTTCCTGCCGATGGTGAACAAGATGGACTTGAGCGTGTCGCAGGACATCTTCAAGAACCTCTGGGGCAGCCGCCACTCGGCTCAGTTCCGGGTCGACATCACGAACTTCGGAAACATGCTCAACAGCGACTGGGGCGTCGGGCAGCGGCTGATCAACGTCACGCCCCTGATCGTTCCGACGTCGGCGCAGGGCGGCGTCGCTGATTCCGGTGGGAAGGCCCAGTACCGGCTCCGCGTCATCAACAACGAGCTGATGACGAAGTCGCTCGAGTACACGGCTGGTGCCAGCGATGTGTGGCGCATGATGTTCAGCATTCGCTACCAGTTCTAAGGGAAGAAGACAGAAGACAGAAGTAGCCAGTAGTCAGTAGTCAGTAGGACGACAGACGACGGCAGACAGCAGCCAGGCGGTGGGCGCGGACGACGCGCTCACCGCCTGTTGCTTTGTACGAGGGCGACGCTGCGCGGCGGCGCTTCGCGTCGAGCCAGATAGCCCGGTCAGAAGGAAGAGGAAAGGCAGCCGCTCAGGGGAATAGTGCGCCGCCGCGGAGCGCGCCCGGCCGGGCGGTCCGCCTGGGGGTGAGTTCGCAGCCGGTCAGGACGCCTGGGCCTCGACGGGCCTGGTGCTGGCGCCCGTCAGGCGGCTGGCCTGAATCGTGTGGTTGCGGCGGTGCCCGTGGGCATCGCAGGTCTGTCCCTTTTCCTCGACGTACGACACTTCGCGGTTGGTGGCGAGCTCGCGATAGCGGCCGACCACGCATCCGCACGAAAGAGTTGTGAAGCCGAGGAGCCGTACGAGGCTCATAACGTTCTCCTGCCTTCACGCATCTGCAAACAGCGTGCCCCCGCCGCTCGGTGTCTCGATCGCGATACAGTCACCGGTTCGCACTGAGTTTCCGCCCGCATCGTGTAGTTTCTCCGGGGAATCCTTACACGGTTGCTGGCGAGCGAGCTCAGCGCGTCTGGTGGATTGGATTATCCATCCCACGGTTTGGATCGATGCCGCGCATCCGCGACCGGGAGTTGACACATTGCGTCAACCCCGCGACACTATTTCGACGCGCCGACTTCGCGTGAGGTGCCCGTGAGGAACAAGTTCTACACCATCCCGACGTGCCCGCACTGCCGGACCGCGCGAGACTACCTCGTGCAGAAGGGCGTCGACTTCATCGAGTTCGACGTCTCGACCAACTTCGAGGCCCTCAGGGCCATGCTGCTGATGACCGCGCGCGCGGAAGTGCCGGCGATTGTCGCGGGCGACAGCGCCGTCGTGGGTTTCGATCCGGAGTCCTGGGACGCGCTGCTCAAGCGAACCGAGGAGCTCCAGGCCCACGACCCGTACGCCTTGCCGGAGTCGCTCGGCCCCGATCCCTACGAAGGGGTGGACTGAAGTTTCAGCCGGGTCCGGCCGATACGTTACGATAGCGGATGAATTGCCGACTTTTTTCGTTGGCGCGATGGGAGGGGGTCTGGTAGACTCCTCCACCAAGTGCTTGCGCAGCTTGCTGATACGAGGATCCCGCGTGTCAATTCGTAGACTGGGACAGACCGCCGGCCTGATCGGGGCGGCGTGCGCCGCTGCGGCCCTGCTGGCCCTGTCTGCGCCCGAGGCGCTGGCACAGTCGGCGTCGAAGTCTGCGCCGGGCAAGAAGACCAGCGTCTCTTCGTCGTCCAAGAGCAGGGCGCTTCTGGCCGCCAAGCCGGCTCCCAGCAAGTCGACGACCACGACGAAGAGTCCCTCACGGTCCGGGTCGAGCTACTCGGCGGCGGCGGCGCGGGCGCGCCGTGCGCGCCTGACGCGGGCCCGCGCGGTGGCCTATCTGGCCCAGCCCCGGTTCAAGACCGACGCGAGCGGGGCGATTGTCCCCGACATCCGGGCGGAAGCCGCGATTATCTATGACCCCGGGACCGGCCAGGTCCTGTGGGAGGAAAAGGCCTTCGATCAGCGTTCGATTGCCAGCATCACCAAGGTGATGACGGCGGTCTGCTTCATCGAGGACGCGCCCGACCTGTCCGAGGAGTTCATGGTGGACCGGGCCGACACCAGGGGCGCGTCGGTCACCCACCTGCGGGCGTACGAACGGGTGTCGCTGCAGAACCTACTGCACCTCACGCTCATCGCGTCGGACAATGCGGCGGCGCGGATGCTGGCCCGCGTCTCTTCGCGAGGGACAGCCGGATTCGTGGCCAGGATGAACGAGAAAGCCGCGGAACTGGGCCTCAAGGACACGCGCTACGTCGATCCGTCGGGCCTCTACGCGGAAAACGTGTCGTCGGCCTACGACATGGCGCGCCTGATCTCCTACGCCGCGGATGACCCCGTCATCGCGGGCGTCATGCGGACCGAGCAGTATTCGTTCCGGACGAGCCGCCGGCCGATCACGATTCACAGCACGAACCAGTTGCTGCGGACCGCCAGCGTCGACGTGATGGGCGGGAAGACCGGTTACATCAGCAACTCCGGTTACTGTCTCGCGTCGCTGCTCCGCCTGCCGGGGCTCGATCAGTCGGTGGCCGTCGTCGTCCTGGGAGCGCGGTCGAACGCCGGCCGGTTCTGGGAAACCCGCCACCTCCTGAACTGGGTCAGCAGCCGGGCCAGGCTGCTCATCGGCAGCGAAGGCGGGCAGACGCCTCAACCTCCCCAGCAGTAGCTGAGGCAATCCCAGTTTTCCAGATGTAGACCGGGTCTTTCCTGACCTGAGCGAGCGGTCGCATCATGGCGAGTCGAAGGTAGACCCGGCGCTCATGAGATGTACCCGCGCTGCAGCGCCGCCGCGTCGAGCGGGAGCGTGGCGATCGTGTCCACGTCGAGCATGAACGGGCGGTCGGCCTTGCGCGCGTCGAAGGCCTTGACGTACCGCCGGCAGGCCTCGCAGCCGACAAGGCGGTAACAGCCCTCGCGGCTGGCAAACGACTTCTGGTAGCCGGGGAGGCGGTTGTCGCAGTGCGGGCAGGCGTGCTCAGGGAATGGCCAGACGCCCGTGCAGCGCCCGCAGGCGAGCCGGCGTTCACCGGGCCGGATGAGGAGCGCCAGCTCGGCGTCGCCGCCGCAGAACGGGCAGTAGGGGCGCGTCCACGGCGCAAGGTCAACCCGCTGGTGCAGTGTCTCGACGGTGCGGGCGAGGAACGGGCGGGCGGTCAACGCGAGAATCTGCCCGACGGTCTCGGGCTGGCCAGGTTCGGCTGACGGACGGCCATGCAGACGCGTCGCCGTGCCGGCATACCAGGCCGAGACATCCTCCATGGTCGGGCGGCCAGCCCGTATCAGCTCCTGCACCACGTCCTGTTCGGCCTGCTCGAGGAGGTCGTACCGGCGCAGGATCTCGGACACCTGGCGGAACAGCGTGCGGAACTCGCCCCAGTCGAACGGGATCTCGTCGAAGCGCAGGATGGGCTGGCCCTCGCCAAGCTGACGCGCGAGCCACACGGCATCGAACTCGAGCCAGGGCGTCGAGAGCCGAGCCTGGACCCGCCGCTGCATCACAAAGAGCTCGACCTGCATGTCGACGGCGCCCGCCAGTTCAGGCTGGGCGGCCTTGAGCTGCCTGAAGGCAGCCAGCTCAGGGGAGTCGGCCCGCTCAGGCCGCGGTCGGTGAGGCTGGGTCATCGGGGAAGTGTAGCACTGGGGCTGAGGCGGAAGGGGATAGGGAAGGGGGGACAGGGGATAGAGAAGAGACGAGAGGCGAGAGGGAGGAGCGCGGGTGACGCAGGCTCGAACTCCGTCGTTGACGGGGCGGTCGGACTTCAATCAGGATGTGGGCGGTCTGCACGCGCGCGGCCGCCCTGCGGGAGTAGAAGAGATGCTCGACATCCTCATGGTCGTCTCCGAGGCAATCCCGTACTCGAAGACCGGAGGCCTCGGCGACGTGGGCGGCGCGCTCCCGACAGCGCTAGCGCACCTTGGGCACCACGTAACGGTGGTGACGCCGCGCTACCGCGGAATTCAGGAAGGGAAGCCCGTCGCCACCTTCGGACGCGGCTCATGGCTTGGCGCGCCCGACTTCCGCGTTCTCGAGCGCGACCACGGCGATGGTGTCCGGTTCTGGTTCGTGGATTGTCCGGCTTACTACGATCGTGAGGAGCTCTACGCGGGCCCGAACGGGGACTATCCCGACAACTACCTGCGGTTTTCCCTCCTCTCGAGGGCGGCCCTCGAGTGCGCCGCCAGCACGGGGATGCGCCCGGCCATCGTCCACGCGCACGACTGGCAGGCGGGCCTGGTGCCCGCGTACTTGAAAGAGCGGTTCCGCGGGCATCCCGCGTTCTCGGAGGCGGGCACCGTCTTCACAATCCACAACCTGGCGTATCAGGGCATCTTCGGCAGGGAAGTGCTGCCCGCCCTCGACCTGCCGTGGGACGTGTTCACCGGGGAAGGCCTCGAGTTCTGGAACAACGTCAGCTTCCTCAAGGCCGGCATCAACTTCTCGGAGATCGTGACGACGGTCAGCCGCCGTTACGCGCAGGAGATCCAGACGCCCGAGCAGGGTTTTGGATTCGAAGGCATCCTGCAGCGGCGCGCCGGAGCGCTTGTCGGGATTCGCAACGGCGTCGACACCACAGTGTGGAACCCCGAGAACGATCCCCTCCTGCCCGCGAGCTTCAGCGCCGCCGATCTCACCGGAAAAGCAAAAGTGAAGCGGGCGCTGCTCGCCCGCGTCGGTCTGGACGCGCCGGGTCAGTGGGCAAGGCCCGTCATCGGCATGGTCTCGCGCATGGTGGACCAGAAGGGCTTGGACCTCATCGCCAGAGCCGTGGCCACGGGCGCGCTGCAGGCGCTCGACGCGTCGTTCGTGATTCTTGGCACGGGCACGCCGCAGTACGAAGGCATGTGGCGGAAGCTGGCCGCGAAGCATCCGAGCCGTGTGTCGGTCACGGTGGGATTCAACGAGGAACTCGCCCACCTCATCGAGGGCGGGGCCGACATGTTCCTCATGCCGTCGCGGTTCGAGCCGTGCGGCCTGAACCAGATGTACAGCCTGCGCTACGGCACGGTGCCGGTGGTGCGGGCAACCGGCGGCCTCGACGACACCGTGACGGACGTCGACGAGGCAACCGGGGACGGGACGGGGTTCAAGTTCCGTGCGCACACCACTGATGCCATGCTGGAGGCCCTTCATCGGGCCCTGTCGTGGTACGCGAGGCCGGCGGCCTGGCGCCGCATCCAGCTCGCCGGGATGGCGCAGGACAATTCCTGGGAAGCCTCGGCCCGCGAATACGTCGAGGTCTACGCCCGAGCGCGGGAACGGGCGTCCCGGGCCTGACGGGGACCGCTTGAAACCAGTGGCGCCGAAAGTGAATCATACAAAGAGGGCTGGCACGGCGCCGGCCCGTCTAAGGCGCGCAACAAGAGGGAATCATGGCATCTGAAAAAGTACTGACGCTGACCGAGGGTAATTTCGACGCGACGCTGCAGGCGTCGGCCGTACCCGTGCTCGTGGATTTCTGGGCGGAATGGTGCGCCCCCTGCAAGCGTCTCGCGCCGACGATCGACGCGGTGGCCCTCGAGCTCGATGGCAAGATGGCGGTCGGCAAGGTGAACGTCGACGACCATCCCGGCGTGTCGGCCCGCTTCGGCATCCGCGGCATCCCGACGATGATCCTGTTCAAGGGCGGCAAGCCGGTTGATCAGATCGTCGGCCTCGTCAGCAAGGACGAGCTCAAGAAGATGGTGGCGGGGCACATTTAGACGACGCGAGCCGGGATTGGGGATTAGGGATTGGGGACTAGGGACTGGGGGGAACTCGGAACCCCCTGTCCAGATGGAGGCCGGGGCTTCAGCCCCGGCGTGAGGCCTCATGGCGGACACCGAACGCGACGTGATCATTATCGGTTCTGGGCCGGCGGGGCTGACGGCCGGCGTCTATACCGCCCGGGCCAACCTGACACCGTTGATCATCGAGGGCCTCTCGGCGGGCGGCCAGCTCATGCTGACGACGGAGGTGGAGAACTTCCCGGGGTTCCGGAACGGCATCATGGGGCCCGACCTCATGGCCGAGATGCGCGCCCAGGCCGAGCGGTTCGGCGCGGAGATCATTCAGGGCAACGTGACGTCCATCGACCTCTCGTCGCGGCCGTTCCGCGTGGTGGCCGAAGACGGGACGTACACCGCGAAGGCCCTGATTGTGGCCACCGGCGCGTCGGCGCGCCTGCTCGGGCTGCCGTCCGAGCGCGCGCTCATGGGCCACGGCGTGTCGACCTGCGCCACTTGTGACGGCTTCTTCTTCAGGGGCAAGCCCATCGCCGTAGTCGGCGGCGGCGACTCGGCCCTCGAGGAGGCCATCTTCCTCACGAAGTTCGCGTCGAAGGTCACACTCGTGCATCGGCGCGACGCGTTCCGCGGCTCGAAGATCATGCAGGACAAGGCGCTGGCCAATCCCAAGATCGAAGTGGCGTGGAACAGCATCGTCGAGACGATCAACGACACCACGAAAGGCGAGGTCACCGGCATCGTCCTGCGCGACGTGAAGACCAACGCGCTGCGCGAGGTTCCTGTCGACGGCGTGTTCGTGGCCATCGGCCACACGCCGAATACGAGCCTGTTCACGGGACAGGTCGATCTTGACGCGAACGGCTACATCCTGACGCGCGACGGCACGAAGACCAACGTGCCCGGCGTGTTCGCCTGCGGCGACGTGCAGGACCACACCTACCGCCAGGCCATCACCGCCGCCGGTTCCGGCTGCATGGCCGCCCTCGACGCCGAACGCTTCCTCGAAAGCTAGGAATCGATCCAGCCGCCGCCGAGGACCTCGTTCTCCTGGAACACGACGGCGGCCTGGCCTGGGGTGATGGCGCTCTGGGGGGTGTCGAATCCCACGGACATGCGATCGAGCCCGATCGGCGTGATGCGCGCGGCCGCGGCGGCGTGGCGGCTGCGGATCTGCACCTGCGCCAGGATGTCGCCGGCGGGCGGCGTTCCCGCCACCCAGTTCACCCCCGACGCGGTCAGGGCGGAACGCTCGAGCGCGGCTCTCGGTCCCACCTGCACCAGCCTGCGCCCGGCATCGAGCTTCACCACGTAGAGAGGACCCGCCGCGGAAATGCCGAGGCCCTTCCGCTGGCCGACGGTGAAGTGATGTACGCCCTCATGCTTGCCGACAACGCGGCCCTGCGCATCAACGACAAGGCCGGACCGATCGGCGGGCAGCTGGCGGTCGACGACGGAGGCGTACTCGCCGTCGGGCACGAAACAGAGCTCCTGGCTGTCGGGCTTGTCGGCGACGCGCAGACCGCGCGCGAGGGCAATGCGCCTGACCTCGTCCTTGGGCAGGTCCCCGACAGGGAACATCGCGCGGGCCAGTTGCGCCTGCGTGAGCGCGAAGAGAAAGTAGGCCTGGTCCTTGCGATCGTCGGCGCCCCGGAAAAGGTGATAGACGCCCCCGGCGTCGCGCGTCACGCGGGCGTAGTGGCCGGTCGCCACACAATCCGCGTCGAACCCGGCGGCCTGCTCGACCAGCGTCGAGAACTTGAGTTCGCTGTTGCAGTGCGCGCACGGGAGGGGTGTCCGCCCGCCGGCATACTCGCGGACGAAGTTCGCCACCACCATCTCCTCGAACCGCCGCTCGAGGTTGACGACGTAGTGGGGGATGCCGAGGCCGTGCGCCACCCTGCGTGCGTCGTGCAGGTCGTCGATCGTGCAGCAGGAGCCGAACCGTTCCTCTCCCTGCGAGGCATCGTAGAGCTGCATCGACACGCCGACCACCTCATGGCCGGCGTCCACGAGCAGCGCGGCCGCCACCGACGAATCCACGCCGCCCGACATGGCCACCACCACCCGCATCCGGGGCTCAGCCACGGCGACGGCCTCGCGCGCGCAGCCGGGCGACGATGGCGGGAACCACGTCCAGCACGCGATCGATCTCGGCGTCGGTTGTACCCTCGCCCAGGCTGAAGCGGACCGCGCTCTCGATGCGGGACGGCGTGAGGCCGATGGCCCTGAGCACGTGAGAGGGCTCGAGGGTCCCGGACGAGCAGGCGGATCCCGTCGAGACGGCGATGCCTTCCAGATCGAGCCCTATCACCATCGACTCGCCTTCGACGCCCTCGAAGCTGATGTTGGTGGTGTTCGGCACCCGCGCGCCGGGATCACCGTTGACCGACGTGCCGGACACCTGCTCGAGGATGCCCCTCTCGAGGCGGTCGCGAAGCGCGGCCAGCCGCGGCGGCTCGGACATCAGCTGGCGCGCGGCCCGTCCGGCGGCCACGCGAAGCCCCTCGAGCGCCGGGGT
>Ga0209253_10006236_pt1 | contig 10333 bp, 7 predicted proteins | sample FrelakmetBRP12BR_FD_187145 | JGI IMG/M metagenome (GOLD analysis project Ga0209253, IMG submission 187145) | Freshwater lake sediment microbial communities from the University of Notre Dame, USA, for methane emissions studies - BRP12 BR (SPAdes)... | ecosystem: Environmental > Aquatic >... | reverse complement strand
AGCGTGGAAATACGGCATGCGTGCCTTTCGCTATTGCCAGCTCGACGCCGGACGGGATGAAGCTGGGCGGTTTCGTCTCCACGATCCTGTTCCTGGCGAATCGGCCGCTTGGATGACAAACAATCGTCCGTGCGCGATTGTGTATTCAGCGGCTGGCCCGCCTACAGTTCGCGCCTAGCGGCGTGACCTTGGCCGGGTCGAGCGGCGGTTCACGCAGCGAGTCCACCCAAGCGCGGCGGGATCGGCCACCTCGGAACGAACCTCGGATGGCGCACGGGGCGCCGCAAGCGCGCTATACTTTTCCGCATCGTCCTTAACCGCAGAGTTCCTCACGCACGAGACAGCGGAACCGCTTCGTGCCGCAGAAGAGCTGGCGGTGCGCTGGCGTCAGTTCGGGCAACACCGGAGCGGGAACTCTGATGAAAGGCGGCGCATAGGAGAGGCTTCCGCCTTGTCACGAGCGAAGTTTCGCGGCAACAAGGGCGATGAATTTCGCCGGCGTGCCCGCGTCGCACGGATCAAGCATCGCGTCGCGGGGTGTGACTCGCAGCCAAGTCAGTTGCCGTTTGGCGAGCTGGCGGGTCGCGGCGACGCCCTTTTCGCGCAGCGTTGCGAGGCCGTAGCGCTCCTCCAGATGATCCCACACTTGCCGGTAGCCCACGCAGCGCATCGACGGCAGGCCCGCCTCCAGCCGGTACTTGCGGCGCAGGCGAACGACCTCGTCGACCAGACCGGCGGCAAGCATCGCTTCGAAACGCCGGGCGATCCGCTCATGCAGCCAGGCGCGCTCGGCGGGGATCAGGGCGACCGACAGGAGCGGAACCGGGACCGCTTGCGCGGGACGGCGGGAAAAGGCATCGGCGAGCGGCTTGCCTGTGAGGCGAATGATCTCCAATGCGCGCTGGATGCGCTGGGCATCGTTGGGTTTGAGGCGTGCGGCGGTAGCGGGATCCAATTGAGCCAATTCCGCGTGCAAGGCGGGCCAGCCCCGCGCGCGGGCCGCTTCGTCAATTGCCCGCCGCAGCTCAGGATCGGCCACGGGAAGTTCGGACAGACCTTCGCGCAGCGCCTTGAAGTAGAGCATGGTGCCGCCCGCGAGCACCGGCGTTCGTCCGCGCGCGAAGATCTCGCGGATCAGCCGCGAAGCGTCGGCGCGAAAGCGGCCGGCAGAATAGCTATCCTCCGGGGAGCAGACGTCGATGAGATGGTGCGGACAGGCGGCCCGCGTTGCCGCGTCCGGCTTGGCCGTGCCGATATCCATGTCGCGATAGACCTGCGCTGAATCGACGCTGATCACCTCGATGGGCAAGGCGCGGGCAAGGCCGAGCACGAGATCGGTCTTGCCGCTGGCCGTTGGACCCATCAGGACGACGGCTATCGATGCGCGCGACATGTTTCTCAGGCATCCAGTGCGCTCACGACGCCGCGACTGCCTCGGTTGAGCAAACGTGTGGAGATCATCGTGAACGTCCCGCTTGCGCTGCGCCGGTTGCTGGCGCGTCCCCGGGAACGTTGCGTTGAGCGGCTTCTCACGCGACGCCGGGAAAGGCCCGAGAACCGCAGGTGGAGTTGGAGCGGGTGAACGGAATCGAACCGTCGTATGCAGCTTGGGAAGCTGCCGTTCTACCATTGAACTACACCCGCGTCAGTGGGAATTTTACAGCAGTTCATCGAAAGGTCACGTATGACAGCGCACGTCTTCAACGGTCGCCCTGATCCCGATCAAGTCCTCGCCGATATCGCCGACTATGTGCTCGACTACCAGATCGAGTCGAAGGAAGCCCTCGATACGGCGCGGCTCTGTCTGATCGACGCGCTGGGCTGCGGGCTGGAGGCGCTCGATTACCCTGCCTGCACCAAGCTGCTTGGCCCGATCGTGCCGGGCACCGTGGTCCCGAACGGCGCCAAGGTGCCCGGCACTGCCTATCAGCTCGACCCGGTGCAGGCGGCTTTCAACATCGGTGCGATGATCCGCTGGCTCGATTTCAACGACACCTGGCTCGCCGCGGAGTGGGGCCACCCCTCGGACAACCTGGGCGGGATCCTGGCTGCGGCCGACTGGCTTTCGCGCACGCGCGCGGCCAGCGGGAAAACGCCGCTGGCGATCGGTCAAGTGTTCGAAGCCATGATCAAGGCCTACGAGATCCAGGGCGTGCTGGCCTTGGAGAACAGTTTCAACCGCGTTGGCCTGGACCACGTCGTGTTGGTCAAGGTGGCTTCGGCGGCTGTTTGCGCCTGGCTGATGGGTGGAACGCGCCGTGAGATCATCAACGCTGTCTCCCAGGCTTTTGTCGACGGGCAGGCGCTGCGCACCTACCGCCACGCGCCTAACACCGGCTCGCGTAAATCGTGGGCGGCGGGTGATGCAACCGCTCGCGCCGTGCGCTTCGCGCTGTTCTCGGTCAAGGGCGAAATGGGTTACCCCTCGGTGTTGAGCGCCAGGACCTGGGGCTTTTACGACGTCCTGTTCCGGGGCGAGCCTTTCAGGTTGCCGCGTCCGTATGGCAGCTACGTGATGGAAAACGTGCTGTTCAAGTTGAGCTTTCCCGCCGAATACCACGCACAAACGGCGGTAGAAGCGGCGCTCAAGCTGCACCCGGAGGTGGCGGGCAAGCTCGACAACATCGACAAAATCGTCATCCGCACCCAGGAGTCGGCGCTTCGCATCATCGACAAGCGCGGGCCGCTCACCAACCCGGCCGACCGCGACCACTGCATCCAGTACATGGTCGCTATCGGCTTGATCAAGGGCAGCCTGGCCGCCACGGACTACGAGGATGAGGCGGCGGCCGATCCGCTCATCGACGCGCTGCGCGACAAAATGGAGGTGATCGAAGACGCCCAGTTCTCCGGGGATTACCTCGACCCGGCCAAGCGCTCGATCGCCAATGCGCTGCAGGTGTGGTTCAAGGACGGCACGGCGACGGCGGAAATCGTGGTCGAGTATCCGATCGGCCACCGCCGCCGCCGCGCCGAGGGTCTGCCCGTTCTGTTGGAGAAGTTCAAGACAAACCTGGCGCGCCGCTTCGCGCCGGAACGGCAGCAGACTATCCTCGGCGTCTGCCTTGATCCCGCGCGCCTGGATGCCATGCCGGTAAGCGATTACGTAGACCTGTACGTGATTTGAATCGCGCGGCAAGCGCTTCACCGCATGGATCACGCACCCATGGCAGCGATATCAACGACCGGACGCACCGGCCGTTTTCCTGGCACGGGGCGGTTGCTTGGCTTCTTTCGTCCGCGCCGCCGCCGCCGCGCTGCCACCCTTGCGCGGTACGCGGGCTTCGAATTCGAAGCTCACCTTGCCGTCCTCGCCGCGCACCAGGAAAGCGGCAAAACGGCGTCGCGTGCGGGCGGAAACGAAACCACGCAGCAGATCGGTGCGGCCGGTGGTCAGCAGCTTTTTCATCTGTTCCGGTTCGACCGGTTGCTGGAGAATCACCTTGCCGGAGCGGAAGTCGCATGACCGTACCGGACCCACGGCGCGCTCGCACAGGTAAGCCATGCCATGGTTGTAGACTCGACCGCCGCACTTCGGGCAGCTCCCCAGCGGTTCCTGGCCGGAAAAATCAACCGCTTCGGCGGTGCGCTCGTCTTCCTTCGTCTGACCGAAATCGAACTCCGGCACCAGTTCGGCGCTCAGCTTGATCACCGCGGCGAAGGGGCGGCCCATCTTGTTGCGAAATCCCGACAGCGGTCCCACCTCCCGCGTTGCCAGCAAGGTTTCCATCTCCTCGACCTCGAACTGCCTGCCGGCAACGATCTTCCATAATGCGAAATCACATCGCTGGCACTGGAACCTTTTGTAGTTTTCCTTGATGACCCCGCCGCATCTGGGACACGGCGTTTTCAGTGTCGCGAAATCGCCCAGGATGTCGTCGTCCTGGTGTTCCTTGATCGTGACAACGATGTGCCGGGCCATGCCGGCGATTTCCTGCATGAAGGCGCCCCGCTTGAGCTCGCCGTGTTCCATCCGCTTGAGCTTGAATTCCCAATCACCAGTCAGTTCCGGCGAGCACAATTCGTCGATTTTCAGTCCCCTGAGCGCCGTCAGCAGCTGGAAGGCCTTCGCCGTGGGCGCCAGCTCGCGTCCGTCGCGCAACAGGTATTTCTCGGCGATCAGGTTCTCGATGATCTGGGCGCGAGTAGCCGGCGTTCCGAGCCCCTTCTCGCGCATCGCTTCGCGCAGTTCCTCATCGTCGATGAGCTTGCCGGCCCCTTCCATGGCGGTGAGCAGAGTCGCCTCGTTGAAGCGGGGCGGCGGCTTGGTCTGATTGGCCAACACCGCGACGTCGCTGGTCGTCACCTTCTCCTTCTCATCAATCGGGACGAGCCGCGGCGCTTCTTCGCCTTCCTGCGCCTCCTTGCCGTAGACCGCGAGCCAACCGGCACTCACCAGCACGCGGCCTTCCGTCTTGAAAGCTTCATGCTCGACGCGGGTGATGCGCGTGGTCACCAGATACTCCGCGGCGGGATAGAAAACGGCCAGGAAGCGTTTCGTCACCATGTCGTAGAGCTTGGCTTCAGCTTCCGTCAGGTGCTTGGGCGCGTGTCCGGTCGGCACGATGGCAAAGTGATCGGAGACCTTGGCGTTATTGAAAATGCGCTTGTTCGGCCGGACCCAGCCCTGCTTGAGAATGGCCGCGGCGAATTCCGCGTAACGGTGCAGGAGCGCGTGGTCGGCGCCCTTCAGCGTCGCCTCGTCCGCGAACACCTTGAGCGTGCCTTTCACTGTGTTCAGGTAATCCTCCGGCAGCGCCCGCGAGTCCGTGCGCGGGTAGGTAAGCACCTTGTGCTTCTCGTAGAGTGCCTGCGCGAGCTGGAGCGTGGTGCGCGCCGAAAATCCGAAACGGGAGTTGGCTTCGCGCTGGAGGCTGGTCAGGTCGTACAGCAACGGTGGGGCCTGCGTGGTGGGCTTGGATTCCTGTTCAACCGTGCCTGGTTTTCCCCGGCATTTGTCGCGGATCGCCAGGGCCCGCCCTTCGTCCCAGAGGCGGTCGGCGCGGTCATGTTCGCCCCCGCCAGCGCGATCGAAGGCCTCGTCGAACCACTTGCCCTTGTAGTCGCCCGCCTTCGCGGCGAAGGTCCCCTCAACCTCCCAATAATCGCGGGGGACAAAGCCGCGGATGCGCTCTTCGCGCTCGACGACGATGGCGAGCGTCGGTGTCTGGACGCGTCCCACGGTGGTAAGGTGGAAGCCGCCGGCCTTGGAGTTGAACGCCGTCATGGCGCGCGTACCGTTGATGCCGATCAACCAGTCCGACTCGGAACGGCAGACGGCGGCGTCGGCCAAGCCGTGCATCTCGGCGCCGTCGCGCAAGCGGGCGAAACCGTCCCGGATCGCTTGCGGGGTCATCGACTGCAGCCAGAGTCGGCGGACCGGTTTGGAGGCGCCGGCGTGCTGCACGATATAGTTGAAGATCAGTTCACCCTCTCGGCCGGCGTCGCATGCGTTGATCAGGCCGTCGACGTCCTTGCGCTTGATGAGCCGATTGAGCAGTCTCAGCCGCTCCGCGGTCTTCTCCATGGGCGCCAGGGTGAAATGGGGAGGGATCACCGGCAGATGGGCGAACGACCATTTGCCGCGCTTGACTTCATATTCCTCGGGTACCGCCAGTTCCAGCAGGTGGCCGATCGCCGACGAAAGGACGCAGCGGTCGCTTTCGTAATAGTCACCGTGCTTCGTGAAACCGCCCAACGCCTTGGCGATATCGGCCGCGACAGAGGGTTTCTCGGCGATGATAAGTTGTTTGCCCATGCGTGTTCTTAACGTAACGGCCGTGTCGGCTCGTCGTTTAACGAGCGCAGGATGATAGAGAACAACTCAGAGCTTGTGAATGTTTTGAATTGCGGGAGCGGCCGTGGTTGCGATAACTGGATGATATCGTTGAATTGTCGTGGGCAACACCGCTCCCACAAAAGCTCTTTTTTCACGGGCTCTCGATCGGTTGGCAAGTGAGCCGCGGACAAAATGATTATGTCAAGCGCTGGAATCGTCCGCCCGGAAGAGCCGCGACACGGCCGGAGAGCTCGAGTTCGAGCAGCATGGCGGTGAGCTGCTCGGCGGAGTAACCAGTTCGGCTGGCGAGCGTATCGAGCTCGCACGGATCGAATCCCAACGCTTCCAGCAGGGGGCTTGTTTGCGCTTGCGCCGTGCCGGCCGCCGGCAGCTTCGAAGCGGGAAGACCCAGTTCCTCGATGATGTCGTTGACGTGCTCGACGAGCTTGGCGCCCAGCTTGATCAGGCGGTGGCAACCCTTCGCCAGCGGTGAATGGATAGAGCCGGGAATGGCGAATACCTCGCGTCCCTGCTCGGCCGCCAGCCGCGCGGTGATCAGAGAGCCGCTGCCGAGCGCGGCCTCGATCACCAGCACGCCGCGGGCGAGTCCCGAGATGATGCGGTTTCGCCGCGGGAAGTTGGCCGGACGCACCGGCGTACCGAGCGGGAATTCGCTGACGATGGCGCCGCGCGCGGCGATTTCGTGCGCGAGTTGACAATTGGCAGCCGGATAGATGCGGTCTATTCCGGTGCCAACCACAGCGATCGTGGAGCCACTCCCCAGCAGTCCGCCACGATGAGCCGCCGCGTCGATGCCCAGCGCCAAGCCGCTCACGATGGTCAGTCCCGCCTCGGACAGGGCACGGGCGAAGTTATTGGCGTTTTCCAGACCGGCCGGCGTGGCGTTGCGGCTGCCTACCAACGCCAGCGCGGAGCTGGCGAGCAACTCCGCGTGGCCTTTGACGTAAAGGAGCGTGGGCGGGTCATGGATCTCGAGCAGCTGTCCCGGGTAGTCCGCGTCACCCAGACCGATCAGCTTGTTGCCGGAATCGTTCGACCAGGACAGTGCCGCTTCGACCGCCTCGGCGCAGTCGTGGGACAACAGCTTTTCCGCGGCGGCTCGCGGAACCACCCGCGCCAATTCGGCTATGGATGCCGTGAATACCTGCTGCGGCGATCCGAAGGCTTTAAGCAGCGAGCGTTGGGTCTCGCCTCCGATCCCGGGAACAAGCGTCAGGCGCAGCCATGCCGCGCGTTGTTCGTCGCGCGGCGGCACGACTGACCGGCTGCGAGGATCCTTTTTTCAGCTCGACCGGCTCAGGGATTGCGCACGACGTCGTAGACCATCACGGGCCGGCTACTATCCATCACAAGTGCGTAGGAAACGCGGTCGAAGGTGCGGAACACGAAGACCAGCCCGTAGCGCTCCTGCGGGAGTTGGACGCCCGCGTCGCCCTTGATCAATAGGTCTCCCAAGTTCTCGCCTCTCCTGTACAGCGCCAGGACATGGCCCGCTTCCAGGCCATCCTTGCGGCCTCGATTGAGCGTGACGATATAGTTGGTCCCGGTCTCGCTGACATTGACCCCGGCATAAAACCCGACGACCCGCCCTTCTACGTCCTGGTCCGGAGCATGGGGGGCATAGGTGACGAGGTCGGGACGCACGAGGGGCACCAGGTGATCACCGACGCCGATTTCCTGCTTGGCCGACAGGATCTGTAGCGTAGCCGGTTCGCCTTCCCTGACCACCCGCGCGGTTCCGAGGTAGAACGCTTCGTGCCCCAGCGTCTCACGCGTAACGGGATCAATGATGGGTTTGACGGGTCGATAAACCTGCCACACTCGGGCGGCTTTCGTCAGGCCGGAAGCGTAAGCGATGTTGCCCTGGCCGAGGAACAGACGGGTTTCCTGGGTTGCGACGATCCTGGGAGATGCGTCCAACGCGTCGGCTTCGACAACCAGCGGTTCCGACAGGAACGGTTCGATGATCTGCGCCGGTATGCTGGGGATGGGCTGGAGGCTCGGTTCCGAATAGATCGTCGGCTCCAGCTTGCCCGACCGATCGATCCGCTGACCGAGCTTGAGCTGGGGCTGGCCGCCGCTGCGGTCCAGAATGACCACCTGACCCGGGTAGATGCGGTGCGGATTGCTGATCTGGTCGCGGTTCAGCCGCCAGATATCGGGCCAGCGCCAGGGATCCTGCAGGAACTTGCCGGCGATGCCCCACAGGGTATCGCCGGGCCGTACGATATGCCGTTCGGGCGCATCCGGCGCGAGGCGGATCGGCTTGTCGGCCTGCGCCAGCGCGCAGAAGCTTGAGAAACCCAGAAGCAGCGCAGATATAATTCGGACGAACATACGGTCCTCGCTCGGGTGTCTGCCGGCCAGCGAAAGGCGGCCGGCTCGGGAATTGCGGTCGCGTGCCTGGGTCAAAGTGTAGCACGCCCGCAAAAATCTATAGAATTGCGTGAGATTGTGCACGTAATTATCTAAATCGGCAAGCTTTTCCATGGCTTTGTTACCAATCCTGCGTTACCCCGACCCACGCCTGCATAAGAAGGCCGTTCCGGTCGAACGCGTAGACGACATCATTCGCAAGCTGGCGGCCGACATGGCCGAGACGATGTACGCTGCCCCTGGTATCGGCCTGGCGGCCACTCAAGTTGATAGCAACAAGCAGGTTATCGTCATCGACGCCAGCGAAGACAAGTCCAAGCTGCTCACACTGGTCAACCCGGAAATCATCGCACGTCAAGGCGAGCAGGTGTGCGAGGAGGGATGCCTGTCCGTGCCCGGCATCTATGAGCGCGTCGCGCGCTCGGCGCTGGTCACGGTGCGGGCGCTGAATCCGACGGGCGAGCCATTCGAGTTGACCGCGGAGGGCATTCTCGCCGTCTGCGTTCAGCACGAAATAGACCATCTCCACGGCAGGGTCTTTGTCGAATACCTCTCGCGGCTGAAGCAAACGCGGATTCGCTCCAAGCTCGCCAAGCAAGCGCGCATTACCGCGTGATGCGCGTTGCGTTCGCGGGCACACCGGCGTTCGCGGCGCACGCTCTGAGCGCCATACTCGCCGCCGGCTATCCCGTACCGCTTGTGCTCACCCAGCCAGACCGTCCTGCCGGACGGGGAATGAATCCGCAGCCTTCGGCGGTGAAAAAGCTCGCGCTCGCCCACGGACTCGCGGTCCATCAGCCGGGTTCGCTGAAGGCGAGCGAGAGTTGGCAGCCGCTCCGCGCTGCCCAGCCGGACGTCATGGCGGTGGCGGCATATGGCATTATCCTGCCGCAGGCTGTGCTGGACATGCCCGGCGCCGGCTGCATCAACATCCATGCTTCCCTGCTGCCGCGCTGGCGCGGAGCGGCGCCCATCCAGAGGGCATTGCTGGCGGGTGATACTGAAACCGGCATCACCATCATGCGGATGGATGCCGGCCTGGACACCGGCCCGGTACTGCTGCAGGAGCGCATCGCCATCGCCGCGGCCGATACGGCCGGCAGTCTTCATGACAAGCTCGCCATGCTGGGCGCGCGGATGATCGTGCGTGCGCTGGGGTTGCTGGCGGAGCGCCCGCCGATCGCGGCGCCGCAGCCGCAATCGGGCGTGACCTACGCCGCCAAGCTGACCAGGGAGGAAGCGATCATCGACTGGCGCTGGAGCGCCGCGGCGCTGCAGCGAATGGTGCGGGCATTCGATCCTTTCCCCGGGGCGCTCGCTCGCGTCGACGGGACGACGATCAAGGTATGGCGCGCCGAGATCGTTCCAATCCAGGGCGCGGAGCCTGGCGAGGTCCTCGAGGTCGAGCGCATTGGGATAACGGTTGCGTGCGGACAGGGGGCGCTGCGGCTGACCGAGCTGCAAAAAGCGGGCGGCAAACGGCTGACAGCGGCGCAGTTCCTGAGTGGGTTTCGCATCGCGAAAGGCGCCCGATTCGCCGTCGCCGACGATTGAATTATCCGCCCGAGCGTCCATCTAATAGTGCGCAGCGGAATCCTTCGAGAGGAGTGCGAGAAAATGTTGGGCAACTGGATGAAGACTGGGATGCTGATGGCGGGCATCATGGCCTTGTTCGGAGTCGTCGGCGCGATGATCGGCGGACAGCAGGGAATGATCCTGGCGCTGATCTTTGGCGGGGCGATGAATTTCTTCTCCTATTGGTTCTCTGACAAGATGGTCCTGCGCATGTACAACGCGCAGCAAGTCGACGAGGCGAGCTCGCCCTATTTGTACAACATGGTGAAGGAGCTGGCGCAGCGGGCCGGCTTGCCGATGCCGCGCGTGTATCTCATCGACGAGCAACAGCCCAATGCCTTCGCCACCGGCCGCAATCCGGAGAACGCGGCCGTCGCCGCCACGACGGGTATCGTGCAAATGCTGTCCAGGCGGGAATTGCGGGGCGTGATGGCGCACGAGCTCGCCCACGTCAAGCACCGCGACATTCTGATTTCAACGATCTCCGCGACAATGGCGGGCGCCATCTCGGCGCTGGCGAACTTCGCGGTGTTCTTCGGCGGCCGCGACGACGAGGGGCGGCCCGCGAATCCCATCGCGAGC
>Ga0209253_10006235_pt1 | contig 10334 bp, 7 predicted proteins | sample FrelakmetBRP12BR_FD_187145 | JGI IMG/M metagenome (GOLD analysis project Ga0209253, IMG submission 187145) | Freshwater lake sediment microbial communities from the University of Notre Dame, USA, for methane emissions studies - BRP12 BR (SPAdes)... | ecosystem: Environmental > Aquatic >... | reverse complement strand
GGGGTGAAGTTCGACCCGCGGACGATGAACGCCTTCAGCTCCAACGGCGAAGGCACGATGACCGTCGTCCACGAGGACGGCCCGGACCGCTTCACCGTGCGCGGGAACGTCACCACGCAGCGCGGCGCCCGCACCCTCGGCCTCGACGAGCGGACGGGGAAGGTCTACACGGTGACGGCCGAGTACGGGCCGGCGCCGGCACCCACGGCGGAGCGGCCGCGGCCCCGGCCGCCGATGGTGCCGGGGACCTTCACGCTCTTGGTGGTCGAGCCGTAGCGCTCCATCAGGATGACCGACCATCCCCCTAGCACCCAGCGGCACTCGGAACTCGCCAGGAAGATCGTAGCGACGTTCGGCGGGACGATCCCTACCGACGCTTCATCCCTTGCGGAGAAGAACGCCCCGTCGGAGGGAGAGATCATCCGCCTGATCCAGCAGCTCCTCTCCGTCGTCTACTTCGGGTACTACGGCGACCACGTGAAGGGGGAGGACCGGCAGGCGTTCCACGTGGAGAAGCTGCTGGCGGAGATAGAGCCCGTCCTGTCGCATCAGATCTGGCTCTCGGTCCAGCTCGAATGCCCGCGGGACCACACGTGCCCGCACTGTCACGAAACCGCCGTCGAGATCACCCAGCGGTTCCTCGAAGCCCTGCCGGACATCCGTCGCGCCCTGATGCTGGACGTCCAGGCGGCGTTCGACGGCGATCCGGCTGCGAAGAGCCTTGCCGAGATCATCCTGGCGTACCCCGGACTACGGGCGATCACGATCTACCGTCTGGCGCACGAGCTGCTGCGGTTGGGCGTGGGACTCATGCCGCGGATGATGACCGAGCACGCGCACCAGCGGACGGGGATCGACATCCACCCGGGGGCGAGGATCGGCGAGAGCTTCTTCATCGACCACGGCACCGGTGTCGTCATCGGCGAGACCACCGACATCGGGAAGAACGTGAAGATCTACCAGGGCGTGACGCTGGGCGCGCTCTCGTTCCCCAAGGACGAGCGGGGGAAGATCATCCGGGAGGGGAAGCGGCATCCCACGATCGAGGACGACGTGGTGATCTACGCGGGCGCCACGATCCTCGGCGGGACCACCGTGATCGGCGCGGGGAGCATCATCGGCGGGAACACCTGGGTCACGCATTCGCTGCCGCCGGGGACCCTCGTCGTGACCAATCCGCAGGAACAGAGGATCGCCACTTCCTAGGAGGGGCAGATGCGCGTCCACGACTCGATCTTGGAGACCATTGGCCGGACGCCGCTGGTCCGGGCGCCGTGCCTTTCCAGGGACGTCGCGGCCGACGTGGTGTTCAAGCTGGAGTCATTCAACCCGATGTCGAGCGTGAAGGACCGGATCGGTCTCGCGATGATCGAGGACGCCCTGGAGAAGGGCGTGATCAAGGAGGGGACCGTCGTCATCGAGCCGACCTCGGGAAACACCGGGATCGGTCTCGCGTTCGTCTGCGCGGCGAAGAGGATCCCTCTGGTCCTCACGATGCCGGACACGATGTCGGTGGAGCGGCGGAAGATCCTGCAGGCATTGGGGGCGGAACTGGTCCTGACCGAAGGCGCGAAGGGGATGAAGGGGGCGATCGCCAAGGCGGAGGAGCTTCAGCAGGAGACGCCGCATTCGATCGTCATCGGGCAGTTCAGCAACCCCGCCAACCCCGAGATCCACCGGAGGACGACGGCACTGGAGATATGGAACGACACGGAAGGGAGAGTCGACATCTTCGTTGCCGGTGTCGGGACCGGCGGGACGATCACAGGCTGTGGCGAGGTGCTCAAGGCGAAGAAACCGGGCGTGAAGGTGGTGGCCGTGGAGCCGGCGGACTCCCCGGTGATCACGCAGACCCTTCGCAGGCAGGCGATCAAGCCGGGGCCGCACAAGATCCAGGGGATCGGCGCCGGTTTCATTCCGGCGAACCTGAACGTGCAGATCCTGGACGAGGTGATCTGCGTGACCAACGACGAGGCGATGGCGATGGCCCGGCGTCTGTGCCGGGACGAGGGGATGATGGTCGGTATCTCGAGCGGTGCCGTCGCGCACGCGGCGTTTCAGGTCGCCGCGCGCCCCGGGAGCGCGGGGAAGATGATCGTGGCGGTCCTGGCCAGCCACGGGGAGCGGTACCTCTCGACGCCGCTCTACGATACCGCTCCCCCGCCCTAGCTCGGCCGCGGAGCGCCCGGACCGGATGGCGTCTCGCGGGGGGTACGCGTGTTACGGGCTCGGGAGACCCCAGGGCCGGGGAACCACGAACCGATTGACGATCGCGCCGACGACGACGAACAGCACGATCGCGCCCACGATGACCACCAGGGTGTAGGCGAGCGACTTGTCCTGGGGCGCCTTCATCAGCACCGGCAGGCCCAGGAACAGGAGGTAGAGCGAGTAGAGCCCGAGCAGCCCCAGCAGGGAGAGCCCCGGGAGCACCAGGAAGATCCCCGCCACCCAGCTCGCGGTGCTCGCGTAGGCCGCGACCTTGAGCGCCTGGATCGGGCTCTTGGTGCCGCCGAAGCTCGGGGCCAGCGCGTCGATGATGAGCGCGAGGACGTAGACCGTCACGAGCGACAGGACGTAGCGGACCACCGCGCCCGTGATCCCGGTGGAGATCGGGACCCTGATCGACGCGCCCATTATGCCGACGCCGATGAGCGAGGTGCCGATGAACCCCGCGATTGCGGGAATCGCCGCGAGCGGGATGACGTACTTCGAGTAGATGGACGTGGTCGTCGCCGATTCGGCTTCGATGACCGGCCATTCCTTGCGCGGGGTGAGGAGAATCCCCTTGACACGATCGACGAGGTTCATCCGTCCTCTCTGGTGAGGGTGGGTGAGCGATGCGGCCTGCCCCGGCCGGGGTCACGGGTCCCCAGAGTATGCCGCAGGGGTGTGACAGGCTGCGCTGGAAGACCCGCCCCACGCAGCCTATCCACGCACCATATGCATCAGGGTCCCGCGGAAGGCAAGCGCCGCCGCGCTACGGGCCTACTGCCTCTGCCGCCGTCTCCTCGGTGACATCGCCCGGGTCGCGGCACGGGCCGTCACGGCCGCGATCCACGCCGTCCAGCGGCAGCGGCGCGAGGTCGTCCGGGTCGCCGAACGGCGCGTCCACCAGCCGGTGCACCTCGCTCCGGTAGATCGCATTGGCGGTGAGGTGCAGCCCCAGCCGCATCGGGTGGAGGACCAGGCGCGGCGTCCCCACCGCCCGCCGCACGATGCTGGGCAGACTGTAGAACCGCATCCGGATGGCGTGCACGCTCCGCTCGAACGCCTCCCGTGACATCCCCTTCGGCTCCAGCACCGCCCGGGTGAAGCGCGAGCGCGGGTCGAGGTACCACGGGTCGCCGATGAGCCGCCCCTCCGCCGCCAGCCGGTCGTAGGTGGCGGTGCCCGGGATCGGCGTCAGGAGGTTGAAGGCGGCGAGGAAGAGCTTCGAGCGCTCCGCGAACTCCAGCGTCGCCTCGATCACTTGCGGGGTGTCCTCGTCGTAGCCGAAGACGAAGGTGCCGTAGACGAGGATCCCGTGGTCGTGCAGCCGTCGCACCAGCGCCGCGTACTGCTCAGTGCCGCGGTGCCACGTCTTCCCCATCCGCGCCAGCGTCGCCGGCTTCACCGACTCGAAGCCCATCAGCACCGCGAAGCACCCCGCCCGCTTGAGCCGCCGCACCAGGTCCAAGTCCTCCGCCAGGTCGATGCTGGCCTGGCACATCCAGTTCCTGCGGAGCGGCACGAGCGCGTCGAGCAGCTCCCGCGTCGCGGTGTCCCCCACGTAAAGGTTGTCGTCCACGAAGAAGACGTGCCCCGGGCCCAGGGTCTCCACCTCGGCGGCGACCTCGCGCACCGGCCGCTGCATCCGCCGGTCGTGGAAGAAGCGCGGGATCGAGCAGAAGTCGCACGAGAAGCGGCAGCCGCGGCCGAATTGCACCAGGCGCACAGGCTGGTAGCGCTTCCCCGCGAAGATGCTCCGGTCGAAGCGGAGGCCGGCGAGCGACTCGCAAGGGCTCGCGTACCGCTTCGCCAGCGTCCCGGCGCGCGCGTCGCGGAGGAGCCCGGCCCAGACGTTCTCGGCCTCGCCCACGACCACGGCGTCGGCGAAGCGGGCCGCCTCGTCGGGGCGGAAGCTCGGGTGGTAGCCGCCGAGCACCACCGGCACGCCGCGCCGCCGGAAGGCGAGCGCGATCTGGTAGGCGCGGCGCGCGGTGAAGGTGGTGGCGGAGATGGCGGCGAGGTCGGTCGGCTCGTCGAAGGGTATCGGCTCCACGCACTCATCGTAGAGGACGCGCTCGATGTCCGGGGGCGTCAGGGCCGCGAGTGACGCGAAGGTGAGCGGCTCCATCGCGCCGCGGCTGCGGCGGCCGGTCAGCGACGGATTGATGAAGGTGACCTTCACGCGCCCTCCCTCCCGCCGGGCCACCAGTTCCACCGCCCGGCGAGGCACAGCAGCGCCGGGCCGAGGGCGGCGCGGACGATGGTGGCGTCGAGGGCGACGGCGACCGCGAGGGCGAAGCCGAGCATCCGGTTCGGGAGGAGCTCGCCCCACGCGAACGCCGCGAAGACGGCGACCATGATCGCCGCCGCGCTGGTGATGAGTCCGCCCGTCCGCGCGAGGCTCTCGACGATGGCCTCGCTCGTGCCGGCGCCCGCGCGCCACGCCTCGCGCGTCCGCGCCACGAGGAACACCTCGTAGTCGAGGCTGATGCCGAAGAGCGCGCAGAAGGCGAGTATCGGCACGACGGGGAAGACGCCGCCGCGCGCGGGCCCGAAGCCGAGCGCCGCGAGGCCGCCGTCCTGGAAGACGAGGACCAGTGCACCGAGGGCGGCGAAGACGGTGAAGAGGTTGAGGACGACCGCCTTGAGCGGCACGAGCACCGACCGGAACCCCACGGCGAGCGCGGCGGCGGCGCCGAGCACGGCGAGCAGCACGACGACGAGGAAGCGCCCGCCGATCGCGTCCTCATAGTCGGCGTGCGCCGCGGGGAAGCCGCCCACGGCGAGCGCCGCGCCCGCGAGGCCGGTGAGCGCGGGGCCGCCCGTCGCGCGGAGCCGCCGCACCAGCGCGGTCAGCCCGTCGCGCGGCAGCCCCTCGCGGGGCCGCACCTCGAGGAGCGCGGTGCGGCCGTCCCGGCTCGTGAAACTGCGGCGCACGGAGTCGGGGACGAGCGCGAGCGCCACCGCGGGCGGCAGCAGGCCGCTCACCAGCGTCGGCAGGGCGCGCACGCCCGCGACGGCGGAGTCGCTCGCGACGGCCACCGCCGCGCGGCGGATCGCGGTCCAGCCGGCGGGCTCGTTCGCGTTCATGCCGTCGGGCAGGCGCACCAGCAGGCGCAGGGCGTACACCTCGCCCGCCAGGCCGCCCTGCTCCAGCGCCTGGAGGCCCGCCACCGACTCGAGGCCGCTCGGCAGCCACTCCGAGCGCGGCAGCGCGATGCGCAGCCGCGGCGCGTGCCACGCCAGCGCCGCGAGCGGCAGCGACGCGACGAGGAGCACCGTCCACGGCCGCCGCACGATGCGCTCCCCCCAGCGGCGCCACGCGTCGAGCCGGTTCGCCGGCGGGCGCCAGAGCGGGACGCGCCCTGCATCGAGGTGCGGGCCGAGCCAGGCGAGGGCGCCGGGGAGCGCGGTGGTCGCGAGGAGGACGGCGCTCACCACCACGAGGAGGCCGCCCACCGCGGCGGAGCGCAGCTCGTTCACCGGCACCGCCAGCAGCGCCGCGAAGCCCGTCGCCGCCGCGGCGCCCGAGAGGAGCACGGTGCGGCCGCCTCGCGCCGCGGCGTGCACCGCCGCCTCCTCGCCGCTCGCGCCGCCGGCCAGCGCCTCGCGGAAGCGGGTCACCACCAGGAGCGCGTAGTCCACGCCGAGGGCGAGGCCGAGGACCGACGTCACGCTCTGGAGGGTGACGGCGGGGCGCCAGGCGGGGAGCAGGTGCGCCGCCACGGCGGCGAGCCCGAGGGCCGTCGCCGTGGCGAGGAGGCCGAGGGTCACCGGCACTGCCGCAGCGACCAGCGCACCGAATGCGAGCAGGAGCAGGATCGCCGTCGGCACCACGGCCCGCCGCTCGGCGCGCCTGGAGTCGGTGATGCTGAAGCGGCGCAGGTCGGCGTTGATCGCCTGGTCACCGGTCCAGGCGACGGTGAGCGAGGGACCCGGCGGCGCGCGCCCGGCCGCGGCCGCGAGTGCGCGGGCGGTCGCGAGGCGCAGGGCGGCGACGATGTCGTCGGGTTTGGCGTCGAGCGCGAGCCCCGCGATGAGCAGTGCGCTCACGCCGCCGGGCGGCGCGGGCGGCCGGGACAGGAGGAGCACCCGCCGCACGCCCGGCACGGCGGCCGCTGCGGCGCGCAGGCTGTCGGCGAACGGCGCGCCCGGCGCGAGCGCCTCCACGCCGGTGACCACGCCCACCGCCGTCCGCGCGAAGGGGGAGCCGAAGTCGTGCGCGAGCGCCTCGGCCACGCGCTCCGACTCGCTCCCCGGCACCTGCGTGCCGGCCACCATCCGCTGGCGGAGCCCCGGGACACCGGGGACGAGCACTGCGAGGACCGCGACCCAGAGGAGCGCGAGGGCGCCGCGGCGGCGCACGACGACGCGAGCGAGGTCCACCGGGACCCTACCCCGTCCGGAACACCCGCCGCGGGCGGATGTCGGCGGCGGGGAAGAGGATGTCGCAGCCGGCGCGGAGCAGCGCCTGCCCGACACCGGAGCGATAGCGCAGGAGCAGCGTGCGCGGCGCCGCCACCGCGCCCATCCGCCCCTTGAGGTCGTAGGAGGTCTGCCCCATCTCGAGCGCCGGCGTTCCCGACGCGATCGCCTGCCGCACTACCTCGGCGATGAGGTTCAGATAGGCGTGGCATTCCTGGTTCGCCGCGTAGTCGATGCCGGCGAGGAGCCAGGTGGCGAGGTTCGGCGAGAAGAGCATCACCGCAGCCGCGGCCGGCGCCCCGTCGCGCTCGACGAGGATGGCGCGCGTCTCGCCGCGCAGGACCGTGGCCAGCTTCTCGAAGAAGGCGAGGTTGAGCCGCTCGAGCTGGAAGGGGGCGCGGTCCATCACCTGCTCGTAGAGCGCGAAGATCCGCGGGCACTCCGCGAGCCAGTCGTCCGCCACCCGCACCACCACGCCCGTCCGCCCGCGGGCGCGGAGGGTGGCGAGGATCTGCCGCCGGTAGCCGGCGCGCATCGCGGCGACGTAGTCGTCGAAGGTGCGCCAGCGCAGCGGGAGCCGGCAGGAGGGAAGGCTCCGGGCGCGGACGTAGCCGCGCTCCGCCAGCGGCCGCAGCCGCTCCGTCTCCGCCGCGTCGAACTCCTTGAAGCAGACCATCCGCGCGTCCGTCTCGGCGGCGAACTGCTCCGCCACGTCGTGGAAGGCGGCGAGGATGCGGCCGGCGTCGGCGCCGGGGCGCAACCGCAGGCACGAGCGCCCGAACGACACCGGCAACCCGCCGAAGACCAGCGGCACGCGGAGGAAGGCGGGGCGCACCCGCCGTGCCGCGCGGATCGCGCTGCGCGCGAAGCCGCTGGTCAGGAGGTCGAGGGAGACGGGCATCCGGCTGAACGAGGCGACGGCCGCCGGGCCCTCGGCGTCCCACGCGATGGCGTGGCGGTACGTCGCGTGCTCGACGCCCGACTCCTCGCACGCCCGCACGAAGCGGTGCGTGGCCTGCAGGTCGTCGCTCGCGCCGACGGCGTCCCAGGCGGCGGGGGCCAGCTCGGCGATGGACCGCACCACGTCGAGACGGAAGCCGTTCGGCGCGGCGGCCGCGCTCACACGGCGCCTCGATCCATCGCGCGGGCCAGCGCCCGCCGCGAGTGGTGCCGGTGCGCGAACTGGAACTGCACCCAGATCGTCGCCGCGCCCCAGAGGAGCCGCAGGTACCGCGGGTGCCACACCGGCGGGCGCGGCCGCAGGGCCAACCGGTCGGCGCGGCGCAGGTCGAGGCTCGCGCGGACGTAGATGGAGCGGAGCGCGCGGTAGAAGTCCTTGAGCGGCATCTTCGTCGGCAGCACCGCGTGCGAGAGGTCCCACAGCGGGTGCGCGCGCCGCGGCACCGCGAGCCGGTCGCTCCAGGCGGCGAAGTCCGGCGTCCCCGGCAGCGGCGTCAGCGGCGAGACGTTGAGGTAGTAGAGCCCCGTCTCGTCGATGAACCGCCACAGCCGCTCCCAGTCCTCCGGGCCGTAGTCGGGGCGCGGGATGAAGGAGCCGTAGGTGTCCACCTTGTGCCGGCGCAGCACCTCGATGGCGCGGCGGTTGTGGTCCACCGTCGTGCCCTTGGCCATCGCGTCCAGCTCGGGGTCGGTGCTGGCCTCGAGCCCGACCAGCACCGCCGTCAGCCCCAGCCGGGCCCACTCCTCGATGACGTCCTCGTTCTCCGCGATGAAGTCGGCGCGCCCGTAGCAGAGGAACTTCTTCCTGATGCCCCGCTCCCGCAGCAGCTCGGCGAGGCGCGCGAGCCGCGGGCGGTTGATGAGGAAGATGTCGTCCACGATGTAGACGTCCTCTTCCTCGATCGCCTCCAGCTCCGTCGCGATGGACTCGGCGCTCCGCACGTACGGCGTGCCGCCCGTCACTTCCCAGGTGCAGCAGAAGGAGCAGCGGTACCAGCACCCCCACACCGTCTTCACCAGCGCGACGGGGCTGTGGAGGATGTAGTACCAGTGGTGGCGGAGGTGCCGGACGAGGTCGCGGCGCGGGAGGGGGAGCGTGTCGGGGTCGGGCATGTAGGCGCGCGGCGCGGTGCGGGTCACGGCGCCCTCGCCGGCGGGGAGCGCGAGGCCGGGCACGTCCGCGAGCGGACGGCCCTCCGCGAACGCCGCCACCACCTCCGGCATCACCGTCGTACCGTCGCCGAGGACGATGCAGTCCACCGCGGCATCGGCGAAGTCCTCGGGGGCGAGCGCGGCGTGCACGCCGCCCACGACGGTGCGCACCGCCGGGTTCCAGCGCTTGGCCCGCCGGCAGAGCTTCACCACTTCGTTGACGCCGGTGATGTAGCTGCTGGTGCCGACGACGTCGGGGCGGAAACGCCGCAGCCGCCGCTCGAATCCGCGCTCCACCATCAGGTCGAGGATCTCCACCTCGTGCCCGGCGAGCCCCGCCGCCACGTACTCCAGCTCGAGGGGCTCGCACATCATCACGTGCTTGAGCCCCATCGTGTAGGGCGGCACCGGCGGGCGGACGAGGAGGATGCGCATGCGGCCCTCAGACGAGCCCGGGCGTGATGCGGCGCCCGATGTGGTAGCGGTAGTGGAGGTTGATGGCCCAGATGATGCCGCGGATGAAGAGCGGCGCCCGCGCGTCGTTGCGCCGCACCCGGTGCACGATGGCGCGCGGCGTGAAGAGGCGGTGGTACAGGTCCCAGTAGCGGCGCACCAGGTCGTCGGGGTCGAAGCGCTCGGGGCGGAAGACCACGCGCCCGCCGGTGAACTTCGTGAGGTCGTCGGTGAGGAGGCGGCCCGCCGCGCGCAGCCGCTCCCAGAGCGGCGTGCCGGGGATCGGCGTCAGGATGTGCACCCGCGGCACCGCGATGCGGTTGTCCATCAGGAAGCGGTAGGTCCGCTCGAAGACGGTGTCGTCGTCGCCGTCCATCCCCACAATCATCTCGCTCGAGACCTCGATGCCGTGCTCCCGGATGCGGCGGATCGCCGCAGCGTACTCGGCCGGGCGGTTGAACGGCTTGCCGTGCGCGGCGAGGCTCCCGTCGTTCAGCGACTCGAAACCGATGGAGAGGACGCGGCACCCGCTCCGGTGCGCCAGCGCCAGCAGCCGCGGCTGGTCGGCGATTTGGAGGCTCGCCTGGCCCATCCAGATGATGCGCTCGGGGATGAGGGCCTCGAAGAGCGCGCCGGCGTAGTCCACGTCCACCGTGACGTTGTCGTCCACGAAGGCGATGTAGTGCGACCGCGTGGCCCCCTTGGCGGCCCGCACGTCGCGCACCACCTGGTCCACGGGGCGCTTGCGGTAGAGGCCGTCGAAGTAGGCGGTGATGGAACAGTAGTCGCAGGTGAAGGGACAGCCGCGCGCCGCCTGCACCGGTCGCCACAGGCCGTGGCGCGAGGGGTCCATCAGGTCGTAGCGCGGGACCGGGAGCGCCTCCATCGGCGGGCGGCGCTCTGCGCGGTAGACCGGCTGCAGGCGGCCGGCCTGCGCGTCGCGCACGACGTCGGCCCAGATCTCGTCGGCCTCGCCCAGCACCACGGCGTCCACGTGCCGGAGGCAGCGCGACGGTTCGAGGAGCCCCGTGGCGATGCCGCCCATCACCGTGCGACGGCCACGCTCCCGGAACCCCTCGGCGATCTGCCAGGCGCGCGCGACGCCCGAGCCCATCGCCGTGAGTCCCACAAGG
>Ga0209253_10006234_pt1 | contig 10335 bp, 7 predicted proteins | sample FrelakmetBRP12BR_FD_187145 | JGI IMG/M metagenome (GOLD analysis project Ga0209253, IMG submission 187145) | Freshwater lake sediment microbial communities from the University of Notre Dame, USA, for methane emissions studies - BRP12 BR (SPAdes)... | ecosystem: Environmental > Aquatic >... | reverse complement strand
CCATTCCTGCCGGTATAGACCTGCGCCCTGAGAACATTGAGGTTCTTTGCGGCGATGGTGCCCGCTGTCCGGTAGAACATGCCATAGGCATCATAGGCGCAAACCGTCAGCTCCGTATATCCCTTGTCAGGACGGTGCCGATGGCGGATCACGAGGTTCTCCTTGAGAAGTTGCCTGAACATCTCAAGGTGGTACAACTGCTTTTGCACGGACGTTGTGTCCAGATAGTGAGCCGGCATGGCTTCATTGAATGACCGTATCTCGTCAGGCTTGAACGATCCCCGCGCGGCCTCCTGGAGGCTTTGAAAGCGGGCGGCGGTCTGCCGGTGCTTTTCCTGATCAATGCCGCCGGACTGTCCGAGGGTTTGAAGGGTCCGGAGGTAGAGGTCCTGCAGCAGCGCAGCCTTCCACTGCGACCATGCAGAAGGGCTTACGGCGGACACATCGGCATAGGTGAGGAGATACAGCATGTTCAGGTTCTCAACGTCTTGGACGGTACGCGCGAACTCGGTGATGATCTTCTGGTCGGAAAGCTCACGCCGCTGCGAAAGGACCGTCATGAGCAGATGGTTCTCGATCAGGAACAGGACGCGCTTTCGGTCACCTTCCTCAATGCCGAGCCGGTTGAGGATCCCTTCCGCGATCTCACGCCCCCGGTGCTCATGATCGGACAGGCATGCCTTTCCCAGGTCGTGGAGCAGTACCGTCAACATCAGGACCCAGCGTCGTCCAAGCTTCTTGAAGGCGTCATAGAGCGAGGACAGCCCCGGATAGCGTCCCTGCCAGACATCTTCCAGTCCTCTGATCGCCCTGAGAATATGCTCATCAACCGTATAGGTATGGTAGTAGTCCCTTCGTGCCAGTGCCTGAATTGCACGAAATTCAGGAAGATACCTGCCGAGGAATTTCAGGTCTTTCATGAGTCCCAGGGTCTCGAAGAGACGATCAGGATTGTCCAGGACCGAAAGGAATGCGCGGGAAGCCTCCGCTGAGGTCCTGACCTCATCGCCAAAGCGACAGGTGGTGACCAGGTGCTTGAGGCGATCGGAGAATACAGCATGGCGGTCTTGATAGATTTCAAAGGCCTGCATGAAGAGCTCCGGTCGGGCAGTGAGGACGTCTTCGAAGCTCGGCGACAGCGTCTTTCCGGCAAGCGTGAACGGACCTATGACCTGAGCGCGATCGAACCATGAACGCTTCGGTGCGGGGAGCACACGCTCGGTGACAAGGCGGGAGAATCCCTGGATGACACTGGCATTGAGGAAATATACCTTCATAAAGCGTTCGACGGCAAGGAGATGCGCTGAGTCCCTGAAGTGGAAATCCCGTGCCGCTGAATCCTGCAGGTCGAAGGTAAGCTGGTCGTTCTTTCTTCCCGATAGATAGTGGATCTCATTTCGAAGACGCCAAAGATAACTTCGGGCACGGAGAAACGCGGTAAATTCCCCGGACGGGATGACCCCTTGGTTGACAAGTTCGGCAAAAGAAGAGACCCGGAAACGAGTGAAAGCCAGCCATCCGGCAGAGTGAAAATCCCTGAGGCCGCCTTCGCTCTCCTTGATGTTCGGTTCGCGAAGATAGAGGGATCCTCCGTATTTCAGGCGTGTGGTATTCCGCTCGGCGATCTTTTCAGTGATATAGCTCAGCGGTTTTCGGTAGAAAACCTCGGCCTGCATTTGCTTCAGGTAATCGCGATACCGGGCCGGCTCACCGGCAATAAGGCGGGATTCAAGAAGGGAGGAGCGGATCTTCGTGTCATTCCGGGAAAGATCGATACATTCGTCAACGGTCCTGACGCTGTATCCGATATCGAGGCCGGCGTCCCACAACGCGTAGAGCATGCGGGGCGCCTGCTCACGCTCTCCTTCGTCCCGGCATAGGAACAGGATGTCAATGTCCGAGAAGGGGTTGAGTTCACCCCTGCCATACCCGCCGACCGCGATGAGGACCGGCATGGATGTTGATGCTGTCAGGGGAAGATAGAGGGACTTGAGCGCTCTGTCGATCAGGGCAGTGCGGCGCTGGACGACCTCATTACCCCCTGCACCGCCGAAATGGGCGCTCTTGATGAGCGATTCTTCTTCGGTAAGAAATGTTTTGATATCCCCTTCGGGGACCACTGATGAGTTCCGGTTCAATACGATCTCATTGTCAGGCCGGCAGAACAGATGTCAGCGGCACTATTCCCTCTCTGTTCAGAGGGAGTAAAATAAACTGTCTAGGGGTTTTTGAAAAGGATGTTTTTTATCTCTTCCAGGGTAAGCATAAAGCTTCCGAAGGGAGCTTCTCCATAGCAGCGTGAGTCAGCCTCAATATCGAATACCGTCTCACTGCCATCCTTGAGTTTCGCAGTTACTTTGACCTTTTTTTCCTTCTTTTCTCCGATGGAGATCTCCTTGATCTTCTCGAACGGGACGGTGATACTTGCCATGCCCAGTGAACCGGCAAGGTGCACCCTCCCCTCCCAGCTGAACTTCTCGCCATTGATCTTGTTCCCCGAGACATCGGTCACGGTCACGGCGAAGTTCTTGTCCACCCTCGGGGCACGTTCAAAGCCGCCGCCCTTGCCTCCCATGGCGGTGAGGCAGAGAAATGCAAGGAACAGGAGGAACATTGTACAAATGGTCCGGCGCATAGGTCTGGCTCCTTTCGCGATTAAGTACTGAATTGTACGCGATTTTCAATAGAGTACCATAACGGTTTCACGCTTTCAAGAAAAAAGCTTGCAATGAGGGCCGCCCTTGTGTAAGGTTATCGGTCTATGAACGCGAAAAACGACCAGGACAAAGCATTTCGAAAGCTCGTCGAGCTTATGGCGGCGTTGCGTGGTCCGGAAGGCTGCCCATGGGACCGGAAACAGACGCCGGGGTCCCTCAAACCCTTCCTGGTGGAGGAATGCTACGAGGTCATCGATGCCCTGGATGAGGGAGATCCGGACAAGATCAAGGAAGAACTGGGAGATCTCCTGTTCCAGATAATTTTCCACGCAAGGATCACCGAGGAAGCGGGACAATTCTCGATGCAAGACGTCATAACGGCCATCCATGAAAAGATGACCCGTCGGCATCCTCATGTGTTCGGCGATGAAAAGCTTTCCACGGACAAGGAGGTGCTTGCGAACTGGGAGGAGATCAAGAAAAAAGAGAAAGGCCGTGAGGACAGGAGATCGATCCTCGAAGGCGTTCCGAAGGAGCTTCCCTCCCTCCTCCGCGCCCACCGTCTCCAGGAGCGTGCCGCGAGAGTGGGTTTCGACTGGAACCATTTGAACGAGGCGCTTCCCAAGCTCGACGAGGAAATAGCCGAATTCAAGGAGTCGCTTAGAGAAGAGGACGCCGGTAAGATCGAGGAAGAACTGGGCGACCTGTTCTTCACGCTGGTGAACATATCCCGGTTCCTCGGCGTTAATCCCGACGAGGCTCTCCGGAAGACCATTAGCAAGTTCATCCACCGGTTCCGGTACATCGAGGAACATGCGGAGAACTCGGGAAGATCATTGAACGATATGTCTTTGGATGAAATGGAAAGACTGTGGCAGGAAGCGAAGGGTACATAATAAAGCGGGGAGGATTTCACTATCCCCGCATACTCATTCCGACCTGATTATTTTCCCCAGTAGGGACCCCTGCTTATTTTATTACGGCGATATCGTCAGCGTATAGGACCCATATTTGCCAGCAGAAGCCGGTCGCGATGGCGCGGATTTAACGGAAACATAATACGTGTTCCCTATAATAAATGATGGATATATAATTCGCGACGATAGAGCTGTCATGTTGTTTGGTGGATAGGGAGCCGGCGGTACAGCGTTGTCGTTGCTCGTTATGGGAGCATGTGACTGGTCATATAAAGACAAGAAAGTATCAGCGCCATTAATAAGATTGCCGGTTGTTATTGTATGCGTCGAGCTCGTCGCAGTGAATCGTATAAAATCCTCGTCTCCAGTTGCATAGAGTGTGTGTATCCGGGGAAATCCCGCTGTATAGGTCTGCGCTGTCGCAATAGTATTATCCCCTTCGAAACCATCAATCGCATAGTTGATCGATCTGGTGTTATAGATGGTCTCCATTGTTGTGATCTGAGACGCATCAGGGATGTTTACGGATAACCACCGATCCCAAAACAGCTCAAGATTCACCGGCTGAGTGAGTGGTGGCAGAGTCGCCTGAAAATCTGCAACCACGCTCCAAACATCCTGAATGGTAAAAGTATTGTTCAGATCCGTAAGCAATTTCGCCACAGCCACTTCATTTGAAGAATAGCTCGAATTAACCGTAGGATTCCCGAAATCAAATGAAAAACCACCGCTTTCTGAAGTATCAACATACGTCGTAAGTGTCACGCCGGGCGCGCTGGATATCAGGTTGCTTTGACCAGTTGAATTGAGCCAAGTCTTGACCGCCCCCGGAAAGAAATCTCCCCACCCTTCACTCCAGGAAAGCCGAAGGTCTTGGTCGTTTGCTCCCAGGTAGTGTATTCCGCCCGGAGAGTCATCGAGCGAATAGTTTGACGCCACAAAGTGCCCGAACTCATGCCAGAGGACGTCGTCGTCATACTCGTCGGTATCTCCTCCTGTCTGGCTGAGTACATAGATCCCATCGGTTGCTGGACATCCACCTCCGGTGCAAAAATACGTGCCCTCAGGATTTCCCGGATACCAGAATATATTAAGTGGAACAACAGGATAGTTTCCCGATAAGTTTCTAACAAAATCATACCCGCTCGTCATCACGTCCAGAATATTGAAAGCCCCTGCAACGGAATACGTAGACGGCATGACAATGTTGACATTTGCCGATCCGGTGAGCGTAAAATTTGTACTCGGCACGCCGAACATCCCATACGTCGCGCTGGAAAGATCCCTCACGGTGATCGGCGCAGTGGCGGTCGGCGCTGTTGCAACGGAGTTCACGCGTACATAGACCGACGTAACTCCGGTTGAGGTCAGGATGCTATATATACCGAGGGAATTGGTCCGAGTCGTAGATAATATGCTGAAAGTCACCGCATTCACGACTTCAACGGTCGCATAGCGCACCGCCTTCATGATCTCACTGCCCGTAAAGCCGCTTACACCCAGTTCTTTGTCTTCATACGTTATTTTGCCGGAAATAGTACCGGTGGTTCCCGGGACAGCGGATACTTCCGAGGAATCGAGGCTTTCTAGCCCGGACTTGACCGAGGTCATTACGTAGTAATAACGGTTGCCGTTTGTCACGCTTGTATCGACAAAGGTGGTACCGGAAACAGTGTACTGTGTCGCCGTTGCATGGGACACCGGGGAAGATATTGAACTGTAAACGAAATACGACGTCGCTCCTGTCACGAGGCTCCAGCTTACGGTCACGGAACCGCTGCCAGCGACAGCGCTTATCGATGATGGTGATCCGATCGAAGGCGGTGGATTGTTGGTCACGGTATAGATTGTTCCGCCACCACCACAACTTACCGCCAAAGAGAGCATCGTTCCACAGAGGAAAAGCAAGACCCTATACCAAGCAGATCGGAGCGACATGATTTGCTTACCGGTACTCAATAACGTCATGCCCTTTGGTGTCCTTCCTCACCGGCCGCGCGGAATCCGGCTTGGACTTCTTGACCACGCCCAGCGCATATTCCGATGACGTCGTGAAAACAGTATCCCCGGACAGCGTGATGGACAGTTGTGCCTTGACCGACGCGTTCCCTTTCGGGGGTACTTTGACAGTGATCGGAAGGGTCTGTATTTCATTTTTCATCGCAGGACCGGTCCACGACAGGTTGCCGGAAACAAGCTCCGCTCCGTCGGCAAGCTTAACCTGGATCCTCATTTCCGTCGTATCGATCATCGAGGTCGCGGAAATAGTGAATTCCACCACGTCTCCCGGCTTTATGCTCGAGGCAGACTTGCCGGGCTGTGCAGGCGCTATGGATATGTGGACCGGTGGCTGCGGCTTTGTTCTGGGTGACACTGCAGCAGAAGAAGCATCCTGCCCCATGAACAGTGCGATCAAAAATAATATCATCAGAATATGTATTTTAAAACGCATACTACTGAGCTCCCTTGAAGCCTCGCCACTCAGGATTGAAATTCGCCTTTGACCGCATGACACAATACCACTCCGGAATACGTGCAATCAAGGTAAAAGTACCTTCATCCCGCTGTTCCCGGCACTATCCCATTCTGCAGCGTAAATAGAAGGGCGGGCATTTCTGCCCGCCCCGGTTTCGCATTAACTTAGAATACGAGCTGATTGCGCTGTGCCTGAGTCCCGTGATCCGTTTTAGGTTCTCAAGGCGACGGACATTATCAATCGGTACTGCATTTGCTTTACCCTGCCCAGGTTTTCCGTATCCGCAGTCACCAGTCGCATTGACGGATATTAAAATAGAGACAGGGCATTTTCACCTTCCCGGATGTCCGGAAACCTCTTTAATACGCATAGGACGATGACAGGAAAATCATCCACCCTGCCTGATCGACATTCTGGATCTCCGTGCTTCCGCTCAGGATCTGGGCCTTGCCCGATCCCATGGTCAGGGAGCCGCCCAGCGTGATCGAGGTGTTCCGGCTGAAGTTGCTGATGCCCAGGCTCATGCCGTAGAGATCGATCTTCTCGTCCTGATTGGTGCGGGTCGGGTCCAATTTCGGAGTATTGGCCATGTCAGAATAGAGCCCGCCCCGGACTGCCCAGCTTCGGTTCAGGTAATATTCCGTACCGACCGCGAGGTTCAGCACACTCACGCGGTCCCCATTGACCGGATCGGTCACTTTCGTGTAATAAGCGCCATCAGCGCTCATCAGGAGACTGCTCGAAGGAAAGTATCCGGCCCCGACCCTAAGTTCGTAGGGATACTTTTTCCTCATTGAACTCCCTGTATCGACAATGGTGAAATCGTTCGGGGTCGCCGCGTTTGCGTCCTTGAGGATGCTCTGGCTCATCACGGAGGCACTGTAAACAATGATCTTAGCCAGCGACAGGCCGATCGAAAGTTTTTCCGCGGGAGTCCACATGAAGCCGAGGACGGGTTTATAGCCGCGCTCCACCTTTTCGATGTACTGGTTTGTCCATTCAAATCTGCCGTCCTGCAGCACGATCAGCTGGTTCAGGATGGACTGGCTGCTCCGATGATACAGATACAGCGTGAGACCGGCGGAAAGGCTGTTGGCAAGTTCGCCGGCGATGGACGGGCCGATCAGATAGGTGTTGTCCTCATTGTTGAAATTGATGGTATAGCGGGTCGCCGGAGAACCCAGCGTGGTGGGAAAGCTTCCCCAAAACGTCTGGTCCTGGTCCTCTTTGATGGAATCGGGAACGGCATAAGAAAATCCGAACTTGTATTTTCCGAGGGGCTGCACGATGCCGAAGAAGTTCGGAAGCACCGCGGTGGCCTTGCGCTCCCATCCATTTCCGCCGATGACATTCTTATATTCCTTCGACGTATTGTAATAAGCGTTGACGCTTGCAGAGAGGTTTCTGCCGGTCGTGTAGACGATCCCCGCCGGGTTGTAATACAGGCCGCTGGGATCGTCGGACACTCCGGTATAAGCGCCGCCCATGCCCGTTGCCCGGTCCCCGATCAGCATATTGTTGTAATGATACTCGTCTGCGGTCGAAACGCTGCTCATCAAGAAGAGAATGAAGACAATCGCCATTCCTGCGCTGAACGCTCGAAGAAACATAGATACCTCCACCGGGTAGAAGAGATTAGGGATCATGGGAAATATTATTTTACGGATTTCATGACTTCGGTAAAACGGTCCTTATAGGTCTTCAGGGCAGCACTGTCTATCGCTGCTGCTGTCTTTGCTTCCTTCAGCAGGATGATGCGGGTATTATAGGCCGGATGGGTCCTGTCGAGCACTTCGGTCGACCTGCCTTTCGCAGCGCTGAGCCGTTCAAAATAGCGGGTCAGCCCCGAAGGATCATAGCCTGCCACAGCGCAAAACATGACCGTTCCTTTGTCAGCCTGGATCTCATCTTCACGTTTGTAGCCGCTCGTGAAAAGCGTGTCCATGGCCTTGTCAACCGCCTTTGAGAAAGCAAGACGGGCCGATTCAGTACCTCCGCCGATCAGACGCGCCAGTCCCGAGACTGCTGAACCATCCGTCGCCTTGATATCCAGCTCCTTGACCACGTGTTTACCGTTGATATGCCCCATTTCATGGGCGATAACACCGGCTATTTCGGACTCGTCCTGCATCTTGTCGATCGCACCCTTGGTGATAAAAATGTACCCTCCCGGCGCGGCATAGGCGTTGATCTCGGAAGTATTGAGGACTGCGAAGTGATACTTCAGTTCCGGCCTGTTGGAGTAGGCTGCGAGGGATTGGCCTACGAGGTTGACATATTTTGTCAGCGGATCACTGCTATACAATCCGAACCTTCCTATTAATCTTGCGGCGACCTCACGTCCAAAACGGATCTCTTCGGTTACATCATCGTTCGTCACTTCCGGGGCCGCGACGGAAATCCGCTGCCGCCATGCTTGATCATCAGCGGCATATGCTGCCGCGGGAAGAGAAAATGCCAGCAGTAGCACAAGCAGGTTGATCTTCCTCATAGTTTACCGCCCTGCATGAAACGCACGATCTCGTCCTCCGAAAGGGAGTACTTTTCCACTTTTTCCAGGCCGTCGTAGTCAAGTTTATCGTCACCGCTCAATCGTCTGCGGTCATCAGCCGCAAGACCTCTCGCAGCCGCGGCGCTGGTATATGTCGATGCTCGCCTGCGCACTCCCTGCTGAAATTCAGAACTATCCGTTTTGAGCAAGGTAAGCTTTGCCATGGGAGGAGACGGAGATAGAAGGATGGCTGCAACGTAACCGTCCCTGCCATAGTAATTGATCTTCACCCAGCTCCCTTCCTTGCCAACTGATCTCAGCATGGTGCTCCTGCTGGCCTCTCCGAGGACCTTGGCTTTGAATGTCGGAGCGGAGAGAACTTTGGCCTTGACGCTCTGCACATAATACGCTTCCTGTGCCAAAGCCTGCGCTACAAGCGTGAGCACGAGCGCCAAAGCAACAAGAGCGGTCACTGTCCTCAAGGAACTCATAGAACACCTCCTGAATGCGTGATTATTCAACCTAATGCCACCTGTTTTCTCTTGAGAGACGAAAATCTATGGTCTTCTTTGATTATAAAAAAAACCAACCAAGTCTATCCACAATCGTGACTGCCTAGGTCACCGTATATATATTGACCGGTTGCTCTCTGCCTTTCACCTTGACATTGCCCAGTTGCCTGCTTGCGATCTTGTCCTTGATCCTTTCGTGCGTATATTCAGAAAATATGAGCGGGCATTTGTATTCCTTGGTGATGCTTTCCAGCCGCGACGCGAGATTGACCGTATCACCAACGATCGTATAGTTCTTTTTCTTCTCGGACCCGATCTCGCCGATCGTGGCTGCACCCGTGTTGATGCCGACCCCGATCTTTACCTCCATGTCCAGGCTCCGCGCCTTGAGGGCGGCATTGACCTGCCCGAGCGCTTCAATCATCTCTTTGCCCGCAAGCACGGCCTGTTCTGCATGGTCCTGCGTTTTCACCGGTGCGCCCCAGAAGGCCATGATCGCATCGCCGATATACTTGTCGATCGTCCCGTTGTGCTTCAGAATAATATCCGCCATGATCGTGAAATGGATGTTCAACATCTCCACGATCTTTTCCGGAGGCGCGTTCTCGGACATGGTCGTGAACCCCCGGATGTCCGAGAAAAGGACCGTGAGCTCCACCTTCGTGCCGGAGCTTGCCTTCTGATATTCCTTATAGTTGTGCAGCACCTCGTGGAGCACATCCTTGGAAACGTATTGGGTGAAGAGCATTGAAACGCGCCTTTTTTCCACCGCCTCGGTGAACGTGAGGTACCCGAACGACAGGAATCCGCTTGTCACGGTAGCGAAGACGAACGGCACGGTCTCAACGATCATATTTGACGGGAAGGCGAAAAACGAGTACCCGCCGTAGGCAGCCAGGATCGCCGTGGGAAATGAAGCGCGGATCAGGAGGCGTTTTGAAAAGAACACGAATCCCGCGGTGAGGAACACTCCCATCAGGACCGACAGAATGGTCAGTCTCCGGTCAGGAGGCATTAAAAAATCGTTCATGAGGTAGTTGCTTGCGAGGGAGACGTGCAGGATGACGCCGGGCGTGCTGGTCGCGAGCGGCGTGCTCTTCAGGTCCGCGCCGCCGATGGCGCTGACCCCGACGAACACGATGCTGTCCTTGAACTCCTCGGGGTCCACGATGAGGTCTTCGACCTCTCCCTGGCGGATATTCTGAAGCGACGCGAAGATCCCGCCGGCCGAAATCGGCTCCATGGTATCGATCCCATACATGTTAATGAGAAAATTCCCGTT
>Ga0209253_10006233_pt1 | contig 10336 bp, 9 predicted proteins | sample FrelakmetBRP12BR_FD_187145 | JGI IMG/M metagenome (GOLD analysis project Ga0209253, IMG submission 187145) | Freshwater lake sediment microbial communities from the University of Notre Dame, USA, for methane emissions studies - BRP12 BR (SPAdes)... | ecosystem: Environmental > Aquatic >... | reverse complement strand
CCGATGAGGATCGTTTCTCCTTTTCCGTCGGGAAAGAGGGAGGCCGTTGATGAGGCATCGCGCAGGCGGTCGCCGGCGAGCGGTAGATATACCCGGAAGGTCGTCCCGGTGCCCGGTTCGCTGTAGACGTTCACGAAGCCACCATGGCTTTTTATGCTTCCGTACACGATTGCCAGGCCGAGACCGGTCCCCTTCCCCGGATCTTTGGTGGTGAAGAATGGTTCGAATACCTTTCTCCTCGTTCTTTCATCCATTCCGTGACCGGTGTCCGTTACCGCGATCACCGCATAGGACCCTTTGACCCCGTAGCCGTGGATGGATATGAAGGTGTCATCCAGTTCCATGGTCTCCGTCGAAATGCTGATGATCCCGCCCGAGTGCATGGCGTCCCGCGCATTGGACACGATGTTCAGCAGAGACTGTTCAATTTGCCCTTCGTCCACCATGCTGGCAAGTCTTGCAGCGGCCAGGTTCAGCGAGACCGTGATAGGTCCGCCGGATTCTTTTCCGAAGACTCTCCGAATGATATCGTTGAGGTCCACCTGTTTCAGGTTCAGTATCTGTTTGCTGCCGAAGGACAACAGGCCCTTGGTGAGGCCGGACGCCCGCTCTGACGCCGCCAGGATCTGGAGGGCCATGGGTCGAAGAAGATCCTTCTCATGAAGCTTCATTTTCATGACCGTAGCATAGCCGATGATCGCGGTAAGGATATTGTTGAAGTCATGGGCTATGCCGCTGGTAAGGGTGGAGATGACCTCCATTTTTTGATCATAGCGGGTCTTTCCTTCCCGCTGCACACGTTCCGTTGTATCCCGGGTCACGGCCAGGATGGAGGCGCCCGGGCCGTCGGCGACCTGGAAGGGGACTGCATCGACGTCGAGCCAGCGGCGGGTGCCTTTGAGGCCGGTTATCTGGTATTCCAAAGAGTCGGTCTCACCGCGGGCGACTTTCCGGACCAGTGACTGAAATGATGAGCGGAACTCGGGGGCGACTAAATGATCATACGGTTTCCCCCGGACCTGTTCAAAGGAGTCCGCCTCCACCATGGCAAGACCGGCCGGATTCATTTCCGCTAGTGAACCATCAGGGTCAAGGAGCATGATACAGACAGGAACCGAGTCTATGATCCCGCTGAGATGATCACCGCCGTTCATTCTCGGTCCTTCATGCTCACCATTGTTCTATCCCACTTAACTGGTATCACCAGGGAATGAGCCCAGCAGCAATTGCGCCGACCCGGTTCATGCAATTGCATCAGAGAGCATCTATTCTGCAAGATTGCTATCCGTTACCGAATATATGCTTCCGTTACGTACCGTCTCATCATCCGATGACTGTTGAAATACGAGGCGTTCTTGCTGATGGCGTTGTTCATCATCCTTGCCCAGGGGTCCTTGTCGGGACAATAGTATTTAGGGAGTATGATGTTCTCCAGCTTGTCATAGAGATCCGCGGCGTCGTCGGCATCGGCTTCTCCGGGTTTCGAGAATTCCGTCGGCGGCCCGCCGATGGACCAGCCGGTGAACCCCTCGATGTGCCCCTCGATCCACCAGCCGTCAAGGACACTGAAGTTCAGGACCCCGTTGTGCGCCGCTTTCATGCCGCTCGTACCGGAGGCTTCCAGGGGCCGGAGCGGCGTATTCAGCCAGATATCCACTCCGGACACAAGCTTGAGCGCTGTATCCATGTTGTAGCCTGGCAGGAAAACGACGGAGATCTTGTTCCTGAGCTTCTCGCTGTATTCGTAGATACCCTGGATCAGTCTTTTCCCGGAATCATCATGGGGGTGCGCCTTGCCGGCGTAAACGATCTGGAGCTTTCCCTTTTCTGCGATCTTCAGAAGCCGGTCGATGTCGCGGAAGATGAGATGGGGACGTTTGTATGCCGTGGCGCGCCGGGCGAAGCCGAGGGTCAGGACGTTCAGATCCATATCAACGCCCGTTGTCTGTTGTATCATGGCGAACAGTTTCCGTTTGGCCTCCCGGTGGGCCTCCCAGAGCTCAAGCTTTGGGATATTGCCGCTCCGTACGAAGAGTTCCGGTTCGTGTGCCCACCCCGGGATATACTTATCAAAGAGTGTGGCCATTTCTTCGCAGGTCCAGGTGAAGGTGTGAACTCCGTTCGTGATGGCATGGATGTGGTATCCGGGGAACATGTGCTGGGAGACCTCGCCGTGCTTCTTGGCCACGCCGTTGATGTACTTGCTCAGGTTCAGTGCCAGAAGCGTCATGTTGAGGCTGTCTTTCCCTGCGATGTCCTTCAATACATCGATGGGCAGGATATCTCCGAGCACCTGCTTCACCAGGGAGTAGGGGAACTTGTCATGACCCGCTTCAACCGGCGTGTGGGTCGTGAACACGCAGAGGTCGCGCACCCGGGCCAGGTCCCAGACAGAGCGCTCGTCCCAGACACTCTCAATGTCCCGCTTGAAGCGAAGCAGGAGGTCCAGAGCGAGAAAGCTCGCGTGGCCTTCGTTCATGTGATATTTTTTAATATGGAATTCCAGGGCATGGAGCAAGCGCACACCGCCCATGCCCAGGACGACCTCCTGCTTGATCCGGTAGGTATGGTCCCCGCCGTAGAGGTAGTCCGTGATCCCGCGGTCCTCCGGAGTGTTTTCTGGCACATCGGTGTCGAGAAAAAATATCGGGATCTTGCCGCCCGTCGGGCTGACGACCAGATAGATCCAAGCCTGGATGGCGACGTCACGGCCCTCGATCTGGACCTTGACCTTTACCGGAAGGAGCTTCATGTATCTGGCCGGGTCCCAGGCCACCGGTTTTTCCTGTTGCCAGCCCTGCGGATCGATCTCCTGGGTGAAGTAACCCTTTCGGCTGATGAGCGTGACCGCGACGACGGGCAGTTTAAGGTCAGCCGCAGACTTGATGGTATCGCCCGCAAGGATGCCCAGGCCGCCGCTGTAGGTGGGGATGTCGTTCTTGACGCCGATCTCCATGGAGAAGTAGGCGATCATCGGTTCGGTGGTAAACTCATGGAGACTATTCATGCAATTCCTCAGCGGTTTTCACAGGGCGTGCCGGAACGGATTGAAAGTAACGACATGAGAAAGATAACAGAAAGCGGCCAACCTTTCAAGGCTATTTCTGCGAACATACGGGCAGGCCGTACCAGGGACGTCCGGAAAAGACGGCAGAGACACAGGGATCTCCGTTGTGGAAATGTTCAGGACAGCCGGAGTACAGCTTACCGAGCGAGGGTGCGACGGGCGAGTTCGACCAGGCCGAAGACCTTCAGGTCAACGAGCATGCCCCCGGCCTGGGCATTGACGAGGTATTCGTTTACGCCCTCGAGGGGAATTTCGATGACCTCGATGATCTCGTTGTCGTCCCCGCCGGATTTTCCCACATGTTCGAGCCCGGTGCAGAGATAGGTCCTGATGATCTCCGTGGATGCGCCGGTGGACATGGGGCCTTCAACGAGAAATCTGAGCTCCCGCGCAGACCAGCCGGTCTCTTCGATCAGTTCGCGCCGAGCGGCAGCTTCCATTGCCTCGCCGGGGTCCACGAGACCCGCGGGGAGCTCGAGTACATCCCGGCCGAGGGGTGGGCGGAACTGTCTTTCCAGCAGAACGGTGTTCGCCGGCGTGACCGCGACCATGACGACGATCCCGCCGATGTTTACGCGTTCAATGGCCTCCCAGGTGCGCTCCATGCCCTTCGCGTCGCGGTAGCGGATCTCCACGATGCTCATGAAACGGCCCTGCCATCGAACTTTTTTGTCGATGATTTCCATGGAAAATCAGAAGACAGACGTCAGACAACAGACGACAGACAGTACACCGAAGCATGATCTACGCAGAACAGCGGTTTATCGGGGTCAGTCTGTAATCTGACCTCTGTTGTCTGGCCGCTGTTCTTTACAGCCACTTCTCCAGGTCCAGGGCGATGGCTGCGGGGATGATGGTGTCAACTTCACGGACCCGTTTGCGTCCGGCCTTGACGAACATCGCCTTAAGCATGGCCTCTTCATCACTGTAGTTGAGCAGGATGGGGAAGTCCACTTCCGGTATGTCCCGGGTAAAATAGCCGCAGCCTTCGAGGCGGACGGCGCGGCGCGGACCTCGGACCGTAGGCCCGAAGATGCGGCAGATATGAGGCCGCTGGTCGTAAATGAGGCACGCTCCCTTGTCATCCAGCGCAGGACATCGCATCTTCGCGGACCTGCGGGAGATGGAGTCGATGGAGGCCAGTGTTTTGAGGAGCGGGTCTTTCCGGGAAAAGGCGCCTTTCTTTTCCAGGAGATCGAGCTGTTCGTTCGCTTTGGCGATCACGCGTTTTCGGATGGGGGCGGGGACCTTCTTCAGACGGTCACGAATATGAAGCGCATCGAGGAGCGTAATGTCGAAGAACCCGGTCGCACAGCACTCATGGCACCCCCGCGCACATTTCACGCCGTTCTTTCTCGCCGCAGCATTGAACTGTTCACTGGTCAGCTTGAGGAACTTTGAGTATTTCTGGACGATTTTTTTCATGCAGGTAGCGGCCTTTCCTATGATGGTGTGCAGGATTATACGGGCTTGGCAGGTTGTTTGTCAATAATAAGGTAGGTAAAGGCGAACGAGGTTTAACCCTGCGGGAGACAGTACAAAAAAAGAAAGCCTGAGTTCTCTGAAACTCAAGCTTAGCAGAAGCCATCCCCTGTAATGCGCTTCTCTGTAAACAGTAGCCGTCTAATTGCCCACCGGCGGGTTGCCACCCATGCCAGGCCCCGGGCCGGGGCCTCGGCCGCGACCGCCGGGATTCTTGCCGGTTGGGCCACCGCGGGCCTCGTCTAGCATGCCGCGCATCTCCTGCTGGAATTCCTGGTTGAAAATTATATAACGTGCTGTCTGCGCAACAGTAAGGTTGTTCCGTGCCGCTTCGAATTCCTTGCTGCGCTGGGCCGCGAGCGCCTGGCGGTTCTTCTCGATCCTGTTGATGGCGGCCTTTAGTTTTCCTTCATCAGGCGGGGAAGCATGAAGCAGTAACCTCATCTCCTGCATGATCTCCCGGTTTTCTTTCATGAGGTCCCGGCGTTTTTGCTCCAGGGCGGTTATGACCGGGATGAACGCTGCCGCTGTCTTTTCATCGAGCTTCAGCGTTTCAGTCAGTCTGGCGATCCTGACAGCATCCATCTTTTTCCTGACTGCTTCGCGCTGCTCCTCCGACGGCCGGTCCTTGCGCGGTCCCGGCGCCTGATGCTGTGCTATGGCGCTGGCTGCTGTTGCGGCGAGAAAGACCGCCACAACGATGCTGCGTACGATCCTGTCCATATTAACCCTCCTCATCCTGGGTGTCGAGCATTCGGGAAAGCTGCTCCAGCTCCTGAGTGTCCAATTCCGCCAGTCTGTCGTCGATGCTGATGTCCGTGCTGTTCCTGAAAATCTCTATGACCTCATCGCGCAGCAGGGCAAGTTCTTCGGTTGCCCAGAGATCCACGGAATCGATCTCGATGTCGGAGAGTTCCGCCATGTCGATCGGATCAACGGTGAGCAGGTCTCCATAAGATGGCCCGTTCTCTGTCAGCGCGGTACGGGTAATGTCCAGAGGGGCCGGGCGGCCAAGAAGCAGCACACCGGTGGCAACCAGGAAGACTGCGGTTGCTGCCCACGCCCAGCGTGGAATAATGAACCACTCCCTGCCGAAGGGAAACCACTTAAACGCCTTCCGCTGTTTTTGTGTCTGTACTTCGCGGAAGATCCTGCCCGGCATTGCCGCCCAGAATGCCTCTCCCGGGTCGGGAACCTGTTCCTCGGACATCATACGGAGGAGCGCAAGCTCTGTGCTGCAGCCCTCGCAGAGCGCCACATGGCGCTCGACATCGGTTTGAGACTCCCGGTCAAGCGACCGCTCCAGAAGGGCGGGAAGCAGCGCTTGTAACTCTTTACTCTTGCACGTCATTGCCTTCTCCTGACTCCCGGGTTATGACTTCTGACTTCTTGAAGAGTTCTTTGAGTTTTTGCACTCCATGGTGATAATTCGCCTTGGAGGTGCCTACGGAGCATTTCATGATCCCGGCGATCTCTTCGAACGTCTTTTGCTCCTGGACCCGAAGCATCACGGTAAGACGCTGTTTATCAGGAAGGCCGGCGACTGCCCGGTGCAGATGGTCCCTGGATTCCTTGTGGATGAGCGAGTCGAGCGTCTTCGGGTTGCGCGCGATTATTACGTTGTCCAGGGAGACCTGCTTGAACCGCGACCGGTCCCGGTAGAGGTTCTTCGCAAGGTTTATGGCGATCTGGTACAACCAGGTCCGGAAGCTCGAGCGCCGTTCAAAGCCGCCGATGCCGGTAAATGCCTTGATAAAGGTCTTCTGGAGGATGTCCGCGGCGTCCTCCTGGTCGCTCACCATGCGATACAGCAGGGAATAGAGCGGTTTCTGGTGCTTGAGCACCAGTTCATTGAAGGCATCCCGGTCGCCGGCGGCGAATCTGTCAATAAGTGCGAGGTCCTCGTCCATAGGGCGACCGTTTGTCATGATTTTAGACCCGGTAGATCAAGAAAGGTTGAATCCAGGAGCAAGCGCATTCCCCGCAGCTGCGGGGTTAGCGAGCGATTAGAATAAATATTACCCTGAGGATCGAAGCTTCCCTGCAGCTTGTTTCAGGGAGCTTCAACGGAACGTTCCTGAGCGGCCCTGTCGTGCCGGTAGATCACGATTGAACTGGCTGGGCGGGATTCTTCAGGGAGTCACGATACAGGCTGACGCGGTTCCTGCCCGACCGTTTTGCATGGTACAGGGCTTCATCGGCCATGGTGACGAGGTTGGCCATCTTTTCAGTGTCCTCGGGGAACGAGACGACGCCGATGCTTAAGGTGCACCGGAGCTCGCCGTCGTGCACCCGGGTGATCATGGTCTTTTCCATGATCGACCTGACACGCTCCGCCATCAGTTCCGCGCCGCGGGTATCGGTCTCGACCATGCCTACGGCGAACTCTTCGCCGCCGTGGCGTGCGACGAAGTCGGTGCCCCGGATGGTCTCGAGGAGGACTTTGGCGACGGCCTTGATCGCCACGTCACCCACGGGATGGCCGTATTTGTCGTTCACCAGTTTGAACTTGTCGATATCCATGAGCAGGATGGAGAACGGCCGTGGTGTGCGCTCCAGCTCCCGGTACTTCTCCGTCAGTTTCCCCATAAAGGTCCGGTGGTTCAGGAGGCCGGTAAGGCCGTCGGTCATGGCCTGGTCTTCGATCTTCCGGTGGAGAAGGGAATTGTTCGCGACCATGGCGACCTGGTTCATCAGGGTATCGAGCAGGTAATTACGGTCATATTCCGCGAAGGCGTCAGGCCGCAGGGATGCCAGAATAAATACACCATTGATATCCTCATTGGCAACGAGCAGCCTTCCGTAGAGGGACTGTATGGGCTTCTGGAACTCCCGGAACGGGAAGAGGCCCACAGCCTTTCCCCGGTCGCCGTAGTCCCGGGTGTAGAAGGTGGTGGTGCCGTTTTCCTTCCAGTACTTGAACATGAACGAGACGACCGCGCTTTCCTCGATCGGGAACGTGCGGCCCACCGATCCAGTAGCGTAGCCGTCGAGGGCGACGAACTCCAGATGCGTACTACCTTCTATCCCGGTCTTCAGGACGCAGGCGCAGAAGTCGAAGGGGACGACCGACTTGATCTGGGGGATGATCTTTGCCATGATCTCACTGAATTTGAGGCTCTCGTTCAGGTCGGTGCTGATAGCGTGGAGAGCGCCGAAATGGTCGGCCCGGGTTTTCAGGTCGAGCGACAGCTGGGTGTTCTCGATGACCTCGAGGAAGAACACCGAAAAGCGCTTCAGCATCTCCTGCGTTTCGCTGGAGAACGAGTCCGTGGTGACCTTGTCAGCCGCGAGGACGGCGACGACGTTTTCATCGTCCTTGGACAGGATGGGGATGATCATCGCCGATCTGACCGCGATGTTCTTAATGTCGCGGCCATAGTAGCCGAGAAAATGGACCGAATCTCCCGAGAGCTCGGGAAGGTAGTGGGACTTGAGCCGCTCCGCGCAGAGGTCTATCCCCGTTTTTCCGTCGGCGGGGTCGAGGGCTGTCCCGACGGGAACGACCCCGCCTTTGCTCTCGGTCCTGCAGGCCCTGAGGACGAACATCTCCGTGCCTTCCCGGCGCTCTTTTACAAAGAGTGCGTAGGTATGTACGGGAACGATCAGGAACATCATATCGAGAATGCCTGCGAAGTTTTCCTCCCGGTCACGGGCAGTCCTCAGGTTGGCGGCCTGCCTGCTTTGCGGCATGAGGGCCTCGAGCTTTGCCGGTTCCGCGAGTGGATCGACTGCATCGGCCTTCTCTTCCATTCGTTTGACCGCGTCCTTTGCCTCCTCCGCCTCGCTGCGGATGCGGTACATGATGTGTGATACGGCGGCCGAGACGCCGGCAAGGGAAAGGCCGGATCCCGCGTAGACGTGCCAGCGGCCTGCGATGTCCTGACCGGTCAGGAACAGATTAGCGGACTCGATGGTGAGAATGACGGCAACCATGCCATAGGCACGACGGGGTGGCGAGAATGCCGCAACCACCACGGCGTAGAGGAAATAGGCCGGCCAGAGGGAGGAATGGACCCCTCCGGTGATTTGTACCAGAAAATTCAGAAGAACAATGCCCAGGACAATGAAGGGGAACGGTTTGAGGGGGGAGGGGGTAACGTAGGCGTCATAGGAGACCCGGAGGGCAAGGAAGAGGTAGCCCATGACCCAGGGGAACAGCAGGGGACTGGACAGTCCTGGACTGATGAACACTCCCAGGCCGGAAACGATGCAGGCAATGACCAGGCCGGGAGTTGCGATCATGCTCAAATCTTCCTTCGCCTCCTCAATTCTTCTTCACGGTATTTCTGGTACAGGACCTCCCACTCGCGGCTGCCCTCGGGGACCCGGCGCGAGAGGGACTGGAGCGTGTGGCGGGCGGCGTTGTCCGCTTCATCGTCGAAGGTGAGCTCTGCGGTGATGGTGCGTTTGATCTCGCGGAGGACCCGTTCCTCGGGATGGAGGGCGTCGACGTTCCTGTTCTGCATCAGCATGTCCAGGACCAGGTGGGAGATATGGGAGATGCGGTCTTCGTTCAGACGCATGGCCGGTGATCCTTTTTTGTGCCGTTATTCCGCAATCCGCAATTCGCAATCCGCATTAGAGCACGATCCCGCGGTCCTTCGCGAGCTTCTGTTTGGTGAGTTCGAACACTTTGCGGTAATCCATCTGTCCTCTGGCGATCTCGTCCTCGTGCGCGGAAAGGAGCTTTTCGACGTCCTTGTTGAGCTTTTCCTCCGCCATCATGTCCGCGGTTATCACGTCCGCGATCTTCGAGGAGATGACCTCTTTGGTCACGTCGTATTTTACCGCCCCTTTGCTTTCAAGGTTCGCGGTGAGGGTGTTGGCAATATGCTGGATGAGGTCTTTGGTAAGGCGCATGTTGATGGGCATTATACCAGAAAAACCTGAACAAGAAACGAAAATTCACCGCAGAGGACGCAGAGGTAAGGCAAGGCGAGGAAGTCAACGGCTTTTGTTATTGTTTTAAACGTTAAAATAAGAAATTGAAGTTTGTTTCCTCTGCGTCCTCTGCGGTGAAAAGATTTAAAGATCTAGGGCGTCTGAGCCGGCGTCCGGACCTTGCGGAAGTCCGCCCAGATATCCACGACGCCGAGTGCGATCACGGGAACGATAACGGGGAGCGCCACGATGAACGTGAGGATCATGCTCCGCCAGATCGTGCCGACCTTGGCTTTTCTGAGCGTGAACTCCACCAGGGAAAGGCCCTGGACCGAGTAGACCAGGAGGAAGATCAGGGCGAGGTTCAGGCCAATGAAGCGGATGGTCACATCCGGCAGGGCAACGAGCCCCAGGGTGGCGATGAGGCCCCAGACCCAGAAGTCCGGCGCATGCCAGGTGGCCAGCGTCGGTTCTGCAAGGATAGTCGCGGCCGGGTCCTTCCGGAGGATGAGGGCCCGTGCCATGCCGTAGCAGCAGGCGGCCTGCAGCAGGGTCGTTGCCAGTATGATGCCGGGGAGTAGCCGAACGAGGTAATAGACCACGGTGTCCGTGACCTGTGCCATCATCTGCGCCACGTCGGTGAGGCCAAGCTGCGTATAGAGTTGCTGCGCTTCGGCGATGCTTGTCCGCAGGTATTCCTCGGTGATGGCTACGGGTCCTTTCTCCGCATTTTGCAGAAAAGGGGCCAGGACGACGACCAGGGCCACGAGGGTGAGCATGCCGCCGATAAAGATCGCGTTCTCGGGCTTCCAGCGCCACCGCAGTCCGTCCGCCAGGCCCATGGCCATGAAACCGAAGCTCAGGAATATGACGACAAATACCGCCTGTCCTCCGGCGAGGACC
>Ga0209253_10006232_pt1 | contig 10338 bp, 10 predicted proteins | sample FrelakmetBRP12BR_FD_187145 | JGI IMG/M metagenome (GOLD analysis project Ga0209253, IMG submission 187145) | Freshwater lake sediment microbial communities from the University of Notre Dame, USA, for methane emissions studies - BRP12 BR (SPAdes)... | ecosystem: Environmental > Aquatic >... | reverse complement strand
AACACCCCTTCCCGGGCCGCTTCATGACAGTACCAGAACGGTGCAAAGAGGTCTCCCGTGGAGACAAAATTTTGTGCTACACAACTGCCAAGGCAGAGATGCTTCAGTGCACAATCATGGCAGATCCCTTTCAGGGAAGCTGGTATCCCCTCCCTTATTTGCTGCACTACTCGGTTCCTGCACCATACCTCTGAAAGCCGGTCTCTCCCTGCATGCCCGAATACCATCTCCGGGACCGTTGCACCAACCCCGCAGAGGGCATAGGAGCCGTCATGGAGGACACCGAGGATGTGGTGTATGTTGCAGGTCCCGCAGGAACAGCTGCCCTGGAACATCCTGCCCAGGGGCCGGAACGCATGGGGGTGGCCAAATATCACCGGAAGAGAGGCCGTATCTGCGATGTCCTGCTCAATCCATGACCCGAGCGTGACCAGTTCCCCGATGGTGAGGTTTTCACCCTGCTCATGCAGGGATTTCCCCCGGGCGGTCGGCTGGAGGACATTGATCTTCACCGAACCTGCTCCGAGATCGCGGGCAAGCTCGATAAGAGACTCGGTCTGGTGCACATTCCGCCTCATGATGGTCATGATGACCTGGGGCCTGATGCCGGCATCGACCGCGGTACGGATTCCATTGACCGCCAGGTCGAAGCTGCCGGGAACACCCCGGACCCACTCATGGGTCGCTGCATCGCTGCCGTCAAGGGAGATGGAGAGGAACGGGTTCTTGCTTTCAGAAATCTGCAAGGCAAGCGCTGGTGTCAGGGCAATCCCGTTGGATTCGATGGTCAGACCGAGATCTTCTCCCTGGATGAAGGAGAGGATATCGCCTATCCGGGGGTGGATGAGCGGTTCACCTCCGGTAAGTTTCACGGACGTGAGACCGAGGGGTTCTGCTTCGGCAATGATGGATTTGAAGAGATCATAGTCCAGCCCGGAATGGGATACCGCCGTTCTCTGATAGTCGGGAGAGATCCAGCAGTGCCGGCAGGCAAGGTTGCAGTCGCCGGTCAGGTAGAAGTAGAGGGTCTGGAGCGGGTATTTTTCGAGGAGCGCAGGCTCTTGTTCATGCCCGTTCACTGCTGATTTCTCCCCTTGGTGTGCTTCACAGGCCCGATGCTCCCTCCATCGGCGAGGAACTGCCGGTAGCAGCCCTCGGGGCTTGGATGACACTCCTCGCCAAAAACGGCATAAGCCCCGGCAGGACAGTTCCCGGTGCAGTAGGGGATGTACCGGCACCCGCTGCAGTAGGGGAAGGATGACAGGGGAATGGATGATCGGGATCTCATCTCCTGCAGGACAGGATGGTTCTGCCAGACATCCCGGAGCGAGTCCTGGTTGATCCGCCCGATCCCGAGGTGGGGGAGCAGGGTGCAGGGGACAATAGCCCCGTCCGCCCGGACCGCGATCTTCTGCCAGGTGCAGTTACAGCCGGTAAGGAATCCCCGCCCCTCAATACCCGGCTTATCCTGGTGGAGAGCCTCTTCGATCTCCCGGAACATTTCCGCTTCGGCGAGCGGGCCGGCGTTGGCCGATATCCGCCCGGGATACCGTTGCGCGAGGTCAAGGAGGGTTTCCATGGCGAGCATCCGGTCTTTGATGGTCAGGTTTACATCGGCCGCATGGTGCCGGGAGAGCCCGAAACAGCCGGCAGCATTCGTGGAAAATGAGGGTAAGTTCAGGTCATCCAGGAGGAGCGTGGCGATATTCTCCAGGTCATGGACATTCTGGTGGTGAACAGTGACCCTGACTGAGACCGGGACCTGGTGGTCCTGCAGGCACCTGATGCCGGCAACCGCTCCTGCAAAAGAACCGGCACCCCTGCAGGAATCATGGGTCACCGGACCCGATCCGTCTATCGAGACCTGGACGGTGTTGCAGCGCCGTGTGGCGCCAAGCTCTTCTGCCAGGGCCCCGGTAATCAGCGTGCCGTTGGAGAGGATGGAGAACCGCATCCGGTTATCGGCAATACCATGGACAAGGTCCATGATATCCTCCCGGAGAAACGGCTCTCCCCCGGCGAGGCTCACGTCCATGACTGCGATTGAGCCCAGTTCCTCAAAAAAGGAGAGCCATGCCGGTGCAGGCAGGTCCTCATCCACGTCCCCGGGGCTGCCGAAGTGGTAACAGTAGGAGCAGCGGAGATTGCACCGGGTGGTAATATCGATATCTATCTCGCGGGGCGACCGCATCAGTCTGATGGGTGGAGAAGCCATATCACCGGACATGTTTCAGTTCGAAACCTGCATATCCCTTGTCAACGACAGTCTGGATGAATTCCCGGACATCTTCCAGTGAGCTGTCCGAGACCTGATCGAACTCTTCTGCCACCAGCTTCTGGATATCTTCCGGGGTGTTGTTCCCATCCAGATGTTTCCAGATGAAGATCCCGACCGGATTGATGCCGTATGCGATACCCTGTTCTGGATCAAAGAGCAGGCCCCAGTCATCAAATTCCTCCCGCAGGACAATATGGGGGTTTCTGATGGGTGTGGAAGTCAGGGTTACCTCACCTTGCATGCAATCCACTCTCTCCTGGAAGTAAAAAAAAGTAGGCTTCGGTGCCCTTTCGAAAATCATACCCCGGTATTCATGAACCGTTGATAGAAAGAAGCGCACATAGCCCTTCCCTGGGATCGGAACAACGGGGATCTCTAACTCAGTCACCGCAGGGTCTTGGTGATACCCCGGGTGTGAGAAGCAGGTTCCCCGGTACTCTCCACAATCATCCCCGCCCCTGATAACCAGGTGAAACGACTCTGGTGACCTCATGACATCCAAAATTCGCCGCAACGGGCATCGGGTCATCCGGGATATCGTTGAGAGACGAGCGGGAACGACCGTGCGAAATTATTCCGGCCGGGGTACCTCCGGCCACAGATCCATCCCTTATTCCGAGTCCTTCACCCCGATATGGACTTCCACCCTCCCTGCCTCCTCATCGACCAGCACCTGCTCCATGACGCTGGTCTTCCCGAGACCCTTTGCCACCATGATGCCGGCCAGGCTGCAGACCGGGCAGGGTGCCGTGATGCAGTTCCGGGGGGATTCGTCCCGGGTCATCCTGCAGCCGGCAATCAGGCGGAAGTTCTTCAGCTCCACCACGATCTCGTTGCCCGACCGGGTGACGGTGGCCTTTTCCGCGATCTCGAGAAGGTCCTGGTTCACTTCCCGGATGGCCTCGAGCAGTTCCGGTCCGGATGAGGGAAGGGTGAGGGCACGGTTCTGTTCCATCATTCCAAGGAGAGGAATGCCCGAAGGAACGGTGAGGACTCCCGGTCCGTCTTTTCCGGTTACGAAGGCTAGGTCCTCGCTGAACCGTTCGGGAACGGTGCCGGCGACCGGGTTGAACTGCATGACCGTGGCCGGGAAGGTGCCGTCATCAGGGACCGGGATGAAGTGGGCGGGGCCGGGGACGCCGAGGTCGGCAAGGATTCGGGAGAGGGTGCTGGCATAGGGGACGGAAAGGGCAGCGGCAAGCTTCTGGTCGACCCGCTCTTCGCGCCGGAAGGAGAAGATGAAGAGGCCGGCCACGAAGCAGGCAAAGGCCACCAGGACGAGGGTGGCGCTGGTCAGGTCGCTCCGGTTGGTGACCATGAGCACGGCCATGATGATGACCGCAAGGCCGATCAGGACCAGGGCGGTCCGGGGATAGGTGCTGAACCGCGGGGTCATGGAGTCCCTCCGTAGCGGCGCTGCAGGCGGGTCTCGGCCAGAATAAGGGAGAAGAGGGCGAGGGTGGCGAACATGGCGAGAAGGAGCAGAGGGATCGTGGTGTGGCGGAAGGAGAGCAGGAGACCGGTACCAGCGAGCGTCCCAAGGGCCAGGGAGGCAACAAAGGGTACCGGGTGGAAAGCCGAATGAGGGAGGAGGAGTTCACGGAAGACTGCCAGGGGGACCAGCACCTGGAGGGCAACCGCGGCCGGGATACTGACCAGCCCGGCCAGCACGATCACCAGCTCTCCGATGCAGAGCTGGTAGAAGCAGCGCTCGGAAGGAACCACTCAGACCACCTCTACCGAGGCGGCCAGGCTGCGGCTGATCCGTGCCCGGGAAGCCTGGTCGTAGACCTCTCTAGGGATATGGAGCCGGATGCTCATGCCCCTGGCGGCCGCCTGTTCGGAGATGATCCGGATGTGGCTGGTATCATGGTCGGCAAGGGTGAAGAGGTGGGCCAGGGAAGGGGGGAGGGTATGGAAGGCCCGGGCCACCTGGGACTCGAAGGTGGAGGGCGGCCGCCCGGAAAGGAATGCGCTGGAGATGCGGCAGAGGGCCCGGGAGAAGGGGTCAGGAACACCAGTGAGCGGTGTGAACCGGCGCTTCAGGGAGGGGGTGCTGCGGTAGCGGTACAGGTGGTGGAAGCGGGGTACCGGGGCAAGCTGGTTCATCATCGCCACCAGCCGCCGGGTATCAGGCTCGAGCGGGGAGAAGGAGATCAGGTTGGGACCGGAGATGAGGAGGACCGAGAACTCTTCCCGGGAGGACATCCGGGTGGCAATCGCGCTCACCGCAGCCCCCTTCAGGCGGGCGAATGCCTCCGGGCTGAAGGGGAGGGTGGCGTCCGGGAGATCGATGATCAGGATCGTTCCGTGCTCGGCCCGCCCCATGTATTCCCGGACATACAGGGTGTCGTACTTGGCCGAGAGCTTCCAGTCGATCTTTTTCAGGTCATCGCCCGGAAGGTACTCGCGGAACGAGCGGACATCGGGGCTGGCGAGCGCGGTGACCGCGGCAGTCTCTTTCTCACCGTAGGTATCCCTCCCGGCAAGCTCATACTCTGCAGAGGGGAGGACCACCAGGGAAGGAGCGGTCGCATCCGTGGTGCGGCAGACCAGCTCTGTTGAGAAGAACGGATCTGAGAAGGAGAGGCAGATCCCCATAAAGGGGTGCTCCCCGGGGGTCAGGGGAGCGAGGGTATACCCCAGGCGGCAGGCAGATCCTCCGTTGCGGACCGGCGCGGTATTCTTCCCGGAAGAAGGGACAGTCCCGTGGGGGAGGAGATCAGTGATCCCGGCCGAAAATCCAGGGGGGACCGTGACCCGGACCCTGGTTTCCACCGTCACGGATGAACCCTGGCGGACAAGGAGGGCGGAGAGGGCCCGGTGAATGCCAAGAGAGCCTGCAGCAGAGGAGAGGGCGGAGAGGAAGAGGGTGGCCCGGGCGGCAAGAAACATAACCAGTCCACCGGAGGCGATCGCGGCCGGGATGGAGTCAAAGAAAAAGGCAAAGAGCGAAAGCACCACGGCAAGGGCCGCGATCCCCCGGCTGCAGCGGGAGAACTTCATGGGTGTTACGGCACCTCGATCGAATCCAGGGTCTCCTGCGCCACCTGACGGGGAGAGATACCGGAGATCTCCGCTTCGCGGGAGAGCAGGAGACGGTGCTGGAAGGCAAACGGGGCAAGCCGTTTGACATCATCAGGGATGACATAGCTCCGCTTCTCGATGGCTGCAAGAACCTTGGCGCCCCGGACGAGGGCGATCGAACCGCGGGCAGAGACCCCGATCTGCACATCAGAGTGTTCCCTCGTGGCCACTACCAGGTCGCGGATATAGGAGAGTACAGGATTCTCGATGTGGACCCTCCGGACGGAATTCGAAAACCGGATCAGATCCTCCTTATGGAGTACAGGGGTGAGCGTGGCAAGGTAGACAGGCCAGTCAAGTCCGCCGGAATGTTCGCGGCGGATCACCTCAAGCTCGGCATCGCGTTCGAGAAACATGGTGCGGTGGGAGAACATGAACCGGTCCTTCTGGGCCTCGATCAGGGGGAAGGTCCCCTCACGTTCGAACGGGTTCTGGGTGGCAATGGCGATGTACGGGGGATCAATGGGGGTGGTGGTCCCGTCAATGGTGGCCTGCCGCTCGCCCATGGCTTCGATAAAGGCGCTCTGGCTCTTGGGCGGGAGCCGGTTGATCTCATCCACGAGCAGGATATTGGTGAAGATAGGGCCTTTCCGAAGGACAAACTCTCGCTGCTGCGAGTCCCAGATCCGGACCCCGATAACATCGGCCGGCTGGGTGTCGACGGCGCACTGCACCCGCCGGAAATCACAGCCCATCAGCTGGGCGGTAGCCTTCACCAGGGTACTCTTCGCCGTGCCCGGGATCCCTTCCACCAGCACGTGCCCCTCGGCAAGCAGCCCGATGAAGATGATCTCGAGGAGTTCCTGGTTCCCGACAATATACCGGTTGACCTCCCTCCGGATGTTTTCAAATGCGCGGGAAATTGCTGAAAGTTCCTGGTCCGTGATTCGTGTCTCCATGGTATCCCTAGATCCACCTGCGCCAGAATGCCACTGCTACGAGCAGTAGTGATACTATGAGCGCAGAAATTTTAATAACCATTGTGTTTTTCACCCAGATTGCCGCGGCAAGCACGGCATCTGCCCCGCCGGTCAGGGAATGCGACTGATCCACCAGGATGCCGGACTGGAGGGAGAGGAGGTTTTTCGTAAAGACCGCATTGTCACTGGTGAGCCGGGCCTGCCGCATCCCGTTGACAAAGATACTCGGATCAGAGAAGACATAGAGCGTGCCCCGTCCCACCGGCTCCCGGGCGAGGATAGAAAACGAGGAGAGGGTCTCGTTTGCATCGAGATGGTAGTTCGCGTTGGTATCATCCCAGGAGAGAAGCGTGGTGCGTACCAGGCTCTCTCCACCGTTGACCGCTGAAGGCCGGTTGAGGGTGATGGCAGACACGTTGGCCAGGAGGGGGTCGTCATGCCGGGGATAGACAATGACCGACCAGTAGTCGAAGAACTCCATCTCGGTACTGGAGATATCGCCTGGTTGAATCCGTATGCTGCTTCCTAACCGTTCAAGAAGGTCATTGGCTACCCCGGTCTCGTCGGCGATAACGACCGTGTTGCCATCCTCAAGGAAGCGCCGGAGGGCAGCAGCCTCCCCGGCTGGGAACGAGGAGTTGGGAGCGATAATCAGGAAGAGGGTGTCGTTCCTCCCGGCAAGGTCATCATACGAGACAAGGTCCCGGGCGCCGCGGGCATCGAGATCAGCAAACAACCCTGAGGTACCGGTCCAGTCGCCATTATACCGGGAGAACTCGATGGTGGTTGTGGAGAGATGGGCTATCAGTGCGATGGCGGCAAGGACGATCAGGAGCACGGCAATGATTGCTCTTGTATTCATCGATTCCCTCCCGGTACTGTCTGCAATCCCTCTTCAAATACCGCAAGGACCGCGTTCCAGTGGATGAGCAGGATGTCCCGTTGTTTCAGGGGTAGTCCCCCATACCGCACCTCTTCATATCTTGAAACGAATGACCGGAGCGGCCTTCCAGCCGACGTCGCAGAGAACCGGTCGGCGAGTTCACGGGGGGTCAGGGTATAGGGTTCGCCCGGTCCAGGCAGGGGGGTGGCCCGTTCGATAAGCGAACGGTAGAGGAGGACGGCAGCCATGCTCCATTCACCGGCATCAAAGAGGTCCCGGTACCGGATCAGGGTGTCCACCGGTGACCGGAGCGCAGGAGGGGCCCTTGCAGGTCCTGGCATGGTCCGTGAAAAGGTGGCTGCCTCGGCGGTCATAACCTGCTCTCGCCGTCGTAAATACCAGACCGATCCCAGGAAGGCGAGGAGAATGAACCCTCCCCCCACACTTACAGCAAGCAGGAAGGGAACTGAGGGGGCGATGGCAACTGCCTGTATCCCGCTCTCAGAAGGGTTGAGGGGGAAGGCCGGGTCATCGAAGACCGCCTGGAGGGTATGATTCCCCCGGGTGAGGTTGACTGAACCAAAGTAGAACCCGTCCTGGCCAGTCTCGACTGTGAGGGCTTCAAAGTCATCCACAAGGATCCTGACCGGGGCATTGGCAAGGGGGATCGGGCCGGCATACAGTTCGCCGTAGCAGAAGACCTCCGCCCAGCGGTCGCCCGGCCAGGTCTCGAGCGTGAGGACCGTATCGGTGGGGATAACAGTCAGGGGAACGATGTTCGAATAGAGGGTGCCCGTGGTGGCAAAGATGACGTGTTCCCCTGAGCGGATCCTGCCGATGGGCAGCAGGGTCGAAAAGATACCGTTGGCATCCGGCTCGAGGGTCTTCCAGTCCCTGCTGTCGAGAACCAGGGTCACTTCCGGGAGCCTGCGGTAGGTATAGCCTCCGGCCACCAGCAGCGCATCCCCGTATCGTCCCGAATCGGGTACTACTGAGAGAGAGAGGGAGGAGATATTCAGCTCCGGCCGGTTCAGCTCCCGCTCCTCCTGCTCTTTCCGGTCCTCCTCGATGATCTCCCCCAGCATGCTGACGGCCTCCTCATACCGGGTGGTATTGAGGCCAAGATCATCACTGATCTCGAGGATATCCGGCTCCCGATCCCGAAACTGGGTGGCGGTCTTCTGCAGGGCGGAATGAACCGCTTCACCCTCGTAGGAGATGGTGTAGAGGAGGGCAGGGTTCTCTTCTGAGCGGTACCGGACTTCAAGGCGGTTGATCTCATCGAACCCTGCGCTCTGGTTGATCATCCGCTCGAGAGCGTCCATGTTCCTCCGGTTCTCCCGGCTGAAGTCGCCAAGGGCTGATTCGGAAAGATCGAGGTTGACCACCACGTCGTTGAAATATTCAGATTTTTCCCTGTACTCCTCAAATTCCCGCTCCGCCTCCTCGAAGTCCCGTATCTTGATGTTGAAGACGATGGGCTGGGGAGTATCGAGGAGTTCCTGCATCAGGGCCTGGATATCTTCCGACCGCTCGGAGGAATATTCCTGGAGGGTGGCCGGGTTGGAGTGGTAGGGAGTGGATGACTCGTTGTAGATGCTATAGAGCTCAGGCTGGAGAACAGACGGGGCGAGCAGCACGAGGAATACTGCCGAAAGTATGATGAGAACCAGCAGGGACAGCCGCTTCATGTCGAGAGAATCTCCATCACTTTCTTCGCAACGATTACGGCAAAGACTATGACGCCGGCGGCGATAAGGTACTTGAGGTAGCGGAGGTAGGCGGGCTGCACGAAGGAGGGACCGATCAGCTCAACGATGACCAGGAGGCCGATCAGCCAGAGCACAAAGAAGATCTCAAGGGAGAGGTTCCGGGCCAGGACCATAAAGAAGATCACCAGCAGCAGCCAGAGCACAAGTACGGCAATGGCTATCTGCTTCTTCTGCCCGGACATGCAGGGGAAAGGTCGGCGTCTGCACCGATAAGGGTTACGAAGGGGGCTGAAAAGGAAACGGGACGATAAAAACACGGGAAAAGCAACGAATCGCCGGATATCAGGGAGATTTCTTGGGGGGGAGGGGGGATACCAGCCTGTCTGCAGGGGAATGTTTATCACGGCGAGCACTGAAAAGACGTACAGAAACAGGGAGGGATATATGATGAACCATATGACCGGAACCATAGGAATACTCCTGATTATCGGACTCCTGGCAGCACCAGCTGCTGCCTTCACCTTCAACAACCTTGACATATCCATCGATACTGATGGTGATGCTGACATCTCGGTCGATTACTCTCTCTCCTGGATCGAGCAGATCGTGGTCTTCATGCGGATCGCCAATCCTGCTGACAAACTCGAACAGGGGCTTGAGCAGTATTCCGGGAAGGATGTGCAGGTCATGTCGGTTAGCAGCGGCAGGACCAATCTGATGGTCAGGGACTTTGCTACCGTGACAGGATCTGAGACGGCAACGACCTATACCACGCCGTACCTGGATTTCTCGGGTGCAGGACAGGCTATCAGCGGCTACTGGTTCTCAAAGTTCATCACCGTCGATACCTCGCCCGAAACCGCGGTGGTCCGGTTTTCGGACGGGTACGCGGAGACCTTCTCCAACAGCTACACCATTCCCGCGATAACCCACGAGATACTGAAATAAGAGGATTCTCTGTTTTCATCTTTTTTAGGAGACACCCCACGATTTCTCGAGAATCCTAGCTCACGAATCACTTCAGGTTTACAACCCTATCGCATCCGTGAATGCCACAGTGGCGGGGCGAAACCCGGGAGCGTCAAAGAATATCGATAGTGGTCACATTTCACCCCGCCAACATATCCCCGTTCACTCATACTCAGTAAATTCCACCCCCGGCTCGAGCTTCATCGATCCCACCTGGACCGAAGAGACCTGCGACAGGTCTGCTGGAGGGACCCTGATGCGGAGCACTCCCGCAGGGATATCCAGCTTCTCAACGATGGCCAGGGAAATGACCCGCATATCCCGGTCACAGAGGGCAATAAGCAGGTTCTGCCAGTCATCGTCCCGGAAGCTGTCAGGGATCTTTCCATGGAAACCGGTCCCTTCCAGAGGTATCTCGCTCCTGGTATGCCCGGCAAAATAAGACCGGAAGCGTTCCTGCCGGTACCGTGCCCGCCAGAACCGGGAGCG